>Ga0265338_10006453_pt1 | contig 14948 bp, 9 predicted proteins | sample 42126metaG_FD_193579 | JGI IMG/M metagenome (GOLD analysis project Ga0265338, IMG submission 193579) | Rhizosphere microbial communities from Carex aquatilis grown in University of Washington, Seatle, WA, United States - 4-21-26 metaG | ecosystem: Host-associated > Plants > Roots > Rhizosphere >... | reverse complement strand
AGCGGCAAGAAAGATAATTTCTGGATGATGGGCGATACTGGCCCATGCGGCCCGTGTTCCGAACTTCACGTGGACCTCACGCCCGCTGGCGATACCAAAGGCAGCCTGGTGAACAAAGGCGACCCCCGCTGCATCGAGATCTGGAACCTGGTCTTCATCCAGTTCAACGCAAATCCTGATGGCTCATTCTCCCCACTTCCCGCCCGTCACGTGGACACCGGCATGGGCTTCGAACGCGTCACAAGCATTATTCAGGGGACAAAAGGCTTTAAAGATTTTGCTCACGCCAAAATATCGAATTACGAAACCGACATTTTTCGTCCGATTTTCGATGCGCTGGAGAAATTGAGCGGCAAGAAATACGGCAGCACGTTACCGAATTCCAACTCTCAACCCTCAACCCTCAACCCTCAACTCTCAGCCGACATTGCCTTCCGTGTCATTGCCGACCATATCCGCACGCTGGGCTTTGCGATCGCCGACGGCATCCAGCCGTCGAACGAAGGACGCGGCTATGTCCTGCGCCGCATCCTGCGCCGCGCTGTGCGTTACGGTCGCACACTCGATTTTAAGGAGCCATTTTTCTACAAACTTGTGGATGTGCTCGCCGACACGATGAGCGGCGTCTTCCCCGAAATTCGCTCCCGAAAAAAGCACGTGCAGCAAGTCATCCGGCGCGAGGAAGAGGCGTTTAACAAGACGTTGGATAATGGCATTGAAGAATCCGAAAACGAATTTCTGGCGATCAATGAAGCTGTTAACGTTTTTTCACAACCTTCGTTTCATGAAGTCATAGAGCAAGCCGCCGTGAATATTCGGCGACAACAGGAAGAGATAAGGACAAACTTGGCGAAGGCAGGCGAAGCAATGCGCCTACAACAAGCGGCTTTACGTGAGAAACTGTCGAATCTCGGAGAGATAATCCAACAACACCGCGGTCACCTACCGATGACACCACCAGCTTTTCGTGTTTTTTCTCAAATTGATTTGAGGGAATTCTCTCAACGTATTACGGAAACGCAGGAGTTAATGAAATCCCTTAGAGAAAGAGTCCGAACTATTTCCGGTAGTTTTGCGTTCAAACTTTACGATGAAAAAGGCTTCCCGCTTGACTTGACCGAGTTGATGGCGCGCGAACGCGGTTTGACCGTGGACACTGCAGGCTTTGAGAAGTTGATGGAAGAACAACGCCAAAGATCTAGAAATGCTCTTACCAAAGAAGTTATCAGCCTCATGAACATAGCCATAGAAACTCCAACGAAATTTGTTGGATATGAAAAATTGGAAGATAAAGCGCGGGTTCTTGATATTTTAGACATCAAGGGAAAATTTGGAGCAATATTCGACGAAAGTGTTTTCTATGCGGATATGGGTGGTCAAGTCGGTGACACGGGCAAAATACTATATGGCGATATGGGTATAGACGTTCTTGCCACCCAAAAAATTGGAAATACTTTCGTTCACATGATCGGCCAAGTGAAGTCTATTCCGGTCGGTGCTCAAGTTAAGTTGTCCGTAGATCGCGAGCGTCGCAACGCCATTCAACGGCATCATACGGTAACGCATCTATTGCACTGGGCGCTACACGAAGTCGTAAGCAGGGATGCTTCGCAGAAAGGTTCGTTCGTCGGGCCGGACAAGCTCACATTCGATTTCAACAGCGCGCCGCTCACGTCACAGCAGGTCGCCGACGTCGAGAAACTTGTCAATGAACGCATCGTCGAAAATGCCGGTGTCTCGTGGACGGAAGTCCCCTACCCTTCCGTGAAATCGCGCAAGGACGTAATGCAATTCTTCGGCGATAAATACGGCGACGTCGTTCGCGTTGTCCAGATTGGGGGTCACGCCGCAAAGTTGGACGGTTACTCAATGGAACTCTGTGGCGGCACGCACACACGCGCGACCGGCGAAATCGGTTTGTTTCGCATCGTCGGCGAAGGCGCGATTGCCGCCGGCGTCCGGCGCATTGAAGCCATCGCCGGCCTCGAAGCTTATCGCAAAGCAACGGACGAGTTGGCACTCATCAAGTCGCTCGCGGGCAAGGTGAATTCGCCCGTGCACGAGCTGGAAAACAAGATTGAATCGCTGCTCGAGCATCAGAAGGAACTGGAGAAGACGTTGAAAGTTTCCCAACAGCGCGAAGCCTCAAACGTCGCCAGCCGCCTGCTCGAAGAAATCAAGACTGTAAATGGCATACCGGCCATCATTCATAACCTTGGCGGCGTGGACGGCGATTTTCTCCAAGCGGTGGCCGACTCGCTGAAAAGCCGTTTCAAGGGCGTCATCGTTCTCGGCGGTGGTCCGCATCGCGGCAGTGTGGCTCTGATAGCTGCGGTCACACCTGATTTCACGGCGAAAGTCCAGGCCGGCAAAATCATTCAGCAAATCGCGCCAATTGTAGGCGGCAAAGGCGGGGGCAAGCCCGACAATGCCCGTGGCGGCGGCAAAGACGCCGGCAAACTGGATGAAGCGCTCGCAAAGGCGAAAACGCTGATTTAAGTTCGCCTTCTTCTTTAACAAACATTCGCCGGCGAAAAATGCGCTTTTGTTTCAAAACTCGTTGACAGTCCTGCCGGGCAGGTCTTTAATCCGACTGCGTTTGGCGAAGTAATTTGCCGGACGCCAGTTCCTCATCCTTCCTGAGGCCACTCGTGTGAGTGGTTCCCAGCAATCCCGGTCGTGGTGCGCCTTGATTCTGTCGTTCCGATTTTCGGTGTGCCATGGCAATACATTAAAACAATGCCCGCGAGTTGTGCGGAGCGGCACGAAAACGGTGGTTGCGGATATGATCGAGCTGTTGGCGTTCAATTTTGCTGCGTTTCTGGCTTTCGCGTCCCTTTGCGCTGCCCGCGGGCCAACTCCTGTTACCCGCCATGAAAATCCTCTCCAAATTCCTGGGCCGCGCGAGCGACCTGACTGATGTCGAACCCCTCATCGCGCTGTTCCTCGGCGCCGCCCTGCTCGCCGTCTTTCTCACGGCACTGTTTCGGACCCGGCCTGCGTCCGAGTCCAACAGCGGTTCCGGTCTGCTTTGGACGCTCTACCGGAACTCCACACGATTTGCCTGGGCCGGCCTGTTAGTTGTCTTGCTGGCCGGCACAATCTCCGTGTTGCGGATTTATCTGCGCCAGACGCTGAGCAATTTCCAAAGCACGCACGGCCGCATCACCGAGGCGAATTACAATGCGGTCCAAACCATCTGGGGCGCCGAACAGCAGCAGGGCGAATTGAATTTGGATATTTATCATACTGAGGAAACGACCGAACGCATCGAGTCCGAAGACTCCACCAAGCCCGCCCTGCTCCGAAAAAAAACTCTGCACGTTACTGTGACGGGCAATCCATTCGTCGCCGCGCGGCACGACGTGACGCTGCGGCAGAATCCGCGCAAGAAAGGTTCCGCACTCTACGGGGGCTATGAGAACGACTGCAACTTCACCTGGAAGCTGCGCAACCCGGCTGAGACCGCGCAGAAATGCACGCTGACCTTCCCCCTGCCCGCTTCCAGCGCCATGTATGACGGACTGGTCGCCACGCTCGACGGCCGGGACGTCCTGCCCGAAATGCAGATCAAGGACTCGAGCCTGGTGCTCGAACGCGACGTGGCGCCGCACGCGGCGATGGATTTTCGTATCGCGTTCAAAAGCCGCGGCCTGTCGTTCTGGTATTTTCAAGTGCGCGAGCCGCGCGAAATCCGCGACTTCACCCTCACTTTGAACCTGCCCGACCTGCCCAAGGCGAAACTGAATTATCCGGACGGCTGCATGACGCCGACCGAAATCAAATCCGGCCGGAACGGCCAGGGCACGGTTCTGACTTACCGACTTGACCATGCGCTGACCGATAAAGGCATGGGTATCGCCCTGCCGCAACTGCCGCAACCCGGCGAAACCACCCGCGCAGTGTTGTATGAAACCGAACGCGCCTGGCTGCTGCTCTTCGCGTTGCTGGCATTATCGCTCACGATTGCCGCCGTCCCTCATGCCGTGCCGTTGACCATCCTGTTCGGCACCGCCGTCGCTTTCGGATACGGATTGCTTGCGGATTTCAGCGACCTGCTGTTCGGGTTCTGGGGAACGGCCGCGTTGATTTTGCTGCCGCTGTTTCTGACACTTGCGTGGCTGTTGTTCCGCGCGGCTAAGAATATTGGCCGCAGCCTGGCGGCGCAGTTGTTATTATTCGGCATTGTATTTCCTTGCGTGGCCGGACTGGATGCCAGCCGTCAGACGCTTTATCTGGATTTGTGCGGCGTGACCTTTCTAGCCTTTATTTCCTGGCAGCTCGCCACCCACTCAGAACAACCCGAACCCGCGCCACAATCACCAGCATTGGACAAAGCGGTTTAGCCGCGGATAAACACAGATGGGCGCGGATTTTTGAACAACCAAGACGCGAAGGCGCAAAGGAAAACAGTCCGGAGGACTTCCGCCACGCGGTTAAACCGGGGTCATGCGTCTCGCGTTTTGGGTTTCAGCGTTTTGGGTAATTGCTCCCCATCCGAGTTCATCTGCGTCCATCCGCGGTAAATAGTTATGGCCTCGCGGCCGGCCCTCCGTATTGCCTGGCTATATTCTAATAGGTGCATTCTGGCACTCTAATTGCGAATTGGCCAAGTCCATGAAGGTTGAGCAAAAACGGGTCAACCGCCGTTGCCAGCTCCCTGGCAGGCAACAAACGCGAACCGGGAAAGCACCGGTGTTCCGGGACAGTGTTCCGGAAAAGGACACCATTTGCCGTCAGCCCGTTCGGAGCAATGACCTGCAGCCATGAACAGCCTGTTAAAACAGCAGCTCGAAAAGAACTTTGGAAGGGATTTTAACGTCCCGGAAGAATGGCGGAATTTTGTCAGCGCCATCAGCGACGCCTATACGGGATTCGATGATTACCGGGTGACGCTGGAGCGTTCCCTCGACCTGAGTTCGCACGAACTATTGCAGGCGAACTCCGAAATGCGCGCGATCTTTGACGCCATCCCCGACCTCCTGTTACGCCTGGATCAGGAAGGCAACATTCTTGATTTCAAGGCGAGCGCCCATGGCGATTTTGTTCTCCAACAACATATTTTTTTCGGTAAAAGGATCCAGGACATTCCCGTCAAGCAGATCAGCAGCCAATTCCTTGAAGCGATTGCCCGGGTGACGAAGGAAAAAAATTCCCTCATCGTTGAATTTTCACTCGTGCTGCAAGAAAGCGAATACTTCTACGAGGCAAGATTGATCCCGTTGTTCGGAAGCCAGATCGTCGTCATTGTCCGCAATATCACCGAACGGAAGGCATCGGAAGCCGCCATCCAGGAGCGGCTCAAACTGGAGGACCGGCTTTCCAAGCTGGCGGCCACTGCTCCGGGAGTGATTCACGCCTACCGGCTCCGGCCGGATGGGACCGCCTGTTTTCCCTATGCCAGTCCGAGCATCGAAAATATTTACGGGCTCAAACCCGAAGACCTCGTCCAGGATGCGGCCCCGGCCCTGAAACGCGTCCATCCCGATGACGTGCCCCGCCTGATTTCATCCGTCCAGAAGTCGGCGGCGGCCATGTCCCTGTGGCGGGAGGAATTCCGCGTCAACCATCCCCAAAAGGGTATGATCTGGGTCGAAGGATGTTCGTCGCCTGTGCGCGAGCCCGACCGCAGCATTCTGTGGCACGGTTTTCTGCTCGATATCACCGACCGCAAAAAAACCGAGGAAGAGTTGCGCCAGACGGTTTCCCTGCTCCAGTCCACGTTTAATTCGACGGCGGACGGCCTGCTGGTGGCGGACCGTGCCGGACGGATCATAACATTCAACGAACGTTTCGCATCGTTATGGCAAATGTCCAAGGAAATCCTCGCCACGCACAATGAAGAAAAGGCCATTGCCCACGCGGTGAGCCAGCTCAAAAATCCGGACGATTTTTTGCGAAAGGTAAGGGAGCTTTATTCCACTCCCGAGGCGGAGTGTTTCGACATGCTCGAATTCAAGGACGGGCGCGTGTTTGAACGTTATTCCTGTCCCCAACGGATGGATGGCAAACCGATTGGCCGGGTATGGAGCTTCCGCGATGTCACGGCCACCACACGTTCGAAGGAATTGCTGTTGAAACTTTCGCGCGCCGTCGAACAAACGGCCGAATCCGTGTTCATCACCGACCTTACGGGAACCATCGAATATGTCAACCCGGCCTTCGAGGCCATGACCGGCTATACCCGCGAGGAAGTCATTGGAAAAACCCCGCGCATCCTCAAATCCGGCCAGCACAACGCGGAGCTTTATGCCAATTTGTGGAATACAATCCTCAGCGGCAGGACTTTCAGCGGCGTCCTGGTAAATCGAAGGAAGAATGGCGAGCTTTATTATTCGGAAAAGACCATCTGCCCGGTCAAAGACGGCGAAAACAATGTCACCCATTTTGTTTCCACGGAAAGAGACATTACCGAACGCAAAGAACTGGAGGCCAGATTCCGGCAATCGCAAAAAATGGAGGCATTCGGCCAACTGGCCGCGGGCGTCGCGCACGATTTCAATAATATTCTTACCGTCATTCAAGGCCACGCGTCCCTGCTGCAAACCGGGCAGCTTTCCGAACCGGACCAGTACCATGCGATGACCGAAATTTCCCGGGCCGCTGATCGGGCCACGAATCTGACCCGGCAGTTGCTCACCTTCAGCCGCCGCCAGCCGATGCAATCCAAGGACCTTGATCTGAACGAAGTCGTCGCGAACATCACGAAGATGCTGCAACGTCTCATTGGCGAGGATATCGCACTCGAAACCCGGTATGCGCCGGGCGGTTCGCCCATTCACGCGGATTCGGGCATGATGGAGCAGGTGTTGATGAATCTGGCGGTCAATTCACGCGACGCCATGCCCAAGGGCGGCCGGCTTATCATTGAAACCGCCCCCGTCACCCTCACCGACACCACACAATTCACAAAACACATTGCCCGTCCGGGAGAATTTGTCCACCTTTCGGTCACCGACACCGGCACCGGGGTCGCGCCGCAACATCTGCCTCATCTGTTTGAACCATTTTTTACCACCAAGGAAGTGGGTAAAGGAACCGGCCTGGGGCTGGCCACCGTGTTCGGCATTGTTGAACAACATCACGGATGGATTGACGTGGAGAGCAAGGTAAATGCGGGAACCACGTTTCACGTTTATTTCCCGCGCCTGCCGAAAAAAATACCCGACCAGGGACATTCGTCTCCCGTCGCCAAGGTGCCGGGCGGGACCGAAACGATTTTGCTGGTGGAAGATGAAACCGCGTTGCGGCTTTTGGTGCAACGCGTGCTCGAACGCCACGGCTACCACATTTACGCCGCCGCCTCGGGCATTCAGGCCCTGGAAATCTGGCGGGCGCATCGGAGCGACATCGACATCGTGGTCAGCGACATGGTGATGCCCGAAGGGATGAATGGCCGCGAGCTGGGAGAACATTTGCGAATGGAAAACCCCGATCTGAAGATCATTTACTGCAGCGGTTACACCGATGAAATGCTCGGCGAAGATTCACCGCTGCGGAACAATGGAAACTTTCTGGAAAAACCCTTCAATCCCGAAGTATTGCTGCAACGGGTCCGTGAATGTCTGGACGAAACCCAGCCACGCTGAATTTTGCGGAAAAGCACTCCTTCGAATCGAACTGATTGGCCTCGGTTCCCAATTGCGATTAGATTCCGGGCGTTATGAACAAGCTCCGAATTTTTGTGGATTTTGCCCTGACTCAGAGTGTTCTGGAAATGCTGCAACTGGGAACCAGAGGGCACCAATTGGTTTTTCCAAAAACGCCCGTGTCATCCGTCCTGGCCGAGGGGGAACGCGATCCGCAATTCGCCACCGTGGATGTCGCCTTCGGGCAACCGGAACCTTCGGCAATTGCGAAAGCCGGCCAACTAAAATGGATTCATGTCAGCTCTTCGGGAATCACGCGTTACGACAATCAGCCGTTTCGCGCTCTGATGGCCGGGCGCAAAATCGTGGTGACCAACAGCGCGAGCGTTTATAACGAGGCGTGCGCCGTCCATACCTTGAGCTTCATGCTGGCACAGACGAGAAAACTGCCCCTGGCACTTAAGACCCGGGCCGCCAGCGGCACCGATGCCTGGTTTGCCGTTCGTGGTTCTGCCGGGACGCTCCGCGGTGAGACTGTGCTTATTCTGGGCTACGGCGCAATCGGCAAACGGCTGGCTGAACTGCTCAAGCCATTTGATATGGAAATAATCGCTTATCGCCGGAAGGCACGCGGCGATGAAGGCGTCCCCGTCGTCACCGGCAGCCAGCTTTTTCGTGCGCTCGCCGAGGCGGATCACGTCGTCAGTGTTTTACCGCACAGCGCCGAAACCCGACATTTTTTCGATGCCGCGCGATTTATGGCCGTGAAGCCGGGGGCCATTTTCTACAACATCGGACGCGGCACGACAGTGAATCAGGACGCCCTGCGCGATGCACTGCGTTCGAAACGTCTCAAGGCTGCCTGGCTGGATGTGACCGAACCGGAACCATTGCCCGACAGTCATCCGCTCTGGTTGGAACCCAATTGTTTCATCACCCCGCACGTGGCGGGCGGGCATATCGACGAAGCCAAAACACTAGTGAGTCATTTTCTGAAAAACTTCGACCGGTTCGTTCAAAAGAAACCGCTGCTGGACCGGGTCATGTAAAAGTCTGAAGAAAGCAAGTCCGAGTAAACCACGAAAATTGGACTCGGGAATTCTTTCGTGTATTTCGTGGTTAAAAACAGGCGCCTTCCAAGCCGGACTTGTTTTCTTGCGCGCATTCTGAATAATTGCAGTTCAAGCCTGACGGTTTCTACGGAAGGCTGGCAATCACGCATGAGCGAAATCAAGACTAACGCCGACATCGAGCCGTGTCTCTCAGCCGTCATGCCGGTTTATAACGAGGCCGCCACGGTGTCGGAGGTCGTCAAGAACGTGCTGGCGCAACGGCCGGTGGCGCAACTGGTCATCGTGGATGACGCATCCACAGACGGGACATGGGAAAAATTGGAATTGGCCGCCAAAAGCGACCCTCGGATCACACTGGCGCGGCACACACGGAATCGAGGCAAAGGCGCGGCGCTGCGCACCGGCATCGCCCATGCCACGGCGCCGGTCGTCATCATTCAGGATGCCGATCTGGAGTATGACCCGGCGGAGTATTACAAATTGCTGACGCCGATCCTGGCCGGCAAGGCGGACGTGGTGTTCGGGTCGCGGTTCACGGGGTCGGACGCGCATCGCGTACTGTATTACTGGCATTCGGTGGGGAACAGGCTATTGACGACGTTCTCGAACATGGCGACGGATTTGAACCTGACGGACATAGAGACCTGCTACAAAGTTTTTCAACGGGGAATCATTCAAAAAATTCAGATCCAGGAGAACCGGTTTGGTTTTGAACCGGAAATCACGGCCAAGGTGGCGCGGTTAAAAGTGCGCATTTATGAAGTGGCCATTTCGTACTACGGACGCACCTATGCGGAAGGGAAAAAAATCGGCTGGCGCGACGGGCTCCACGCTTTGTGGTGCATTTTTAAATATAATTTTTAACCGCGCCGGCGATTTCAGCGGATGCGCCTGATAATTTATTGCCCCGGCGCCGGCGGGCATTGTTATTTGCGGGACAATCCAAGAATGCTGGCGAAGAAGCTCGATAAAACAGTCTGAAAGCCCAGGGCGGCAAGGGTCACACCGGGAACAACCCACCGCATTGTTCGACTGTAATCCAAATCGCCAAAACCCGCCGATCGCCATTGCAGGATTGCCTCTGCCAGCATAAAGAAGCCCAATAACAGGCTTATGGAGCCGAGCAACAACCCTTTTTCCAGGGTCATGATCCGATAGAAACGTTCCAGGGCGGGATCTTGCGGAAGCAGATTTTCCGCCACGGCGAATGTTTTGGCGAGGATGGCGAACAGCACCGCCTGGTAACCCATGAGCATGGCCAGGCTGGCAAACAATAACGTGTGTGCATCAAAATGGAGCTTCCCGACTTGCACGCGCGACAGCACCAGCGCATAACCCAAAAGACCGGCCAGAATCAAAGCCACACCGGGGGAAAGGAAAAGCCAGCGTGGACTGAACAGCAAAAAAAAACGCAAGGTGCGCCATCCGTCCCGGACTGTTTTCAGATGCGACCGGCGGGTAACCCGGCCATCGGGATGAAGAACGATGGGGATTTCCGCGATTTTGGCCCGGTGCAAACCCGATTTAATGATCATTTCCGTGGCGAACTCCATGCCGACACAACGCAATTCCAATCCTTCATAGTGGGCTTTCTTAAAAGCCCGCAGCCCGCAATAAATATCGTGGATGGGCGCGGAAAACATTCGCCTGGCCATGAAGGAGAAAACCGGGTTTCCAACCCAGCGATGACTGAAGGGCATTGCTCCTTTCAAGATGGCGCCCCCACCGGCGGGCAACCGGCAACCCTGCACCAGATCATAACCCTCCCGCAGCTTGTCCAGGAAACGGGGCGCATCCAAGAAATCATAGCTGTCATCCGCATCACCCATCAAAATGTATTTGCCGCGCGCCACCGCGAATCCTCCCATCAGCGCGTTCCCATAACCCTGCGCGGCAACCTGAACAACCCGGACCCCCAATCTTTGCGCGATTTGCAGGGAACCATCGCAGCTGCCATTGTCAGCCAGGATGATCTCTCCGCGAATATTTCCCTCCTTCAACGCCCGCTGCGCCTTTGTTATGCAGGATTCCAGGGTTTCACTTTCGTTCAAACATGGCATGACAATGGAAAGCTCCACACCGTCATGTTCTGTCGTTTGATTTTCCATACGTGGACCGGCAGAACGATAGGAAAAGCGTATTCGTCATAGCAAACTCAAAACACCCCGCCAATGTTGGTATTATGTTATTTTCATTGGCAGGGACGCCGCACCGTCCTTGTCTTCACTGATACATTTCGAAACCGGCCAACTTGACAAAATCAAACGGCTGCCTTTATTCTTTTCGGTCACGTTGCGGTGACCCGGTTCATTTATCATTTCCCATGGGTAAAAATATAATTACTGGCCAGACGCCCGCAAGGCCCGTTGTGTTACCGTATCTGGCCGTGACTTTTTTGGTTGGCGGATTGGCGGTGAGCCTGTTGTCGGCGCAATTTACGGAATCCAAGAACCCAAACCGCGAGCCCACTTTGCCAGAGCTCAATCAGCGGGTGGCCCTGCTGGCCCCGTTGACTGACCCGATCAAGCGAGACTCTTATTGCGTCCCTTTGTCCGCCTACGGACGAACGCTTGACCGGGCACTGGCACCGAATGCGCGCGTTTTTTTGTCCGGCATGATTGGGGAAGCAAACGGCCCGAAATTGGGCTATTATTTTTTCCTCCGAAACTATCTTTTCCCGCGCGAAGTAGCAATTTCACTGGGGACCGATCCAGTTTACCACGAAGCCGGCTGGTTTTCAGGCACGTCCTGCGACTCGCCGGCCGAACTCCAGACGAATGGCTTTGATCTTTTGCTGCGGATGCCAACCAACAGCAATAACATCGAAATCATTCCTCTCACGCAGAAAGGAGTCCCGAAATGAAAGAGTGGCTCGCCTTTCTTTTGCCTCCGGCCACGGCATTCGCGGGCATGCGGCTCGCCCGCCTGGTGCTTGGTCAAAAATTCGAACGGGTACCGGGCTTCGGACTTCGTTTCGCATTGGGGTTGGGTCTGGGGATGGTGGTATTTTCGCAAGCGGTGCTGCTAACGGCTCTGGCTGGAATCAACCTGAGCGGAATGCTCGCGTGGGGAGCATTGCTCTGGGGTGTCGTGGAAATTGGTTTGCAGTCGCCGAAGTGGGCGGCGGATCTGAAACAAATAAAATTTCAACCCGGGCATTTGTGGCTGCTGCTGCTGCTGCCGGTCATTTATTCGTGGTGGGTTTTCGGCCGGCTCTCCACGCTGGAGGGGACGCTCGATTTCGATTCCAATGCCTTCTGGGTTCTCAAAGCGAAGATTCTTTATCTGGAACAGGGCAAAAATCTTCTCAACGTTCTGCACCAATCCAGCCTGGGTTATGCTCAAATGGATTACCCCATGCTTGTGCCATGCCTCTATACACTCGGCTATGGCGCGGTCGGAGGCGTGGACGAATTTGTCAACAAAGTCTGGCCGTTCTGGATGGTGGTGGCGCTGTGTCTGGGAATACTTTCGCTGGCGAAAGCCTGGCAGCGGCCTCATCCATTGCCGGTTGTCACGGTTGTGGTTTTTTGTTTTCTGCCCGCCACCATGCAATTTATGCGATGTGAAGGAGGCTCCATTCCCATGGTTTTCTTCATCAGCCTGACGACCCTGCTTATTATAAAAGCGATTTCCAGCGCGGATGAATTTTATCTGGCTGCTGCCATTCTCGCCGCCGCCGGTTGCGCCACGACTAAATTTGAGGGCGTCGTTTATCTGGCGGCCTGGTTTTGCGCGCTATTGCCGTTTTGCTGGCGGCGCGGCTGGTTGAAGAAATCCATCCTGTGGAAAAGCGCCCTGGTCACCATCATTTGTTTGCTGCCCTACGTCTGGTTTCGACTTGATAAGCCCGTTCTTAATACTGAATCCATCTGGTGGCGCGCAGGGATTGCGGCCCCTGCCCTGACGTTGCACCGCTTTCCGCAAGTCTGGTTTCTGAGCGTCTTTGGCCGCTTTTTCAACAGCGATTTCTTCAACTGGCAGCCGGGCAATAATGATCATCTGCAATGGGCTGGAAAATTGATTGGACCTGGCGACTTTGTGAACGAACAACTTGCCGCCCTGCCCTGGCTGTTACTCATCCTGCTGGCGCTTACCTTGTGGCAAAGGCGTGCCCGCCTGGCAGCAGGAAGCCTTGCCTTCGCGATGTTTGGCGTTATCAGCGTGGTTTCGCTTGCCATAACCTGCCAACCGCGCGTGCAGGCCGATTTGTTAAATGCGATTAATTTCAGCACCAGCAACGGAGCAGGCCGCTATTTGTACCCGTTTTTTTCCGCCTGGTTTCTGGCGTTGGCTTCCCTCTGGTTTGACAACTCGCAATCTTCGCCGTCTCTCGCCACCGCTGATTCGCCACGGGTCAGCGCCCCGCCTAACCGGGCAACCATTCCCAAAAAACAGCGATGACTTGCCTTTTGCAGCTTTTACCCATAAACTGAGGACATGAAGAACGAAGTGATGCCCGTTCAAATCCGCGGGATTTTGCCTGCCAACAGTGGCTGCGCGCTGTTCATCGGCAACGATCAAAAAGTGTTCGTCATCAATGTTGAGCCGCAAATGGGCGCGATCATCGGCATGTTCCTGCGCCAGACACCCAAGGAACGCCCGCTCACCCACGATCTCATCAACCGCATCTTCCAGGGTTTTGGCATCAGCGTCGAACGGGTCGTCATCACGGACCTGAAAAATTCCACCTATTTTGCCCGCCTGATTTTGCAGCAGCAAAACGAAGTCGCGCGTAAAATCGTTGAACTTGATGCGCGCCCGAGCGATTGTCTCGCCATCGCCGCCGCGCAAAAAAAACCAATCTTCGTCAGCAGCGCGCTATTCGAACAAGTCGAGGACATGAGCGAAGTGCTGAATCGGATCAACGAAAGCGGCACCGAGGCCGAATAACATGCCAGCGGCCAGCGCCCCACCGCTTGTCCTTGTTTGCGGCGATGACGAATTCGCCATCAAGCAGCGCGCCCGCCTCCTTTTTCAACAATGGTGCGAAGAGTTAGGCGGCATTGATCACGAAACCATCGAAGCCGCGGTCGCCAACAGCGGCGAAGCACTCACCGCGATTGCCCGCCTGCGCGAGGCCCTGCAAACACTTCCATTTTTTGGTTCCGGCAAGGTCGTCTGGCTGCGGGACTGCAATTTCCTCGGCGACGAACGCGCCTCATCGGCCCAGGCCGTCACCGAAACCCTGGCCGGGCTGGCGGAGGAATTAAAAATATTCCCGTGGCAAGGGGTGCGGCTGCTCATCAGCGCGGGCAAGGTGGACAAGCGCAAGTCCTTTTACAAGGTCCTCGATAAAATTGGCTCGGTCGAAATCCTTTCCGGCTGGTCGGCGGATGACAAGGACTGGTCCAACCGCGCGGAAAGCGATGCCCGCTCGGCTGTCCGCGCGCGGCAAAAGGAAATCACCGGCGAAGCGCTGGCTGAGCTGGTCAACCGCGTTGGCCCGCACCCCCGCCTGCTGGATGGCGAAATTGAGAAATTATGCCTGTTCGTCGGCGACCGGAAACAGATCGAAGCCGGCGACGTCGCCACAATCTGCATGCGGAACAAAACAGCGCGCGCTTTTGCGCTGGGCGACGCGCTGGGTGACCGGGATTTGCCGCGTCTGCTGCGGCGGCTGGATGAGGAACTCTGGGAAATGAAATTCGATTCGCAAAAATCGGAAATCGGCCTGCTGTACGGCGTCATCGGCAAAATCCGCGCGATGCTGTTGCTCAAGGAAATGTTGCGCGAAGGGTGGATCAAGCCGGAGGCGGATTACAACCGTTTCAAGGCGCAACTGGAACGGGTGCCGGTGGAAAAAATGCCCGCGGACCGGCGGTTCAATCCGCTGGCGCTGAATCCGTATGTGCTTTACAAGGCGCTGCCGCATGTCAAAAAATACCGCCAGGACGAATTGGTCCGCGCCATGGATTTATTGCTGCGTTGCAACCAACGGCTGGTGTCCAGTGGTCTGGACGAGGCGCTGGTGCTGCAACAGGCTCTGGTGCAAATTGTCGCGCCCCAGGCGGTCGCAGCCTGAGGACATCAAAGAACCTCTTTAAAATGCCAATGTCACCGGGAAAATTGTCCGTGCTGGTCTGCAAGAATTTCGCTTGTGTGAAAATCGCCGGGCGCGCCAATTATGTCTCCAGCCCCGATTTCAAAACGCTGTTGAACGAATTGACCGCGAAAGGTTACCGGCGTTTTATTATTGATCTGTCCGATTGCGTGCTTATGGACAGCACGTTTCTGGGCGTCCTGGCCGGATTCGGATTGAAAATGCCAGCCGGCCCCGGACAGC
>Ga0265338_10006452_pt1 | contig 14952 bp, 14 predicted proteins | sample 42126metaG_FD_193579 | JGI IMG/M metagenome (GOLD analysis project Ga0265338, IMG submission 193579) | Rhizosphere microbial communities from Carex aquatilis grown in University of Washington, Seatle, WA, United States - 4-21-26 metaG | ecosystem: Host-associated > Plants > Roots > Rhizosphere... | reverse complement strand
GGCATTGCTGGGCCACCCGCGGATCGTAATGCGCGCAATTCAGGCACACGCGCAGGTCGGCGCCGCAGCGCATGCAGGTCTCGCTGCGTCCCGGCTGCCCGGTCAGGGTCCAGGTCTCGCCACAATGGTGACAATGTCGGTTCATCCGGCTGGCGATATTTGTTTTGCCATCAACACGCGGTTGAATTTTAACCTCGTAAATTGTAAATCGTAAACCGTAAATTCCGCCAATCGCATGGAATTGAAGAAGGTTCTGGCACCACTGTTCTGGCTTCTGCTCGCACTGGGCGGCGCCGCGGCCTATGCCACACTGGCGTTCCGCCGGGCCGAACCGGTCAACTCCGCCTGCATCCTCATCGCGGCGGTGTGCACTTTTGCCATCGGTTACCGGTTCTATTCCAGATGGATTGCGATGCGCGTGTTGTTGCTCAACAACCGCCGTGCCACGCCGTGCGAAGTCCACGATGACGGGCGGGATTTCGTCAGGACCAACAAATGGATCGTCTTCGGCCATCATTTTGCGGCGATTGCCGGGCCGGGTCCGCTGGTCGGGCCGGTGCTCGCGGCGCAGTTTGGCTATCTTCCGGGGGCGTTGTGGCTGCTGATCGGGGTCGTGCTTGGCGGCGCGGTACAGGACTTCGTGGTCCTGTTCTGTTCAATCCGGCGCGATGGGAAGTCGCTCGGCCAGATGGTCCGGGAGGAATTGAATTTGCCGGCCGGGTTCATCGCGGTGGCGGCCATTCTGTCCATACTCGTGATTTTGCTCGCGGTCCTCGCGCTGGTGATCGTGAAGGCGCTGGCGGAAAGTCCGTGGGGCATTTTCACCGTGGGTGCGACCATCCCCATCGCCCTGCTGATGGGTGGCTACCTGCGGTTCGTGCGGATCGGCAAAGTCCTGGAGGCCTCCGTGTTCGGTGTCGCGCTGCTGCTGCTGGCGGTCTGGGGCGGCAAGCTGGTTTACGAGAACGCGTACTGGTCGCAGGTTTTTGGCCTGCGCGACATATCTATCGCCTGGATCATCATTGGTTACGGCGTCGTCTCCAGCAGCCTGCCGGTGTGGCTGCTGCTCGCGCCGCGCGATTATCTGAGCACGTTCATGAAGCTGGGCACCATCTTCGCGCTGGCCTGCGGCATCCTGCTGGTGCTGCCCAACCTGCAAATGCCCGCGCTGACACGGTTCGTGGACGGTTCCGGGCTGGTGGTCGCCGGGAAAATATTCCCGTTCTGTTTCATCACCATCGCGTGCGGCGCGATTTCCGGCTTTCATTCGCTGATCGCCAGCGGCACGACGCCGAAGCTGATCACGCGCGAAGGTCATGCCCGGCCCATCGGTTATGGCGCAATGTGCTTTGAATCGCTGGTGGCCATCATGGCGCTCATCGCCGCCTGCACCCTGGACCCGGGGGTTTATTTCAGCATGAACATCAAGGGCGATCCGGCCACGACCGTTGCCACCGTCACTGCGCTCGGCTTTCCTGTGACAATGGAACAGATGCAGGCGCTGGCCGGCCAGCTCGGCGAAAAAACCCTGTTCGGCCGCACCGGCGGCGCGGCGACGCTGGCGGTCGGCATGGCGCATATTTTTTCCAAGGCCGTCAACGGCCGGTGGCTCGACCTGTGGTATCACTTCGCCATCATGTTCGAGGCGTTGTTCATCCTGACGACGCTCGACGCCGGCACGCGGGTGGGACGTTATCTGTTGCAGGGCGTGCTCGGCCACGCCTGGAAACCACTCGGTGACCCGAAAAATGTCCGCGTCATGCCCGTCGCCAGCGCGCTGATGGTCGGTGCCTGGGGTTATTTCCTGATTCAAGGTGTGCGTGATCCGCTGGGCGGGGTCAATTCGCTCTGGCCGTTGTTCGGCATCGCCAACCAGCTGCTGGCCGCCATCGCGTTGTGCCTGGCGACCACCATCATTTTGAAAATGCAATTGGAGTCGAAGGTCGAGGGTCGAGAGTCGAGGGCCGGCAAACCGGTGCTGGCGCTCATCACGCTGGTTCCATTGCTGTGGCTCGCGGCGGTGACGTTCACCGCCGGCGCGGAAAAAATCTGGAGTTCCGACCCGCGCATCGGATTTCTGGCGCAGGCGCAGACTTTGGCCGGAAAAGTGCCGGGCCTGCAAAACGGACTCGATCTCGCCAGAACCGCCGGCGACGCAGCGGCAATGGGTGCTGCCCAAAAGGCGTTGCAAGCCAATCGGACGTTGCAATTCAACAACCGCCTCGATGCCGCCGTTGCCGGGATTTTTCTGATCCTGGTTACTTCAATAATTTTGCTGAGTTTGCGCGAATGGTTTTTGCTGCTGGCCCGGCGCAAGCCGGCGGTGCTGCACGAGACGGAGCCGGTCTGGCTGCCGGATTATGCGCTCAAGGAATCCGGACCAAATTTGCGCACGGCTGCCGGCGCGGCGGCGCTCGCACTTGGTCTGGCAAAAGAGCTTTCCGGCGAATCCCACTTTGAGCGGGCGCGGCAACAGGCTTGCATTTGCGAGCAACATTCCGATGCCCGGATTTTCGCGCAGGTGACGGAAGGCCGTTTCGATGGCGTGCGAAGATGTTGCTAAATCCTGGAGGGCACTGCTTCGTCAGTGCCCCAATCGAAAATGATGATGGAACAGAATTCATACTGGCACGTTGGGCGTAAGCACCCGGCCCATAATCCAATTCTGGATTCGGGGAACCGAACGGCCATTGTATTTGTCACCGCCAACACTCACCAACGGAAACCAATCCTCTCCGGAACGGATGCGGCGGACATCATCCGCGCTGCTTGGTGCCAGGGCAATGCCTGGTTGGTCGGACGTTATGTCATCATGCCCGATCACATTCACTTTTTCTGCGCGCCTCGTGACTTATCGGTCAGTTTGAAGCGCTGGATGCAGTATTGGAAAAGTCTGGTTTCCCTGCGCTGGCCTCGCCCGGCGGAATAGCCCATCTGGCAGCTTGATTTCTGGGACACCCAATTGCGGCGGGTCGAAAACTATGATGAGAAGTGGGATTACGTCTGGCGAAATCCCGTCCGGAAAGGATTGGTCGCAAAACCGGAAGATTGGCCTTACGCTGGCGAAATAAATGTTCTGGCATGGCATGAGAGATAAAAGGCAGATCATTGACGGAGCGATGTCCTCCAAGATAAAGATTGGGGCACTGACGAAGCGGTGCCCTCCAGATTAAAATGAAAATTGGTTTATTTGGCGGTTCGTTTGACCCGGTTCACCTGGGACATCTGCTGGTCGCGCAGGCGGCGATCGAGGAGTTGGGCCTGGACCGGCTGTTCTTGATTCCGGCGGCGCAATCGCCGTTCAAGCCGGAAAACAAACCGGCGCCGGCATCCGCCCGATTGCAAATGCTGCGGCTGGCCCTCGCGGGAAAAGCAGATTGTGAAATTGACGAACAAGAAATCCGGCGCAGCGGCGTTTCCTACACCATTGAAACCGTGCGGGATTACACCCGGCGGTTCCCCCGGGCCGGGTTGTTTTATCTTATCGGCGCCGACAACGCGGCGAAGCTCAACGCCTGGCGCGAGGCCGGTGAACTGGCGAAGCTGGCGGAATTCGTCGCGATCCCGCGGCCGGGCGAAGCCGCAGCGAAATTCCCGCCGCCGTTTCGTGGCCGGATGTTGAAAGGTTTCCCGCTGGGCGTGTCCTCGTCCGAAATCCGCGCGCGAGTGAAGGCCGGTCTGCCGGTTGACCGGCTCGTGCCGGCCAGTGTGGCGGAGGCAATTTGTGCCGCCCGACTGTACGTTTGAACAGGGTGACGGGAATTTTCACTGATTTGCTGATGCGACAAGACGACGAAACCAAATCGGTTGCAATTGATGTCACTCGTGTTCGCCCTGAATTTTATTCGTGTCCATCGGCGGTCGTTCATGGTTAAATCTCCCGGCAACTATGGATTCCAAAAAGCTCGCCCAGCTGTGCCGCGAATTCGCGGACAATAAAAAGGCGGATAATATCATTGTTCTCGACGTGCATGACCTGTCGTCGGTGACGGATTATTTTGTCATCGCGTCCGGCACGAGCGAGCCACATCTGCGCGCTATTGTGGACGAAATTACCGACCGGTTGCGCGAGGAGCATGACGAACGTCCGCGGGCGGTGGACGGCACGGTGCAGGGTGCGTGGGTGGTGCTGGATTTCTTCGACGTGATTGTTCACGTCATGCGGCAGGATGTGCGCGAGCGGTATGACCTGGAAGGTTTGTGGGGAGATGCAGCCCGGGTAAAATCCAAGAAGAGCGCGGGCAAAGCGTCCAAGCCATCCGCCCGGACACGAAAACGCTGAGGTTTGGCCCGCGGGCCTTCCCGTCAGGCGGGTTTCACCGGAATCTCATTCGACGCTTTCACCATTTCATCAAGGAGCTTTTTAAAGTCTTCCAGCCCGGTGGAAGGAATGATGATCGTGTCACGGCGACCGCCGACATCCTCGGTGATGCGCAGGAACCGGCCTCGCGGATTTTCCTTGAGCGTGAGGACAAAGGTCTTGCGTTCAATCTGAATCCGCTCGGACTTCAGCGTATCTTCGTTGACGGGCGGTTTCGGCTGCCCATAGGAATGGCTGCCATAAGGTGATGGTCGCTCGTTTGAGATCATATTCGTTTCCTGCTGTCAGGCGGCTTTGCCTGCGCGCCAAAAGCCTCGGCGCGGCAAGTTTGACGCCCGGTCAAACTTACAAAGAAATTTCCGCTGTCACCGTCATTTGTCAACTCGCAAAATTTTCACAGTATATTCGCCGCGAGCTCGGCCAGCTCCGAGCGCTCGCCTTTCTGCAGTTCTATGTGCGCGGCAATGGCTTCGGAACGGAACCGGCTGACGATGTAATTAAATCCGTTCGACGACGAGTCCACGTAGGGGTTGTCAATCTGGTATGGGTCGCCGGTAAAAATGATCTTCGTGCCGCTGCCGACGCGCGTGATGATGGTCTTGGCCTCGAGCGGCGTCAGGTTTTGCGCCTCGTCAATGATCATGAACTGGTTGGCAATGCTGCGGCCGCGAATGTAGCTCAACGCCTCAACGACGATGCTGCCCGAGCGCATCAGGTCGCCGCTGCGCCGATGGTCATGGCCCATGTTCAGGTCGCTCAACATTTCCAGCGCGTCGTGAATCGGCTGCATCCAGGGCGCCAGCTTTTCTTCGAGCGATCCGGGGAGAAATCCGAGTTCCTTGCCCATCGAAATCGTCGGGCGCGCAACGACCAGCCGGCGGAATTCGCGGTCGAGCACGGTGCGCTTCAAGCCGGCAGCCATGGCAATCAAGGTTTTTCCAGTGCCCGCCTTGCCCATGAGCGTGACGAGCTTGATGCGCTCGTCGAGCAACGCGTCGAAGGCGAAATGCTGCTCGCGGTTGCGCGGCTTGATGCCCCAGACGCCCTCCCGGCAGTCCACGATCGGAATCAATTTCTTCCCGGTGGCATCCACCTTGGTCAGCGCCGTGCGCTTGGGGTTCGCCTCGTCGGTGAGCGTGCAGTATTCGTTCGGGAAATATTCCTTGCCGGCGGCCAGCTCGAGTTCGCCCTTGGCGCGCAAGGCGGCCATTTTGTCCGTGGGCACGGCCATTTCCATCGTGCCGGTGTAAAGGTCGGTGATGAACACACGGTCGGTCTCGTAGTCCTCGGCCTGCAACCCCAGCGCGTCGGCCTTGATGCGCAGGTTGATGTCCTTGCTGACCAGGATCGTCGCGTTTTTTGGCTGGGTCTTTTGAATGGTCGCGGCCAGGGTCAAAATCCGGTTGTCCACGCTGTTGCCGTTGATGTGGACCTCGCCGTTGGTTTGCCCGTTTTTTTGAAAGGCGATCTTCAGTTTGCCGCCATTGGGCAGGTTCACGCCCTCGCTCAGGCTGCCGTCGCCGCGGAAGCCGTCGAGCATCCGGGACACGCTGCGCGCGTTCCGGCCCAACTCGGTGGACTCGCGTTTGAAGTGGTCAATCTCCTCGATGACTTCGATGGGAATCAGGACGTGGTTGTCCGCGAAGCTCAGCAGGGAATTGGGGTCGTGAAGAAGGACGTTGGTGTCAATGATGTAATTTTTCACGCGTTGAAATCGGAGTGCCGGACGGCCTTCATCCGGCGGTGCCATTCGCGGATTTGCCGGTGCCGTTGGGGGAGATGGTAATGGCCGGAGTACAGGTAGTTCTCGAGCATGCCGAACAGGTCAAAATCAACAAACCGCGGCTGGTCGTCCAGCAGGTACGGCTGGTGGGTCAATATGATTTCGAACGGAACCAGCCGTTCTTCCAGCTGCTTGTGCAGGGATTTTTGCTCCTTGCGCCACCGGTCAATGCAGCCGCGGCCGAACTTGCGTTCCTTGAACCGTAGATATTGCAGTTGATCGCGCAACGGCACGTTTTCCTGCCAGTAGATGTCATTCAACCGGAACGTTATGCCTTCGATTTCGTTTTCGATGAACCGCCAGAGGACGGATTGGACGCCGCGCCACTGGGAGGGAAACAGCCCGAGATCCAGTTCCTCGTTGAGGTATTTGGCGATGACCTGGGAATCGTCGTTGAGTTCAAAAACCACGTTCTTGCCGTCCTTGATGACGGGCACGCCGTAATAACGCTGCTTCGTGAGTTTCCAGACCACTGAACGATCCTGGGCCGGAATATTGGTGATTTTGAAACGAACGCCGGAAAATTCCAGAATGCGCCGTTGAACAAGGCAGAACGGGCTCCACGGAAACTGAATCAACTCAATCATGTCAAATGTTCCTCGCGTCTGTAACCAGCACACTTTAAGTCCCGAACGGCATAGTGACAAGCGCAATCACCACTTTACAGTTTCGTGTGGCGGGACTAAAGTCGCCACATGGCTTCTGATTATGATGCAACGGAGTTTGTGGACACGGATTTCCAGGCGCACAAATCGCCGTACGGCACGCCCCTGCCCGCCAGCGACCCGCTTCGCGCGCCGACCCGTGACGAAGTGGACCGCAAGGTGGTCGAGGCGCAGCAGAAACTTGCCGAGCTCAAGCGCGCACAGGATGACCTGGAGCGGGAACGCGCCGCGCTGGAGGAGTTGCGCCGGCGCCAGACGGAGTTCCAGACCGGCCGGCAGGAAATGATCCATCATCTCACCCGCGGCCTCGGCCTGCTCGAGGAGACCGAGTTCAACGCCCGCCGCGATGCCGAGCAGATGGTCAAGACCATCACCGATTTCCGCGACGCGCTCGACAAAATCCAGGCCATCCACGACGAAACCTGGACCAAGGAGAATTTCAGCATCGAACTGACACGCGCGCTCACCGCCATCGAGAATGCGCGCATGGAATGGAACGCCGCGCGGCTCAAATTCAACGTGCTATCCGGCGCAATGCAGGAGGAATCTGATGCCGATAAAGTCCCGGCGCCCGCCCAGTCGCCGTTTGCCAATCTGAGCGTGGGCGAGCTTTGCAAGATTGGCTTTGCAATGACCTGGCCGCTGGCGCTGGTGGCGTTGGGCGCCCTGGGCGTGCTGATCGCCGTTTTGCTGCGCCACTGAAATTGCTGTATGGCGGCCGCGAAGAAAAAAGTTGATCCGATTTCCGACCGGTCGCGCGCGCTCAACGAACAGATTGCCGCGCTGGAATCCGAAATCAAGAAGCTCGACGGGCAGATCCAGCGCGCGCCCACGCCGCGCCTGCGTTCCACCGCCATTCCGCACGGCGCCACCGTCGCGCGCGCGCACGAAACGGCCCCACCGTTGCCGCCGCAGCCGGTTCAGGAACCGGTTTTTGAAACGGTCAAGCCGATGCGGGACACCAGTGAAACCGGCACGCCGGACCAGTTCAACGAACTCGGCATCCGCAAATACGATCTGCCGGCGCTGTTCGACCGCATCCGGAACCATTTCCGCCGGCCCACCACCAACAATCCGCGGCTCGTCGCCTATCTGGCCGCCGGCGGTGTGCATGGCCTGCGCCCGATGCGCTACGAGAAACGGGTCGCCCGCAACCGCTTCGTTGCGCTCATCGTGGTGCTGTTTCTCGTGTTGCTCGGAGTCATTTCCTTGTTTGTACACAACCACTGAATGAAGAATGAAAGCCTCGTTTTTTGAACTGCCGGCGGCCACCCGTGACGGCCAGTTTGTCGCGCGTTATTCGGAAAAAGGACTGACCGAGGTGAATTTTCCACGGGTGGGGCGAGCGTCCCCGCGAGCCGTGAAACGAGAAGCCGTTCCCGCCCAAATCCGGAACTGGCATCGCGCAACCACGGCCGCATTGAAAACAATTCTTGCCGGGCGTTCCCCGAAGAATTTTCCGCCGCTCGACCTGGCCAATGGCACAACCTTTCAACGGAAGGTCTGGAACGCGATGCGGAAAATTTCCAGCGGCAAAACAAAAAGTTACGGCGAAATCGCCCGTGCCATCGGCAAACCGAAGGCTGTTCGAGCCGTGGGCGGCGCCTGCGGTGCGAATCCCATCCCGGTTTTGGTTCCATGCCATCGGGTCCTGGCCGCAAACAAAAAACTCGGCGGCTTCTCCGGCGGCCTGGATTGGAAACGAAGGCTGCTCGCGCGCGAAGGCGTCAGCTTGCCGTCAGCCGGATGATTTCGCGCAGCGTCGTCTGCGGTTTGAACTTCACGAAGCGCTCCAACTTTTTCACCAGCGGCTTGCGGCGGCGCATGTCATCAAAACCCGGGGTGCTCTTCGTGCCGGAAACTTCGGGCGATGAAGAATAGGCCTTGGCGTAGGGCACCAGTTTGATTTCTGATTTCGAGGCGAGCGTTTTAATGACCAGCCGGGCGAGTTTCAACATGCTGGTTTCTTCCGTTCCTCCGATGTTGAAAATTTCCCCGCGCGCTTTCTGACAATGCTGCAGCCGCACCAGCGCCTCGACAGCATCGCCTACGTGGCAGAAGCAGCGCGTTTGCGCGCCGTCACCAAAAACCTTCAGCGGGTCACCCTTCTTTGCCGCAGAAATGAACCGCGGCAACACCATGCCGTAGCGTCCGGTCTGGCGCGGGCCAACCGTGTTGAACAGCCGGGCAATGATGATCGGCAGCGATTTTTCCCGCGCGTAGGCCAGCGCGAGAAATTCGTCGGTGAGCTTCGAGCACGCGTAACTCCAGCGCGATTGGCCGGGCGGCCCGATGAGCAGGTCGTCGTCCTCGCCAAACGCGGGCTTCAGGCTCTTGCCATAGACTTCCGAGGTGGAGGTCAGCAGCAGCGGTGTGCGTTGGACGGCGGCGGCCCGCAACAGGCTTTGCGTCTCATGGAAGCTCGACTCCAAAACGCTCAACGCGGATTTGACCACGAGTTCGACGCCGACCGTTGCGGCCAGGTGGAAGATGAATTCTGCGTTGGCGGCGAGACTTTGGAGATCGCGACACGCGCAAATTTTGGATCGAATCACCCGTAAACGCGGATGCGATTTGACCGTGCGCAAATTTTCCAGGCTGCCGGTGGAAAGGTCATCAATGACGACCACGGATTTGCCATCGGCCAGCAAACGCTCAACCAGGTGCGATCCGATGAAACCGGCTCCACCAGTGACGAGAATGTGTTTTTGCCGCTTCATTTTAGCGAAGCGGCAACCGCTTCGGCCAGTTTTTGCCGAAAGTCTCCGCTTTCGATCAACTTCGCCTCGGTTGGATTCGACAAATAACCGGCTTCGATGAGCACGGCGGGACGGTGCTGGCCGTGCAGCACGCCGATGAACCGCGCGCGGCATACTCCCCGGTCGTCAAGGCCGGTCGCGTGTAAGATCGCTTTTTGCAGCCGGACACCGAACTGCAGGTTTTGCGCATCGTAGGCGTTGTTGGGAAAAACCTGCGACCAGATGTCGGGATAACCCCGTGTCAGCGTGGAGGGCATTCCGGTTGGCGTGAGGCAGTAGGTTTCGAGGCCGGCCGGTTTTTCATCCGGCGCGCCGGAATTGAAGTGCAGGCTGATGAACAAATCCGCCTGATGCGCCTCGGCGATCGCGACGCGGTTGCTGAGCGAAATGTCCGTGTCGTTCGTGCGGGTGAGAAAGACCCGCCAGCCATTGGTGGCCAGCAACGGCGCGAGCCGCCGCGCCCAGTCGAGGGTGAATTCCTTTTCCAGCCGTCCATCCAACACGCTGTGCGTGCCGGAGTTAATGCCGCCATGGCCGGGATCGAGCACAATGACCCGGTTGCCAAAGCCGAGCGGCGCGCCGGTCAACAACGGTTCAATGTTCTTTTGCAGATCAAGGCCGTAGATGAAAATCTGGTCGTCAATAAATTCCGGGGCAAAACCCAGTTGAATTCCAATGCCGTTCCAGGTTGCGTCGCGGCTGCCGATGGTGAGAACCATGACGCCGTTGGTCGAGCCGACGGCATACTCGGCCACGGGTGTGCTGGATATTTTCCGTGGCGCGCCGAGTTTGTTTTCCGCGGCCCAGCGGTCGAGCGAAGTCCAGGTCGTCATCGGTGCGACGGCCGGCGGATTGGTGCGAAGGGCCGGTGTGATCGGCCGGATTGGCCGGGGTGCCGGGAATTTTTTGACGAGATTGGTATCCGACCAGTTCAAAGCCGAGGGTCCGTTGGACATGATCGGCGGTGATGAAATGACCTCTTCCGGCTGGTCTGGTGTGGTGGCGCACCCCGCCAGAAAAATTGCCGTGATGAACAGGATTGTCAGTGACTTGGACACCCGGTCATTGTGGGGATGATGAAACCGGACTCAAGCTGTTTTACTCGTTTGCGGTTTCCGGTCTGCGATTGCCGCCGCCTTTGCCACGCACCGGCATATTTCAATTGTCCGTGAGGGAATTTTTGTTGCGCTTGCCGCCATCGCCCCGGAACGCCATTATTTGCCCGCTTGAAAATCTTGGTTGCCATCACCGGGGCCAGCGGCGCGCTTTATGCCCAGCGCCTGCTCGACAATTTGGATCCGCGCGCGCATGAGGTCCATGTTGTGATGAGCAATTACGCGCAGCAGGTCATCGCCGAGGAACTGCCCGGCGGCCTGCGGCTGCCGGACGGGGTCAGGAACCACAACATCAAGAGCATGAATGCGCCGTTCGCCAGCGGTTCGAATCCGCCGGACGTGATGGTGGTCATTCCGTGCACGATGGGTACGATGGGCCGCATTGCGCACGGCTACAGTGAGGATGTTTTGCTGCGGGCAGCGGACGTGGTGTTGAAGGAAAAGAAGAAACTCATCCTTGTCCCGCGCGAAACGCCGCTCAGTCTGGTGCATGTCAAAAACATGGAGCTATTGCTGCTGGCCGGGGCGGTCATCCTGCCGGCCAACCCGAGTTTTTACGCCGGTCCGAAAACCATTCAGGAGGTGGTGGACACGGTGGTCGCACGCGTGCTGGATCACCTGGGCGTGGCGAACCAGCTCGCGCCGCGCTGGAGTGAGGAACAGGAATGAATTAAGCCATCGAGACACGGAGGCACAGAGTTCTCTATGAATTTTCTCGGTGTCTCTGCGACTCTGTGGCCAGTCCAAAATGTTTTCTTCAATTAAAAAGTGGGCCTCGTTCGTCCGGTTTTCGCACACGGTCTTCGCCCTGCCGTTTGCGCTGGCCGCGATGGTGGTGGCGGCACGGGATCACCGCGGCTGGCCGGGTTGGAAAACGTTCGGGCTGATCCTCGCGGCCATGGTGTGCGCGCGCACCTGTGCGATGGCGTTCAACCGCATCGTGGACCGCAAGTTCGACGCCCTGAATCCCCGCACGGCCAATCGTCACCTGCCTGCTGGACAGATTTCTCTGGGAAGCGCCATCCTGCTTTGTGTGCTGTCGGCCGCAGGTCTGGTGGCTGCCAGCCATTTTCTCAATCCGCTGTGTTTTTATCTCTCGCCAGTCGCGCTCGTGATGATTTGTTTTTATTCGCTGACGAAGCGTTTTACGGATTACACGCACGTTTTTCTCGGTCTGGCGCTGGCACTGGCGCCCATCGGCGCGTGGCTGGCGGTGAAGGGGGCGGATGTTTCCTGGTTGGAGATTTTGCAGATGACCACGCTGGCGCTCGGCGTGATTTTGTGGCTGGTTGGATTTGACATCATTTATGCGCTGCAGGATTACGAGTTCGACAAATCACACGGCCTGCATTCGCTGGTCGTGGCCTGGGGACCGAAGAACGCACTGGCTGCCGCGTTTCTGGCGCACATGATCATGTGCGGGCTGCTGCTCGCCTTCGGATTGCTCTGCCATTTCCGCATCGCCTATCTTCTGGGCTGGCTGGTCATCGTGGCCTGCCTGGTGCTGGAGCACTGGATTGCGCGCCGCCGGAGCTTGAACTGGATCAATCTTGCGTTCTTCCGGCTCAACGCGCTCGTCAGCGCCGTGTTCTTGATCGTGACGGTGGCGGAAGTGGTGTTTCAGGGCGGATTCAAGCTGCGGTAATTTTTACCACGAAATACACCAAACACACGAAAGGAAAACACGAATGGACATCATTCACAAATTGGAGAGCTTTGAAATTATGGGGGCTTGTTTTGAGGTGTATAAAGAAAAAGGGTGCGGCTTCCTCGAAGCTGTCTATCAGGAATGTCTGGAAATGGAATTCGCGGAACGAAAAACCCCCTTCCAAGCGCAACCACAACTCACCCTGAACTACAAAGGCAGACCGCTCAAAAGTAAATACACACCTGATTTTATCTGTTACGACAAGATTGTTGTGGAACTGAAGGCTGTCACGGCGTTATCGGATGAGCACCGCGCCCAGGTTCAGAATTATTTGCGGGCAACAAAGTTCAAACTCGGCCTGCTTGTTAATTTTGGACATTACCCCAAGGTAGAATACGAGCGCATTGTCCTCTGAGTTTTTCGTGTGGTTCGTGTATTTCGTGGTTTCTCCGAAAGTTTGTAACATCCTTCGTGATTTGCTTCTGGGTTGGGTGTATGAGTGACACCAGAGTGACCCCGTCAGACATTCCTAAATGTCCGCAATGCGGCACGCCGCTACCGGCCAACGCGCCCGCCGGCCTGTGTCCCACCTGCCTGCTGAAACAGGGGGTGGCCGACGAAACCGCCACCGGCGGGCAGTCACCGCCGTTTCATCCGCCATCCGTCGCCGAACTGGCCGGGAAGTTTCCGGAACTCGAAATCCTGGAGCTGATCGGCAAGGGCGGCATGGGCGCGGTTTACAAGGCGCGGCAGAAGGAGCTGGATCGGATTGTCGCGCTCAAAATTCTTCCGCCCGGCATCGGCAGCGATCCTGCATTTGCCGGGCGCTTCGCGCGCGAAGCCAAGGCGCTCGCGAAGCTGAATCATCCCGGCATTGTCACGCTGTATGAGTTCGGCAGCGTCGAGAACACGAATGCTGCGGGCTCCGCGTCCCAGTCCTCGCGGCTTTTTTACTTCCTCATGGAATTTGTGGATGGTGTGAACCTGGGCCAGTTGCTGCACGCCGGCCGGATCGCGCCGCGCGAGGCGCTGGCCATCGTCCCGCAAATCTGCGACGCGCTCCAGTTCGCCCATGACCAGGGCATTGTCCATCGCGATATCAAGCCGGAGAACATCCTGCTCGACCGCCGCGGACGCGTGAAGGTGGCGGATTTCGGTCTGGCCAAACTGGTGGAAGGTAGGGCGGGCAGTCCCTTGCCCGCCGTCGGGGCGCCGACGGACTACGGCGCGCACGGAGTGACGCGCCCTACCGATGCACTGACGGCTGCCGGCAAGGTCATGGGCACGCCGAACTACATGGCGCCGGAGCAGAAGGAACATCCGGATGCCGTGGACCATCGCGCGGACATTTACGCGCTGGGCGTGGTGTTTTACCAGATGTTGACCGGTGAACTGCCCGGGAAACGCATCGAACCGCCATCGCGAAAGGTGGAGGTGGACGTGCGCCTGGATGAAATCGTTTTGCGTGCGTTGGAGAAAAGGCCGGAATTGCGTTACCAGCAGATCAGTGCGTTCAAGACCCAGGTGGAAACCATCCTGACGGGCGCTGCGAGGTCCGAAATGACGTCCCGCCTCTCAGGTACCGCCATCCTGGGTGCGGCATGGGCTCCGTTCTTCCTTGCTGCCATGCTTTCCATCACTTTTGGGCAGGACCAATTCCCACAGGCTTACAGCGGCCTGTCCCGATTCTTGTTATTTTTGGGTCTGGCCGCGCCGTTGGGCACGACCATCCTCGGCTGGCTGGCGTTTGCACAAATCCGTCGTTCCGCCGGCAGGTTTCGCGTACTGGAGCTGGCAGTGTTTGACGGGTTGCTTTTTCCGTTGCTCGGATTGTATGTGTTGATCGGCGTGTTGTGGCTGTTGCTGATGAAAGCCGTCGCCGGCTGGCGAGGGCTTAATGGCTCGCTGTTTGTCAATCTCTGGGACTTCGCGGTTTGCACATTGCTCCTGATCGTGATTTGTGCGGGTGTGGATTTTCTGATTGGCCGCCGGATCTGGCGCGGGGCGAATCCGCCGCCTGCAGGCATGGGTGCTTCTGCCAAACCCCGGCGTCCCGGCGGCGTCCTGTCGGCTTTGGTTTTCGGGATGCTGGCGCTCGGCGGCATCAGTTTTACCGCGACGGCGTTGGTCCTGTGCGCCCGGAATGTGGATGACGTCCACCAGCCTTTTGTGGACGACCCGCAGGTGATCGGCCAATGGAACAGCGTTGATTTTGTCAGCGTGGCGGAAGATTTCAAGCCCGGGACCCGGGTTTGGAAAGGGGACATGCTGTTTCAAAAGTTCACCATTCTGCCTGGTGGTCGGACCAGCTACCGGTGGCTCAACTGGACCAGGGGAGCAATCATCAACCCGGGCGAAAAAACGGCGGCGAGTTATAAAATCCGGAACATTGACGGAACCAATTACATGTTCATGGAATGGAAAAATGGCGACTACATCCTGTTTCACTCGAAGCCTGCATTGTATGTCTTGCGCCAAGACGCAGAGTCCCTTTCCGACTTTCACATCGGTCAGTCGTGGTTTCCTGAAGGTGATTCCATTGAAATCACCTCCGTGGAACGCTCGACCAATCAGATGGCGGTCAAAGGCCATTACAACCTGGTCAGCCATGATCAGGCAACGCTGGCGTTTCATATCACCACTTCAACAAACATGCCGGTT
>Ga0265338_10006451_pt1 | contig 14952 bp, 15 predicted proteins | sample 42126metaG_FD_193579 | JGI IMG/M metagenome (GOLD analysis project Ga0265338, IMG submission 193579) | Rhizosphere microbial communities from Carex aquatilis grown in University of Washington, Seatle, WA, United States - 4-21-26 metaG | ecosystem: Host-associated > Plants > Roots > Rhizosphere... | reverse complement strand
GGCTCCGGTTTCGACCTGCCGATCGCTCTTGCTGTCCTCGGCGCCTCCCTGCAGCTGCCGCGCGCGGCGCTCGAGCGAACGGCTGCAGTCGGCGAACTCGCGCTCGACGGACGGCTTCGGCGCGTCGGCGGCGTTCTCGCCGTCGCCGAAGGGGCGCGGCGGCTCGGCATAGAACGGCTGCTCTGCCCCGCGGAGTCCGCGCAGGAAGCCGCACTCGCCGGCGTCTCCGCCGTCCCTGTCCGTCACCTCGCCGAGGCTGTCGCCTATCTCCGGGGCGAGCTTGAGCTCGCGCCCCAGCCGTACGAGGCGCCGAACGGAAACGGCGCAGTCCCGGCACCCGACCTCGGCGACGTGCGCGGTCAGGAACGCGCGCGTCGCGCGCTCGAGCTGGCGGCGGCCGGCGGTCACAACCTGCTCCTGGCCGGCCCTCCCGGGACCGGCAAGACGATGCTCGCGCGGCGGCTGCCGGGCATCTTGCCGGCGCTCGATCGCGACGGCGCGCTCGAGGTGACGCGGATCCACTCGGTCGCCGGTCTCGTCGACGGTGCTCATCCGCTCGTCTCGACGCCGCCGTTTCGCGCGCCGCACCACAGTGCGTCGACTGCGGCGATCGTCGGCGGCGGCGCGAATCTCCGGCCGGGCGAGGCGAGCCTCGCGCACCGCGGAGTCCTCCTCCTCGACGAGCTCGCGGAGTTCCGGCGCGACGCGCTCGAGGCTCTGCGGCAGCCGCTCGAGGACGGCTTCGTCGCCGTCGCGCGGGCGGCCGGGCGCGTCGTCTTCCCGGCGCGGTTCCAGCTCGTCGGGACGATGAACCTCTGCCCGTGCGGCGGTCGCGGCGATCCCGGCGCGCAGTGCAGTTGTTCCGCGCAGCGGCTCGCGCACTACCGGGACAAGCTCTCGCGCGCGCTGCTCGACCGCTTCGACCTCGTCGTCGCGATGCCGCGCGTACGGGGGGTCGAGCTTGCCTCGGCGCCGGGGGAGCCGTCTGAAGCTGTTCGGGAGCGCGTCGTCGCGGCACGAGAGCTGCTCGACTCCGGGCCGCCGAAGCGCGACGCCGAGGCGAGCGAGTTGCTCCGCAATGCCGTCGACCGGCTCCACCTCTCCGGCCGCGGCCATGCCCGCGTCGGTCGGGTCGCACGCACGATCGCCGCGCTTGCGGGCGCAGAGACTGTGCGCGCCGAGCACGTCGCCGAGGCGCTCGCCTACCGCTCGCCCGACGAGCTCCGCGATGTCTGACCTCGCGCTCGCGGTCTTTGCGTCCGAGACGGGAACGCACCTCGTCCGGCCGCCGACCGGCGCGCGCTGGGCGGAGTTCCGGCGCCGCTTCGACGAGCGGGCGTATCTCGCCGACCTTGCGGCACGCGGCTTCCGGTTCGTCGCGCGCTCGGCGCCCGACTTCCCGCCGCTGCTCCGCGCGATCCACGATCCCCCGGCCGGACTGTTCCTCCGGGGCGGCGCCAATCTCGAGCTCCTCGCACAGCCGGCAGCAGCCGTCGTCGGCGCACGCGCGTGCTCGGGCTACGGCTCGTCGGTCGCTCGGAGCCTCGCGCGCGATCTCGCCGCGGCCGGCCTCGTCGTCGTCAGCGGCCTCGCGCGCGGCATCGACGCCGAGGCGCATCGCGGCGCGCTCGACGCCGGCGGCGCGACCGTCGCAGTGCTGGGCTGCGGCGTCGACCGCGACTATCCCGCGTCCCACGCCGAGCTAGCCCGGCGGGTCGCTGCGGGCGGTCTCATCGTTTCGGAGTACGCGCCGGGCGTCGAGCCGGCGCCGTGGCGCTTTCCGGCGCGTAATCGCATCGTGGCTGGCCTTTGCGCCGCGACGGTCGTCGTCGAGGCGCGGGAACGGAGCGGCGCGCTCATCACCGCCGATCTCGCGCTCGAAGAGGGGCGTGAGGTGTTCACCGTCCCGGGCGAGATCACGTCGGCGCTCTCCGCGGGCACGAACGACCTGCTCAAGCTCGGCGCGTCGCCGCTCACGTCCGCGCGCGACGTCCTCCTCTCGTTCGGCATCGAGCAGACGGAGGAGACGGGGGAGACCTCGCCGCTCCTCGAGTTCCTCCCCGCGAGCGCCGACGAGCTCGCGCAGAAGACCGGCCTCGGCGCGGGAGAGATCGCCCGCAGCCTCGTCGAGCTCGAGCTGGTGGGCCGCGTGGCCGTTCGTGACGGCGTCTATCGTCGGACTTCTTGAATCCGTACTGGCTCGAAGATCCCGCACCATCGCGCTCGGACATCCGCCACGACGGCCGGGTCGACGTCGCGATCGTCGGCGCGGGCATCACCGGCTGCTCGGCCGCGCTGCGGCTCGCCGAGGGCGGGCTCCGCGTCCGCATCCACGACGCGCGCGGCGTCGCGGAGGGAGCGAGCGGGCGCAACGGCGGCTTCGCGCTCAGCGGCGGCGCTGCCCGCTACGACGTCGCGCGCGAGACGTACGGCGCCGACCGCGCAAAGGCGTACTGGCTGTGGACGGAGGAGAAGCTCGACCGCCTCGCCGAGCTCGCCGGCGACGCGCTCCGCCGCACGGGCAGCTACCGCCTCGCCGCCGACGAGGAGGAGCGCGACGCGATCCGGCTCGAGTACGAAGCACTGCGTGAGGACGGCTTCGCCGCCGAGTGGCTCGATGACGTCCCGGGCGCGGCGGCGGGCAAGTTCCACGGCGCGATCGCGCACCCGCGCGACGGCGCGATCCAGCCGGCGCGGCTCGTCCGGCGCCTCGCCGCGCGCGCCGCCGAGGCGGGCGCAGAGTTCCGGGAACACGACGCGGTCGGGAATGTCGACGCGCTCGACGCCGACCGCGTCCTCGTCGCGACCGACGGCTACGGGCATGGCCTCGTACCCGAGCTCGCCGACCTCATCTGGCCGACACGCGGCCAGGTGATCGTGAGCGAGCCGCTCGACGGCGTCCTCTACGACCGGCCGCACTACGCGCGCGACGGCTTCGACTACTGGCAGCAGCTCCCCGACGGGCGCATCGTCCTCGGCGGCTTCCGCGACGTGTCGATCATGGATGAGCTCACCGACGTCGAGGAGATGACCCCGACGATCCAGTCCTCGCTCGAGAGCTTCCTTCACGAGCTCGCGGGCCGCGAGGTCGAGGTGACGCACCGCTGGGCCGGCATCTTCGGCCTGACGCAGGACGCGCTGCCGCTCGTCGGCCCAGTGCCGGGCCATGACGGCCGTGTCTGGGTCGCCGCGGGCTACTCGGGCCACGGCAACGTCCTCGGGTTCGGCTGCGGCGAGCTCGTCGCCGACGCGCTCCTCGGCCGCGAGTCACCGCAGCTCGAGCTGCTCGATCCTGTGCGTTTCTTCTAGCGTCGTGTCGTGACCGCCGTCCGCGTCGACGAGTTGCGCGTGATCCGAGGCGGGCGCGTCGTCCTGCCCGAGCTGAGCTGCGAGGTCGCGGCGGGACGGGTCACCGGCCTGCTCGGGCCGAGCGGCAGTGGCAAGTCGACGCTGATCCGCTCGATCGTCGGCGTCCAGCGGGTCGCCGGTGGCAGCGTCACCGTGCTCGGGGAGCCGGCCGGCTCGCGCCCGCTCCGCTCGCGCGTCGGCTACATGGCCCAGGCGCCGTCGGTCTACCGCGATCTGACGGTGCGCGAGAACCTCCGCTTCTTCGCGCGCGTGCTCGGCACCCAGGCGGATGCCGTCGCGCGCGCCATCGCCGATGTGTCGCTGGAGGATCACGCCGACCAGGTCGTGGCGCGTCTCTCCGGCGGCCAGCAGGCCCGCGTCTCCCTTGCGGCGGCGTTGCTCGGGACGCCGGAGCTGCTCGTGCTCGACGAACCGACGGTCGGGCTCGATCCCGTTCTCCGCCGCGATCTCTGGGCGCTGTTCCACGGGCTCGCGGCTCGCGGGGTGACGCTGCTCGTGTCGAGCCACGTGATGGACGAGGCGGATCGCTGCGACTCGCTGCTCCTCCTGCGGGAGGGCCGGCTGCTGGCCGACGCGACGCCGGCGGAGCTCCGTGCGCGTACCGGCGCCGCTGAGCTCGACGACGCGTTCCTCGCGCTCATCGAGGCCGAGGCGTGAAGACGATCGCCGTCGCCGTGCGGGTGCTCTCGCAACTTCGCCGCGACCCGCGGACGCTCGTGCTGATCATCGGTGTGCCGTGCGTGCTCGAGACGCTGCTGAAGGAGCTGTTCCGCGGCGGCCCGGTCTTCCAGCACGCCGGCGCGCCGATGCTCGGGCTGTTCCCGTTCGTGACGATGTTCCTCGTCACCTCGATCACGATGCTCCGCGAGCGGGTGACGGGGACGCTCGAGCGGTTGATGACGATGCCGCTCTCGAAGCTCGAGCTGCTCGCGGGCTACGGACTGGCCTTCGGCGTCGTCGCCGCGGTGCAGGCGACGATCGTCTCCGTCGTCGCGTTCGGGCTGCTCGACCTGCACGTGGCCGGGCCGCGCGTGGTCGTCGTCCTCCTGGCCGTTGCGAACGCCGTGCTCGGGAGCGCGCTCGGGCTGTTCGTCAGCGCGTTCGCGCAGACGGAATTCCAGGCGGTGCAGTTCATGCCTGCGCTCGTCCTGCCGCAGTTCCTGCTCTGCGGGCTCTTCGTCGCGCGTGACTCGATGGCCACGTGGCTGCGCTGGATCTCCGACGCGCTGCCGCTCACGTATGCGTACGACGCGCTTGCCCGCACCGCGGCTGACACGCTCGACGGCCGCTTCGCCGCGGATGTTGCCGTGGTCTGCGGCTGCATCCTGCTCGCCCTCGCGCTGGGCGCCGCGACGCTTCGGCGGCGCACTCCGTAGGAGCGGAAGGCGCAGCAGATCGGGGGTTCCACGGATGTTGCGCGGTGGCACATACTGGACATTCGCCCCTGGGTAAGGAGGTCTGGTCGCTTGACGGTCGAGATCGAGACCGCGGGGGAAAGCTCGGTGCCTGCAGCCGTTCCGGGAACTGCTCGGATTTGTGGGGCGGGAGTAGCCTCCGTAGCGTGGATCCGAGTGTGATCCTCGACAGAATCTGGGAGGCAGCCGACTCTGGCGCACTCATTCCATGCTGTGCGTGGTGTGGCCGAGTGTGCATTGACGGCGAATGGCTTGATCCACCGGCTGGATCACTCGCCACCATTGATCAGCCGATGACGCTGTCGCATTCGATCTGCCCAAGGTGTTTTGAAGCACCATGGCCACCGGTCAGACATCGCTAGCGCTACAGCTCCGGGCGTTTCTTCGACCACCGCGAGGAACGACGTCCGACGACGCTCACTTGGAGACGTCGCGGCTGCTGCGGATTGCGTAGGCGAACGCGGCCAGAGTCAGCCCCGCGAGCGCGCCACCGACTCCGCAGCCGACGATCCAGAAGAAGGGGAGGCGGGGGTGTGCGTGCGGAACCCCGAGTACCGTCGCCTCGCGGCTGGTATCCCAGCCGATTGCGAGGAGGAGGCCCAGGACGGCCCCGCGGTAGCCGGCGGTGACAAGAGGCCGGATCACGGTTTGTTCCGGGCATACCGCGGGTTGCCTGCGGGTTCCTGGCTGGACGGGCTACAGCGTCGAGCGTCTTCTACGGCCACCGCGAGAAACCATGTACATCAACACGATCGGAGCAACGATGAGCACCGCAGCGATAGCAACGATAGAAACCGTGGACACGGCTACGACCACGCGTGCCTCCTTTCCTACGGCTTGCGAAGCTGCGCTGTACAGCGTTGGAATCGGACGCGAACGCTACGGATGCGTGGGACGCTCGTCGTGGGTCACGGTCGTTCTGTTTGCGCTCCCGTGGAATCCTCCCCAACTCGACCAGAAGAACAGGGAGATCACAAACCCGACGATCCCCACGATGAGCAGGATCACGCCGACGGTGTGAATGTTGATTCCGTGGGTAGTCGCGGTTACGGCCCAGATCAGGACCGCGCCGACGGCGCTCAGTAGCAGACTTGCACTGACGCCCATCTCGATACCTCCTTCGGATGAAAGGAGGCTATCGCCCGTCGGCAGTGAGGTCATCCGCGGTAACCCTGATCTTCGGTCAGCAGGAACGCGCTGACCGCGAGCGCGATGCACACGACTCCCGAGCTACAAGGTCTTGACGGCCGCCGTGAGTTTCATGATCGACTCCTTGGCGTCGCCGAACAGCATCACGGTCTTCGGGTTGTAGAAGAGCGGGTTCTCGATCCCCGCGAAGCCCGGGTTCATCGACCGCTTGAGGACGACGACCGTCTGCGCGTTGTCGACGTCGAGGATCGGCATGCCGTAGATCGGCGAGCCCTGGTTCGTCCGCGCGTCGGGGTTGACGACATCGTTCGCGCCGACGACGACGGCGACGTCCGTCCGCGAGAACTCCGGGTTCGCCTCGTCCATCTCCTTCAGCTGCGTGTAGGGGACGTTGGCCTCGGCGAGGAGGACGTTCATGTGGCCGGGCATGCGCCCTGCGACCGGGTGGATCGCGTACGTCACCTCGACGCCCTTCGCCTCGAGCATGTCGGCGAGCTGGCGGACGTCGTGCTGCGCCTGCGCGACCGCGAGGCCGTAGCCGGGGACGAAGACGACCTTGTGCGCGTAGGCGAGCATCACGGCGACGTCTTCGGCGCTCGCGCTGCGCACCGTTCCGCCGCCTTCGCCGGCGGCGACCGCTGCCGCCTCCGCGGTGACCTGCCCGAACGCGCTGAACAGGAGATTGCCCAGCGACCGGTTCATCGCCTTCCCCATCATCAGCGTGAGCAGCGTTCCGGAAGCTCCGACGAGCATGCCGGCGACGATGAGGACGTTGTTCTGGAGCTCGAAGCCGCCGATCGCGACGGCGAGGCCGGTGAACGCGTTGAGGAGCGAGATGACGACGGGCATGTCCGCGCCGCCGATCGGGAGGACGAAGAGGATCCCGAACAGCGCGCCACCGCCGACGACGATCCAGATGATCCACTGATCGTGCACACCGGCCGAGAGGGCGACCGCGAAACCGATCAGGCCCGCAAGCAGGACGAGGTTGCCGATGTTCTGCCCCGGATACGTGATCGGGCGGCCGCCGATCAGTTCCTGCAGCTTCGCGAAGGCGATCATCGAGCCGGCAAACGAGACTGCGCCGATCAGGCCCGAGAGCGCAATTGCGACGGAGATGTCGACGGTTGGCCTCCCGCCGCCGAGGACGGTCCAGTGGTGGATGGCGATCTTGTGCAGCTCCGCCAGCGCGATCAAGGCCGCCGCGCCGCCGCCGACGCCGTTGAACAGCGCCACCATCTGCGGCATCGCGGTCATCTTCACCTTGCGCGCCGCGATGGCACCGAAGCCGCCGCCGATCAGCATCCCGATTACGATCGCCCACCAGCTGGTCGTGCCGGCCTTGACCCAGGTGACGACGATCGCGACGAGCATCCCGGCCGCGCCGATCTGGTTGCCGCGCCGCGCGTGCGCCGGGTTCGAGAGGAACCGCAGCGCGAGGATGAACGTGACGATCGAGATGAGGTAGAGCAGGTCGGAGAGGTTCTCGCTCACTTCTGTTCCTCGTCCTTCGGCTTCGCCGGCTCGCGCTTCTTGAACATCTCGAGCATCCGGTCGGTGACGACGAAGCCGCCGACGACGTTCGCAGAGCCGAGCACGACGGCGAGGAAGCCGATGATCCAGGTGAACGGCCCCTTGTGCCCCGACGCGAGGACGATCATCGCGCCGACCACGACGATGCCGTGGATCGCGTTCGTCCCCGACATGAGCGGCGTGTGGAGGAGCGTCGGCACCTTCGAGATCACCTCGAAGCCGAGGAAGATCGCGAGGACGAGGATCGTGACCTCGAAGACGAGGAGCATGGTGTGGCCGGTCATGCGGGTGCGGCCTCCTGTTTGCCGGCGACGCAGGCGCCGCTCGTGATCTCGTCCGACCAGTCGAGCGCGAGATTGCCCTCGGGCGCGAGGTGGAGGAGCAGCGCCTGGACGTTGCGCGAGTAGAGCATCGACGCGTGGTACGGCATCGTGCTCGGGAGGTTCGTGAGCCCGACGAGCGTGACGCCGCCGCGCTCGACGATCTCGCCCGGCTGCGTGAGCTCACAGTTCCCGCCGCTGTCGGCGGCGATGTCGACGATGACGGAGCCGGGTCGCATCGCCTCGACTGCCGAGGCGGGGATGATCTTCGGCGCCGGGCGGCCCGGCACGGCGGCGGTCGTGATGACCGCGTCGAAGCCCGAGATCCGCTCCTCGAGCGCTTTCTGCTGCGCCGTCATCTCTTCGGCGGTGAGCTCGCGCGCGTACCCGCCTTCGGCGTCGGCGCCCGTGACGCCGAGGTCGAGCCAGTTCGCGCCGAGGCTCTCGATCTGCTCGCGGACGACGGGGCGGACGTCGAAGCCGGTCGTGACCGCGCCGAGGCGGCGCACCGTGGCGATCGCCTGCAGGCCTGCGACGCCGGCGCCGATCACGAGCACCTTCGCCGGCGGCACGGTTCCCGCAGCGGTCATGAGCATCGGGAAGAAGCGGGGGAGGGTCTCCGCGGCGAGCAGTGCGGCCTTGTAGCCGCCGACCGTCGCCTGCGAGGAGAGCGCGTCCATCGACTGCGCGCGCGTAGTGCGCGGGATCGACTCGAGTGCGAACGCCGTCACGCCCCGCGCTGCAAGCGCCTCGAGCCCGGCCGGGTCGGACAGCGGCTCGAGGAAGCCGATCAGCAGCTGGCCGCTGCGGAGCTTCGCGATCTCCTCCGCCGATGGCTTGCGCACCTTGACGACCGCGTCGGCGGCCCAGGGATCGCCGAGCGTCGCTCCCGCCTCCGTGTAATCGGCGTCGGGGAAAGAAGCGGGCGCTCCCGCGCCCGGCTCGACGACGATCTCGAAGCCCGCCGCCACGAGCTTGGCGACGGTCTCGGGTACAAGCGCGACTCGGCGCTCGCCGGTCGTGGACTCGCAGGTGACTCCAACCCTCATCGGGTCCGATCCTATGCAAGCGCGTGGCTGCGCCCGTCCGTGATCTGCCGCAGCGGTCTTGCGAGATAGCCTCGTCTGTCATGACGCACTTCTTTACGCACCACGGGCTCCCGCTTCTTTTCGTCGTCGTGATGCTCGAGTCGTTCGGGATTCCGCTGCCGGGCGAGACGGCATTGATCGCGTTCGCAGTCCTCGCATCGCAGGGGCACTACTCGATCGGCTGGGTGATCGGGCTCGCCGCGGCCGGCGCGATCATCGGTGACAACCTCGGCTACGCGGTGATCGGGCGCTGGGGCGGCCGGCGCCTCTTCGAGCGCTGGGGATTCTTGGAGCGCTATGCCGAACGCGTCCTCCCACGCGCCGAGGAGTTGATGGCCAAACACGGCGGCAAGACCGTCTTCTTCGGCCGCTTCATCGCCGTTCTTCGCTTCACGGCCGCCTGGGTCGCCGGGATGGGCCGGATGGAGTGGAGGAAGTTCCTGTTCTTCAACGCTGCCGGCGGCATCTGCTGGGCCACGCTGGTCGGGCTCGTCGCGTACTACTCGGGGAACGCGGCCGCGGACGCAATCCGGCGGTACGGGCTCTTCGCCGCGGCCGGAGTCGCGGCCGTTGTCGTGATCGGCTTCTTCTTCACGCACTACCTGAAGAAGTGGCTCGAGAAGCGGCTCTGACGCTTCGGCTCGTCGTCGTCGCCGCCCTCGCAGCGGGACTCGTCGCGTGCGGCAGCGGATCAGCGTGGAAACCGCCTACGCATGCGCCGGCTTCTGTCCGTGTCCCGAACTTCGCGCACGTCGTGGTCGTCGTTTTCGAGAACCACGAAGCGAGCGCCGTTGCCGGAAGGTCCGACGCGCCGACGTTCAACGCGCTCGCCGCGCGGTACGCGCGGCTCACGCGATACGACGGCATCACGCATCCGAGCCTGCCGAACTACCTCGCGCTCGTCTCCGGTTCGACGCACGGGATCACGAGCGATTGCACCGACTGCACCGTGAGCGGGCGCAGCCTTGCCGACACCCTCGCCGCCGCCGGCAAGACGTGGAAGACGTACGCCGAGGGGCTCCCGTCGGCCGGCTACACCGGCGCGTTCGCGGGCAACTACGCGAAAAAGCACGACCCGTTCCTCTACTTCCGCGACGTCGCCGACTCGCGGGCGCGCCGCGACAACGTCGTGCCGTTCACGCGCCTCGCGAGCGATCTCGCCGCGCACCGGTTCCCGGACTTCTCGCTCGTCGTCCCGAACCTCTGCGACGACATGCATGACTGTCCGGTCGCGACCGGCGATGCGTGGCTGAAGGCGAACATCGAGCCGCTCGTCTCCTCGCCACAGCTCCGCGGCGGGGTCGTCTTCGTCGTCTTCGACGAGGGGACGACGGACGCCGGAGGCGGCGGGAACGTCGACGCGCTCGCGCTCGGGCCGACGGTGCGGCCGCACTCGGTCTTCTCGTGGGCGACGAACCACTACGGGCTGCTGCGCACGATCGAGGATGCCTGGCATCTGCCGCGGCTCGGGCTGTCGGCGAACGGAACCCCGATCGGCGGGATCTGGAAGGGATAGCGGCGCGCGCGGGGAATCCGTCCCCCGCGATGCTCGTCTCGATCTCTCGCGCGCTCGAAGAGCGCGACAGACAGCTCGGCCACGGCGCCCGCGTCTCGGCGCTCGCGGAGCCCATCGCGCTCCGGCTCGGCTGGGATCGAGAGCGCGTCCGCACGCTGCGCACGGCGGCGCCGCTCCACGACATCGGCAAGGTCAAGGTGCGGCCGGAGGTGCTCTCGAAGCCGGGGCCGTTGACCCCCGAGGAGCGCCAGGAGATGCAGCTCCACCCGCAGGCCGGCGCGCAGCTCGTTCTCCCGCTACGCCGCTTCCATGACGCGCTGCCGTACGTGCTGTTCCACCACGAGCGCTGGGACGGCGGCGGCTACCCGGCGGGTCTGCGCGGACGGGGCATTCCCGCCGAGGCGCGCGTGCTCGCCGTCGCCGACACCTTCGACGCGATGATTTCCGAGCGGACGTACCGGGCCCCGCTGAGCCACCAGGAGGCGCTCGCAGAGGTCGAGCGTTGCGCCGGGACGCAGTTCGACCCAATCGTCGCCGAGCTCTTCGTCGAAGTGTGGGCCGAAGGCTGGGATACGTGGCTCGCCCGCGCGAGCTAGCGACGGACACGGCCTCTAGAGCCATGTCCGGTGCCAGGCACCAGACATGGCCATCTCAGACATGGCTGTTGCCAAACGCCGCTCCGCTACGCCGGCCGCACGACTCTCCGGTCTAAAGCGGACACGTCCGGTGCCTGGCACCGGACGTGTCTTGTTGAGCCGTGTCCGCGCGGGACAGATCAGGTGAGCTACAAACTCGCCCAGACTTCGAGCTTCGCGCGCACGCGCGCGATGACTTCATCCGTGAAGTCCGTCGTGCCGAGGTGGCCGCCGAGATCCGGCGTGCGCTTGCCCGACGCGACCGCCTCGAGACACGCCTCTCGGATCGCCCGCCCGACCTGCGGCGCGTCCCCGCCGCCGTGGGAGAGAAGCGCTGCACCGGCGAGGATCATCGCCATCGGGTTCGCGACGTTCTTGCCCTGCAGCGACGGCGCCGTCCCATGCGCGGCCTCCGCCATGATCGCCGACGGCTCGAAGTCGCCGCCGAACGCGACGAGCAGCGACTCGGAGCCCGCTATCGAGCCAAAGAGCGGCAGGACGAGGTCGGAGAGGATGTCGCCGTCGCGATTGAGCGCGGGGATGACGAGCGGGTCGCCGGCCGAGGAGAGAAGCAGCGCGAACGTTGCGTCGATGAGTTGCGGCTCGTACGGGACGTCGGGATGCCGCGCGGCGGCGGCGTCCATCTCCTCCTTGAGCATCCCCTCGTACGTCGGGCTGACCGTGTACTTCGGCCCGCCGAAGACCTTCGCGGACGTGCGCTCGGCCTGAAGGAAGGCGAACTCCGCGACGGCGTGGCAGATGCGGCGCTCGATCCGCTCCGTCCGGAACGCGACCTCGTCGTCGCCCTCCCCCTCGCGCCACTCCGTCGCGCCGTAGGCGTCGCCGACGGCCATGCGTACGATCGAGATCGGCGCGTGGACGCCGCCGAGCGGCGCGACTCCCGGGATGCGGCGGCCCGTGCGGACGATGACCTTGCCGCCGATCTCCTCGCGGATGATGCGGTTCGGCGAGCCGACGTCGTCGCGTCCCTCCGGCGTGACCGTCGCCGCCTTGAGACCGAGGCCGTGCTCGCGGATCGCGGCGGCCGCCTCGTGGACGACGCCGTTGCCCGTCGCGCGCCTACTCTCGAGCGAGAGATCGAACCGCGGGAAGTCGATCTCGAGCCCCGTGACGTCCCGCGCGAGCACGCGGAGGCTCTCCTCGAGGAGCTCCTGTCCCGTCTCGTCGCCCTCGAGGACGACGATCGTGAGTTCGCCGCGCATCCACGATCACTCTAGTGTCGTCTTCGCCAGCGATGCCCACCAGGACCGGACGCAAAGGAGCCTTCCGCTATCGCGACGCGCGCGGGCGTGTGATTCGCGACGCGGCGACCCTCGAGCGCGTCGAGGCGCTCGCCATTCCGCCAGCCTGGAAGGACGTGTGGATCGCCTCGCGGGCGAACGCGAAGCTCCAGGCGACCGGCTATGACGCGGCAGGGCGGAAGCAGTACGTGTACCACCCGGCATTTCGCGCGGCGCAGGAGCAGGAGAAGTACGACAGCCTCACCCGCTTCGGGGAGCGCTTGCCGGCGCTGCGCGCGGCGATGGCGGAGCATCTCGATCGCGACGAGCTCGACCGCGAGCGCGTCTCGGCCGTCGCTCTGCGACTCATCTCGCTCGGCTGGCTCCGCGTCGGCTCCGAGCGCTATGCGCGCGAGGGGACGTACGGCGTGACGACGCTGCTGCGCCGCCACGTGCACGTCCGCGGTAGCAAGGTCCAGCTCGCCTTCCGCGCGAAGGCCGGTGTCCGCGTCCGGACCGAGCTCGTCGACGAGGAGCTCGCGACCGCGATCCGCGGCCTGCTAGCGGTGCGGCCGGGCGCGCGGGTCTTCAAGTACCGCTGGGAAGGCGATCTCTGCAACCTCACGAGCAAGCGCCTGAACGACTACGTGAAGACCTATCTCAGCGAGGAGTTCTCGGCGAAAGACTTCCGAACGTGGGGCGGGACGCTGCTCGCGTCGATACCACTTCGCCGAGCGGGCCGCACACGCCGGCTTCCCGGCGTCCGAAGCGGCGCAGAAGCGCGAGGTTGCCGCGGTGATGCGACTCGTCGCGCAGAAGCTCGGGAATACGCCGGCCGTGTGCCGCGCGTCGTACGTCGCGCCGGCCGTCGTCGAGCAGTATCTCGAAGGACGAACGATCGAGGATTTCCGGCCCCGCCATTTGCGTGTCGTGAAAGCGCGCGATCTCGATCTTTCGCCGGAGGAAGCGGCGATGTTGAGTTTGCTCCGGTCGTGGCGCATTCGCCAGGCGCGAAAGGCAGCGTGACTTGCCGGTACGATTCGCCCGCGGAATTTCCATTCGAAGGAGGAACAAGTGGCTCGCAAGACGATTTTGGTTTGCGACAAGTGCGGCAAGGAAGTGGATGAGGAGAAGGGCGCCGTTCTCCGCGTGACGTTCGCCGACGCGCGCCGGACGTCCAAGCAGGCAGACCTCTGCGACACGTGCGCCGGCACCATGCCGGGCCGCGCAGTGGCCCGTCGCGGCCGCCGGCCGAAGGCCGCATAGCTCAGGCCGGAGGCTAAGGCTCCGCGCAGCGGGACTTAGCCGCAGGCTCTCCCGCTCCCCCGCGGGCAACCAGCGCTCAGTACGGAGCGGGCCGGAACCGGCTTCCGGCCCGCGGAGTGCCGTCCCTCACCTCGGAAACGCGAAGCGGTTCCGAGGTAGCCTCAGCGGGTGCCGCTCCGTTTGATCGCGGGGCCCGCCAACGCGGGCAAAGTCGAGCTTCTCCTCGACCGGTACCTCGCCGCCCTCGAGGCGGGCGAGGAGCCGGTCCTCGTCGTTCCGAACCGGGCGGACGAAGACCGGGTGGAGCGCGAGCTGCTTGCGCGCGCAGGAGTGCTTCTCGGCGGCTCGATCGTCACCTTCGACGGGCTGTTCGATCGGATTGCCGCGGTCGACGGAAGGGCGCTCGGACGCGCGGAGCGTTCACTTCTCGTGCGTCGCGTCCTCGCCGGTGCGGATCTCGGCGGCTTCAGCGAGTCCGCGGCGCGGGGAGGCTTTGCGGAATCGCTCCTGCAGGCGTTCGACGAGCTCGAGGCGGGGCTGCTCGAGCCCGAAGCGGTCGCCGGCGAGCTCGGCTCGCTCTGGGGGGCGTACCGAGCGGAGCTGCAGGCGCTCGGCCGATCCAACCGAGGCATGCGCCGGCGCGCCGCAGTCGACAGGCTCCGCTCCGATCTCGACGCGTGGACGGGCGCGCCGGTCTTCGCTTACGGGTTCGAAGACCTCACCGGCGCCGAGTGGGCGCTGATCGAGGCGCTCGCCGCGCGCACCGACGTCACGGTCTCGCTCCCGTACGAGCCGGGCCGCGCCGCGTTCGTATCGCTCACGCGCACCGCCGAAGACCTCGCGCGCCTCGCGGCCGGTGCGATCGAAGAGCTTCCGCCACGCTACGGCGCGATTGCTCCGCCGCCGCTCGCGCATCTCGAGCGCGCCGTCTTCGAGAACGAGCCCGGCGAGGCGCCGAAGATCGAGGGGGCGATCCGCTTCTTCGAGGGCGCGGGGGGCCGCGGGACGCTCGAGCTCGTCGGCGAGGAACTGCTCGCGCTCATCCGTGCCGGGACACCGCCGGAGCAGATCGGCATCGTCGCGCCCGGGGTCGATCGCGTCCGCAGCGTCCTCGACACGGTGCTTGGCCAGTTCGGCGTCCCATACTCCGTCGACGGCGAGGTGCGGATCACGCAGACGCCGCTTGGCCAGGCACTGGCCGGGCTCCTCCGCTTCGCGTGGGCGGACGGGACGCGCAACGACCTCTTCACGTACCTCCGCTCGCCGTTCTCCGGCCTCGAGCGCCGCGCCGTCGACTTCGTCGAGGGGCGCCTGCGGGGACGGGCAGTGCAGAACCCCGAGCGCGTCGTCGAGGAGTCGGAGCGGTTGCGCGGCGCTCCGCTGCCGGCGCTCGACGACCTGCGTGGCGCGGAGGATCCCG
>Ga0265338_10006450_pt1 | contig 14955 bp, 15 predicted proteins | sample 42126metaG_FD_193579 | JGI IMG/M metagenome (GOLD analysis project Ga0265338, IMG submission 193579) | Rhizosphere microbial communities from Carex aquatilis grown in University of Washington, Seatle, WA, United States - 4-21-26 metaG | ecosystem: Host-associated > Plants > Roots > Rhizosphere... | reverse complement strand
GCGACACCGCCCTGCGCGGCGTAGCTCGACGAGGAGTCGAGCGAGCCCTTCGAGAGGACGAGGACCGACGCGTCGTCGGCCGCCGTCAGCGCCGCCGTCAGGCCCGCGATGCCGGAGCCGACGACGACCAGGTCATGCGAGGACTGTTTCTTCACCGCGTGGAGTTTCTGTCTCAAAGTCGATAACCTGTGGAGCAGAGTGTACACAGTTACCGACTCCGAAGCGAAAACAGCCACGCATGCCGTGCTCGCGGCCGTGCTCCGCGTCCGCGACGGACAGCTCGAGGCGTTGCTCTGGCGGCGGGCCCGCAAGCCGTACGCAGGCTCCTGGTCGCTGCCGGGTGGAATCCTGGAGGAGGACGAGACGCTGGAGGAGTCGGTGCGCCGCCATCTGGCGCAGAAGGTCGACGTGCAGGAGCTGTCGCACCTCGAGCAGCTGGAGACGCGCAGCGAACCGGGGCGGAACCCTGCGCGCCGCGAGCTGGCGACGGCCTTCCTCGGGCTCGTCCCGACCGACGCCGACCCGGACCTCCCCGACGACACGCGCTGGCACTCCCTCGACGCGCTTCCGGAGCTCGCGTACGACCACGAGCCGATCTTGCTCAGCGCGCGCGACCGCCTGCGCGGGAAGCTCTCGTACACCAACCTCGGCTTCGCGCTCGCGCCGGCCGAGTTCACGATCGCGGAGCTGCGCGACCTCTACGCGGCGGCGCTCGCGCACCGCGTCTCGGCGACGAACCTGCAGCGCGTCCTGCTCCGCCGCGGGCTCCTCGAGCCGACCGGCGGCCGGCGCCACTACGGCCAGTCCGGCGGGCGCCCCGCCGCGCTCTACCGCTTCCGTTCGCGCGAATTGCGGATCACCGACCAGTTCGCAGTGTTCCGCCCGCCTTCCGGGGGTCCGCCTTCGGAAGCCCCGCCTACAATGGCTCGCTGAGTGGCGACGATCACGACGACTGCGCGGGCCGACGCGAACCCGCGCGCCCGGCTCGCAGTCCTGTTCGGCGCGCTCTCGGCGCTCTCCGTGCCGATCGCCGTCGTCGTCGCAGAGCGCTCGGCGAGCATCGACCTGCTCGACGCGGCGTGGGCGGTCCCGTTCGCGGTCGTCTTCGCCGTCGCAGCGCTCCTGCTCGCCCGCGGTGCGCGCGGCACGCTCGCGCGGAGGCTCGAACGCGTCGGCGGTGCCCGGGAGATTCGGATCGCGCGCATTCTCGCCGTCGCCGGCACGAGTTTCGCGCTCGCAGCGGCAATTGCCGTCGGCTTCTACGAGCTCCTGCTTCGGCTCGAAGGCTGACCCTCGTAGACTGAGCCTCGTGTTCGAGATCGGGAACAGCCTCCGCGAGGCGCGCGTGCGCCAGGGCGTGGGGTATCCCGAGGTCGAGCTGGCGACGAAGATCCGGGCGAAGTACATCCGGGCGCTCGAGGAGGAGGACTTCGACGTCCTGCCGAGCGAGGCATACGCGCGCGGGTTCCTGCGGACGTACGCCGACCACCTCGGCCTCGACGGCCAGCTGTACGTCGACGAGTTCGCATCACGCTTCGGGTCGGCCTGGCGAGAGGACCAGGCGCGCCGGCAGGCGACACCGGTGCGCGGCGGCCACGGCGTGGAGCGCCGCGCCGTCGTGCTCGCGCTGGCCGGAATCGCCGTGCTCGTCACCCTCGTCTTCGTGGCGTGGAAGTTCGGCGCAGCGGATCCGGCGACGCCGTCCGTCGTGCCGCCGAGCACGCCGCCGGCCGCGGCGAGCGAGCTCGCGCTGCGCGGTCTCGGCGCCGGAACGTACGTCGAGGTGAGGCGTGGCTCGGCAACCGGGAGGGTGCTCCTGCAGGCGACCGTCCCGCGCGGTGGGATGGAGAAGCTGACCGGGGTGCGCTTCTTCCTGTTCGTGCGCCGCTCGCGAGGCCTGCGGGTCACGCTCGACGGCAGGCCGGTCGCGCTGCCACTCGGGCGGAACCTACGCGTGCTCGTCACGCCGGAGCGCACGATCCGCCTCTCCGGGTGAGCCGCCCGCGCGCGGCGATCGTCGTCACGGGCAGCGAGCTCGTGCGCGGCGAACGCACCGACCTGAACGGCCCGTTCCTGGCGCGCGAGGCGCTGAAGCTCGGCCTCGAGCCCGCGCAGATCACGATCGTCGGCGACAACCCGGAGGAGCTGGAGGCGGCTCTCCGCGAGGGGCTGGCGGCGGACGCGTGCCTCGTCTCCGGCGGTCTCGGCCCGACGCACGACGATCGCACGGTGGAGATGGTCGCGCGCGCGGCCGGCGTCGGGCTCGTGGTCGACCGCGAGCTGGAGGAGGAGATCGGCGCGGTCTCACGCGCGGCGGCGGAGCGGCTGAAGCGCCCGTACGCGGACTTCCAGCCTGGCGTGACGAAGCAGGCGACACGGCCGGAGGGATCGCTCGTGCTCGGGCTGGCCGGTACCGCTCCGGGGCTCCTCCTGGAGGCTCGGAGCGGCTGCGTAACCGTGATCCTCCCCGGGCCGCCGGGCGAACTGCAGCGGCTCTGGCCGAACGCGCTCGTGACGGAGCCGCTGCGGCGGCTGCTCGCGCGAACGCAGCCACCGGGGCGCCGGGTGCTGCGGCTCTTCGGTGTCAGCGAGTCGGCGGTCGCGCGTGCGCTCGCCGAGGCGGGCGGCGACGGGAACGGGGTGGAGGCGACGATCTGTGCGCGCGACTTCGAGATCCACGTCGATCTCGTCGTCGAGCCGGGAGCGGACGCGCGCGCCGAGGAGCTCGAGTCCGCGCTCGTCGGCCGGCTCGAGCGCTACCTGTACGGGCGCGACGAGCGCGGGATCGAGGAGCACGTGCTCGAGCTCTGTCGCGCCCGTGGGCTGACGCTGGCGACCGCCGAGTCCTGCACCGGCGGGCTCGTTGCCGCCCGCCTGACGAGCATCCCCGGCTCGAGCGACGTCGTCGTCGGCGGGATCGTCTCCTACGCCGACGAGGTGAAGACGAGCGAGCTCGGCGTTCCGGAGCAGCTGCTCGCGGCGCACGGGGCGGTGTCGGCCGAGGTCGCGGAGGCGATGGCGCGGGGCGTTCGGCAGCGGCTGGGCGCGGACGTCGCGGTCGCGGTCACGGGCATCGCCGGCCCCGACGGCGGCACCGAGGAGAAGCCCGTCGGGCTCGTCTACCTCCACGTGGAAGGCCCGGACGGCGGCCGCGGGCGCGAGTTCTCGTTCCCTGGCGACCGTGCCGGGATCCGCGCGCGCTCGGTCGTGGGCGCGCTGCACCTGGTCCGTGCGCTTCTGACACAGAGCCGCGAACAAGGCGTATGACCTCTCCGGCTAGCGTCGCCGGAGATGAACCGCTCAGGCTCTTTGTCGCGCTGCGCCTCCCCGACGAGGCGCTCGCTGCTGTCTCGGCATGGCAGGCGGAGCACGTGCGCGGCGTTCGCGTCGTCCCGCGCGAGCACCTGCACGTCACGCTCGCCTTCCTCGGCTCCCGGCCGGCGCGCGAGCTGGAGGGCGTCGTGGCGGCGCTGCGCACGGCCTCCGTGGAGGCGAGCGCGACGATGCGGCTGACCTTCTCCGGCTACCGCGAGACGCGCTCGGTCGCGATGCTCGTGCTCGAGGACGAGGGCGGTAGCGCGACGGCGTTCGCAGTGGATGTGCAAACGCGTCTCGAGGCGCTCGGCGCGTACAGGCGCGAGGGCAGGCCGTGGCTCCCGCACCTCACGGTCGCGCGCTTTCGCGAGCGGCCTCGCCAGCGGCCGGAGCCGCCGAGGGGAACATTCGTTCCGTCCGACGCGGCTGCTTATCTGTCACGGCTGCGGCCGAGCGGGGCGCAGTACGAAGTCTTGGCAACCGCAGCACTCGGAACCAGATCAGGAGGCCGATAGGTGGACAAGCACGAAGCACTCGACGTCGCACTCGGGCAGATCGAGCGCCAGTTCGGCAAGGGCTCGGTCATGAAGATGAACGACCGAGCCGCCGTCTCGGTGGGCGCCGTCTCGACCGGGTCGCTCGCGCTCGACCTGGCCCTCGGCATCGGCGGGCTGCCCCGCGGCCGCATCGTCGAGGTCTTCGGCCCCGAGTCGTCCGGCAAGACGACGCTCGTCTACCACGTGATCGCCGAGGCGCAGCGCCGCGGCGGCATCTGCGCCTTCATCGACGCGGAACACTCGATGGACCCCGCGTACGCGAAGCGGATCGGCGTCAACATCGACGACCTGCTCGTCTCCCAGCCGGACACCGGCGAGCAGGCGCTCGAGATCACGGAGCTGTTGATCCGGTCCGGCGCGCTGGACATCGTCGCCATCGACTCGGTCGCGGCGCTGACGCCGAAGGCCGAGATCGAAGGCGAGATGGGCGACAGCCACGTCGGCCTCCAGGCGCGGCTGATGAGCCAGGCGCTGCGCAAGCTCGCCGGCACGCTCAACCGCACCGACACGATCTGCCTCTTCACGAACCAGCTGCGGGAGAAGATCGGCGTCATGTTCGGCAACCCGGAGACGACACCGGGCGGCCGCGCGCTCAAGTTCTACTCGTCGGTGCGCCTCGACATCCGCCGCATCGAGACGCTGAAGGACGGCGTCGAGGCGTTCGGCAACCGCGTGCGCGTCAAGGTGGTCAAGAACAAGGTCGCGCCGCCGTTCAAGCAGGCCGAGTTCGACATCATCTACGGCTCCGGCATCTCCTGGGAGGGCACGGTGCTCGACACCGGTCTCGAGCGGAAGATCGTCGCGAAGTCCGGCTCCTACTTCAGCTTCGGCGACGAGCGCCTCGGCCAGGGCCGCCAGAACGCGACCGCGTTCCTGCGCGAGCACCCGGATGTGACGCAGCAGATCCTGCAGCAGATCCAGGCCGAGCTCGGCCCCGACCAGATCGTCTCCGCGCGGCTGCTGCCGGTCGCCGAGGAGGAGGAGATCGCCGCGACCAACGGGAAGGCGAAGGCGGAGGTCGCCGCCGAGGCGCTGGCGGCTGCGGAAGCGGAGGCGTAACGCCTTCCGCCACTGTCACCGGCCTGCGAGAACTGCCGCGCGGCCGCGTCGAGGTCGAGCTCGACGGGGCGCGCTGGCGGATCGTGCCGGCTGACGCGGTGGTTCGTGCGGGTCTCGCGGTCGGGCGCACACTCGACCGCGCACGGGCGCGTTCGCTCGCGCGCGAGCTTCGCCACAGCGGGGCGTTGCGCCGGGCGACGCGCTCGCTCGCCTCCCGTGATCGCTCACGGCTTGCACTCGCGCAGCGCCTGGCCCGGGCCGGCGTGCCCGCGGCCGCCCGCGAGGAGGCGCTTGCGACGCTGGAGCGCGCGGGCCTCGTGGACGACGGCCGCGTCGCGCGTACGCGCGCAGAGGGCCTTGCGGCGCGCGGTTATGGAGACGCGGCGATCCGCGACGCGCTCGCGCGAGAGTGGATCGCGGAGGACGAGGTCGAGGCGGCGCTGGCCGTGCTCGAGCCCGAAGCGGCGCGCCTGCGCCGACTGGTCGGCGGCCGCGCGGATCCCCGCGAGCTGCGGCGTCTCGCCGCGCGCGGCTTCGATCCGGACGCGATCGCCGAGCTCGCGGAGTTTGCGCCCGAGCCCTGATCGGCGCTACGATCCGCCAACGCTTCACCCGACGTTTTGCCTGCAAACCGCGTTTTTCCCGAAACCGCAGTTCCGTGACCACGATCATCCAGAACGATTTCACCCCGAAAGCGCGGAGGATGCGCCGGGGATAGTGCGCCGACCCTGGGGCGCGCACCAGTGCGCCGCGAGGAAGGCTTTCGGGAGACAGCCGAGCTGGCCGGACGCCGGGTGGGACGACAACCCATCCCGAGCGAGGAGCGCCCGTGCTGATCGTGATCGGAGTCGCCATCGGAGTCGCCGTCGGCGCGGCGCTTGCGCTGCTCGCCGTCTCGGCGTTCGGCACCACCGGCATCGGCAAGGCTCGGCGCATCCGCGAACAGCTGCTCGGTGACGCACAGCGCGAAGCCGAGACGGTCCGCCGCGAGGCGCAGATCGAGGCCCGCGAGCAGGCGGTCAGGCTCCGCGCCGAGATCGACGCGGAACTCGGCGATCGCCGCGCACAGGTCCTGAAGATCGAGGAGCGCGTGCTTGCGAAGGAGGCGGAGATCGAGCGAAAGATCGTCGAGCTCTCCCGCACAGACCAGGGTCTCGCCGACCGCGAGACGCATCTCAAGCAGCTCCAGGACGAGCTGAAGGAGACGAAGAACGCCGAGCTCGCGAATCTGGAGCGGATCTCCGGGCTGACGCTCGCCGAGGCGAAGGCGTACCTGCTCGAGCGCGGTGAGGAGCTCGTCCGCCACGATCTCGCCCGGCGGGTGCGGATGCTCGAGGAGGAGGCCCGCACCGAGTCGAAGCGCCGCGCGCGAAACCTCGTCGCCGACGCGCTTCAGCGGGTCGCGGCGAGCCACGCAGCCGAGACGACCGTGACCGTCGTCGAGCTCGCCTCCGACGACATGAAGGGGCGGATCATCGGCCGGGAGGGCCGCAACATTCGCGCCCTCGAGCACCTCACGGGCATCGACTTCATCATCGACGACACACCGCATGCGGTCGTTCTCTCGTCGTTCGACGGGCTGCGCCGCGAGGTCGCCCGCCTGACGCTGACGAAGCTGATCGAGGATGGGCGCATCCACCCGGCGCGGATCGAGGAGACCTACTACCAGTCGAAGGCCGAAGTCGAGGAGATCGTCCGGCAGGCCGGCGAGCAGGCTGTCTTCGAGGCCAACTGCGGTCCGTTCGACGAGGAATTGGTCAAGATCCTCGGCCGACTGCGCTTCCGGACGAGCTACGGCCAGAACGTCCTCAAGCACACGCTCGAGGTCGTGCATCTCGCCGGGATCATGGCGACCGAGCTCGGCGCCAGCGTCAAGACGGCCAAACGCGCCGCGATGCTCCACGACCTCGGCAAGGCGATGACGCACGAGGTGGAGGGCTCGCACGCGCTCATCTCCGCGCAGTTCGCGCGCCGCCACGGCGAGGCGCAGGGCGTCGTCCACGCGATCGAGGCGCACCACTACGAGGTGCAGCCGCAGACCGTCGAGGCCGTTCTTCTGATCGCTGCGGATGCGATCTCCGCGAGCCGGCCGGGTGCCCGCGGCGAGAGCCTGGAGCACTACATCAAGCGCCTCGAGTCGCTCGAGGAGCTCGCCGCTTCGAAGCCGGGTGTCGAGAAGGTCTACGCGCTGCAGGCCGGCCGCGAGATCCGGGTGATCGTCAGCCCGAGCGACATCGACGACGACGAGGCGGCACTGCTCTCACACGAGATCGCCCGCGAGATCGAGGACCGCCTCGAATACCCGGGCCAGGTCAAGGTGACGGTGATCCGCGAGAGCCGCTCGGTCGACGTGGCGCGCAATCATGCGCCGACCGCGCCGCTCGAGGCGGGAGACACCGAGGACTCGCCGATCCAGGCCGCATGATCCGCGCGGTCGTCGCCGCGTCACTCCTCGTCACGATCCTGGCTGTCGGCGCGGGAGCCGCGACCAAGGCCCCTGCCGGCGAGATCCTCTTCACACGCGCGAGTGCAGCCGGGACGCATCCCGCGCTGTACTCGGTGCGCGCCGACGGCTCGCACCTGCGGCTCGTGGTGCGCGACGCATCCGACGCAGCGGTGTCGCGTGACGGGAAGCGCGTCGCCTTCGTCCGGAGTGGCGCGATCTGGTCCATGCGCAGCGACGGGTCGGGCCAGCGCCAGATCTCCAGGCCGCGCAGCGGGCAGGAGGACAGCGACCCCACATGGTCGGCCGACGGGCGGGAGCTCTATTTCTCCCGGTTGTCTCGGCGGAGTCTCACGGCGCCGCTCTACGTGATCGGCGCCGACGGAACACGGGAGCGCCGCCTGACGAGCGCACCCGCGGACACCGGCATGGGCGGCTCGGGGACTTGCGACCAACACCCGACCGTCGCGTCCGACGGCGCCTCGCTGGCGTTCCTGGTGGTCGCCTCGTGCAGCCACGGGACGGGCAGTTCGATCGCGGCGATCGACACGTCGGGCACGCGCGTCCCACTCGGTCTACGTGTCGCCGACCCGGCCGCCGCCAACGGCGCCGAGTACCTCGACCCGGAGTGGGCTCCGAGCGGCCGGCGGCTCGCGTACGGCGTCGGGAGTCAGGACACGCCCTTCACCGGGCTCTATCTCTCCGTCGCCGGCAAGGCGCCGCGACGGCTCGCGGGGGGCGGCACCGGCTGGATGGGCGGAGCCGCATGGTCGGCGGGCGGCCGGTGGATCGCCTTCGTCCGCGGCGGGAACTCCGGCAACGGCGACATCGGCCTCGTCCGGCCCGACGGGACCGGTCTCACGTACGTCGTCACCGGCGCGACGAACGACACCGAACCCACCTGGCTACCCTGACCTGTCGATGCGCCGCTACCACATCACCACCTTCGGCTGCCAGATGAACGCTCACGACTCGGAGCGGATCAAGGGCACGCTCGAGGAGCTCGGGTTGGGCGAGGCGGCGGCGCCGGACGAGGCCGACGTGCTCGTCTTCAACACGTGCACGATTCGCGAGAAGCCGGACCAGCGGTTCGCGGCGTACATGGGGAACGCGGCCAAGCAGAAGCGCGAGCGGCCGGACACCGTCATCGCGGTCGGCGGCTGCTACGCGGAGGCACAGCAGGAGCGCCTGTTCTCGCTCTACCCGCAGGTCGACGTCGCCTTCGGCCCAGGCACGATCTCGCACCTGCGCGAGTGGCTCGGCGCGGGCGGGCACGGCGTCGAGCGCAGCCGCTTCGGCACCGGGGAGGAACGGAGCTTCGCCGCCGCTCTGCCGATGCGCGGCGAACGCCGCTTCCAGGCGTGGGTGCAGGTCTCGATGGGCTGCAATTCCGTGTGCAGCTACTGCATCGTCCCGGCCGTCCGAGGGCGCGAGGTGAGTCGCCGACCCGGTGAGATCCTGGCGGAGGTCGAGCGGCTTGCCGGTGAGGGCATCCGCGAGATCACGCTGCTCGGCCAGAACGTCAACTCGTACGGCCGCGATGTCGGCTCCGACTTCGCCGAGCTCCTGCGCGCCTGCGATTCCGTCGACGGGATCGAGCGGATCCGCTTCACGAGCCCGCACCCGAAGGACTTTCGGCGGCCGGTGATCGAGGCGATGACCGAGTGCGCCGCGGTCTGCGAACACGCGCATCTGCCGCTCCAGTCGGGCTCGACGCGAGTCCTCAAGGCGATGCGCCGCACCTATTCGCGGGAGCGTTACCTGCGCCTGGTGCGCGACCTGCGCGACGCGATCCCCGACCTCGCGCTCACGACCGACCTGATCGTGGGCTTTCCCGGCGAGACGGACGAGGAGTTCGCCGAGACGCTCTCGTCCGTCGAGGAGGTCGGGTTCGACAGCGCCTTCACCTTCGTCTACTCCCCGCGAGCCGGCACCGAGGCTGCGTCCATGCCCGACCAGGTACCGGACGAGGTCAAGACGGAGCGGATCGAGCGCCTGGTCGACGTCGTCCAGCGCGTCGCCGCGCAGCGCAACGCCGAGCGAGTCGGGCGAGTCGAGGAAGTCCTGGTCGAGGGCGCGAGCCGCACCGATCCGGGGGTCCTCCGCGGGCGCACCCGTCGCAACACGACCGTCAACTTCACGGGCACTGCGGCCGCGGGTGAGCTCGTCGAGGTGGAGATCGTGCACGCGACGTCGACGACGCTGGCCGGGGCGCAGGTCGTCGCGGCCGTCGCCTGAGCCGCCGCCGGCATGGTCATCGGCATCTTCGGCCCGACCGCGAGCGGGAAGTCCGCCGTCGCCGCAGCGGTGGCGGAGCGCATCCCGGCCGAGATCGTCTCCGCAGATGCGTTCCAGGTCTACGAGGGACTCTCGATCCTGACCAACCAATCGCCGGTCCGGGAGCGTCTCGTCGGCATCTGGCCGCTGTCGCACCGTGCCTCGGTGGGCGAGTACGCGCCGCTCGCGCACGCGGCGATCGACGAGGCCGTCGGTGCGGGGCTGACGCCGGTCGTCGTCGGCGGCACCGGTTTGTACTTCCGAGCCGCGCTCGCGGAGCTTCGGTTGCCCGAGGCGCCGGCAGTCGGAGCGCGGGAGCGGTGGGAGCAGTTGTACGACGCCGAGGGCGGCGAGGTCGCGCACCAGCGCCTGAGCGAGCTCGATCCCGGCGCCGCGGCGCGGGTGCACGCGAACGACCGTCGCCGTGTCGTGCGGGCGCTCGAGCTGGCGGTGGCCGGCTCGTCACTGGCTCCCGAGCAGGATCGGCTGTTCGCCGGCGCGTGGCGCCACCCGACGCTCGTCGTAGGTCTCGACGTCGCGAAGGACGAGCTCGTCCGGCGGATCGATGCGCGAACGCGGAAGATGTTCGAGCAGGGCGTGGAAGCGGAGGTACGCCGGGCCTTGTCGGGAGAGCTCTCGGAGACTGCGCGCAAGACGATCGGGCTCGCCGAGGTCGCGACGCTTTCGCGCGACGACGCCATCGCATCGATCGCGGCGCGTACGCGTCAGTACGCGGCGTACCAGCGGAAGTGGCTGCGCCGGCTCGCCGACGCCGTTATCGTCGCCGCCGACCGGTCGCCGGAGGAGATCGCCGATGAGATCGTCGCGCTGGCACGCGCACGGGAACGTCTACATCGTCCATGAGGGCGACGCCGCCGGCGTCGACGCGACGGGCACCGACGGGATCGTCGAAGTGCTCGGGGTCGACGGCGACGACGTCACGATCGGGATCCTGAACACGGACGGCTCCCGTGCTGAGATGTCCGGGAACGGCACGCGGATCGCGGCGGCATGGTTGATGGCGCGCACGGGCGCGGCAGCCGCGCACGTCCACGTTGGTGAACTCGTCGTTCACGTCCGCCGCGTCGGCGACCGCCGCTACGAGTCCGAGCTCGGCGAGGTCACCGTCCACCCACGCGAGCGCGTCGCGGGCCTCGAGGTGACGGCCGTGTCGGTCGGCAACCCGCACGCCGTGGTCGAGGGCGACCCGAACGAGATCACGTGGATCGGGCCGCTGCTGGAGACGCATCCGCGGTATCCGCAGCGCACGAACGTCCAGGTCGCGCGCGTCGACGGTCCCGGCGAGGTGACCGCCCGCGTCTGGGAGCGCGGCGTAGGCGAGACGACGGCCTCCGGCACGAGCGCCGTCGCCGTCGCCGCCGCCACGCACGGCAACGGTGACGTCGTCGTCCACTTCCCGGGCGGCGATCTCCACGTTCGCCTCCACGGCGGCCGTGCCTGGCTCACCGGCCCGGCAGAACCTGTGGACGAGTCGCCGGCACCTCGTGACGAACCCGGCACGGACACGTAACCGGTCCCCCGATATCGTCGATTCCGAGGAGCGGAGGGACCGCGACCCCACCCTTGGGTGGGGGTGTGGACCTGGCCTCCGCGGCCACGGCCGTTCCGGGCGTGTCGCTACGCGCCGATCTCGAACTCGCGCAGGACGTCGTTCAGGCTTGTCTTCAGATCCGTCTGGGCGCTGCGCCAGCCGATGATCAGCGCGCAGGCGACCTGGTACTCGCCGGCCGGGAACTGCTTCGTGCGAGTGCCGGGAACGACCACCGCTCCGGGCGGGACATAGCCGCGGTGCTCCACGGGCTCGTCAGCTGTGACGTCGATCACCGGCACGGAGCCCGTCAGCGAGACGTTCGGCGCCAGCACCGCGCGCTCGCCGATCAGGACGCCTTCCGTGAGGATGCAGCGCGAGCCGATGAAGGCGCCGTCCTCGACGATCACCGGTCGCGCCTGCAGCGGCTCGAGCACGCCGCCGACGCCGACCCCGCCGGCGAGATGGACGTCCGCGCCGATCTGCGCGCACGAGCCGACGGTCGCCCAGGTGTCGACCATCGTGTTCGGGCCGACCCAGGCGCCGATGTTGACGTAGCTCGGCATCAGGATCACGCCGGGCGCGAGATACGAGCCGTAGCGGGCGGTGGCCGGCGGCACGACGCGCACGCCGTGCTCCGGCTCGACACGCTTGAGCGGGATCTTGTCGAGGTACGCGAAGGGGCCGACCTCGATCGGTTCGACCTTACGGATCCGGAAGTACTCGAGAATCGCGGCCTTCGCGTCCTCGTTCACGCGCCACTCGCCGTCGACCTTCTCGGCGACGCGCACGTCGCCGCGGTCGAGGGCGGCGATCGTCTCCTCGACGGTCACGCCAGTGCTCCCAGGATCGCCGCGGCGCGTTCGCACTCCTCGAGCGTCGGCACGAGCGCGAAGCGGACGTAGCCCTCGCCGCTCGCCCCGAAGAACGAGCCGGGGGAGACGAGCACGCCGCGCCCGAGCAGCTCGTCCACGACAGCGTCGGCATCGGGGACGCGCACCCAGAGGTACATCGTGGCCTCGCTCGCGACGATCTCCCAGTCGCGTGCCTCGATCGCCGGGATCATCACCTCGCGCTTCGCCCGATACCGCGCCCGCGTCTCCTCGACGTGCCGCTCGTCGTTCCAGGCGACGACCGAGGCGCGCTGGACGAACTCCTGCGGCGCCGTTCCGACCGTCGGCCGGTACGACTTCAGAGCCGCGATCACTTCCGGCGGCGCCGCCACGAACCCCGAGCGGTAGCCCGTCATCGACGACCGCTTCGACAGGGTCTGGAAGACGATCATGCGCGAGCGGTCGCCGGCCTGGAGCGCGGAGCACGGCGGTTCGGCGAACCAGAGCTCGGTGTAGGCCTCGTCGGAGGCGATCCAGAAGTCGTGCCGCACTGCCGCCTCGGCCAGCTCCTCGTAGAACGAGAGCGGAGCGACGGCGCCGGTCGGGTTGTGCGGGTAGTTGACCCAGACGAGCGCGACGTCGTCGTCGAGGTCGCCGAGGTCCGGGAGGAAGCCGCGCTCGCGCAGCAGCGGCAGCGTCCGCACCTCGGCGCCCGCCAGCACGGCGCCGCGCTCGTAGACCGGGTACGCGGGCTCCCCGAAGACGACCGTCTTGCCGGCAGTGTCCAGCACCTGGGCGAGGGAGAAGATCGCCTCCTTCGAGCCGTAGGTCGGGACGATCTCCGTGTCCGGATCGAGCTCGACGCCGAACCGCCGCCCGACCCAGCCCGTCGCCGCCTCGCGGAGCTCCGGCAGCCCTTGCGCGAGCGGGTACGGCGCGCGTACCGGCAGTGCGTCGATCAGCGCCTGCCGGATCATCGGGTCGGTCGGCTCGTTCGGGTCGCCCTTGCCGAAGTCGATCACGTCCACGCCCTGCGCCACGAGACGGCGCCGCGCTTCCTCCAGCCGCACGAACGGATACGTGGCCATCCCAGTGAGCGTCGGATTGATCACGACAGGAATTCTCGCAGTGTCGCGTAGCAGCGTTCGAGGTTCGCGACCGGAATCTGCTCGTCCACGCGGTGTGCGAACCCGGTCGCGCCCGGTCCGTAGTTGATCGCGTCGATCCCCTGCTCGGCGAACTGCGCCACCGGCGTCCACGCCTGCTTCGGGGCGAGGTCGGGGACGAGCCGGCGCAGCCGCTCCACGAGCGGGTTCCCGAGCGCGGGTGTCGCCGACGGCGAGTTGTGCAGCACCTCGACCTCGCCGGCGCGCACGAGCCCGCGCAGGTGCCCGGCCGCCTCCTCGCGCGTGCGGCCGGGCGCGTAGCGGAAGTTCAGCTCGACGCTCGCCTCTGCCGGGATCACGTTCGCCGCGATGCCACCGCCGATTCGCACGGCGCTGACGACTTCGCGGTACACGAGTCCGTCGAGCTCGACGTCGCGCGGCGCCAGCTCGACCAGTTCCGCGAGCCCGCGCACGAGCTCGTGGATGGCGTTCACGCCCGTCCAGGGCCGAGCGGAGTGCGCGCTCTCGCCGCGGAAGCGGACGAGCGCCTGGATGTTCCCGAGACAGCCCGCATGGAGGATGCAGTCCGTCGGCTCGAGCACCACCGCAAGCTCCACGCCGTCCAGCAACCGCGTCGCGAACAGCCCGGGCAGCGGACTCTCCTCGAGTGGCACCTCCTCCCGCGTGAAGAAGCAGTAGCGACCCGGAACGCCGGCGAGTGCCAGCTCCAGCATCACCGCGACGCCGCCCTTCATGTCGCTCGCGCCGAGCCCGTGTACCGCGCCGTCCGCGCGGTGTCCGGGCAGGTTGCCCTGGGCCGGCACGGTGTCGACGTGGCCCGCCAGGACGACCGGCGCGGCCGCGTCACCCCAGAGGATCACCTCGCCGTCGTCGTAGAGCGGCTCGCCGCCCAGCGCCGCCCTGACATAGGCCATCGCAGCAGCCTCGTGGCGGCTCTCCGAGGCCACGTCGACGAGCTCCAGCGTGCGTCCGGCGAGGTCTGGGGTTCCCATGCCAACGGTCATAATGACGATGCATGGCGGTCAAACAGCCCGATCGGTCGCCGGGCCTCGAGCCCGAGCGCGGGCTCGTCCTCGCCGTGCTCCAGCAGGGCGTCGATCCCGAGGAGGAGCTCGGCGAGCTCGAGGAGCTGGCGCGCACCGCCGGCGTGGCGCCGATCGGCCGGGTCGTCCAGCACCGGCCGCGCATCGACCCGCGCACCTACGTCGGCAAGGGCAAGCTCGACGAGCTGAAGGAGGAGTACGCGGCCACGGGCGCCGAGGTGCTGGTCGTCGACGACGAGCTGACGCCGGCGCAGCAGCGCGTGCTCGAGAACCGCCTCGAGGCCCGTGTCGTCGACCGGACGCAGCTGATCCTCGACATCTTCGCCCAGCACGCTGTCAGCGCCGAGGGGAAGCTCCAGGTCGAGCTCGCGCAGCTCGAGTACAACCTGCCGCGCATGCGCGGGATGTGGCAGCACCTCGAGCGGCTTGGCGGCGGCGTCGGTACGCGCGGCCCCGGCGAGTCGCAGCTCGAGACCGACCGCCGGCTGGCGCGACGCCGCATCTCGCTCCTCAAGGGACGCCTGCGCGGCCTCGAGAAACAGCGCGACGTCCGCCGCCGCGAGCGCCGCCGCACCGAGCAGCCGACGGTCGCACTCGCCGGCTACACGAACGCCGGCAAGTCGACGCTCCTCAACGCGCTCACCGACGCGGACGTCTCGGTGCGCGACCGCCTGTTCGAGACGCTCGACCCGACGACGCGCGGCTTCGAGCACGAAGGCCGCCGCTATCTCGTCACCGACACCGTCGGCTTC
>Ga0265338_10006449_pt1 | contig 14956 bp, 14 predicted proteins | sample 42126metaG_FD_193579 | JGI IMG/M metagenome (GOLD analysis project Ga0265338, IMG submission 193579) | Rhizosphere microbial communities from Carex aquatilis grown in University of Washington, Seatle, WA, United States - 4-21-26 metaG | ecosystem: Host-associated > Plants > Roots > Rhizosphere... | reverse complement strand
GGACGACGAGCCGCTGGACCTGCTCCACCCCCTCGACCTCCTGGAAAAGGCGGTCGAGGCGAATGGCTGGGCCTTTGAGCGTGCGGGACGGGACGAACTGAACCTTTCGGTTGCGGGCAAGTGGAGTGACCACCATTTCAACTTCTCCTGGCGGGACGATTTGCAGTCGCTGCATCTGTCCAGCGCCTTCGACATGCGGATCAGCGAAGGGGTGCGGCGGCAGAATGTGGCCGACCTCCTGATGCATGTGAACGCCAAGCTGTGGATCGGCCATTTCGACCTCTGGCCCCAGGACGGCACCATCATCTTCCGCCATGCCATGATCTTCCCCGACGCCGAGACCAGCGCTGCCCAATGTGAAGCGCTGCTCAACCTGGCGTTGGAAGCCTGCGAGCATTACTACCCCGCTTTCCAGTTCGTGCTTTGGGGTGGCAAGACCGCGGAAGAGGCTGTGGCGGCGGCGGTGCTGGAGTGCGCCGGCCAAGCCTGATGGCCAGGTCGTGATCCCGTGAGCATTCTTCTGATCGGTGCGGGCCGCATGGGCTCGGCCCTGCTCAAGGGCTGGCTCAAGAGCGGCGCCAAATCCATCCTGGTGGTCGAGCCCAAGCCGTCGCCGGAGCTGCGCAAGCTGGCGAAAGCGAAAAAGATCTCCTTGTTCGCCGCGCCGTCACAGGTCAAAGGCAAGCCTTTGGTCTGTGTGGTGGCGATCAAGCCGCAGGTGCTGAAAGGCGAGGCCGCCGCGCTGGCGAGTTTTGCAGCGAGCGGCGCCCTGATGCTCTCCATTGCGGCTGGAACCTCGATCGAAGCGCTGAGCAAAGCGTGGGGAAAGAAAGCGCGCATCATCCGCGCCATGCCCAATACGCCAGGCGCCATCGGCGCGGGGATCACAGGCCTCTATGCGGCGCGCGGCGTCACGCCAGCCGAGAGGAAACGTGCGGTCGCGTTGCTGTCGGCCCTGGGCCAGACCGAATGGGTAGCGAAGGAGGAGCTGATCGACAGCGTCACCGCCGTATCCGGTTCCGGCCCCGCCTATCTGTTCCTGATGGCCGAAGCGCTGACCGAAGCGGGTATCGCCGAAGGCCTGCCGCGGGCGCAGGCCGAGAAATTCGCCCGCGCTACCGTTGCCGGCGCGGGCGCGCTACTGGCGGCGGACAAATCGACTGCTTCTGCCTTGCGCGAGGCCGTCACCAGTCCGGGCGGCACCACCGCCGCGGCGCTTTCAGTGCTGATGGCCGATGATGGCCTGGTGAAATTGATGAAGCGCGCCGTGCAGGCCGCGCGCAAGCGCGCCGAAGAGCTGCGCTGATCCTCACCCTGAGCCTGTCGAAGGGTGAGGTTTAGACCGGCAGCCTTACCGTCGCCTTCAAGCCGCCAAGACTGCTGTAGCCCAGCACCAGATCACCACCATGGGCGCGGGTGATGTCGCGGGCGATGGCGAGGCCAAGGCCCGAACCGCCGCTTTGCAGGTTGCGGCCCTCATCCAGCCGATGAAAGGGGCGGAAGGCCTCTTCGCGCCGCGCCTCAGGGATGCCCGGCCCATTGTCTTCCACCGCGATCTCCACCATGCGCTCGTCGCGCTGAAGGCTGATCGCCACCTTGCTGCCGTGCTTCAAGGCATTGTCCAGCAGGTTGCTGAGCACGCGCCTGAGGCCGGCGCGCTTGACGCTGACGGTGACATGTTCGGGCGCGGTGACGGCGATGCCGTCGCGCTGGCGCGCCTTGGCGGCGGCCACGGCGGCGTCGCGCACCAGTTCGCCCAGATCGGTGGGCAGAGATTCCTCGCCGCCTTCGCCGCGGGCGAAAGCCAGATATTCATCCAGCATATGCTCCATCTCGGCGACATCCCCGCGCATGGAGGTGATCTCCGTGTCGCCATCCGACATCATGGCCAGGGCCAGCTTCAGCCTTGTGAGCGGGGTCTTGAGGTCGTGGCTGACGCCAGCCAGCATCTCGGTGCGCTGGGTGACATGGCGCTCGATGCGCTCGCGCATGGTGATGAAGGCCTGGGCGGCGCGGCGCACTTCGGTGGCGCCATAGGGCTTGAAATCCGGTACGGCCCGGCCCTTGCCGAAACTGTCGGCGGCGCGGGCCAGCCGCTCGATGGGGCGCACCTGGTTGCGCAGGAAGATGATGACAATGCCCATAAGAAGGGTCGAAGAGCCCACCATCCAGAGAATGAAAATGTCCGGCTTGGAGACGGTGATCCTGTCGCGCGGCACCAGCACGGCCAGAACGCCGTCATGCACATCCACCTTGATCTCGAAGTCATCGCCGATGCGGGCGGTGCGGAAATCGCGATTGGCGCCGATGCGCTGTTCCAGAATGTCGTCCAGCGCCACGTCGATGGTGCTGGTCAGGGTGCCGTGAAAGGATGGCAGGTCCTGGCCCGGCAGGAAGCGGATGCGATAATTGAGCTGACGCGCCGCCAGGGCCCGCAACCGTTCGCGCTCGGGGCTCTTGTTGTTGTCCTCCACCGACACCAGCAGGGCCATGTCGGCGGCGACATCGCGCGCCAGCCGCCGCGTGGTGGTGTCCAGATCGCGCTCGAAAAACACATAGGCGATGATCGCCTGCAAGAGCACGATCGGCGCGACGATGATGATCAGCGAACGCCAGAACAGGCCCCGTGGCAGGATCCGCCGGAGGGACAGGCTTTCACCCACGATCAGGTACGAGCATGTAACCAACCCCGCGAACCGTCTGCAGGTACAGCGGCAGCTTGGGATCTTCCTCGATCTTGCGGCGCAGGCGCGTCACCTGCACATCGATCGAACGTTCGAGCGCCACATTCAGCCGCTTGCACAATTCGCCGCGCGAGAAAGCTTTGCCGGCGTGGGTGGCGAAGAGCTGCAGTAGCGCCGCTTCCGCGCCGGTCAGCTTGACCGGGCGTCCATCGCGGGTCAGGCGCGAGGTGGTGGGATCGAACAAAGCCGGCCCCATCCGCACCGGCCCGCTGCGGGGCGCTTCGGCGGGGGCGGCGCGGCGCAAGAGGGCGTTGACCCGCAGCAGCAGCTCGCGCGGCTCGAACGGCTTGGGCAGATAATCGTCGGCGCCCAGTTCCAGCCCGGCAATGCGATCGGCCGGATCGCCGCGCGCTGTCAGCATCAGGATGGGAACCGAGGATTCCTTGCGCACGCTGGTGGTGAGATCCAGGCCCGATTCCCCCGGCATCATCACGTCCAGGATCAAGAGGTCGAACTCCATACTGCGCATCAGGGCGCGGGCCTCGGCGGCGCCGGGCGCGGTGGTGACGCGATAGCCGTTGGAGGACAGATAGCGCTGCAACAGGGCGCGCAGCCGCTCGTCATCGTCGACCACAAGCAGATGTGGCTCGTCGGGAGACGCATTGGGGGCCAAACTCATGGCTGCCATGCCCGGACGGGGGGCGGAAAAGCCCTTGCCGCCCTTGCGGTTTTCTCACTGGCCATGCTGCAATACATGGCAGAAAAACTAGGCCCTCGCCGGGAGGCGGGCAAGCCCGGCAGGAAAAGCACAGGACAGGCCATGGCAGACGTGATTCCCTTCGACCAGCGCGATGGTTCGCTTTGGTGTGACGGCCGCCTGGTGCCCTGGAAGGACGCCAAGACCCATGTGCTGACCCATGGCCTACATTACGGTTCCTGCGTCTTTGAGGGCCAGCGCATCTATGGCGGCACCATCTACAAGCTGAAGGAACATACCCAGCGGCTGTTCCGCTCGGCGGACATCCTGGGGATGAAGATTCCCTTCACCCAGGACCAGATCAACCAGGCCTGTATCGAGGCCGCCGAGGTGCAGAACATCAAGGACGGTTATCTGCGTCCCGTGGCGTTCCGGGGCAGCGAGATGATGGCGGTCTCGGCGCAGAACACCACCATCCATGTCGCCATCGCCTGCTGGCCCTGGCCTTCCTATTTCAGCCCGGCGGAAAAGCTGAAAGGCATCCGGCTCGACATCGCGCGCTATCGCCGCCCGGCGGCCGATACCGCGCCGGTGCATGCCAAGGCGGCCGGCCTCTACATGATCTGCACCATCTCCAAGCATGAGGCGGAAGCCAAGGGCTATGCCGACGCCCTGATGTTCGACTATCGCGGCTATGTCGCGGAGGCCACCGGCGCCAATGTCTTCTTCGTGCAGGAAGGCGTGCTGCACACGCCCATCCCCGACTGTTTCCTCAACGGCCTGACCCGCCAGTCGGTGATCGCCATCGCCAAGGCGCGGGGCGTCAAGGTGGTGGAGCGGCATATCGAGCCGGAAGAGATGAAGGATTTCAGCGAGTGCTTCCTCACCGGCTCGGCGGCGGAAGTCACGCCGGTGTCGGAGATCGGGCCTTATCGTTTCAAGCCCGGCGCGCTGACAGAAACGCTGATGAACGCTTACGCCGACGAGGTTCGGGGCGTGGCCAAAGTCAGCGCCTAGCTTTTCGGACTTACCCAAACGATCAACACCGCGCCGGCGAGCAGCAGGGCGATGCCGGCGGCTTCGCGCCAGCTCGTCTTCTGGCGGAAGAAAAATCTCGTCACGCCCTGTGCGAACAGCACTTCGACCAGCGCCAGGGTGCGGACACTGGCGGCGGTGGCCAGCGCAAAGGCCAGGAACCAGAATTGCGAGGCCGCCGCGCCGGCAAAACCGGCCAGCAAGGACGGCCGCCACAGCCGCATCAACGCCGCGAGCGTCTTGCGGTTGAAAATCAGCAGCCAGGCCAGCAGCAATAGAGTCTGCAAGGTCAGGCCGGCCGCCAGCGAAAAGGTCGCGCCCAGCACAAAGCCGGTTTGGTGCAGGGACAGAATGGCGCCGCGATAGCCGATGGCGGAGGCTGCGAACAGGGCGGCCGAGCCCAGGCCCAGCAGCGCAGGCCTGAAGCCGCCCGTCAGCGCCTCCGGCCTGACGGAAATCAGCGCCACGCCCGCCATAGCGGTCACGATCGCCAGCGCCATGGGCGGGCTCAGCGGGTCATGCAGAAACAACAACCCCATCAGCGCCACCAGCACCGGCTCGGTCTTGAGATAGGCGATGGTGACCACAAAGGAGCGTTGTTCCATGGTCATCAGCATCAGGGCGGTGCCACCGATCTGTGTGGCCGCCCCTAGCACGGTCCAGAGCAGGAAGTCCCGATTCATGGCCGGCAGGGCGGCGTGCTGCCAGGCCAGCACCACGGCCAGAAATAGCAGCGCGAAGGGAAAGCCGAACAGAAATCGCACCAGAGTGGCGCCCAGCGCGCCCAGTTGCGGCGTCAGCCCGCGCTGCATGGCGTTGCGCGCGGTCTGGCCGACCGCGCCCAGCAGGGTGAAAATAACCCAGAGATAACTCAACGAAAGATGCTCACGCGGTCTCGCGCGATCCGATCTGGTCGCGGCGCTCGGGCGTCACGCCGGGGCGCAGATGGCGCATGCCGCTGCGGAAATAGACCACGCCGGTATAGACGGTCAGTGCGGCCGCCACCCACAGAAGCAGATAGGCGACGGCCGAATAGCTGCGCGAGGGGATGCCCGGCACGAACTCATCGGCCAGCGGGGTCAGGATCATGGCGCCGATGGCGATCATCTGCACCGCGGTCTTGAATTTGGCCACCGCCGTCACCGGTACGCTGACCCGCGTGCCGGCCAAGAATTCGCGCAGGCCCGACACCAGAATCTCGCGCGCCAGGATGATCAGCGCCGGCACCAGCCGCAGCAGGCTGAAGACGCTGGCGCCGGTCTCGGGATTGACCCGGCGGAAGGTGCCTTCGGCCACCAGCATCATCAGCGCCACCGCCACCAGCACCTTGTCGGCGATGGGGTCCAGCATGCGCCCGAAATCCGAGCCCGCCTTCAGCTTGCGGGCGGCAAAACCGTCCAGCCAGTCGCTGACGCCGGCGATCACGAACACCAGAAAGGCGACGAGCCGCGCCGCATCACCGGGCATGACAAAGGCCACGGCGAACACCGGCACCAGCACGATGCGCAGGATGGTCAGGGCGTTGGGCAGGGCGAACATGGAGGCAGTTTAGAACCCCGATGGGCTGGAGGTCATCCGCCTGGATGAAAGAAATCGAAGATTTTCTTGGCCAAGGTCGCGCTGACACCATCGACTGACGATAAATCGGCCAGGCTGGCCGCCGAAACCGCCCGGGCGGAACCGAAATGTTGCAGCAAGGCACGCTTTCTACCCGCACCCACCCCGGCGATCTCATCCAGCGGATTGGCGCCGATGGCGGCGCTGCGTTTCTTGCGATGGCCGCCGATGACGAATCGGTGCGCCTCGTCCCGCAAGCGTTGCAGGTAGTACAGAACCGGACTCTTGGGATCGAGACGGAAGGGCTCTTTCTCCGGCAAATAGAAGTGCTCCCGGCCGGCGTCGCGGTCGGGACCCTTGGAAATGCCCACCAGGGTCACGTCTTCCACACCCAGATCAGCAAAAACCTGGCAGGCGACGGACAGTTGGCCCGGTCCGCCGTCGATCAGCACCAGATCGGGACGTTTCCAACGGGCATTGTCCGGCTGATCCACCTCTTCCTTCACCATGCGGGCGAAGCGACGGGTCAGCACCTCGCGCATCATGGCGTAGTCATCGCCGGGCGTGAGGTCTTCGGCCTTGATGTTGAATTTGCGATACTGACCTTTCTCAAAGCCTTCGGGCCCCGCCACAATGAAGGCCCCGAGGGCATGCGCGCCCTGGATGTGGGAATTGTCATAGACCTCGATGCGGCGGGGCGGCTGCTCAAGCCCGAAGGTATCTGCGACGCCCTCCAGCAGCTGGGTCTGGGCGCTGTTCTCGGCCAGGCGCCGGCCCAGCTGTTCGCGGGCATTGGTTAGGGCGCGTTCCATGATCTCGCGCTTTTCGCCGCGCTGGGGCGTGGAGATTTCCACCCGATGGCCGGCGCGCAGGGCCAGGGCTTCCGACAGCAACTCGCAGCCAGGCAGGTCTTCGGAGGAGAGGATCAGCTTGGGCGCGGCGCGCTCGTCATAGAACTGGCCGACAAAGCTCTCCAGAACCTCGGCCAGCGGCAGGTCGTTGCTGTGGCGCGGGAAATAGGGGCGATTGCCCCAATTCTGGCCGGCGCGGAAGAAAAACACCTGGACGCAGGTCTGGCCGCCCTCGCTATAGGCGGCGAAGAGATCGGCTTCCTCGAAGGTGGACGGGTTCACCCCTTGTGAGGACTGGATGTGGCTCATCGCCCGCAGGCGGTCGCGCAGCTTGGCCGCGGCCTCGAAGTCCATGGCATCGGAGGCCTTGGTCATCTCGGCCTTCAGCTCGTCCTGCACCACCTGGCTTTTGCCTTGAAGGAAGCTTTCTGCTTCCTCGACCAGCTCATGATAGCCGCCCAGATCGATACGGTTCACGCAAGGCGCCGAACAGCGCTTGATCTGGAACAGCAGGCATGGCCGGGTGCGGCTGTCGAACACCGAATCCGAACAGGACCGCAGCAGAAAGGCCCGCTGCAAGGTGTTGAGGGTGCGGTTGACCGCGCCGGCGGATGCGAAGGGTCCGAAATAGACGCCCTTGGTGGTCTTGGCGCCGCGATGCTTCAGAAGCTGCGGAAAAGGATGGTCCTCGCGCAGCAGGATATTGGGGAAGCTCTTGTCGTCGCGATAGCTGACATTGTAGCGGGGCTTCAGCCGCTTGATCAGGTTGGATTCCAGCAAGAGCGCGTCGGTCTCGCTGGCGGTGGTGACGAACAGCATTTCCGCCGTCTCCGCCACCATGCGGGTCAAGCGGTCGGCGTGCACCCCACCCCGGGCATACGAGGCCACCCGCTTCTTCAGGCTCTTGGCCTTGCCGACATAAAGCACATCGCCGGCCGCGTTCAGCATGCGATAGACCCCGGGCGCGTCGGGCAGGGTCTTCAGATAGGCGGCAATGCGCTCGGGCCCTTTGAGGGGCTGGTCTTCGGGCGCGTCTGGGGAGGTCATGCCTGCAATATATTAGCGGGTGCGCTCGATTTCTATGCCCGCCGCCGAGGTCCGAGCGACAGCGTCATAGGACCGAAGGCGGCGAAGACTGGGCGCCACTATCGAGTTCTTTCGATCTCTATGCCAACAGACTCAGCGGAAGTCAGCGCTTCCAGCTTTTCCACCCGCACCCGGACGGTACGAACCCGTGCGTCCTCGAAACAGGCGGTGGCGATGCGCTCGGCCAGGGTTTCCGCCAGGCGGACATGGCCCTCGGCGATGATGGCGCGGATGCGTTTTTCGATCACATGATAGTCGACGACATTCTCCAGCATGTCCTGGGCGTCGGCGATGTCCGCGGTGGCCAGGTCGACATTGATGCGCACCGGTTGGGTGCGGCCTTCTTCCTGGCGATAGACGCCGATATGGGCCGGCAGTTCCAGGTTGCGGATGAAGACATGACGAATCCCGCCGGCGGCACTGGCGAAATAGGGCGGCTTGCTCATTCGCCCCCCGTGACATCGGGCGTCTGCCAGATCAGATGCTGGCCGCCATCCACCGCCAGCATCTGGCCGGTGACGGCATCGGCCGACAGCAGATAACGCACCGCGCCGCAGATATCGGCGGGATCGGCGCCATGCTTCAGAAGAGTCGCATCGCGCTGGCGATTGAAATCGGCATCGGACTGGCGGGGGTTCTTCAAGGTCGGTCCCGGCCCCACCGCATTGACCCGGATGTTCGGCCCCATGCCCTGCGCCAGGGTCGTGGTCAGCCAGTAAAGCCCCGCCTTGCTCAGGCTGTAGGAAAGAAATTGCGGCGTCGACTTCAGCACCCGCTGGTCGATGATGTTGATGATGTTGCCCTTCTCCTCACGGGGAAGCTGCTTGGCGAACATCTGCGACAGCAGAAAAGGCGCGCGCAAGTTCGCCTCCATATGATCGTCCCAGCTCTGCCTGGTGGCCGAGCGCCAGTCGTCATTCTCGAACAGGGAGGCGGAGTTGATCAGCGCCGTCAGCGGCCCGATCGCCTTGGCCGCGGCCGGCACCACCGCCGCGATTTCCTGCTCACGCGCGAAATCGGCCTGCACCAGCGTGGCCTTGCAGCCCTTGGCCCGGATTTCGGCCGCCACCTGTTCGGCCTCGGTGGACGAGCCATTATAGTGGATGGCGACGTTCCAGCCCGCGGCGGCCAGGTCCAGGGCGATGGCTCGCCCCAGCCGCTTGGCCGCGCCGGTAACGAGAACGTTCTTCAAGTTATGAAACCCACCGTCTTCTTGACTTCGTCCATGATCGGCGTGGCGATGGCACGCGCCTTGTGGGCGCCGTCCTTCAGCACGCGATCGATTTCCGCCGGATCACCCAACAACCGCCGCATATCGGCATTGATCGGCGACAGCTTTTCCACCGTCAGATCGGCCAGCGCATTCTTGAAGGCCGAGAATTGCTGGCCGGCAAACTGGGCGATGACCGCGTCCCGGTCCTGGTCGGCCAGGGCGGCATAGATGTTGAGCAGGTTTTCCGCTTCCGGCCGATCCTTCAATTCGTCCTTGCTGGTGGGCAGGGGATGGGGATCGGTCCTGGCACGCTTGATCTTGTTGGCGATGGCATCGGCATCGTCGGTCAAGTTGATGCGGCTCATGTCGCTTTCATCCGACTTGGACATCTTCTTGGCGCCGTCGCGCAGGCTCATCACCCGGGTCCCGGCGCCGGTGATGACCGGCTCGGGCTGCGGGAAAAAGTCCGGCACGCCATAGTCATTGTTGAACTTGCCGGCGATGTCGCGCGCCAGTTCCAGATGCTGCTTCTGGTCCTCGCCCACCGGCACATGGGTGGCGCGATAGACCAGAATGTCGGCCGCCATCAGCACCGGATAGGTGTAGAGGCCGACGCTGGCCCGCTCCTTGTGCTTGCCCGACTTTTCCTTGAACTGGGTCATGCGGTCCATCCAGCCCAGCCGCGCCACGCAGTTCAGCACCCAGGCCAGCTCGCCATGCTCGGGCACCTGGCCCTGGTTGAAGATGGGCGAGCGCTTGGGGTCCACGCCGGCGGCGATATAGGCGGCCGTCACTTCGCGGGTCGCCTGGGTCAGTTCGCGTGGATGGCCATAGCCGACATCCTGGGTGATGGCGTGCATGTCCACCACACAGAACAGGCAGGGCATCTGGTCCTGCATCTTCACCCAGTTCTTCAACGCGCCCAGGTAATTGCCCAGGTGAAGCGTGTTGGTGGGCTGCATGCCCGACAGGACGAGTTGTTTGTGTGCCATGCGCGGCCTTATGCCTTGACCGGCGCGGTGCCTTCAAGGGGAGCCGGCGGCCGGTGTCCCGATTTCGAAATTCGCCATGCCTGATATCGGGCGCTGGACGAATTTCGAAATCGTAAGGACACCGGCAAATTATTGAATCTAGGGCCGGATATGGTTCGAAGTTCGCCTATGAGCAGGATATCAAGCACTTGGCGAACTTCGAACCTCCGGCCCTAGGGCCGTCTTCAGCCGCTTTTCCACCGCCTGCAGCCGCGCCGGATGCACGATCTTGTGGCCGAAGCCGTCGCGCACATAGAAAACGTCAATCGCCCGCTCGCCATAGGTCGCCACCATGGAGGTGGAGATGGAAAGCCCGGCCTCGAAGATGGCCTGGGTGATGTCGTAAAGCAGGCCGGGCCGGTCCAGGCATTCCACCTCGATCACGGTGGCGATGCGCGAAGCCTCGTTGTCGAAATGGATCTTGGGCTTGATGGTGAAGGCGCTGGCCTTGGTGCGCACCATCTTGCGGGCCAGTTCGCGCCCGGGGCGCAGCTCGCCGCGCAGGGTTTTTTCGATGATCTGGCGCAGCCGGTTCAGCCGCTCGGCATCGCCGAAGGCCTCGCCTTCCTGGTCCTGGATGGAAAAGACGTCCACGGCAAAACCGTCCGACGTCGTGAAGGCCTTGGCATCCACGATCGAGCCGCCCGCCGTGGCGATGGCGCCGGCGAATTGGCTGAACAGGCCGGCATTGTCGGGGGTGTAGAGCAGGATTTCGGTGATGGCCCGGAAGTTGTTGGTCACCGCATCCAGGGTCAGAAGCTGGTTCTCGGCATCGGCCTTGGCGATCACCCGGGCATGACGCTCCAACTCGTCTTCCTCAAAGGCCAGCCAGTAATTGTCGTAATGGCGGTTCAGCGCCTTCTCGCGCTCTTCCGGGGTGAAATCGGCAAGCCGCGCCTCCAGCGCCTGCTTGGCCGCGGCCACACGGCTGGAGCGTGACGGCACCTGGTCGCCGCCGGTCATCATGTTCTCGGCGGCGTAGTAGAGCTCGCGTAGCAACTGGCCCTTCCAGCCGTTCCACACGCCCGGTCCCACGGCGCGGATATCCGCCACGGTCAGGATCAGCAAAAGGCGCAGCATCTCCGGCGACTGCACCTGCTCAACGAAATCGCGCACCGTATTGGGGTCGGAGACATCGCGGCGCTGGGCGGTGTCGCTCATCACCAGATGGTTCTTGACCAGCCAGGCGACAGCGGCGGTGTCATTGGCGGAAAGCCCCAGCCGCGGGCACAGGCTGGTGGCGATGGCCGCGCCCACATCGCTGTGATCGCCCGGCAACCCCTTGGCCATGTCGTGCAACAGGATGGCGCAATAAAGAACATTGCGCGTCTGGATGCGCTTGACGATGTCGCTGGAGAGGGGATGGTCTTCCTTGTGGGTGCCGCGCTCGATCTCGGCGACATGGCCCACGGCGCGGATCAGATGCTCGTCCACCGTATAGTGGTGGTACATGTTGAACTGCATCAGTCCCACGGCATGGCCGAATTCGGGAATGAAGCGGCCCAAGACGCCCGCCTCGTTCATCAGCCTGAGCGCCCGCTCCGGATCGTGGCGCGAGGTCAGCGCCTCCAGGAAGGCATGATTGGCCTCCGCATTGTTGCGCACCTCATCGGTGATCAGGTCCAGCGAGCGCGTCACGGTGCGCAGGGCATCGGGATGAATGTCCACGCCCTTGATGTCGGCGACATGGAACAGGCGCAGGATGTTGGCGGGATCTGCGCGGAAGATGGCGGGATTGGCGTTCAGCCTTCCGTTCTCGACATAGAAATCATCTTCCGGATTACGCGGGCGCAGAAAGCCCGGCAGGATGCGGGTCAGCGAACGGGCCGGTTTGCGATGCTGCTCCTCGAGCGCGGCGCAGAAGATGCGGGTCAGATCGCCCACATCCTTGGCCACCAGGAAGTAGGTGCGCATAAAGGCTTCCACCGCCCGGCGCGGCTTTTCCGCATCGACATAGCCCAGCTCGGTTGCCAGCGCGGGTTGCACGTCAAAGGACAGCCGCTCTTCCGCCCGGCCCAGCAGGTAATGCAGCCGCACGCGCACATTCCACAGAAAAGCCTCGGCCTTCTGAAAGGTGCGGTATTCCTCGCGGGTGAAGACGCCGTGATCCACCAGGTCGGCGGCGTCATCGACGTGATAAAGATATTTGCCGATCCAGTAGAGCGTCTGCAGGTCGCGCAGGCCGCCCTTGCCTTCCTTGATGTTGGGCTCGACCAGATAGCGGCTTTCGCCCTGGCGCTCATGGCGCAGGCTGCGCTCCATCAGCTTGGCCTCGACAAAGTCGCGGCCATTGCCGGTGGCGACCTCGCCCCAGAATTTCTTGCGCAGCTCGTCATAAAGGCCCTGGTCGCCCCACAGATAACGCGTTTCCAGGATGGCGGTGCGGATGGTGACGTCCTGCTTGGCCAGGCGCACGCATTCGGCCAGGCTGCGCGTGGCGTGGCCGACCTTCAGGCCCAGGTCCCACAGCATGTAGAGAATGAATTCGATGACGCTTTCGCCCCAGGCGGTCTGCTTGAAGGGGCGCAGGAACAGAAGATCGATGTCCGATCCCGGCGCCAGCTCGCCGCGGCCATAGCCGCCGGTCGCCACCACCGCGATGCGCTCGGCGCTGGAAGGGTTCTGGGCGTAATAGACATGCTTGACCGCGAAGTCATAGATCACCTGGATCACGGCATCCTGCAGCGCCGACAGGGCGCGCGCGGCGGCCAGGCCCGGCAGGCCCTCCTTCTCCACCGCATAGCGCACCCGCTCCCGCCCCTTGGTGAAAGCATCCTTGATCAGCTCCAGGCCCAGCTTGCGCAGGTTGCCGGGATCGCCCGTGTCCTTGGCCAAAGCGGTCAGGGCCCGGCGCAGGGCGTCGGGGTCGATCAGCTCGCGCAGCGCGAGGCTTTGGGGTTTTTCCAGGCCCATGGCGGGGCGGATCATGTCATGGGGGGCGGGGGACTTACTACCCGCAATAGATAGGGGCTGTCAGTGTTTTTGCGAGAGGGCGCCGGGCTTCTTGCGCGCGGCAGGTCCCACGGTCCGCATGACCACACCACAGGCGATGCGGTCGCCGGCGTTCCCCAGGGGCTGGGTGCGGTAATCGTCGCCCCGCGCGTCCACGATCACGGCCACGCCATCGCGGTCGAAGATGGAGCGCTTGCCATTCCCCAGACTGAAGGCGCTGGTCAGGGTGCTGGCGTGCAGCCGCCCGTCGGCGCCGGCGAACTGGTTGGGCAGATCGCCCGCTTCCGGGCCGCCCTCGGCCAGGAAGCCATGCTGCTTGCCGGGGATCAGGGTCAGGATCGGGCCGGCGGCGGTGAAGGCGCTTTTCGTGTCGCAATTGCCGGAGGTGTGCAGATGGATGGCGTGCGGGCCGGGCGGCAGATCGTGCAGGTCGAAGGTTAGAAGCACGCCCCGGGTGACGGTGGCGAAATCGACCGTGCCCACCGGCTTGCCCTCGCGGCTGACCAACCGCGCAATCGCATGAGCCTTGCGGGCGGCAAGCGCCGGCCCTGAAACCAGGCCGAACGACAGCAAGCACAGGATTAACAGGCGGAACACGATACCCCCCGGAAGGCCGCGAGCCTGCCACAGGGTCTGGAAGCAGGGAACCCCGGAGGGCTCTGCACGCTTTGTTGTTGGTCTTTCTAGTGGTCGCGCCGCGAGGCCCTCGCTTCGCTCGGGTTCGCGGTCGCTCCGGAAGGCCGGCAATTTTATGGAGGATTCACCATGCGTCTGTTCGTGATGACCACGGCCGCGGTCGGTTTCACGCTGTCGACCCTGATGCTCGCCACCGGCGCCCTGGCGGTGCAGGACCAGCCCGTCACCATCAACGGCACCGAAGTGGTCTGCACCGGCGTCGGCTCGGCCAAGGACGATCCGCGCTGGAGCGCCTATCCGGTCAAACTCGTGCTGGCCACCAAGGGCGGCGCCAACCTGGCCAATGCCCATGTCAGCTTCGCCAAGGGCGGGCAGGAGATCGCGGGCCTGGATTGCGACGCGCCCTGGATCCTGATGAAGCCCGCCGAGGCGGGCAATTACAGCGCCACCGCGACGCTCATTGGCGGCAGCGGCATGTCGCGGACGGTGAGTTTCACGGCGCCCGCCAAGGGCCAGAAGGAAGTGACGATCACCTTCCCGGTGCCGTCGGGCCCGCCGTCGGTGGCCCAGAATGACGCGTCGCCGCCGCCGGCCGATGCCGCGCCGAAGGTCATCGTTCCGAAGCAGTAACCCACTCACTCTCCATGGCCGGCCTTGAGCCGGCCATCCAGGGCCACCAATCACCGGCGTTTATTGCTCTGGATGGGCTGGGGTCGTTAGCGGCAGCGTACGACGCCCGCCCATGGTGAGAAGATTTTCTCGATACGGATGATCAAAAAGAAAAAGCCGCTGGCTTATGCCAGCGGCTTTTCCAGATGAACTTCGAACCGTGGTCTTAGACGGCCTTGAGGTTCGAGGCCTTGGCGCCGCGCGCGTCCGGCACGATGTCGAACGACACCTTCTGGCCTTCGGTCAGCGAGCGCAGGCCGGCCGCTTCAACAGCGGTGGCGTGCACGAACACGTCCTTGCCGCCGCCTTCCGGCGCGATGAAGCCAAAGCCCTTGGAGGTGTTGAAGAATTTCACGGTTCCGATCGTCATTGAATTTGTCCTGCAAAGATTTTCCGCACAGCGGTATGCCGGGCGGAACGGGGAATTACGGTGTTGCAGGGAAGTTGGTTCGACCGTCCAGGCGCGCACTTGAAAGGCGGCAGGGAGATAGTCCAGGTGCGCTTCACTGTAACGGGCCGTAACGCCACGTGACGCGGACAATACA
>Ga0265338_10006448_pt1 | contig 14958 bp, 11 predicted proteins | sample 42126metaG_FD_193579 | JGI IMG/M metagenome (GOLD analysis project Ga0265338, IMG submission 193579) | Rhizosphere microbial communities from Carex aquatilis grown in University of Washington, Seatle, WA, United States - 4-21-26 metaG | ecosystem: Host-associated > Plants > Roots > Rhizosphere... | reverse complement strand
TGGCGCCTGCCGTGGGCGCAACTCACCGCGCAGCGCCTCGAAGCGTGGGGGCTCAACACATCCTACGGCACCGGCTTGAGCGATGTGCTGGACAAAACTCCGCTCAACAAACCCTACGTCATCACCCTGCGCGAGTTTCAGACCGGCAATATGATCATGGGCCTGCCCGATGTGTATGCGACCAATTTTCAGCAACGCATCGAAGCCGAGGCGGCGCGGCAAATCGCCCCGCACAGAGACGATCCCTACCTGCTCGGATATTTCATCGGCAACGAGCCGCCGTGGCCGGGACGCGAAAGCCAGTTCGTTGATCTGGTTCTTCAGGGCGAAGATTCGGAAATGCGAAAAAATTTCAAAGCCGGGCTTACGAAGGGCGACACGCCTGAAAGCCGCCGGCAGCTTGTGCTGGATACGTTCGCCCGCTATCTCGCGGTCATTAATGCCGCCGTCAAAAAGGCCGACCCCAACCACCTCAACCTCGGCATCCGATTTGGCGGAACGCCACCGGATTACGTCATCGCGCTGGCGAAGGATTTTGATGTTTACAGCCTCAATAAATATCGCTGGGAGCCGCCGCCCGAATACCTCGCAAAGATTTATTCACTCGTCCACAAGCCGATGCTCCTCGGCGAATTTCACATCGGCGTGCCGGGCCGCGGCATGGCGCCCGGACTGGTGCAGGCGATGAATCAGGAAGAACGCGGCGTGGCGTATCGTTATTACGTCGAGCATGCCGCCGCGCATCCCGAAGTCATCGGCACGCACTGGTTCCAATGGATTGACCAGCCCGCCACCGGTCGTCCCGACGGCGAGAATTACAACATCGGCTGGGTGGATGTCACGGACCGCCCTTACGACGAACTTGTCGAGGCCGCCAAATTCACGCACGCACGCCTGCTCGATATTCACCTGGGGAAAATCCCGCCGACCGATCGCATGGCCAGGACCTCGGAAGCCGGCACGCCCGCCGAAGCCTCACAACTGGGCGTCCCTGCCATTCAATAAAACCGGACGATTCGTCACCGCCGCTGCCTTGATGATTTCGCTCACAATGGCGTCGGAAAAATCGCCGCTGACGGGGAACATCGTTTGCAAATGACCGGAGGCGTCTACGATCAGCGTGCAGAAATTGTGATTGATCGTGTTGCCGTCGGATTCATAAGTGACGCCGGCCTCGCGTGCCAGCACGCCGATTTTGTCCGGTGGTCCGGTCAGGAAGCTCCAGTGCGCCGGGTCGTAATGATAGCTTTCGCCATACGCCTTCAACATCGGCGGCGAGTCGAACTCCGGATCAAAAGAAACGGAAAGCAGATGCCAGTTGGCCGGCGCATTGGACATGGCGCAAAGTTTTTGTTGGGTCTCCTGGAAATTTTTTGACAGACGCGGACAGTATTCCGGCAGCGGACAGCGCGTGTAAAAAAAGGTGATGGCCAGCGCCTGCCCGCGAAAATCATTCATGCTCACGGCCTGCCCGAGTTCGTTGGTGAACTTGTAATCCAGCAGCGACTGGTCTGGCCGGACGACCGGCATCTTTGCCGGAACCAACGAAGCTTCCAGTGGGGGTAGTGAAGACGTCCCGGTCTTGACGATTTGATCCACCCAGCTTTCCGTTTCGGTGACATGAAGTTGGAAGGAAATTTCATCGCCTGTTTGCAGATCCGCCAGCGCTCCGGCGGTTTTCACCGTGAACGGCATGGTCATTGCCGCCATGTAATTTGAAATGGCTTCGTGACGGATGACGATCCGCCGTTCGTCGCGGTTGATGGATTGCACCACGCCCTTGGCCGAAAATATCCGCGGCCGAGCGTTCTCGCTGGAGGCCGGTGGCAGCGATCTGGCGGATGGGACAGCAAACAGAATCAACATCCACAAACCGAACGGCAATGCGTTGAGAATTAGTCGGCATACCCTCATATTTTTTATCCAAAATTTCTGACATTGAACGGCAAATCACGGGTTCGGCAGGCGGCCGACCCGGTAGAAACCAGGATTGTTTGTCGCGTGGTTGTCCATGAATACGATTGGATTGCTGGCGGCCACGTTGGTGACGAGCGAAATCCAGTTCGTCGCGGCCAGATTGGTCGAGCGCTGGACGACATAACTCAACCCCGTGTTCACCAAATAGCTGAACTGAATATTTGTGGACGACAGTTTCGCGGAGTTCGTCAGGGAAACCGTTGCCGGCGTGACGACATTGATGGTCACCACATTCGTGGCCTTCAACCCATTGTTGTCAGAGGCCACGGCCGAGAGCGCATAACTGCCTGCAGCGAGATTGTTGGTGATGGCGGAAAAGGGCGCCACGGTTTCGTTGGTCAAGACGTTTGCGCCGACCAGAAATTGAACATTGGTGACCGCACTGCTGCCATTTGTGACCGTGACTTGGATTTTCACGCTGGCCGGCGCGGCCAGCACCGTTCCCGACACCGGATTGGTGATGGAGAGGGTCGGCGGCAGATTGCCGGTGACAACAAAGACCATACCGGTCATGTGAGAAGCGAAATGGACTGAGCAATAATACGAGAAATTGCCGGCCGAATTGAAGGTGTTGGTGAAAGTTTTCCCAGCGGTGAGCACGCCAGAATCCCACAATCCGCCGGGCACCCCGTTATCATCGCCCGCTACGCCGTTGGTTCCGCTGGTCGAGGAATGATTCGCCCCGGCCCAAGTCCATATCACCTGGTCTCCGGTGTTGATGGTGGTATTGGTTGGTGAAAAAGTCAGATGGCCGGAAAAACCAACCGTCACGTTTGTGCTGGCGGCAAGTCCGGAAAATGGGCACCCAAAATTCAACAAAGCTGCTGCGACAATGCCCGCAAAATTTTTGAATGAAAGCTTCATATCCGTATTCAGTGAGAGGAACTCGAACACAATTTGTTCCCGGCGATTTTTGGCGGGAACATTTGACCGGCTGGCGTCTCTAAACTTTAATGTCGCAGTATGGCCGGCGTGGAATTTGAAAGTCTGGTGGCTCAATATTACGAGCCACTCTATCAATTCGCGTTCAGCCTTGCCCACGACGAGTCGGACGCATGTGACCTTACACAACAGACTTTTTGCATCTGGGCGGTCAAAGGCCACCAATTACGCGACGCATCCAAAGTGAAAACCTGGCTGTTCACCACCCTCCACCGGGAGTTTCTCGGCTTGCGGCGAAGGCAAACCCGCTTTCCGCATGTCGAGCTGGAACAGGCCGAGCCGGAACTGCCCGTCGTGTCGCAGGCCGCAATCAGCCGCCACGACACGGCGCAGGTGCTCGCGATGCTGGCCCGGCTGGATGAAATTTATCAGGCGCCCGTCGCGCTGTTCTATTTGCAAGATTGCTCTTACAACGAAATTGCCGAAATACTCCAAGTGCCGCTGGGCACCGTCAAATCACGGCTGTCCCGCGGCATCGGCCGGTTGCAGGAATTGCTGGGCGGTGACACCACGCCGCCGCGCGCGGAACCAACTCATTTGTGAACATCAACGAAGCCAAGACCATTTTGCTGCTTTACCGGCCCGGAACGGCGGACGCGGAAGACTCGCAAATCGCCGGGGCGCTGGCGCTGGCGAAACGCGAGCCGGAACTGGCGCGATGGCTGGAGGAGCATTGCGCGCGGCAGGAGACGTTGCGCGCCCAATTCCGCCAAATCGCCGCGCCTGCCGGGCTGAGGGAACAAATCATTTCCGAATCAGCGGCGCGGGCCATGGCAGTTTCCCGCCAGCGACGAAACACCATCTTTGCCGCGGTGGCGGCCATGGCGGCAGTTGTCGTTTTGCTGATCGTCATGTCAGCATCATGGCTTCCGCACCGAAGCACCGACGACACCACCCTGGCCGTTTATCGGAATCAGATGGCTGGCATCGCGCTGCGCGGTTACGGAATGGATTTTACGACGAACGATCCGGAACAAATCCGCGCCTACCTCGCGCAAAAACAGGCGCCGGCAGATTACACTTTGCCCGCGGCGTTGCAAAAAGCCGCCGTCGCCGGCTGCGCCGTCGAGGGCTGGCAGAATGTAAAAGTTTCGATGATTTGTTTTCGAACCGGCAGGCCGCTTCCGCCGAACCAGTCGAGCGACCTGTGGTTGTTCGTGGTGGATCGCGCCTCGCTAAAAGACGCGCCCGCAACCGGCCAGCCCCGGTTCATCGCTGTCAACCGGTTCGCCACGGCGGCTTGGGCGCAGGGCGACAAAGTTTACCTTTTGGGAATGCAAGGCGACGAGTCGGCGATCCGCAAATTTCTTTGATTCCAAAAATCCGCGGGCTTCGCGCGCCCATCAGTTCTTGTCAACACTCATGTGATCCATAACCCAGTTGAAATCCGCAAGCGCAGCGGCGGGTTTGGAGGGGATTCGAATGGGAAGATTCGCCGCATTGGGCAGGGGCGGGCGGATTGTGTCCGGTTGTTGCCAGCGGTGCAGCGAGCTGTGGCCGTCGGCATACGAGAATGCGGTGGCACCATTGTGGTATGAGGCTGGCAAATCCGTCCATTGGGCGTTGTTGTAGGCGGCACCATACGCGGCGGCGTAATTGTCATCCGGCGATTTGTTGAGAAAATAACCGTCGTCAATGCTGTCGGGATGTTCGTCAAGGAACACAAAAATTTCGGACGGCTGCGGAATCTGGGTCGTCTTGAAAAACTGCGTGTAGTCCGGATTGTTGATGTTGAAACCGTTGGCGGAAAAATTGCCCGCGTCGCCGACCATGGCGTTCATCGAGTAACTGCGGATGCGTGCCGTCCATCCGGCGCCCCTTTGAACCGAACTCAACGCCTGATCGGACGGGCAGCGATAAATGCTTGTGTTGCCGCTGACAAAAGAACCAAGGCTTGCGCCCGTCAGCGTGGCGAGATTGGTGTTGTCGGAACTCAAGTCCCAGGTCATGACGTTGTTGACCCAGTTAAGGTCGGTGCGGAAAGACGAGCCAGCCATGCCCAGGTTGTAAGGGAGCATTTCGTCATTATCGCCCGCATAAATCTGGCAGGCTAGGAGAAGCTGCCGGGTGTTGTTCAGGCAGATGATAGCCCGTGCCCGTTCGCGCGCCCTGGAAAGGGCCGGAAATAAAAGCGCTGCCAGCACGGCAATGATGGCAATCACCGTCAGCAGCTCAATCAAAGTAAAACCATTCGTGCCCGCCTTGCATGATGCTGGCGGCTTTCTGGAGAAGCGCAAAAGCTTCATGGCTTTTGAAAAATGCCGGTTCCGAAGCAATTCAAAACCTTAATTACAATTATTATCCAATATTGTCAAATGGCGGAGAAGATTGTCAACATCCCTGCCATCTCACAATTTTTCGGAGGGCGCTGTCTTGACGGGCCGAGGAAAACAAAAACCCTCCCGGCGCGAACCGGGAGGGCGTTTTGAGATTCAGCAGTTATTTCTTCATCCCTTGGTCTGCGGGAATCCGCATCCCGTAAAACGAGCGATAGACGAAAATGAGCGCGACCACGAAGAAGAACGCGCCGATGCCGGTCTTCACGGTCTGGTCCTTCATTGTCACGGCGATTTCCGCCGCGAGCAGGCCGAACAGCGTGGTGAACTTGATGACGGGGTTCATCGCCACCGAGCTGGTGTCCTTGAACGGGTCGCCCACGGTGTCGCCGACGACGGTCGCGGCGTGAAGCTCGGTTCCCTTCTGCTTCAAATCAACTTCAACGATTTTCTTGGCGTTGTCCCACGCGCCGCCGGCGTTGGCCATGAAGATGGCTTGGAACAGACCGAAGAACGCGATGCCGACGAGGTAACCGATGAAGAAGTATGGATTGAAGAACGACAGCGCCAGCGCCATGCAAAACACGACGATGAAGATGTTGATCATGCCTTTCTGCGCGTAGATGGTGCAGATTTCGACGACCTTCTTGCTGTCGGTGATGGAAGCCTCGGCCTTGTTGAGGTTGAGGTGTTCCTTGATGTAGACGACCGCGCGATAGGCGCCGGTGACGACCGCCTGCGCGCTCGCGCCGGTGAACCAGTAAATCACCGCGCCGCCCATGAGCAGACCGAGGATGACTTGCGGCTGCACAAGGCTCAAGTGGGCGATGACGCCGCCATAAACCTTTTCGAGCAGCATGATGATGCCGAAGATCATCGTGGTCGCGCCGACGACGGCGGTGCCAATGAGCACGGGCTTGGCAGTGGCCTTGAAGGTGTTGCCCGCACCGTCGCCCTTTTCGAGTTCGAGCTTGGAATTTTCAAAGTCGGGTTTGAAGCCGAAATCTTTTTCGATTTCCGCGCGGACGTTCGGGACGGATTCGATGCGGCTCAATTCATAAATGGACTGGGCGTTGTCGGTGACGGGTCCGAAGCTGTCCACCGCGATAATGACCGGCGCCATGGCCAAAAATCCGAAGGCCACAAGGCCGAAAGCGAAGATGGGCGCGGCGAACTTGAACTGTTCGGGCATGAGCGCGAGCAGGGCCGGGTTTTGCGAGAACATGTAGGCGCCGAACATCAGCGCGATTATGACCAGTCCCATCCAGAACGCGCAGAAATTGCCGGTGACGAAACCAGACAGGATGTTCAGCGACGCGCCACCTTGGCCCGAGCAGGTGACAATTTCCTTCACGTGTCGTGACTGAGTGCTGACGAAGATTTTTGTGAATTCCATAATAAGCGGCCCAGCCAGAGTGCCGCAGGCGACGATGCCGGCCAGGACCCACCACAGGTTTGTGTATTGCGTGCCCGCCGCGTCCGTCGTCACCACGCCGCCCAGCAGGAACTTGCTGGCGACGAAAGCGACCACGATGGAAACGATGGAGGTCAGCCACACGAGATTCGTAAGCGGCTGTTCCCAGTTGAAATTCTTCTTGTTGCCGTAAAGCGATCCGCTGACGGCCTTGTTGACGTAAAATGAGGCGAGCGACGCAATGACCATCAGGCTTTGAATCACAAAAATCCAGACGATGAGCTGGCCGCAGATGCCCTGGGTCTCGATAGCTCCACCGAGTGACAGCGCGAGGAAGGAGATCAGTGCCACGCCGGTCACGCCGTAGGTTTCAAAGCCATCTGCTGTCGGCCCGACGGAATCGCCCGCGTTGTCACCGGTGCAGTCGGCTATGACACCGGGATTCTTCGGATCATCTTCCGGCAGGTTAAAGACAATTTTCATCAGGTCGGAACCGATGTCGGCAATCTTGGTAAAGATGCCGCCGCCGATGCGCAGGGCCGCCGCGCCGAGCGATTCGCCAATGGCGAAGCCGATGAAGCAGGGGCCGGCGAGATCGCGCGGTATCCACAGCAGGATGCCGATCATGCAGACGAGTTCCACACAGACGAGCAGCAAGCCAATGCTCATGCCCGAACGAAGCGGAATCATCAGCGTCTGGAGCGAGTTGCCCCGCAGCGAGGCGAATGCAGCGCGGCTGTTGGCGTAGGTGTTGATGCGGATGCCGAACCACGCCACGCCGTAACTACCCAAGATGCCCAACACAGAGCTGGCTAGAATGACGGCCACCGAGCCGGCGGATTTGTGCTGCAGTCCAAAGAAGTAATAGACAATGCACACGGCAATCAAAACCCAGAGCATCATGATGAATTTCCCCTGCTGCGCCAGATACGTTTTGCACGTCTCCCAAATCATGTTGGAGACGCTGCTCATGGACTTGTGGACTGGCAGTGCCTTGCACCGCATAAATTCCCAGGCTCCGAACAACGCGCCAACCGCGCAGATGGCCAGCCCCAGATACAGGAGGGCATGGCCTCCCATGCTCACACCCGGAAACGTGACTTGCGTCAGGTCGGGCAGATTGATATCGGCGTCACCGGCAAAGGCACTGGCCGCGCCAAACAGCGTAGCCAGCACGATTCCGGACCGGAGTAATGATTTACTTTTTTGCATAGATTTTTTAGCGGTTGATTACTTTTTGGCTTTCTTCGCGATTTCTTCTTCCAATGCTGCCTGGGCGGCGGCGAGGCGCGCCACCGGCACGCGGAACGGCGAGCAACTTACATACGTGAGGCCGATCTTGTGGCAGAATTTCACGGACGACGGGTCGCCGCCGTGTTCGCCGCAGATGCCGAGCTTGATGCCAGGCCGGGTCTTGTTGCCCTTCTCGACGGCGATTTTCATGAGCTGGCCGGTGCCGGCCTGGTCAATCGCGGCGAACGGATTGGTCCGGGTGATTTCGAGTTCCGCATACGCCGGCAGGAAAGTGCCGGAGTCATCGCGGCTCATGCCAAGGCAGGTTTGAGTCAGATCGTTTGTGCCGAAGCTGAAGAACTCGGCGGTCTCGGCGATTTCATCGGCCGTGAGTGCGCCGCGCGGCACTTCAATCATTGTGCCGACCATGTAGGCGATCTTGGTTTTGGTCTCCGCCATGACTTCCTTCGCGACGCGATGGACGACTTCGACCTGGAGGTCGAGCTCCTTCTTGAAACCGACGAGCGGGATCATGACCTCGGGTTTCACCTTGATGCCGGATTTCTGGACCTCGACAGCGGCCTCGAACACGGCGCGCGCCTGCATCTCGGAAATTTCGGGATGGATGATGCCGAGGCGGCAGCCGCGGAAACCGAGCATCGGGTTAAACTCATGAAGTTCCTTGACGCGCTGTTTGATTTTTTCGACCGGCACGCCCATTTTGACGGCAAGCTCCTGCTGCGCCTTGTCCTCGTGCGGTAGGAATTCATGCAGCGGCGGATCGAGGAACCGGATGGTTGCCGGGAATCCTTTCAAGGCCTTGAAGATGCCGACGAAATCGCCCTTCTGGTAAGGCAGGATTTTCGCGAGCGCTTTCTTCCGGTCGGCGACATTGTCGGCCAGAATCATTTCGCGCATGGCGTCAATGCGGTTGCCCTCGAAGAACATGTGTTCGGTGCGGGTCAGGCCGATGCCCGTGGCGCCGAACGCGAGCGCGGTTTCGGTCTGCTCCGGCGTGTCGGCGTTGGCGCGGACTTGCAGCCGCGTGACTTTCGAGCACCAGTTCATCAGGGTGGCAAACAGCCCGTAGGTCTCGCTCTTCTTGCCGTCGAGCGTCTTCTCGACGAGCACCTGAACGATTTCGGAAGCGGCGGTCGGAAGCTGGCCGGCATAAACGTTGCCGAGCGTGCCGTTGATGGAGAGAAAGTCGCCTTCTTTGAATGTCTGGCCGGACGCCGTGAGAGTCTTGGCGGCGTAATCAATCTGGAGCGCACCGGCGCCGCAGACGCAAACCTTACCCATCTGACGGGCCACGAGTGCCGCGTGCGAACTGACGCCGCCCTTTGCGGTGAGGATGCCTTCGGAGGCGATCATGCCGCGAAGGTCTTCGGGCGTGGTTTCGTTGCGAACGAGAAGGACTTTTTCTCCCTTCGCGGCGGCCGCGTCGGCGCGGTCGGCGTTGAGATACATCTTGCCGGAGGCGGCGCCAGGGCCGGCGGGCAAGCCTTTGGCAATAACCTTGGCGGCCTTTTCGGCTTTGGCCTCGAAAATCGGGGCGAGGAGCTGGTCGAGCTGGTCAGCCGGGTTGCGGCGGATGGCCGTCTTCCAGTCAATGAGTTTTTCCTTGCACATGTCCATGGAGAACTTCAGCGCGGCGAACGCGGTGCGCTTGCCATTGCGGGTCTGGAGCATGAAAACCTTGCCGTCCTGAATCGTGAACTCGAAATCCTGCACGTCCTGAAAATGTTTCTCGAGGGTGGCGCGGATGTTGTCGAGTTCCTTGTAGGCGGCTGGCATTTCCTTCGCGAGCTGCGCGACGGGTTCGGGGGTGCGCACGCCGGCCACAACGTCTTCGCCCTGGGCATTGATGAGAAATTCACCGTAAAATTCCTTGGTGCCGTTGGCGGGGTTGCGCGTGAACGCGACGCCGGAACCGGACGCATCGCCGGTGTTGCCATAAACCATCGCCTGGATGTTGACGGCGGTTCCCCATTCGGAGGGGATGCCGTATTTGCGGCGATAAACAATGGCGCGGTCGTTCATCCAGGAACCGAACACGGCGCCGGACGCGCCCCAAAGCTGCTTCCAGGGGTCCTGCGGAAATTCCGTGCCGCTGCGTTCCTTGATGAGGGCCTTGAAGCGCTTGACGAGTTCCTGCTGATCCTTGGCGCTGAGCTTGGAATCCTCGATGTCCGCGTGATACTTCTCATGCTTGAATTCGTGAATCACGACCTCGAACGGCTCGTGATCTTCGTTGGCGGTCTTTTGCACGCCGAGAACGACGTCGCCATACATCTGAACGAAGCGGCGGTAACAATCCCACGCGAAGCGCTCGTTCTTCGTGGCGGCCACCAGCGCGAGCACGGTCGCGTCGTTCAGGCCGAGGTTCAAAATCGTGTCCATCATGCCGGGCATCGAATCGCGCGCGCCGGAGCGGACGGAGACGAGCAGCGGCATCGCGCCTTTGTCGCCGAATTTCGTGCCCATGATTTTCTCGAGGAAGGCCATGCCGTCGCGGGCTTGCGCTTCGAGGACCTTCGGGTAGGTCCGCTTGTTGGCGTAATAATAGGTGCAGACCTCGGTCGTCATGGTAAAACCGGGAGGCACGGGCAGTCCGATGCGGCTCATTTCGGCCAGGTTTGCGCCCTTACCGCCGAGCAGCGGCTTCATGGAACCGTTGCCATCGGCTTTTTTATTGCCGAAAAGATATACGTATTTGTTCGATTTTGATGTTTTTGTCATAAATTAATTATCAATATTGGGTCATTTGTGCCAGATGAGTTGATAGAACCCGTCTCAAGCGCGGAACAATTTGCTCTATTTGGGGAATGACTCAACACATATCTTGCCAAACCCTTGACTTTTTCTGGCCAGCCTCATCCCAGCCAAAGCGGATTTTCCAGCGGCGCCGGGGCGGCAAAAGAAACAATCGTAATGGCGTGGATAATCGGACATGTTCCAAATGGCACTTTCACCCTTCCGGCCCTCCGCAAGAAATGTCCATTCAAAAACAAATCGTGTGGAGCGCCCCTTTCCTGACGCCATTAGGCTGTGTCATCTAAGTTGGCTGATGATGCAGTTGGTTGAAACGTCAAAATGACAGCTTGAGCCTTATGATGCCCACGCTTTTACATGAAAAACAAAAACGGGTCGCCGCGGTGATGGAACACGCGAGCGGCGACAAGCGCTTCAAGATTCTTGAGGCGCACATGAAGAAACACCAATACCGGCACGATGCGCTCATTGAGATTTTGCACAAGGCGCAGGAACTGTTCGGCTTTCTGGACGACGATTTGCTGTTGTTCGTCGCCTACCGGCTTAAATTGCCTGCCAGCCGCGTCTATGGCGTGGCGACGTTCTACCATTTCTTCACCCTCAAACCGCAGGGCAAGCACACCTGCGTCGTCTGTCTCGGCACGGCTTGCTACGTCAAAGGCTCGAACAAGGTGCTCGCCGCAGTCGAGGAACAGGCAAAAATCAAGGCCGGGGAGACGACGCCGGACGGCCAGCTTTCGCTGCTCACCGCGCGGTGCATCGGCGCCTGCGGCATTGCGCCTGCAGTCGTTTACGATGGCACGGTCACGCCGCGCCAAACCTCCGAAACCGCTCTCGAACACCTGAAAGGATGGATTTCCAATGGTCATAGATGATCTCAACGCAATCGCCGAGAAGGAACGCGCCGCCCGCAAGAAAACGGTCATCCGTTGTTGCATGGCCGCCGGCTGTATGTCGTCCAGCTCGGATGCGGTCAAAAAAAATCTCGACCAGGTGGTGAAGGACGCCGGCTTGAGCGGTGAGGTGGAAGTGCGCGGAGTCGGCTGCATGAAACTTTGCTGCGAAGGCCCGCTGGTGGGCGTGGACCCGAAAGGCGCGCTTTACGAAAAAGTCACGCCCGAGGACGCGAAGGAATTGATTGGCACCCTCAAAGGCGGCAAAACCAAGCTGAAACAAGGCGATCTGAACGCGCCATTTTTCAAAAAACAATTGTCCATTGTCCTCGCCAACAGTGGCGAGATTGATCCCGAACGCATCGAGGCTTACATCGCCGCCGACGGCTATCAGGCGTTGCACCATGTGCTCCGCGAAATGACGCCCAAGGACGTGGTGGACACCATGGTCAAGAGTGGTTTGCGCGGACGCGGCGGTGCAGGTTTTCCCACTGGTATCAAGTGGGGCACGGTCGCCAAGACGCAAAGCCCGCAGAAATACGTCATCTGCAACGCGGATGAGGGCGATCCCGGCGCATTCATGGATCGCAGTGTTTTGGAAAGCGACCCGCACAGCGTGCTCGAAGGCATGGCCATCGCAGCCTATGCAGTTGGCGCCAACCAGGGTTTCATCTACTGCCGCGCCGAATATCCTCTGGCAATCAAGAGACTGCAAAATGCCATCAAGCAGGCCAAAACGCTCGGCTTGCTCGGCAGTGGCATTTTTGAATCTCCGTTCAGTTTCAGCATAGACATCCGCATCGGCGCCGGCGCATTCGTTTGCGGCGAGGAGACCGCATTGATGGCCTCCGTCGAGGGCAAGCGCGGCACGCCGCGTCCGCGTCCGCCGTTCCCGGCGGAGAGCGGGTTGTTCGGCTGTCCCACGCTGCTCAACAACGTCGAGACTTTCGCCAATGTGCCGCCGATTTATCGGAAGGGCGCGGAATGGTTTGCCGGCATCGGCACGGAAAAAAGCAAGGGCACGAAAGTTTTCGCGCTCGCTGGAAAAATCAATAACACCGGCCTCATCGAGGTGCCGATGGGCACGCCCCTGCGGCAAATCGTTGAGGAAATGGGCGGCGGCGCCCCCGATGGCCGCAAAATCAAGGCCGTGCAAACCGGTGGCCCGTCCGGCGGCTGCATTCCGTCGCAACATCTCGACACGCCGGTGGATTATGAATCGCTCGGCAAGCTCGGCTCCATCATGGGTTCGGGCGGTATGATCGTGATGGACGATTCCACCAAGATGGTGGACGTCGCGCGGTTTTTCATGGAATTCTGCATGGACGAATCCTGCGGCAAATGCATTCCCTGCCGCGCCGGCACCGTGCAAATGCTGCATCTGCTCGAAAAGATCCTCGACCGCAAGGCCACCGCGCGCGACCTAGCCAAACTTGAGGAACTTTGCGACATGGTGAGAAACACCAGCCTCTGCGGACTCGGCCAGACCGCGCCGAATCCCACGATGAGCACGCTGCGATTTTTCCGAAACGAATACGAAGAGCTGCTCCAGCCCGATAAATTCGGCCCGCACGGCAACGGCGAGGCGAAAAAATCTGAACTGGCGAAAAAGTAATTTAAAATTTTATGGCCGCCAAAACTTTGACCATTGACGGGAAACAAGTCAGCGCCGAGGAAGGCGCGACGATCCTGGACGTCGCCACCGACGCCGGCATCAAAATCCCGACGCTTTGCCATCTCGATGGCGTTTATGACCTGGGCGCCTGCCGCCTGTGCCTCGTGGAAGTCACCGGCATCGCCAAGCTGTTGCCCGCCTGCACGACGAAAATCAGCGAGGGCATGGACGTGAAGACGGACAGCGAGCGCCTGCAAAAATACCGCCGCATGACGCTGGAGCTGCTGTTCGCGGAACGCAACCACACCTGCGCCGTGTGCGTGGCCAACGGCCATTGCGAATTACAGGCGCTCGCCTACAGCCTGGGCATGGACCACGTCCGCTACGATTATTGCACCCCGAAATGGAGCGTGGACGCGACGCACCGTCTGTTCGGCATGGACCACAACCGTTGCATCCTTTGCAGCCGTTGCGTGCGCGTCTGCTGGCACATCGAGGGCGCGGGCACCAAAAACGTCGCCGGCCGCGGCGGCAAGGCCAAAATCATCACCGACCTCAACCAGCCGTGGGGCGATTCCGAGACCTGCACGTCCTGCGGCAAATGCGTCATGTCCTGCCCCACCGGCGCGCTGTCTTACAAAGGGTCAACGACTTCCGAAATGGAACGCGACCGCAACAAACTCGAATTCATCGTCAACGCACGCGAAAAGAAATTATGGAACCCTTGAAAGTAGCCACGGTCTGGCTCGGCGGCTGCGCCGGCTGCCACATGTCATTTCTCGACCTCGACGAGTTCCTCATTGACCTCGCCGGGATGATCGAGCTCGTTTACAGCCCTGTCATTGACGTGAAGGAATATCCGCACAACGTGGACGTCTGCCTCATCGAAGGCGCCATCTGCAACGAGGACAACCTGGAAATCCTCCACAAAATCCGAGCGCGGACAAAAGTGATCGTGTCGTTCGGTGATTGCGCCGTCACCGGCAACGTCCCCGCCATCCGTGACCAGCTCGGCGTCGGCAATGTGGAAAATGTTTTGCAGTGCGCCTACATCGAAAACGCGCAGAACAATCCCAGCGTGCCAAAGGCCGACGGCATCGTGCCGCAACTGCTCAAGCGCGTGATGCCCGTGCATGAGGCCGTCCACGTTGATTATTATTTACCCGGCTGCCCGCCGCCGGCGGACCGCATCAAGGCGCTGATGGTTCAGGTGCTGGGCGGCCAGACGCCGAAACTGGAAGGCACACAACTCAAGTTTGGTTGATTTATGTCAAAACGCATTGTCATTGATCCCGTGACCCGCATTGAGGGCCACGCCAAGATCAGCATTTTCATGGACGACGAGGGCAACGTTTCCGACGCCGTATTCCACGTCGTGGAATTCCGCGGCTTCGAGAAATTCTGCGAGGGCCGGCCCTACGGCGAAATGCCCGGCATCACACCGCGCATCTGCGGCATCTGCCCCGTCAGCCATTTGCTCGCATCGGCGAAGGCCGGCGACGCCATCATGGCCGTCAACATCCCGCCCGCCGCCGACAAGCTGCGCCGCCTGATGAACCTCGGCCAGCTCGTGCAAAGCCACGCGTTGAGTTTCTTCCATTTGAGCGCGCCGGACTTTTTGATGGGTTGGGACACACCGCCGGCGCAACGCAACGTTTTCGGCCTCATCGCCGCGAACAAGGAACTGGCCCGCGCCGGCATCCGGCTGCGCCAGTTCGGGCAGGAAATCATCGAAATTCTCGGCGGCAAAAAAATCCATCCCGCGTGGGCCGTGCCCGGCGGCGTGCGCAGCCCGCTCACCGAGGAAGGCCGCGCCAAAATCCGCGCGTGGCT
>Ga0265338_10006447_pt1 | contig 14958 bp, 11 predicted proteins | sample 42126metaG_FD_193579 | JGI IMG/M metagenome (GOLD analysis project Ga0265338, IMG submission 193579) | Rhizosphere microbial communities from Carex aquatilis grown in University of Washington, Seatle, WA, United States - 4-21-26 metaG | ecosystem: Host-associated > Plants > Roots > Rhizosphere... | reverse complement strand
GCTACGCCCCCGGCCCGGGTGAGGGCTTGCCGCCTGCTCCTGTCATCGCTCGACGCGATTGGCCGTCATCCGCCACCCGACCGGTCGAGGTACTCGCGGACACGCTGAAGCCAAGCACGCTGGTCGGCCCTCTCGTCCGCAGGGCGGTGTAGAGCCGCCGAGAGAGCGCGCCGTCAGCGATCGACGTCGCCTGGACGTCGGTCAGGCCGAAGCGGCGTCGCCGGAGGCCGAACGCCGCCAGACCAGGCGCCTGGCCATCGCGCGCTGCCGCTTACCAGTCGGGCTTGTTGACAAAGGCAAACTTGAGGTTCGAGAGCACGAAAACGCTGCTGGCACTGTCCGTTCCGGCAAAGTCACCGCCAAAGGTGACCGACAGCCACGTGCCGTCGCTGACGAGGAGCTCGCCGCCCACGGCAGCTCGCCCTCTCCGCAGCGTCGGGTCATCAGGGCGCACAATCGAGTAGCCACCCTCGGCGGTGAACCGCGCCTTCTCATTGCCCGTACGCAGACGCACTGCAAATGCGTACAGATTGGAATCAGTGGCCCAAAGGCGGCGGTACTGGCCTGCCGCCGTCAGCTGCAGCCAGGTCGACACGCCGTACGCACCGGCCAGCCATGCTGCGAACACGTCCTTTTGGTGGGACTTGAGCTCGCCATAATCGAAGGCCCAGTCGACCGCGGTCGCGACTGCGAGCGCACTGGCGTTCCATCGCGGCTTGGCAAACTTATCCAGCTGCTCCTGGGTCATGCCATTGTTCACGTCGACCATGCACTGTCTCTGCTCAATCGAGCCGTTCGTGTTCGGGCATTGCGCGTTGGCGTAGGCGACCCGCTGCCGGTAGCGGGTCTGCAGCAAGGGATCGGCCTCGTCGAAGAGCACCAAGCGAAGGCCGACCGCCAGGCGGGTGACGCCTGCCTCGGCGCCGGTGGCGGAGTCCACGACGGTGGCGACAGACAGCGCCGTCCGTTCGGCGAAGCGCGACCACCAGTGCGAGACGTACTCATAGTGAGTGTGCGCCTGCTCGAGACCGAGCGCGCGAAGGGAAATCTCGATGGCCGCGCCCGACCGCACCTTGCCGTCGGGCGTGACCAGGTTTATGAGCGCAGCCCCCACCTCCGCTGGGGTTCCGGGGCGGTCCAGCGTCGCCGTGGATCCAATGAGGACCATCGCGGGCGGGTCCGGAATCTGATAGGTCCGCGCGACGGTGAGCGCGTCGTCCGTGGAGGTCGTCGGGGGTGTCGCTCCGCCGGTTGGGGCCGGCGCCGTGGTTGCCGCCCCAGTGGTCGCCGGCGGTGTCGCGGGCACGGCTCCGGTCTCGGCGGGCACCGGCGCCTGGGCGGCAGCGCGTCCCGGCGCGGAGATGGTGATCGCGCCGGACAACGCAAGCGCCAACAACATTCCGAGAACGGCGGGCCGCCTGTTTCGCGCGCTCATTGAGCCACCGTGAACGAGATGGTTCCGGCACAGTTGACCGCCTTGTTGGCCGCGAGACTGCCTTTGAAGTGATGCTCCTGGATGGTCTTGCCAGCCTGGATGATCCGCACGAGGGCGTCGTAGTCGGCGTCGCTCGGAGGCGCGAACACGGCCATGCTGTAGGGGAACGTGTCACCCGCTTGAATAGTGACCGGGTCGACGCTGACCACGTCGGGCTCGGCGTCGTCGTTGTTGCCGCTCCAGTCGTCGACCCTTTTTCCGCCGCGGATCCGCTGCAGAGCCCAGAACATGATCAAGGGACCCACCGCGAACTCTACGATCACCGTCCCGGTCTTCTGAATCGTCGCTTGGATGTCTTCGCTCATGGGTGCCCAAACAACGAACTGGGCCCGATTTCTTTCGCCCGCGTCCCATGGGACAGCGTCCACGACGACCATGAGACACCGCGACCGAATCGCTGTCTCGATCGGTGTCCGCCGCCGCGAATAGTGCGCGCAACCTCAAGACATGAACCGCTCTTCGAGCGTTCGCGGAGCTCCGCGGTGCGGCTGGCAAACAAGTTGCTCAGAGGCTTCTCCCGAGGGGCGGCGCTTCCGCCCCGAAAAGGAGACGCCAAATGTCGGGACGACGATCAAACGGGTTCATGTTGCTGGGCGCGTGCGCGCTGTTGTCCGCTTGCACAGGCGAGCGCGAGGTCGCGACGGACGGCGTTGCGAAGCAGTCGAGCGACCTGATGTTGGCGTCGTTGCCGACCACGGCGGCCACGGCGACCATCGCGAAGGGGGCGACGACCGCGCCGCTCGCGGCGACCGCGCCGGTCGCGGTCGTACAGGTGCCGCCCAACCTGGCGTTCGAGCTCAAGAGCCAACTCGGGCGCTGCGTCGACTTCGGCACCGCCCCCACGAGCGGTGCGTCGGTCGTGTTGCGCGACTGCACGCGCGGCGCGAGCCAGCAGATCATCGTTCAGGAGATCAACTCTCGCCACGATGTCGTGCTGCACGCGGGAAGCAAGGTGCTGGGTGTGCACATCGCTCAAGTGAGCGCGCTGCCTTCGACGGTGACAGCGGCGACGGCGACGGCGACGATCTCGACCGGGCTCACCACCTCCAGCACTTCCAGCGGCACGACCACGACGACGCCGGCGTTCGTCTCGCCCGCCGCGCTCTCCGGTACGGTCACGGTGTCCGCCACGGCCACATTCACCGTCGACCCCGCCCCGCCGCCGCTCGCCCCCGGCGAGATTTCACTCGTGCTGCAAGACCAGACCGTCGCCGCCAACGGCGACCAGCAGGTCTTCAGCTTCGACGGCGACTCGTTGCTGCTCGCCAGCAACCGGGACATGGCGGTCCGCGTCGCTGACGGTCGCGGCACCAGCGGCACGCCGCTGGTCGTCGGTCCCCGCGCCGTCGCCGACGATGAGCTCTGGACGTTCACGGCGCTCGACGGCACGGGCCGACACCCCACGTCGGCATTCGTGCCCGCTTCGGCCACCACATTCTTTTCCCTGGTGAGCACGGCACCACCCGGCACCGTGATCGAAGTCGACCCGAGCGCTTCGATCCGCATCGACAGCACCATCTTCGTCCCGCCAGGCGTCACCATCCGCGGTGGCCGGCGCGGACTGGCGCTGGGCGCGGAGCTCTGGACGGGCGGCGGGGCGCCCAATGGCTTACTCGACGTGCGCGACCGCGACATCCGCATCACCGGCCTGCGCTTCCGCGGTCCGAGCGCGAGCACCGACGATGACGGCGTCGACGCCAAGGCCATCGTCGCCCACATGGCGGCCGGCAATCTGATCGTCGATCGCAGCGAGCTGTCGCAATGGACCACGTGCGCCGTCTGCGGGCAGGAGGACGGCGCGCCGTCGGTGAACGACTGCAACCTCACCGACGTCGACCGCCCGCTCGACCTGCGCGTCATTCGCAACTACATCCACAACAACGAAATGCAGAACGCGGGCTACGGCGTCGCCACCAACGCGTCCAGCAACGCATGGGTCCTGGGCAACACCTTCATCGCCAACCGGCACGCCATCAAATCGGGCGGCGAAGCCCACGCGCAGTACCGCGCCTGGTACAACCTCGTGCTCTCGTACGCGCCACAACAGACCCAATACGTGCTCGGCACCTGGTACACGCAGGACTTCGACGTGCACGGAATGGGCGACAATGGCTTCGGCGGGCGCGGCGGCCAGTACTTCGAGATCGCGGGCAACACCTTCCTGGCCACCAACCGCCAGAACTTCGACCTGCGCGGGGAATCTTGCCAGCCCGTCGACTTCCGCGGCAACGTCTCGCTCCAGAGCCTCGACGACGCCATCGGGTGCACCGAGTGCGGCGCCGGCGTGATCAACGTCTACGGCACGCAGCAGTTCGAGCACGCCAACCCGACCTGGCGTCTCGGCGTCGGCGATTTCGACGGCGACGGCCGGCAGGATCTGTTCCTCGCCACCGGCGCGGCCTGGTACTACTCCGCGTCGGGCACGACCGAGTGGCGTTTCCTCAACAGCCGCAGCGAGGACATCGCCAACCTGCGCTTCGGCGACTTCGACGGCGACGGCCGGACCGACGTCTTCTCGGTACGCGGGACCGACTGGGTCGTGTCGTGGGGCGGCGTCTCGGGTTGGGAGGTGATCAACAGCTCGAGCGCGCCGCTCGCCGACCTTGCAGTGGCCGACTTCGTCGACGACAAGCGCGCCGACGTCTTCTACGCCGACGGGCAGACCTGGTGGGTGTCATCGAGCGGGCGCGCGCCGTTCAAGCTGCGCGACACCTCGAGCTTCCGGGTGAGCGCCCTGCGCTTCGGTGACTTCGACGGCGACGCCAAGACCGACATCCTCGGTCTGGCGAACGGGGACATCAGCGTGACTTACGCCGGCACGATCAACTGGCAGCCGCTGTGGCCGGGCGCCGCGAGCGGGCGCGACATCGCCAACCTGCAGGTCGCCGATTTCAACGGCGACGGCCGCGCCGACATCATCTCGGCCTTTCGCGACAGCTCGTTGTCGCCGCAATGGTCTTACTACATCACGTACACGGGCGGCGGCGACGCGAGCACCGTCCTGCACACGACGGTGCCGCTCAGCGCCGTGCCCGCGATCGGCGCCTTCGACGCCAAACCCGGCGCCGACCTGCTGCTCTGGAACCTCGACGCGATCTCCGACCCGACCAGCGGGATCGGCCCCCCCGCGGTGAGGGGGTTCGAGCCTTCGATCCTCGAGTGGCTGCTGATCTCGTCGAACGGCACCGGCTACTGGCAGCGCTTCGGCGGCGAAAACATGCGTTGAACCGCCGTTGGCCCGACGCTGACCGCGCACATTGGCAGTTGGAATGACCTCGCATCGGGCGCATGCTGGAGCGATGGGAGCGGCGAGCTCGGTCCACGTCGTCGCTGTCAGCGTGCGGTGTGCGGTCGGCCTGAGCGCGCCCGCGAGCGTGGCGGCCATTCGCGCGAGCATCTCGCGACTGCAGGAGCACCCCGCCCTCTCGACGGCGGCCGGCGAACCTCTGGTGTGCGCGCGGGTCCCCGGCGTCGCCGCGGAGCTGTCGGGCGCCGAGCGGATCGCGGTGCTGGCGGAGGACGCGCTGCGAGACCTGGCGGAGGATCTCCGGCAAGCGCGACCGGACGCGCGATTGCTGGCGCCCGTGCTGCTGGCCTTGCCCGAGGCCCGCCCTGGTTTCGGCGCCGAGCGCGCCGATTGGCTCCGGAACGCGCTCGGCGCGCGCCCCGTCGAGGGCGCGGGCGCGGTGGTCGTCGACGACGTGGGTCGCGGCCACGCCGGCGCGCTGTCGGCGCTGGAACAGGCCGTGGAGCGGGTGGCGAAGGGACGCGATCCGGTCTGTGTGGCTGGCGGCGTCGACTCGTACCTGGACGCGGACAGTCTGGCGTGGCTCGAGTCCAAGCGGTTGATCAAACGCGAAGGCGTCCGCAACGGTTTCCCGCCGGGCGAGGCGGCCGCGTTCGTCGCCGTGGCCAGCGACGCCGAGCGGCGCCGGCTGGGATTGCCCTCGCTGGCGCGCGTGCGCGCGGTGGCCTGCGCGCGCGAGCGACGCGACCCGGACAGCGACTGCGGGCTGCTCGGCGAAGGCCTGACGGAAGCGATCACGCGCGCGACCCGCGAGCTGCGGTGGCCCGATGAAACCATCAGCGACGTCTATTGCGACATCAACGGCGAGCGCGCGCGCACCGAGGACTGGGGCTTCACGCTGACGCGCACCGCCGCTCGATTTCGGGACGGAACGGCGTACGTGACCGCGGCTGGCGAGTGCGGCGACGTGGGCGCCGCCTCCGGTGCCCTCGGCTGCGCTCTGGCGGTGCAGGCCTGGCAGCGCCGCTACGCCCACGGACCGCGCGCGCTGGTGTGGGGCGCGTCGTGGGGCGGCCTGCGTGGCGCGGCGCTGCTCGAGCAGGAGGCGGGCTGACATGGCGAGCGTCATGGTCAACCCGCCGAAGACGCCGGTGACCAAAGGCAGCAGCGGCATTGCCTCGGCGACCGTCCCCAACGTCTGCAAGATGCCGGGCCCGCCGGCGCCGTTCGTGCCGACGCCGCTGCCGAACATCGGCAAGAGCGGCATGAGCCCGCAGGGCTACTCGACCACGGTGACCATCGAGGGCGAAGCGGTCGCGATCCAGGGCGCGAGCTTCGGCAGCATGGGCGACGTCGCCAGCAAGGGCACCGGCGGCGGCATCGTGTCGAGCAACTGCGAGGGACCGACCAAGTTCATCGGCCCGGGCTCGCTCGACGTGAAGATCGAGGGCAAGAACGTGCAGTACCTCGGCGACCCGATGATGAACAACTGCGGCCCGAGCGGCAGCCCGCCCAACGCCGCCACCATGACCGGCGTGATGCAGGCGTCGGGCGCGATCTCGGTGACCTACGGCGACGACGAGCCGTGCGAGCGACCGACCACAGACGATCCGGATGGGCCGAAGTGTGGCAAGGTCCACCCCGTCCAGCCGGGCAAGGAGACGCACGCGGCGATCCACGAGCTGCTCGACGCGCTGAACGCGCTGTGCGAGGCGCAGCATACTCAGATCCAGCGGCTCTCGCAGGTCAACGCGCGGCTGAGCCAAGTCGACCTCCTCCACAAGAAAGCGATGAAGACGCTCACCCGAATACCGAACATCGCAGCGCGTGCGGAGGAAATTGCCACGCTCGAGGGGGAGATTGCGGCGCTCGAGGCGGAGATAACCTCCCTGAAGGCCGAGAGGCTGGGGCTGAATGCTTTCTTCGCGGCGAGCGCCGTCCTGCGCTGGGATCCGGACAAGCGTACCTACGGTAAGGGGTACATGATCGGCGTGGCGATCTGCAATTGCGGCAGCAAGAAACTCGCCGCCTGTTCCAGCCGTGCGCCGCCCGCGTTTGCCGCAGCCGTCAAAACCATAACGTATGAGCTGGCGAGCGCGCCTGCCGTCGCGCCGGACCACCCAGATGCGCGGCCCAGCAGCTGGGAGTGCGCCGCGAAGCAGATCATGGAGAAGCTTGCGGGGCACAAGCCCGTGCAACTCATCGAGAGTCCGTTCCTGCCGGCGATCCCGGGACTCGCGGCCAGTAAGGGTCCCACGATCGAAATCCAGGTGACAATGCTCGACGGAAGCCTGAAACCCGTCGAGAAAGAGTACAAGACCGGCGAAGAAACGCCGTCGTGCGACAAATGCCAGGCGCATTTGTCTGCGATCTATTGCAAGAACGAATGTGGATGAAGCACGAATGCTGAACCTGCGCGAATCATCGAGGATACCGTGCGAGCTCTCGTAGAGCTGATCGAGAAGTATCGCCCCGGGTTCGCCGCGACGGTCGTCCCGGCGGAAGAGGAGGAGGTCGAGCTCCTCGATGAGCGCGTCGGACCGCTGCCGGGCGCCTATCAACGCTTCCTGCACACGATGGGGTCCAGCATGGGGGACTTCCACATCGACGAGGGGTCATTCAGCGCCGACGCGATTTTGTCCACCTATGGCGCGATGGAATGGCTCGTGCGCAATCGCTACCTGCTCGTCGGCGTTGATGGCAGTTTGACCAGCGACTGGGATTACTTCCTGGACCGCAATTTCCTCCACGCGCGCGACGACGCCAGGGTGGTACGCATCCGGCAGGATCCGGCCTGCGATCCGGACGGGCACATGCTCTGCCATGCGGGGCTCGAAGAGATGCTCTACTACGAGGCCTACGCTACGATCCGTCTGCCGCTGCTCGCGTACAAGGTCGGGCTCAGGCGACCCAGGAACGAGGCCCGCGCCCAGAACTGCCGCGCCGAAGTCGCGTGCGCCCTCGCCGAGGAGCTCAAGTTCAAGCGCGTCCCGCCCGCGACCCGCTGCGCGCTGTACGAGCGCGGCGACGCCGCCATCTTGCTCTATCAGCATCCCGTCGAGCCTGCGTTTTCCCTCGAGATCGCGGGCGACGACGCCCGCGAGGTCGCGCGCCTGGCCGAGATCTTTCGCTCCCGCGCCGGCGTGATCGACGCTCGCTGACCGCCGTCCCCCGCATGCTGAGACTGGACCGATGTTGATCCCCAGCGAATCATCGAGGAGGTCATGCGAGCGCTCGTAGAGCTGATCGAGAAATACCGCCCTGGGTTCGCCGCGACGGTTGTCCCGGCGGAAGAAGAGGAGATCGAGCTCCTCGATGAGCGCGTCGGACCCTTGCCGGGCGCGTATCAACGCTTCCTCCGCACGATGGGGTCCAGCATGGAGGACTTCCAGGTGGACGAGGCGTCGTTCACGGCCGACGGCGTCCTGTCAACGTATCGCGCGATGGATTGGCTCAAGCGCGATCGCTACCTACTGGTGGCCATTGATGACAGCCTGACCAGCGATTGGGACTACTTCCTGGATCGCAGTTTTCCCCACGCGCGCGACGACGCCAGGGTGGTGCGCATCCGGCAGGACCCGGCCTTCGATCCAGACCGGCACATGCTCTGCTACGCAGGGCTCGAAGAGCTCCTCTATTACAAGGCCTATGCCACGGTCCGTTTGCCGCTGCTCGCATACAAGGTCAGGCTGACCCATGACGATGACTGGGCCCAGAGTTGCCGCGCCGAGGTTGCGTGCGAGCTCGCCGAGGAGCTCAGGTTCAAGCGCGTCCCACCCGCGACCCGCTGCGCGCTGTACGAGCGCGGCGACGCCGCCATCTTGCTCTATCAGCACGTGACCGGCCCCGGGTTCTCATTCGAGCTCGCCGGCGACGACGCCCGCGAGGTCGCGCGCCTGGCCGAGATCTTTCGCTCCCGCGCCGGCGTGATCGACGCGCGCTGACGGCGCAGCCGACCGCTATCACTCCGTCAGGTCAGGAACGACTTCTCGGCGATCGTCGTGTCGTCCAGCTCGTCGACCTCGCGCGCCCGCACCTTGAGCGTGGTTTGCCAGATCATGCTGAGCTTCATCTCCTCGGTCGCGATGAACACGGAAGCCAGCGTGCCGGCGTGCTCCTCGCGCCGGCCGGCGATGCGCGTGACGAACGCCAGCGACCGGCGCGGCAGATCGAAACGGAGCTCGCCGCCCGGCGTGAGGTTGGTCAGCTGGACCGGTTCTCCCCCGCGCAGCGCCACGCTCGATCGTTGATCGTCCGGCGCCGACGAGGCGAAGCGCTCGTCGTAGTCGTCGGGCAAGAGCGGCTTCTTCGCGGCCTCCCAGCGCGCGTCGTAGGTTCCGGCGCGCTCGAGCCGCGGCGACCAGAAGCTGGCGATGGGACCGAAGCCGCCGGGGCCTGAGGTGCGCGGATCGCCCCGCGGATACTCGATCGCGTGCGCCGGCTGGTTCTCCAGCGACGCGGGATCGACGGCGATCCCCTTGCCGACCGGATTGCGCGCGTCGATGCGGTGCTTGCGCGGGTCGGGGTCCGTGGTGTCGGTCCCGCCGAACGCCCACTCGTAGTGAATCGGCTGCGTGACGAACGGCCGCGGTGACGACATCGCCGGACCGCGCGCGCCCCGGTAGTAGACGCGAAGGCCGTGCACCAACAGCGTCTTGTCGATCGCCGCGATCCGCAGCGACACCGGCACGATCGGCGCGGGCCGGCCCTTGGCAGCGTGAGCGCACGCGTCGAGACAGACGTCGGTTCCCGGTTTCGGCGCCAGCAGATCCGCGTCGATGCGCAGGCTGCTGGTCTGCGGATCGCCACGATGAACAGGCGCGAGCAGCGGCAACGATTGCTGATCGGCCAATCGCACGCGGCCGCCGGCCGCGATGTCAAACGTCGCCTTCACCGCGACCAGCCAGTGGTGAACGCCGTTCTTGTCGCGGATCCAGTTCCGCGCGGCTCCGTACGTCGTGCGGTTCTTCAGCGCCCACATCGTCAGCGCCAGGCGGGCTCGCGATGGAGTGCCGCCTCGATCTCGGCGGGCAGCGTCGGTCTCGCCTGACCGAGCCGGAACGCATCCAGCGCGCCTCGTCCGCCCGTCCGGATCGCGATCTCGCGCGCCAGCGGTCCCGTGCGGCGCAACGGCCCCTCGCCGAGCGCGCGCTGGACCGCCTCGAGTGACCAGGGCTGCCCGCGCAGGTAGCGCACCTGGGTCGCGAACGCCCCGCGCCGTTCACGCCACCAGGTCCGGATGGTGTCGGGCGCCGGGGATGGCAGCTCGTCGGTGGGGGCAAGGTCGAGCTCGGCGGGGTCGACCTCGCGCAACGGCTCGTCGGTATCGTCCTCCGGCGGTGGCGAGGCGAACGGCGCCTCGCTGACGTCGAGCCCGGTGATTGCGCCGACCGCCTCGGCGGCGAGCCGCGCCACCGCCGGGTCGGAATCGGAGAGCATCGGCATGCAGGCGTCGACGGCCTCGGGTGAACCCGAGAAGCCGAGGGCGAACAGCGCGGACCGCGAGGACAGTGGCGATGCCGGCGGCGAGGACGGCGGCGAGGACAGCTGCGCGGCGAGCGCGGCCACCGCGCTCGCGCCGCCGAGCGACGCCCAGTCGATCATCGCCCCGAGGTCACCGGCGCAAGCCTGGGATATGCACGATTGCCACGCGGAGCGCAGGTTCCAGACGAGGCCGGTTCGCCGAGCGGCTTCGCGCACGGCCGGCGACGCGTGCGCGAGCCCGTCCTCGACATGGGTCAGGTGGGGCTCGCGATCGAGGCCCCCGATCGCGGCAACCGCGGACAGTGCGGCGGCGCGAACCGACTCCGAGGGGCTGGCCAGCAGCGCGCCGCTGATCGGCCCCGGCGCAACCCGCCGCCCGGCCAAGATCTCCAGCAACACCGCCTGCGCCTGCGGCACGTCCGTCGCGTAGAGCGCCAGGCGCACCGGCTCGCTCACGTCAGCGCGCGCGGTAATTTCGAATGCCTTGCCGATCGCGGCGCGAACAGCGGCGTCGCGGGTGTCGCGGAGCCGCTCGACCAGGCGGTCGACGGTCGCGCCGTCGGCGTCGGCGAGCAGCGCCAGCGCAGCCGCCATCAGCGGCACGGTGTCGTCCGGCTCCCCGACCGCCAGCAGCGGCCAGAGCGCGCGGTCCGCGACAGTCGCGCCGCCCAGCACCAATCCGTCGACGTGCGCGATCAAGCGGGGCTCGATCGTGAGCTGGCGCGCGCGGGCGCTGATGCGCGATGAACGGGCGGCGGCGAGCCATTGCCCGGCGAGAAAGTCCGCCTCCGCGAGGTGCTCATCGATGACGTCCCACAGGACGTCGCGCCCGCGAGGCGTGCGGCTCCGCTGAGGCTCTTGTTGAATGATTGCGCTCGCCATGAGGTCCCGCGCCCGGTCGGCGGCCGCCCTGCCCGATCGTCCGACAAAACCTGTGTGCGCGTCAAATGACAGGGCCGCGCCTCGCACGGCTTTGAGCGACGAGCCGGGAGGACCTCCGGTAACTCCGGCACCACCTCGCGGCGCTCGCCGGCGCGTGGCGCCTGTCACATACGCCGGGCGCGTCGCTCCCTGGAGCCTTCTTCGAGCACCAAGGTAGGTGCAGGTGTAGATTTTTGAGCCAAACCATCGAGGGTTCGCCACATTGAACCTCGGGCGGGCTTCGAAGACGTCTTGCAGGTCGAGCCGCGGTCTGTCAGACGTCGAACGTCCTTCTGAAGCATCGCTCGCGCACCAATCGTCGATCTTTCGCCCCTTCCTTCCACCCGAGCGATCTATGCAACTGGAGATGCCTCAATGAAAAAGATCCACACCATCGCCGTCCTCGCGTCCTCGGCCGTGCTGGCCGGGGTCGTGATCGTTTCATGTACGTCGTTTTCGTCGGGCCCCGACACCACGGGGACCGGGGGCGCGACCGGCATGGGGACCGGCGGCGACACCAGCGGGGGGACCGGCGGCGTGCCCGTTACGACCGGCGCGGGCGGCTCGACCGATACTGGCTCCGGCGGGTCGACCACCACGGGTAGCGGTGGGTCAACCACGACGGGTAGCGGCGGCGCGACCGCCGCGACCGGCGGTCGCACGGGTGCGGGCGGCGCGGCGGCCGGAACGGGTGGCGCGACGGGCGCCGGCGGCGCAGTGGCCGCCAGCGGGGTTTGCGACATCCTCGCGGCTGCCGGCAATCCGTGCGCGGCGGCACACAGCACGACGCGAGTTCTGGTCAGCAAGTACACCGGTCCGCTGTACCAGGTGTGTAAGGGCGCCGAAGCAGCTGGGCCGAACTCGTGCCCGGGAGGGGCCGCGGCAATCAAGGACATCCCGTCATTGAACGGTTACGCCGACGCCTCCGTGCAAGACACGTTCTGCGCTGGCGCGACATGCACGATTTCGATCATCTACGACCAGTCCGGCAACGCAAATCTGCTCAAGCCCTCGCCCAAAGGTGGTAACGGTCCGGCCAACCTCCCGGCCATCGCCACCGCCCTCCCGATCAAGATCAACGGCCATTCGGTCTACGGCGTCTACATTCGAAAGAATCAGGGCTATCGCGCCGGGTGCAACGGCTGCGCAGTCGTTACGCCGAAGATGACGGCGACCGGCGACCAGCCCGAGACCGAGTACATGGTGACCAGCCAAAGTAACCTGATCGATGGTTGCTGCTTCGACTACGGCAACGCTGAAACCAGCTCCAACGACGATGGCAACGGCACGATGGAAGCAGTTTATTTCGGCGGAGGCGTCGCTTGGGGAACGGGAGCCGAAGGCGGCCACGGCCCCAATAACAGCCCGACCTTGAACCCGTGGGTCATGGCTGATCTAGAAAACGGCCTCTTTGCTGGATTTTCGACCACGAATCCCTCCAACACCCAGCAAATCTCGAGCAATACGGCCATCCACGCCAACTTCGTGACCGCCTTGATCATCGGCGACTCTTGCACCGGAGTCGCCGGGTGCGGAACCTCGCCGACCGCGAAGGCGGGCGGCCGCTTCGCCATCCTCGGCGGTGATGCGACGACCGGGACCCTCAAGACCATGTACGACGGAATTCGCCCGACTCTGCCTGGCTACGTCCCCATGAAAAAGCAGGGATCGATCATCCTCGGGACCGGCGGCGATAACAGCGACCAGAGTGAAGGAGAGTGGTTCGAAGGCGTCATGGCGAGCGGGGCTGCGTCGGCGGGAACGGTCGCCGCCGTCCAAGCCAACATCGTCGCCGCGAAATACGGCCAATAACCGACCTGCCGACATGTTGCGAAAACTGCTGGTCTCCGTCGCATTGGGGGGAAGCCTCGTCTCGATGTCTGCCGCGGCGCAGGAACCCTCTGCAGAGAGCACGTCGGAGGCGCCGCCAAGCGCGCTACCGCCGCCAACCGCGCAACCAACTGCGGTTCCTCCAGTCGCTGCGCCCGCCGAGGTGAAACCCGAGGAGGGAACAACAACCGGCTGGCAAACGGAAATCCACGGCTACTTCCGAGCGCCCATGGCGCTGGGCATTAGCTCACGCCAGAACCCGGACACTTCGATGCCTGCTGACCCTGTCACAGGGGCCCCCGCAGTAAAGTTCTCGGGACCGTCCAATACTCAAGTGTCGTACGGTCCGAATCGGACGGTCGACGCGAACTACTACAGCTTCGCCTACACGCGACTGCAGGAGCAGGACTGGGCGGAGTTTTTCATCCATGCGAAGAAGAAGCACGTCGACGCTGCGGTCGGATGGATGGGGTATTGGTTTAGCGCGGTCGGGTTCCGGAACTACGACTCGGCGTGGGCGCCGGGCCTGGCCTATGTCGCGCTCGACACCGACTTCAAGGCTGCCGATGTGACGCCGAACATTGCGTTCACGATGGGGGCGTTTTGGCCGAAGTTCGGATATTTCGAGAAATACGACACCTTCACGCTCGGGCGGTTTCGCCAACTGGGCGAGCAACTGAGGCTCAGCGTTCCCGTCAATCCCGATCTCACGGTCGTGGCCACGCACGGTTTCGGCACCAACCGGGACGGCTCTTTCAATCCGGGGGCCCCCGCTTTCTATGGGGCCACCACGGGCCTCGACCTCCTCACGTACGCGAACCTCGAGGTCATCTACAAGAACTACCTCGACGCCTCGATTCACTACAACACCGAGTGGACCGCCGACCCCAACCTTTTCCCGGATACCACGCCGCAACCCAAATCCTATACGGCGGCGTCGCAGGCCCATCTGACGGTCCTCGGCGCCGAGGCGACCGTCCGTCTACCTCAGTTGGGTCGCTTGTGGATCTCCCCCTCCTTGCTCAGCATCCGAAATGGCTGGGCGCTCGCGAACGCGGGCACCGAGGTCATGCATTCGCTCGGCGGCGCGGGCATCGCGGGGAATTACTTTGGATTCACCAACGATCCGGCCACCTCCAGCGGCAGCGGATCGATGCTCAATCTCGGCTTCATGTACGAGAACTCGCTCTCGGGTATCCAGGGCATGGCGCCAGGAGGTCTGCCCGACGTGACGGTCAGCGTGTTCGGCCTCCTGGCGGACGCGAGCATCAACATCCCTCAGGGTTCGAGCTTTCCCCAAAGCAGCATCAAACAGTTCAAATGGGGCGCGGATGCAACCCTCCAGTACTTGACCTGGCTCGGGTTCATGGCCCGCTTTGACTCCGTCAACTACGACCTCGACCACGCGGGGTATCTCTTCATCAGCGGCACGGTGCGGGCCATCGTGCAGTCGCATTTCCTCTCGAGCGAACGCATCTACATCCAGTACTCGCGATACAAGTATGGCGACAAGATGACGCTCGGCGGGACCTGGCCATGGGGCGCGCCTCTCATACCGGGAAGCCAGGTTCTGCAACAGGGCGCGTATGTGGGCCTGACGCCCGACGAGAACGTCGTCAAGCTCCAGGCGGACATCGCTTTCTGACATCGCCCTGGTTTCATCGCAAGGGGTCCGGTTCATGAAGACCCAGTCTTTCGTCGTCGGCGTCGATTTCGGGACGGACTCCGTCCGAGCGCTGGTGGTCGGCGCCTCGGACGGCGACGTCGCGGGCACCTGTGTCGTCAACTATCGCCGCTGGGCCGAGGGTCTGTATTGCGATCCGCAGGCCAACCGGTTTCGCCAGCATCCGCTCGACTACCTGGAATCGATGGAGGCGGCGATCGCCGGCGCGCTGCGAGAGGCCGGTGACGGCGTCGCTTCGCGGGTCGCCGGCATCGCCGTCGATACGACGGGATCCACGCCGGTGCTGGCGGACCGGGA
>Ga0265338_10006446_pt1 | contig 14961 bp, 12 predicted proteins | sample 42126metaG_FD_193579 | JGI IMG/M metagenome (GOLD analysis project Ga0265338, IMG submission 193579) | Rhizosphere microbial communities from Carex aquatilis grown in University of Washington, Seatle, WA, United States - 4-21-26 metaG | ecosystem: Host-associated > Plants > Roots > Rhizosphere... | reverse complement strand
GTGTTGACTTTCATTTAAGGATATTTTTAAGTATTGACACAAAGACACTATTTTGCTAAAATTGCAACCTGTAAGTCCGCCTAGGCGGATCTTACGTACCTTATACCCCCAATTGGTGTCCGAAGCGTAAGCTTTGGATATCCATTTCTAACATTTTGTTAGATTGTTTAAGAGCTTTCCAGTTGCAAGTTGATACCCTCCACTTACGGCTGGATCGGCCCTAAACGTTTGCTGCTTGCAGTATACGACAAGGCCAGGCTCTTAGACAAACTAATCCCTTTAACCTTTGTCCGCAAAAACTTCGCAAGAAGTTTCGGCGGATCTCCCCCATTCTATGTGGGTAAGCGTGTCCCTCGGGATGCGTCCGGTTTTACACCCGGACCGGCTCGAATGTACGTTGCTTTTTAGCCGTCTTTGTAGCTTCGCTTACGGTGGGTTGAAGGGTGTATTTTGGGCTTGAGCTTGATTCGAGCCCGCAAAGAACCTCCAGCGGTGCCCACCCCCTCTGGAGGTTCTTTGCGTTCTAGGGCGGTACTCACCCTCCAGAACTCTTTTAGATTATGGATCTGGTTTCGTGAGGCAGTTGGCCGCCAAAGACGAACTCGGTAGCTAGAGCATTGGCTTCACGTAATATTAAGGGCAGGCTCTCCTGCTCATTTTTCGTGAACTTGCCCAATACAAAATCTGCCGAGTCGGCTTTTTCGGCGACACTGCTGCCGATGCCGACACGCAAACGGCCAAAATCATCGCCGATGTGTTGAATTAACGATTTAACACCGTTGTGGCCGGCATCTGAGCCGCCCAGGCGGGTGCGTAGTTGGCCGAACTGTATAGCTAGCTCGTCATAAACCGCCAGTGTACTTTGGTTGTAAACGCGGTAAAAATGCTGCACTGTCTGGGCGGCTTCACCGCTGTTATTCATAAACGTTGTGGGCTTGCATAAAATCACCCTTGTTTCACCCATATTAGCAGTGGTTATATGGCATTTTAGATCCTTCTTGACTATCCAGGCCGGAAAATCATTCTTGGTGGCAAACTCATCAATCACGGCAAAGCCGATATTATGGCGCGTACCATCGTATTTCTGCTCGGGATTGCCTAAGCCAATAATCAAAACGGATTTGTTGGCACCGATACTATATAACGGCGTCTGGCTGATTTCTTGGGGTTTTCTTTGAAATAATGCCATGGATTGATTCTACCTGCTTAGTGCTTCTCTATGAACCAGAACTTAAGGGGGGTGCCCTCTAGCGGCCATAATTCACGGAAGGAGCGCTCTAAATAACGCTTATAGCTCCAGTGCAAAAACTTGGTGTGGGCACCAAAGACTTTGAAGCTGGGCATATCAATATCCTCTTCTTGGACCATGTAATTGAGTTTGGGCTGACGGCCTTTTAGGCCGGCTGGCGGGTGCTGCTCTATGGCGCGGTGCAGCCAGCGGTTGAGCTCGGAGGTGCGAACCTTTAGGGCTCTGGCCTGGGCGATTTCCAGCGTCAGCTCGAATATTTTAGCGACATTTTGGCCGGTAACGGCGCTGGTAAAAACCAGCGGCGCCCAAGGCGCAAAGGCAAACTCCAAAGCAATGCCGTGGGCCAGCTGGTCGTGGCTAAAACCGTCCTTATCAAAGTTGTCCCACTTGCTGACAATCAAAATTAATCCCTTCCCGGCTTCTTTTACCAGCCCGGCGATTTTTTGGTCCAGCTGCGTATTCAACTCGCCGGCGTCCATAAGCACCAAGCAGATATCGGCCTCCTCTATGGCTGCCAGGGCCCGCAGCACGCTAAACTGCTCCACACCGCGCTCAATCTTACCGGCCCGGCGGATGCCGGCGGTGTCCATAAGCTCTATTTCGCGCTCGTGAAATCGGACCGCTACGCGGTTAACGTCGCGGGTTGTACCGGCATGGCTACTGACAATCGCCTGTTGCTTGTTTGCCAAAGCGTTAAACAGCGAAGACTTGCCGACGTTGGGGCGGCCGAGCAGCGCCAATTTTACCCGGTCCTGGTCCTGTTTGATGGAGGCTGCCGGCAGGTGGTCGCTAAGAGTCTGCAGCAGCTCATCCAGGCCGGTTTTTTGGGTCACGCTGGTCGGTAGGATGAGTTTAATACCCAGTCTCTGCCAGTCGTCAAGTTTGCCCCGCCGGTTTTTATCAATCTTATTAACGACCAGTAGTACCGGCTTGCGGCTTTTGAGCGACATTGTGGCCACGACGCGGTCCTCGGCAATCGGTGGCACATCGGCCTCTACGATAACCAGGATAACGTCGGCGCTGGCAGCCGCTTCGGTAATTTGCTGCTGGATGGTCAGTTCAAAGTCGTCCTCAGCGCTTTTTAGCCCGGCGGTATCTACCAGCCAGAAGTCCTTGTGCCCCCAACTGGCTTTGGCGGTGACGTTGTCCCGGGTGGTGCCGGCCTCTTTAGCGACAATGGATTCCCGGCGGCCAATTAAAACATTGAACAAACTGGATTTGCCTACGTTTGCCCGTCCCACAATCGCCACAATCGGAACTTTGCTTTTCACAGGTGTAATTATACCTTTAAAACACTAAAAAACCGCACCCTATCTTCTTAAGGTGCGGCCTTTTAGATATTTTAGTGGCTTGTTTAGTTTTTAGAGGCCACCGCTAGTGCTGTCTGCTGGAGGGCTGGAGCTGGTGTCACCACCGGCTGGCGGAGCCAATGGGTCTTCAGCGGGCGGCGGCGTAACTGGTACGCTGCTATCGCCTGCGGGTGCAGGGTCGCTGCCGGGCATTGCTGGCGCGGAAGCGTCGGCTGCCGGAGCGGCTGGTGCGCTGGCAGCAAAATCGTTAATTTGGCCGTTAACGGTACTCTGCTCTTGGGCAGTGCTCATCTGGCCGCTGTTGTCGGCCGGTGCTGCTGGCGTGGCCGGCGCGCCACTAATTGGGTTAGCATCTGGAACCGGAGCGTCCGGCGCTGGTGCTGGGTTTGTTGGTGTGCTGGTATCGTCCATGGGTTTCTCGCTTTCTTGCTTATTATTAATTGTTGGACTGCTTTGCTCTTGGTCAGTTTCCTGGCCGGGTTGCAATACATCATGTACCACGCGAACGAAATCTTCTAGGGTGACCTGAGACTTCACTAAATACTTTACCACGCCCAGCTTTTCTCCGCGAGCTTGATCTTCGGCTTCACCCAGGGCGCTCATCATAACCACTTTGGTATTGGTCATATCCGGTGCCGAACGCAGTGTCTCCAGCATCTCAAAACCGGAGAGTTTAGGCATCATAACATCGGCGATAATCAAATCCGGCTTTTCTTTTACGGCGACCGTTAAGGCTTCTTCGCCGTCGCCGGCAGTAATGGTTTGATAGCCTTCGGCCTGCAGGCGCATGGCAAAAATCTCACGTAAATTCTGGTCGTCCTCTACCAGTAAAACTTTAGCCATCTAACTTGCAAAATCCTTCTTTATCATCTGATAACGCTTATGATTAATCTCATTGTAACATGAATTACGCATGGCAATAATCCTATTGGACGTCCAGCGGGCTGAATGAAGCCGCCTGCTGTTTTTGCATTTGCAGTGCCTGCTCGGTGTTCAAGCGAGGCAGGTTGATAAAAAAGGTGCTGCCCTTCCCCAGCTGGCTTTCTACCCAGAGGCGGCCGTTATACAGCTCAATAATCTTGCGGCTGATGAATAACCCCAGGCCGGTACCGCCTACGGTGCGCGTTAATGAGCTGTCAACCCTGTAAAATTTCTGAAACAAGTGCGGGATGTCCTCCGGTGGTATACCCGGTCCGGTGTCGCTGACCTGTAGCTGCACTACCGAGTGGTCACCGGTCAAGCGCACTGTTACTTCACCGCTGGGGGTATATTTTATAGCGTTATCGATAATATTCTGTAAGACCTCGCGGATGCGGTTGGGGTCAGCGTAGGCATAGTACAGTGGTCGTACAACTTTACCGCCGTTAACCTCTTTATCGGTGCTAGCGATATAATGCAGCTCCAGGCCTTTTTCTTTGGCGTGGAAGCGACCAGCTTCAACCGCCTGCTCTACGGTTTCGCCAATTTCTACCACTGTTGGATAGCTGGCCAAACGGCCATCCTCCGCCCTGGAGCTGGTCAGCAAGTCCTGGAACAGTACTCCCAAATGCTGGGTAGCAGTAGCCGCTTTGTCGATATATTTACGGGCGTTAGCGTCGACGGCAGCAATTTTAGGGTTGTTGGCCAGCGCCAAATAGCCTTCAATGGCGGCCAGCGGGGTGCGCATTTCATGGCTGGCGGTACTAACAAAGTCCGAGCGCTGAGCTTCTTCGGCGATCTCCTTGGTGATATCTCTAAAGACGCCCACGACATTGCCGGTTGGCTGGTCGTTTTCATCAAGAACCGGCGAAACGACTACCGATATAGGCAGTACCTTGCCAGCTTTGGTGGACAGCCAAAGCTTGCTGTCGCGTACAGTTTTATCGCCGGCCAAGGCTTTGGAAAAGGGGTGGGTTTCCGGCGGACAGGGTTCGCCCTTTTGGCTGACCAATTTGAGTACATTATGAAAGTCCAAGCCCACCGATTCTTCGGCCGGCCAACCGCTGATTTTGCTGGCTCCGGGGTTAAATAGCTGGATAAGATTATCGCGGCTGACCATCATCACGCCATCGTCAATGGCGCCTAGGACAAAATCAGAGCTAAGCCGCTCGTTTTTAAGCACGCGCTCGCTGACCGCTATGCCACTACGACTCTTCTTGGCGTGCGAGCCATTCTTCTTAGACTTTATGAACCACACGTTATTATGCCAACCACCCCTGTAATTTTTTATCTATTCTTGGTCTATCCAGCTAACGCTTATCATTATCTGTTATTTTGATATTTCTTACAACTACGCTCTATTACAAAGCAGTTCAAAGTAACGGGTAGAGCCAAACGGAATTTTTTGTTTGACGGTGCCTTTGGCGCTTAGGCTGGCGGCAAAAGTCACCGTAAACTCGCCAAATTGACTATTGATTTGATCCACTGCTTCGGTTAGCCAGGCTTCGCGGTTAACTTCGTCCAGTAGGCTTACCTGGTTGAGTTTGGAGGGATCCAGGCCGTAGCAGCTGATGCCTATTTCGCGCTCAAACTGGCCGCGCGGCCGGCGATTAAATAACAGCGTGGCGCGCCGGTAAACCTCGGCGTTACTAAAGAAGGTGCTTTTAAACATCCGGCGCTCGTACCAGTAATCGCCGCCGGCGTAGCGCACGTAGATGTGCACGCCGCGGGCGCACAAGTTTTTGTAGCGTAACTTCATAGCAGTGGTTTCGCACAGATAACTCAGGCGGGAACGTATGAACTCCTCAGTTGGCCGCATCTCGTCCAGCACGAACTGGCGGCCCACGGTTTTGGTGGCTGATTCAAAATCGTCCACCTCCCAGCCGCGCAGGCGCTGGTACCAGTCATCGCCGCAAACACTCCTGAACACCCGGTGGTGTAGCAGTTCTGCCGGAGCGTCCAGAAACTGCAAACAAGTATAAATACCGGCGGCGTTCAAGCGCGCCTGGTTGCGCTCGGCAATACCCGACAGGTCCGTCAATTGCAATCCGGCCAACACCTGCCGCAAATTAGTATGGTCAATAAGGTCCAGCCCGTCGGGTTTGTGCAAGGAAGCCGCCAGTTTGGCCAGAAATCTGTTGGGCGCGATGCCGACGTTGCAGGTCATCCACCGCCCCACTTCGTCTTTGAGCCGCTGCTTAATTTCGTAGCCGATTTCCGGCAGCGGCCGGTTGTTTACCAGTTCGGTGCCGGCAAAATCTATCACGCCCTCGTCGATACTCTTCATGGTTATTTTCGGCGAATAAGAACGCATGATGCCGACCAGAATCTGGTAAACATAGTGATATTTGGGCGGGTCGGTTTCCACCATGATTAAATCCGGGGCGAACAGCTTGGCCTCGCCGAAGGTCATGCCGACTTTTACACCCAGGGCCTTAGCTTCGTAGCTGGCGGCCACCACGCAGGCATTTTTGGTCAAGCGGTTGGTAACGCCCAGTGGCCGCCCGCGCAAGCTTGGCCGCGCCTGCTGCTCCACGGTGGCAAAGCAGCTATTGAGGTCAATATGCAACAGCCGTGGCTCGGCCGGATTAAGCTGTGACCGTAGCTCGGAAACTTGGCGCATAAGTTGTTTCTGCTATTGAGACCAATGTCCAGCTGAGGGCTTCGGCATCAAACTCCAAGCGGTAGTCGGCGCTGCCGTCGCTCATGTCAAACACGTGCACCATGCGCTGGCCCTTTTTGGTCGGATGGCGCAGGCCGGCTTCGGTAAAATCAATGCTTCGGCCACCCCACTCCATGCGCTTCGGGTAGCAGCGCAGGCGCCGGCCGCGGTTATGGAAGTAGTAAGCCACGATGTTTACATCTTTGTTAATTATATTCATGTTTTCCATTTCCAGGTTCCTCCTCGGGCTTAGGGTTATAAAAAGAGTGCCGATACATCTGTCATTTGATGTTCAGCGAACGGATTTTAGAGCGAGTCGCCGGATAAAAATCTCTAACCGTTCTTAGAGTTTCATGACCGGGAACTTATTGCGTTTTAGGGCCGGCAGTGACGTCTGTGTACCGCCCAAGTTGTTGTAGTAGTCTGCGCGGAGGAAGTCGCCGTTTAAAGCTCCAGCCCACACATGGCTAAACTTAATTTTATAGCAATGCGCTTAAGCCGCGCAACATTGATTTATAAGAATATGTATTCAGTAATAAGAGTGAACGGTAATGATTAGATCAAACGAGGTTTTAGCAGGATTCAGCCTAAAAATTCCTCAAATGATGTAACTGCACCATTCCCAAACGTAAACTTCCCCACGAATTCGTAGGGATAAGCTTCGCTGATATTGTGTTCGCCGAAGTCTTGACCTATATGGCTTGCCTTGAGAGCGGCCATCACTCCCGAGTGGCAAACAAGCAGTATATTTGCGTCTGTGTGATTATTGTCCAACCGGCTGACTGCTTCAAATACGCGTTTCTGCATCTGGTCAAGTGATTCGCCGTTGGGTGGAGCAAAGTGAGTATTTCTGTCCAGCTGAGGGTAAAGTTTATAGGCCTCAGCGCTGTGCATATTAGCGGCATCACCGTAGCTAACTTCTCGTAAACCAGACAGTCTTTTGATCTCTTTGGTGAAGTTTAGCCCACGAGTAATGGCATAGGCAGTAACGAAAGCCCGGCCAAGATCACTGGCATACATTTCATCGATGTTTAGATTGGCTAATTTAGCGATAACCTTTTCAGTTGGCTGTAAGCCTGTGTCGGTAAGAGGAGTGTCTATCCAGCCAGAAAGACGTTTAGCCCTATTATTCTCGGTTTCCCCGTGGCGAGCTATGTAGAAAGTGTTCACCAGAGAAGTATAGCAAAATCAAAGCATCTATTGGTGACCCCTACGGGATAGCGGACTTCGTCCTTCTCCGCTGCGGCGTGCTCGGAATACATTCCTGCGCGCGTCCTCGCTACGCCGTACCCGCTTCGCGGGCTCCATTCTCTGCGAGAATGACCAGCAAAAAGCCCCAGCGCAGGGCTGAGGCATTTTGCTGGTGACCCCTGCGGGATTCGAACCCGCGATCTTCTGGATGAGAACCAGATATCCTAACCGCTAGACGAAGGGGCCTTCGTCGCAATCGAGGCAACGGCTTCCGTGAGCTTGTGAACTGCGCTCACTTTCAGCCTCGGCTCGCTTGCTCCTCTTCAATTTTACAAACGGTCGCTAGCGCCCCGCTTTGCAAAATTGGATAAGATCAAAGAACAGGGGTAATTGTAGCAAAACAGGGGTGATTAGTCCAGTTTAGGGCTTGTATGCAATCTTGCCGGCGTCGTCAACCAGGCTCAGCCAGGTCTGGCCGGCGTTGAGCTTGAGCGGCTTACCAGCCGCATCAGTAAACTGAATTTGGCTGCTGGTGTCGGCCTTGTTCCATTGCCCCACAGTTACGCCGCCGTCTTGGAAAACATAGGCCGCCCCACTGCCGGTATCGCCGTAAACGCTGTGCTGACCATCGGCGGCGATACTATAGGCCATCACCAGGGCAATTACTACTTTGGGGTGCAGCTGCACGCCGGTGCTATCGTTGGCGCTGACCAGATCCAAGTGCCCCGCCCCGCCCTCGCTGCGCGAGTAGCTATTGGTGGCGGCATCGTAATCGTAATGGGCATAAAAATCGCTGCTGGAGATAGTAAAATCAAGCGTTTTGGCGGTTGGCGTGACCAATTTCTTATCGGCTTTGCGCGGCCAAGTAGTAAAGCTGCTGCGGGTGTAACCTTTGGCTTGGTTGAGCTGGTCCAGCTCGGCAAAGCTGGTGTAGACGTTGTGCGGCGCGGCGCGGGCGCTAATGCGCGTGAAGTAGTCGCCATTAAAAAATTGGTCTAAGTTACGGAAGTTACCGTTCTGGACTTCAGACAGCGCGTCCGGGCTGCCACCGACATGTACGATACTGGCCTGGAACGGTGCCGCAAAATCTATGTAATACGGTCTCAGTGAGCGCACGGGGCCGATATATTGCGGTGAGCTGTCCTGAAACAACGCCAAAAAGCGGGTAATGCCGCCTTCGGCAATGGCTTCATAGACTACACCAGCATCCTGTAAGCCTGATTGCGGGCGAGCAAAATCACTGTTCTCAATCATGATGCCGGTGACCGGCCGTGCCGCCAGAGCTGGCGCGACCTGTACGCCGGTGAGCGGCGAGGCCACCGTGGTCGGTGCCTTAGGCTTGTGCTTGGTGAAGGAATAGCCCACTGTCCCGCCGGAGTGAAAATGTGTATAAAGAAGAAATGAACCGGCGCCAAATAGCAGCAGCGCCAGGGCGATAATGCCAAAGCGCAAATTGCGGTTGAGTTTGCGCCACCAGTCAAAGTTGAAGCGCCAACGCTTGGCCGTTTTAGGCTTAGCCTCAAGGTCGGCCTCACTGATATTTATGGTATCTGCATCCGTGGGCTTGGAAAACTTTGGATTGATGGCTGCCTTACCTACTCTGGTAGCGGCTAAATGACCTCTAGCGCCATCTAAGGGCTGCCCGCGCAGCCGTAGGTTGTGCATTGGCGGGGTTTTACTAGTCTTTGGTTTTTGCCACCGTGGAGGCGGCATGATGTCGTCCATTGCGCCCTATTGTATCAACTCTTATGCTTATCCGGCTAGGGCGGTAATTGCCGTTTTGATGCGCTGCAAGCTCTTGTCTTTGCCCAGCAGGCTGAGGGTCTTGGCCAGCCCGGGGCTAGCTGGCGCCCAAGTGGTGGCAATCCGGATCAAGCTAAACAGCACGCCCGGTTTCTGGCTGGTCTTTTCTAGTAGCTCATTTAAGCAAGCGGTTAGCTTCTCCGGCGAAAAATCTATTTGTTCTAAGGCGGAATTAGCTTGCTGTAGCAGCTCTTTCAGTTCAATGTGGTTAAAGTTTTTGAGCTGCTTGTTGTCGTCTATCAATCTTAGATCCACAGGCAAGTCTTCAAAGAAGAAGCTGGTTAGTGCTGGTATCTCCGCCAGATACTTTAGGCGCTCCTGAATCAGGCCAAGAACCTGTTGCTTGTACTGTTCGGGCTGACTATCGGCCACCGGCGGCCAAAAGTCTTTAGATAGCTCATATAACTTCTCAACGGGCAGCTCCCGGATATAGCTGCCGTTCATCCACAGCAGGCGCTGCTCGTCAAAACGGGCGCTACTTTTTTGCACGTGCGCCAGATCAAACTTCTTGATTAACTCTTCAGTCGAGAATATCTCCTGCTCGCTACCGTCGTTCCAGCCGGTTGTGGCTAAAGCATTCATCAATGCCTCCGGAAGAATACCCATCTTCTTATAGTCCAATAGCTGCTTAGCTCCCTCTCTTTTGCTGAGTTTTTTATTGCCCTCGGCGGCCAGGACTATCGGCACGGTGGCAAAAACCGGTGTTTTAAGCTCCAAAGCTTCATAAAGATTTAAAAATATCGGCATGGAGGATATAAATTCCTGAGAACGGACGACCAGGTTAATCCCCATCAGATGGTCATCTATGATATGGGCAAAATTATAAGTTGGGAAGCTATCGGATTTGATAATTATAAAATCATCAACCACTTCTGGTCCAGTTGCTAGGTCGCCCATCACCTCATCACGCCATTCATAGGCCTTGGGCTCGGACTTAAAGCGTAGCGGCTGGCTACCATCCCACGCTGGCGGGTTATCCGGTCGGTGCTCACGGAATAAGAACGGTTTTTTTTGGGCTTTAGCTGTCTGGCGGAACCCTTCCAGCTGCTCGGGGGTGTAGGGGTCGGCATAAGCCCGGCCCTTGTCTACCAGTTTTTGCGCCCATTCTTTATATATGTCTAGTCTCTGGCTCTGAAGGTAGGGTGCGTGTGGGCCGCCTTTATCCGGTCCCTCGTCCCAGTCAAGACCCAGATATTTAAGCGAGTCGACGATATTTTTTATCGCGCCCTCCACCTCCCTGCTCTTATCGGTATCTTCGATACGCAGCAAGAACTGCCCCTGGTCGTGACGGGCGCTCAGCCAGGCGAATAAGGCCGTACGTACGGTGCCGGCGTGTAACGCGCCGGTTGGGCTTGGAGCAAAGCGTGTACGAATCATCCCCTCCAGTATACAAGTGACCGTGCCCTAACGACCAGTTGCTATTTTATTGTGTGCTGCCGGCAATTTTGAGAATCTGGTCAGATGACAGACTGGCATGGTTATCAAGGGTGTGCAGCACTCCGTGATTGACCCAACGAGCGTTGTCGCTAGCACCGTAGATGTAAACTGTGGTGCCATTGATTTGGGATGTTTGCACCTGGGTATTCTTTGACCCGATGTTGGCCGCCAGGGTAGCGCTGTCCCAATTGGAAGTTTGCTGGGAAATAGAAAAATTCTGCGCAGTGTTATCGGTTGATGTGAACTTAATCGTTACCGCTTGGCCGTTGCGACTGACGGGGGCTGTAAAACTATAACCCAAGGGTGTGTAGCTTGGGACGGCGGCGCTAACGTGGGCTTCGCTAGCCGCTACGCGCATAGATACCTGCGGAATATTCTGCCACGCAAAAAAGCCGGCCAGCAGAACTATGACCAGAGAGCTGACGCCAACGGTCAACCACTTGGACATCAATTTAATGCGTCCCCACGGACTGTTGCCGGCTAACTGGCGGCGCAAAAGATCTTTGTGATAATCGGCGCGGGTGAGCGCTTCGTCCAGTAAATACTCTAAACGGCGGGGAGAAAGGCTGGCGACTAAGCTCGGTAGCGGCTGCGCGGTTGCGGCGACGAGGCTCGTGGATCGGGTCGTTGACAGCTTAGCTGGTCGTATGACTCGTCCGGTTACGGCGTCCTCTCTCGCGGTGGTTCTGGTAGCGAACAGCGGCTTGTTAAAACGGTTGACTTTGGCATTTTTTGGTACAATTTTAGCCCGCAAGACTTGGCCTGGTTTGGGGCTCGTACTACGGGCTTTGGGCTGAGAGGTGTTATTAGAGGTGAATGCTTGGGCGTATCTGGTCACAGCGTTGCGCATTAAAGTCTGCGCTTTCTGTGGTTGGTGCGCGGCGTTTTGGACAACCCGCCTCTTGGCGGCTACTTTGGGGTCTGGCTTGGATGCTCTGTTGGCCGAAGGTTTTTTTATAAAGCCGTCGATTACCCGACCGGCCGGATTGACTTGGCTCGCCATTTTCTTTACGGCGCCGATCAACTGACCGGTAATCGCATCGTATCTATTGCCGTTGATTTCTATAACACTAGTGTTTTTACTCACTACAGATTAGCTTGCCCCTTTTTGGTACGCCAATCATAGTACACCCAACGTCCAAGGCAAGCAAGTGCCGGCTCTTGAGCCGACAACCCTTTTGTGCGACAATGCCCGCTGAAGTAATCAGTAATAAACAATGGATTTTCTAGACCCCCGCAAAAAGCGCCAATTCCACGTCCGGTTGATACTGGGCTATGTGCTGGTCGGCATCGCCATCGCCTTGGCAACGGTCATTTTGGTCTACGGCGCCTACGGTTACAGTATTAACACTAAGACCGGCACGGTAGTCCAAAACGGCCTACTGTTTGTTGATTCCAAACCGGGCGGCGCGAACATTTACCTAAATGGCGCGTCGCGCAATGCTACCACCGCTGCGCGTCTAGTGTTGGCAACCGGTAACTACAGTCTCAAGCTCACCAGAACCGGTTACCGCGATTGGCAACGCAATATCACCCTGGATCAGCAAACCGTGGGTCGTTTTGTATACCCATTTTTATTCCCCACCAAACCACGTGCAACAGATATGAAAACCTACCCATCTGCACCCAGCTTGATCACCGAAACCCCCGACCACCACTGGCTGCTGGTGCGGGTTGATAGCTCTGACCCCGCAACCGTTAGTTTTGACCAATTTGACACCACCAAACTGACACAGGCAGCCCAAACCATCACTTTGCCCAGCGGGCTACTCACCAGTGCTGATTTGCCCGACAGTACGCTGACCGAAGTGGCGTGGTCTACCGATAATGTCCACCTGTTGCTCAAGCACGACTACCAGGGCGGCAGTGAATTTATTGTCTTAAATCGCACCTCTCCCGTGGATTCATTTAACGTCAACAAAAACCTGGGCATCAATCCCAGCGAAGTTGCCCTGCGCAACGCCAGCATCAGCCAACTTTATATATATGATGGCTCCGCCCAAACGCTCAGCGTAGCTGATACCGCCAAGAACGTCGTCAACCCGGCCTTTTTGACGCACGTACTGGCCTTTAAGGGCTACGGAACCTCTCTTTTAACGTACGTGACGGACAATAAACTGCCTGACGGCCAAGCCCAGGCGCGGATTTGGGATAACGGCCAAACCTACCCATTGAATAATTTTCCGCTTGGCGACCACTATCTCATCGACGCCGCGCAGTATCAGGGTGATTGGTATTACGCCGCCGGCAGCAGCGGCGATGACCACATCAAGCTTTATAAAAATCCGCTGGCCAGCTTGCAAAATACCTCAGTCGGTAAAGCGCTGCCCTTTATCAGTCTTAGAGTAGCTGGCGCCAGTGAGATTGGTTTTTCTATTAATACCCGCTTTATTGAGGTTGAGTCTGGACAGCAATTCGGGGTCTATGACTTTGAGGTCGGTATGCGCTACCAGTATTCCGTCCAAGTGCCGCTGGCCGGTCCGCCACAGTGGATGGACGGCCACCACCTCATTGGCGAGAGCGGCGGCAAGGTTTTCGTGATGGACTATGATGGCACTAATCAGCAGTTACTGACACCGACTAACTTTGTGCTGGGCGGCTTTTTTAGCAACGACTACAACCACCTCCTGACTGCGGCGCCAGCCAGCGACGGCACCTCGGCCATTTTGGAAAACGTTGATATGCGCGCCGGCGTGGATTTACCTAAAAGTACCCAATAATTTAGTGCTCGAGGAAGCCAATCAGCCTGGACCACAGGCTGGGCGAGTTGCCAGGGATAATGGCTGCCTTGGTTGCCAGATTGGCCTGGTTATTGGCGGCGATGTTAACACTGGGATCGGGACTTATCTGTTGGCCAATGACCACTAGGCGGTTGGTGCTGGTGCCCGGTGGGTCGCAGGTAATCAGGCTAAAGGTTGCCAGTTTGTCGGTTGGACCCAGAACACTTACGTCCGTGGGTTTGACAATCTCCTTTTGATAGACCTGGTAGGTGTAGCGCTTGCCATCTTTTTGCAGGTAAAAAGTATCACCGTTATCCAGCCTGGACAGCAGCACAAAAGCGAATTTGTAGTGGCCAGGGTTAAGAATGTTATTAGACGAGTGCCCGACTATCACGCCGTTGCCGTCCTGCCCGGGCAGCGCCGTGTCGGCGTAGTGCACTACGCCACCTTGTAGGGCATTTTGGGTAGCTTGGTCGTCAAAAGTGTTGACGCCGTAAACTACCGGTATCTCAACGTTAATTTTGGGGATAATTACCTCTGGTGCAGAGCCAACGGTTCCGCTATCAATGATAATCGGTGTATTAGTTACGTTGCGGCTGGGCTGGATAAAAGGCGCGATAAAGCGTTCGTTAAAGAAGCTAAACAGGAAAATCAGTAGTACGATTGAGCCCACGCCCAGGCCAAAAAGCAATGAGCGTACAGACTTGGGCGGGTTAACGCTGCGCAGGGCCTCAAGATGTTTATGAGCCTGTCCCTTGGGTTTGCCGGCCGGCCGGGTGCGGCTTTTGGTGGCCGGTTTGCTAAGCGCATCCGTTTGGCTGGCGCTGTTCGCGGCAGCATTCTGTGCAATATAGAATTCTCGCCAAACCTGATGCTTAGCGCTGTCGGGCAAACTAGCATAGTAATCGTGCCAGGCAGTTTGGATTTCGTGTATTGGCCGGCCGGATTTGGTAAGTTCCAGCACGAACTTCTGGTGTTGGGAGAGGTGGACACCCGAGTCCGGGTGTAGCACTTCCTGGACTTCTTCGCTGACGCTCGGAGCGTCGCCGTAGGCTGCCTTAACCCTTTGGCGCATTAAATCCGCTACCGGATCGTGCTTATCCTCAAGGGGGCTTGCATGAGCCTGTGGCGCACCGGCTGCGCCCTCGATCGGCAGTGGTAGCGACGCATCAAAATGGCCGCCGTGGCTTTTATCGTTATCGTCCATATTTTATAAAACGCTCTTCCCAAGTTTGAGATAAGCACTAAGTTCATTGTACAATACCTCTGTTCTTTGGTCTTACCCAATTTTGCGAATCGGGGCGCTAGCGACCGTTTGCAAAATTGAAGAGGAGGAGACGAGCTGAGGCTGAAAGTAAGTATGCTCTCTGGCAGACTTACGGAAGCCGGCACCTCGGCTCCGACGAGGGTGAGTGGCGGAACTGGTATACGCGTACGACTCAAAATCGTATATCGCAAGATGTGAGGGTTCGATTCCCTCCTCACCCACCACGTCGCAACTAATATCAACCCCGCTAATTTCCGGCAATCAAGTGGCCGTAAATTTAGCGGGGTCTTGTATTGTTGCTCCTCTCCGTTTTACGCAGCTCCGCGTAAAACGGGTTCAGCTACAAGCTGCAAAGGTTCGCACGATGGAGGCTCCTTAACTCAGATATTGGTGAACAGCACTGG
>Ga0265338_10006445_pt1 | contig 14962 bp, 8 predicted proteins | sample 42126metaG_FD_193579 | JGI IMG/M metagenome (GOLD analysis project Ga0265338, IMG submission 193579) | Rhizosphere microbial communities from Carex aquatilis grown in University of Washington, Seatle, WA, United States - 4-21-26 metaG | ecosystem: Host-associated > Plants > Roots > Rhizosphere >... | reverse complement strand
TCTGAGCTACGGCTGCTGCGGGACAAGCTTCACGTCTTGGAGCTGCAGGGCTAGGCGTACTCTCACCTGCTCGCCTCCTTCTCGCTGGTCGGTGGTCAGTCGGCGGCTTCCCTGTCCGGGGCCCGGTCGGTGATGTGTTCCAGGATCCGTGCCGATGGCTGGATCTCTGGCTTGGGCGGCTGGAGGATCGCGTCCTTGAAGGGACCGCTCCAGGCGGGGAACGCCGGGCCGAGAGGCTCGTAGTCGGGGTCTTCGGCCGGGATCAGCTGGCTCTGCCGGTTGGCCAGGCGATCGGCGAACTCGCGATGTCGGGCAGCCAGGTCGCTGAGGGCTTGCGCTAGGGACATCCTGGCGTCGTCTTGGGCCTGGCTAGCGGGCTCGGGCTCGGCGGAGCGCAGGGGCGGCCAGGGCTGGCCGGGGTGGCGGCGGCGGAGCTCGGCGTCGGCGGTGACGGCCAGCTGCCGCTGGCGGCGGGTGGCCTTCTCCCAGTCGGCGCGGTCGGCCATGTTGATGGCGAAGACGGTCTCGCGCTGGCGGTAGGCGTCATGCAGGATCTGGTAGCTGGCCGCCAGGTGCTGCTGCCGGGTTGCCTGGTCGTGGTCGCCGCGCCGGCGGGCGGCAACGGCTTCGGCGGCGGCGCGCAGGGCGGCCAGGCGGGCGTCGCGGGCGGCGGCGCGGGTCCGGCGGAGCTCGTCACCGGTCCACTGGGGTGCCCAGGCGGTCTCCACCGGGTAGGTGTCGCGCTGGTGCAGGAGCAGCCCGTCGGGCAGGCCGCGAACGTCGGGCCCCTCGGCGGGGCCGAGGGCGGCCAGGGCCTCGTGCCAGGCGGCGCGCAGGTACGGGCTGGTGGCGGCCGGCTCGGGACCGACTGGATCGGTGGGGTGCTGGTAGCCGGACAGTTCCCGGTAAGCGCCGAGTGACGCGGCTCGCTGCTGCCAATCCCGCCGGGCCACCGGGTCGTCGGGGACGGGACCGAGGGCGGTGATGGCCCAGGGGAGGGCGCTGGCGGCGGCGTGCTCGCCGATCCGCTGTTTGCGGGCGTCCATCAGCGTGGCGATCTCCTGGCCGTACGCGCGGCGGTCCGGGTCGCTGATCGCGGGAACCTGTGCGGACCACGACGGCGGCGGGAGCGGGACGAGCGCGCCGGCCCGGCGCCGGATGCGGGCGTCGATGACGGCCGGGATGTCGCGCGCGCCGGCCAGGGGCCGTTCGCTGATCGCATCGGCGAGGACCTCGCGGGCGTCCAGTCCGGCGAGCTCTGCCGAGCGCAGCCTCAGCCACAGCCACTTGGCCTGGTGGCTGGGCTCAAGGTTGTACCCGGCGGGCAGGGCGGCGGACAGCAGCTCCCGGTAGCGCTGTTCGCGGGCCGGGGTGGTCTCGGCGGTCCAGATGGCGTGCAGGATCGCGAGGTGGTCGGCGTTGGCCAGGGCCTGCTGCCAAGTCTGAGTGGCCGACCGCTGCTCGCCGTCCCGGCCCAGGACTTGGGCGAGTATGCCGAGGGCGTCCTCGGTGGCGGCGGCCCGGGGCGCCCCTGCGGCAGGCGTCTCCGCCTGGGCGGTGGATGGGTCGTAGCGCGCGAGTTCGGGGGCGGGGCGAGGTCCGGGGACGATGTCGGCTTGCCTGGGGGAGCGGGTGAAGACGTAGGCGGTGTTGTCATGCGTGCCGCGGGTCAGGGCGACGTACGCGTGCGGGCGGTCCTCGGTGCCGGTGATGACAGCCAGGCCGGTGTGCACGGTGCGGCCCTGGGCGGCGTGGTCGGTGACCGCGTAGCCGAGTTCGGCTTCTTCGAAGTTCGCGTACAAGAAACGCTGGTCCGTCCAGCGGCGGCACCCGGTTCTAGGGTCGGCGTCCAGGGCGCGGCGGACCAGCAGGCCCCCCGCGGTGACAGCGTCGATGCGGAGCAGGTCGCCGTTGGCCAGCGTCCGGCCGGGCTCTCCCGCCTCCACCACGTGGTCATTACGGGTGCACACGATCAGGTCCCCGCAGCTGGCCTTGGCACCGTCGGCGATGGTTACTGCCCGGATGGGGCTGACCAGGCCGAGGCGGATCAGGTCATCACGGATCCGGCGGGACAGCTCGCGGCGCAGGCTGTGGTCCGCGGCCATCAGCAGCACGTCCGTGCCCTCGGTGGTGAGGGCGACGTAGGCGGCCGCGGCGGCGTCAAGCATCTGCTCGGGGTCACCGCCCATGATGCGGGCGTGCTGGTCGTACTCGGCCAGGACCGGGCTGTCGCCGTCGCGTAGCCGCAGGCTGGCGGCCTGTTCCCAGGAGGTACGGAAGCGGGTCGGCTCGGCCAGCCGCGCGTAGCCGAGACGGTCGGCCAGCAGGGACATCCCGCCCCCGTTCTGTACTGCCTGCAACTGGCTGGTGTCCCCGGCGATGATCACCTTGGCGCCGCCGGTGCCGGCCAGGGTGATGATGTCGGCCAGGTCCGGGCCGGGCATCATCGACGCCTCATCGATCACCAGCAGCGTGCCCGGGCGGATGGGCACATGACCTCGGGCGCCGCGCCGGCCGGGCAGGTGGCCGAGGAACTGCGCGCTGTTATAGGAGGCCGGCACCCCGGCGGCGAGGGTGTTGCGGGCGGACTGGGCGGCGGTGATGCCGATCACCGTGCCGAGCCCGGCTTTCCGCCAGGCCTTCCCCGCCTCGGCCAGGACCCGGGTCTTGCCGGATCCGGCGGGGGCGTTGATCACCGACACGAGCCGGCCGTCGCTCAGCACCGACAGCGCCGCCGCGGCCTGGTCCTCGCGCAACCCCGACAGCACGGGCTCCGCGTCATGCGCGCCGCTCACGGTTCCTTCGAGCACACGCTCGAGCCGGTCCAGGTCCGCGCCGAGCGCGCGGGCGGCGGCCGCGCGGGTCATGCGCGGCGCAGCTTGCGCGGATGCCTGCGCGAGCATGCGCTCTTCCATGCTCAGCTGCGCGCGGGTGGCGTACCGGGTGCCGCCGTGCCGCCGGTAGACGCTGCCCCCGTCGGCGCGCAGCAGGCCGCTCGGGACCTCGGCCGGCTCGGGGGCTTCCAGGCACAGCACCGGCTCGAACTCCGAGCGCAGCGCGCGGTCGGCCAGGTCTTCCAGCAGCTTCGCTGCCTGCGCCGGGTCCCGGCCGGTGCGGGGCAGGGCCCGGCCCAGGTACTTGACCAGGTCCGCACGGGTCCAGGTGCTCTTTTCCTGCTGGGCCAGCGCGACCGCCTGCTGCGCGGCGCGGCGCAGCACCAAGTCGTCCGGGACGGCTTCGTGTTCTTGCCCGTTGCTTCGGCGCGCGGCCGCGCGGCCACGGGCGGCGTGCCACACCGACGGCGCGACTTCGGCGAGCGGGACGCCGAGGGTGCGCGCGAGCCGGTCCGCCCAGTCCGCGTGCGACTGCGCTAGGTCCAGCGCGCCTTCCTTGCCCTTGCGCGTGGCGAAGTTCGATGATTGCGCGAGCTGCGCCAGCTCGCGCTGCGATGGGGCGCGGCCGTAGCGCTGCTCGAACTGCGTCGCACGGGCGCGCAGGTCGGCGCTGATTGACGCGCGGCGCGAGGAGAACAGGCGCATCATCTCCCCGCTGATCCCCTTGATCTCATACCCGTGGCCGTCGTCGCGCGCGGTCCACTCCAGGCCGAACCGTCGGGTGAGGGCTTCCTCCAGGTGCTGGGCGGTGATGGCGCCTACCGTGCCGATGTGCTCGTTGTAACCCAGGGAGTCCGGGGCCCGCCACTTCCCGTCGGTCCCGGTGCGGGCGACGTGCGCGATCTGGGAGTGGACATGCAGCTGCATATCGCCGTCGCGGGAGGTGTGCTGCAGCCAGTGCGCCACGATCAGGTCCGCCTCGTGCCACTGGCCGGTCTCCCGGCCGTTGACTCTCTTGTTGTGCGAGCCGGTGCGGGTGTAGCCGGCTTCCCGCTGGAAGTACGTGAAGCCGGCGTGGACGGCCTGCCAGATCATCTCATCGACCTCGGCGACCAGGCTGGACCAGTACTCATCGCCTGCCGCGTCCCCGGCTTCGCGCGCCAGGCGGGCATTCTCGCCGAGGGAGGCGTGGAAGATCGAGATCGACTTCGAGACCGACAGGGTGAGGTCGAAGAAGAGCGGGCTCTGCCTGGCCTGGCGGGTCGCCTCCAGCAGGAGTTCGCTTTTGCGCTCGGCGGTTGAGTGCGGCTCGGCGGCCAGGAGCTGGGTGTAGATGTCGGCAGCTTTGCGGCCGCTGCCAGGCGGCTTGCCAAGCGGGGTGCCGTCGGGGGCTTTGTGCTCCCCGAACAGCAGGTCATACGGTTTTCTTTCGATGATCTGGCCGGGCTCGAAGCCGAGCGCCTGAGCGCCCGGGCCCCACCAGCGGCCGGGCGGCTCGCCGCCGGTTTCGCTGGCCTGGATGTAATAGCTGGCCGCGTCCTTGGCCGGGTGTTGGTCGACTTGCTTCCAGATGTAATCGAGGTCGTAGCCCTTGCTCAGGGTTCCGATAACGGCCAAGCGGACCTCTGCCGCCGCGGGCCGGAGGCAACTGAACTGACCACGATCGTCAGGTGGTGCATGGGTGTGAGGGCTTCGAAGGTCATAGCTAAATGATGACAAAACGGGCGATCAAGATCAGAAACAGAATGAGTCAATTGGCGGCAGAAGGACTACCTGCGCGAGAGAGAAGGCCGCACATGCGGTGCTCAGCCCGCTGAGCCTGGCTCATTTCCCGCGGTATTTCCTGAACGGGTGTCCTGTCCAGCCGAAGGTTAGGAGGTCCAGGCTTGGGTTGCGAGTGAGCTTGCGGTGTCTGGATTTGCCTTGCGAGTCGCTGCGGGGCTGCGCGGCGGGGAATGCCGGGTGTGACGGCGCTGGCAGGGGAGTCTGCTTGTCCCGTCGGCCGTCGGCCGTCATGCCGCAACCGCGGAAGGCGGTGACGGGTGCCGTTATCCGGCGGAGGCTCTACGATCGTGCGGTGGAAGACGGTTCCGCCTTCGCGGGCGTGCGGCTGGGGTACGGCCTGTGGCCGCATCAGCAGCGCGCGCTCGCGGCCCTTGACACTGATCTGGCCACGGGCGGCTCGTCCACTTACCTGGTCATCCCGCCGGGCGGGGGCAAGACGCTGATCGGCCTTGAAGCCGCTCGTCGGCTCGCCCGCCCCACGCTCGTCCTGTGCCCGAACACCGCCACCCAGGCCCAGTGGATTGCCCAGTGGGGCGCCGCCTTCACCCCGGCGGGCACGGTGACGGCGACGGCTAGCCGTGAGCTGCCCACGCCGCTTACGGTCCTGACCTACCAGGCGGTGTGCACGATCGAGACCGGTACCCGGGCCGAGGAGCGCGAGCTCCCCGGCGACCGGCTGCTTGAGCCCCTGCACCCGAACGGGCAGGCCCTGTTGTCCAAGCTCAGCGCCCACGGCCCGTGGACGCTGGTCCTGGATGAGTGCCACCATCTGCTGGAGATGGGGGGGCGCCTGCTGTCGGTGATCCTCGGCCGGCTCACCGACCCGCACGTGATCGGCCTGACGGCCACGCCGCCGCACATGATGTCCGCGGAGCAGAAGGCACTGCACCGCGAGCTTTTCGGAGAGGTCGACCTGGAGGTCTCCGCTCCGGCGCTGGTGCGGGACGGACGGCTGGCGCCTTACCAGGAGCTCGCGTACTTCACCACGCCCCCCCGGCCGAGGCGGAATACATCCACGGCGAGGCCGTCCGCTTCGCCGCGCTGCGGGCCGGCCTGCTCGACCCCAGTTCGCCGCGACCTCGTTCCTTGACTGGCTGCAGCGGCGGATCGTGGACCGCAGGGAGGAAGGCAGCGGCGCGCAGGTCTCCTGGGAACGGTTCCAGCGCGACGAGCCCGCGCTCGCCGACGCGGCGCTGCGGATGCACAGCGACGGCATGCTGCCCTTGCCGGACGGGGCGAGGCTGCACGAGCAGCACCGGCGGCCGCCGTCCGCCGAGGACTGGGTCGCCCTCGTCGGCGACTACTGCCGCCGCTGCCTGCTGGCCAGCGGTGACCCCAGGGACGAGCGGGCGTACGAGGCTATCCGGGCGGCGCTGCCCTCGATCGGGTACCGGCTCACCCGCACCGGCCCGCGCGCGGCCGAGTCCCCGGTGGACCGGGTGCTCGCCCGCTCGGAAAGCAAGGCCCGCGCCGCCGTCGAGATCCTGCGCGCCGAGGCCGCCGAGCTCGGTGACGGGCTCCGCGCCCTCGTGCTCACCGACTTCGCCGAGGCGGGCGGGGCGGTGCCCGCCGCCCTGTCCCGCGTCATGGACGAGGGAGCGGGCGGGGCCCTGCTGGCACTGCAGACGCTGCTGCAGGACGCCGGGACCGCCGCGCTCGACCCGGTGCTGATGACCGGGCAGCGGGTGACGTGCGGACCGGACACCGCGCCCCGCCTCGCGGCCGCGCTGAACACGGCGGGGACCGGCGCCGTGGCCAGCACCGCCGCGGACGGCAAGGTCACCGACATCGCCGGCGGCCCGGCCTGGGAACCGCGCGGCCCGCGCTCGCCGGCATCACCCGGGCGCAGCGACGCCATCCGCGCCCGACGATCGCCGAAACCGCCATCTGAATCCGGACATCACCCTGCCGAGACGCCCACACCTACCCTGCGAACCCCAGCACAGCGCACACCACCCTCACAAGCACCGGCTGGACAGGACATGTCCCTTGCCAACGAATCTGAGCCATTGCCATCGTTTCTGAGCCATCTGCAAGTTCCTGCCATCGAAGTTGAGCCACGAGGTCGGTCTTCTGCGGCGGAGCGGTTCGGAAGACGACGGCAGTGCCAGCGCGCGGGTCGATGATCTGACATCGCAATGCTGAGGTGGAGCATGCGATCCGCGGCCGACGCGAGACGGAAATCCTCGGACGAAGCCGACTACGGCGAGATGGCTCAGATCATGTGGCAGATGAGCGACCGCGGTCAGCCTCCGCCTTGCCACTGGAACTGATCCATCTCAGGTCAGCCTGCCCTTGGCTCAGATCCAGCGGCACAGGGCAGCGGTAGCCTCTGATATAGAGCCTGTCTCTGAAGGGTGCTGGGTGGCGGGGTTAGACTCGCGCGGCTGGGCGGGCTGGTGTATCGGTTGGCGTTGATGTGCCGGACATGAGGGCGGGCCTTCGGTATGAGCAGGGGTGTCTAAGCTCCGCTCGTCCAAAGGCCCGCCGTGTCATTGAACCCTGTCCTAGCTGCAATGCTGGGGAGTTAAGGGCTTGCAGATCATTAACACGCCGCCTTGATCTCCGGCTGAACAGCGATGCCGGTCGATCTTGCGAGCTGGTAGAGATCGTCGAGGCTGGCGAGGTGGTGCGGGCCGGGCTGGATGGTGTGTCCGGCCTGGTCTAGGAGCTGGCGGATGTCGCGGATGCGCTTGTTGACCGTCTCGGGCCGGACTTTGAACAGGGCGGCGACCTTGCCCTCGCAGTCCGGACACATCGAGTTCGGTAGTGAGTTCCGCTCCACGATGTGGTCGGGGTCACCCGGGGTTCCTGAACTACTCCTGGCTGTATGATCGCCTGCCGGTACGGTCTGGGCATGCACGATGACTTCTACACGACGCTGGCTCAAGTGCTGCCCGTGCTGCTACTCGCCTTCATCTGGGACTCGGCCTACCTGGAACGGCTGCGCGGACAGGAGCGGCGCACGCGGGGTCAGGATCCAAGGGCCGTCCGGTTCTGGACCAACTCCAGGGTGCGGCCCTTCACGCTGTTCGTTGCCGCCTTGGTCGTCGCCTCGATCGCCATCACGATGCTCCAGTTGGCCGGCTTCGTGTCCGACAGCTTCGCTCTGAGGGCCATACTGGTCGGTACGCTCCTGTTCACCCTGGCGACGCTCGCGGCGCGCATTTACTTCGACGTGCTGTCCGCTACGAGCTCAGGTCCGCCTGACAATTCATGATGATGAGCCCGCGGACAGTATCAGGGTGAAATGCGCCCCCTTGAATACTGGATGTCCGTCGGACCGGTCGGCGACTTCCAGCTCTCCGCGCACCACATCGGTGAGCCGGCGCACGAGATGCAGGCCGACGCCACGTCCCTCACCCCTGGTCGAGAACCCCGGCCTGAAGACCTGCGCGGTCCGCATGATCGCGGGATCCAGGCCAGGGCCGTCATCGAAGACGTCGACGATAACGTCGGTATCGTTGGTCCGCACCGACAGGAAGATCTTGCCGACCCGCTGCGTGGCCTCGAGCGCATTCTCCAGGAGCTGGTAGAGGATGGTCAGCATGACCCGTTCCGACACGGCGACTTGCACGTGCCGCGGAATCTCGGTGACGATCTCGGCCGCGGGAAAGCTACGGCGCGCCTGCGCGACGAGTTCTTCCGCGACCTCGGCCAGGTCACAGCTTCCCGGCAACTCAGCGGCGGCCTCGATCAGCTCGGCTGGGTCGGTGATGAGGACCGATCCGTCACCCGGTATCGTCTCCGCGCGGTAGACGGCCCACTCACGACTGAGCGCGTAGCGGTAAACCGACCATTCCCGGGGGATCTCCGCTCCGTCCCCCGCGTCGTCGAGGACGGGATGGACCAGCTCACGGGCGCACTCCGCTAGCCGTCGCTCGGCCAGGCTGCGCAGGCCGCCGAGAACCCCGATCGGCCGCAGGGACAGCTCAGCTCCGCTCGTCCTGGTCACGAACCACTGTTCGCGCAGCCGCGCGAAACCGGTGGTCAGCACCGCTTCCCAGTCCGCGTCGTCCCCGACCGGGCTCAGAGCGGCCGCGATGACGAGGGAATCCAGGTCGAGGGAGGTTCCAGGGGGCGCTGCCAGCAAGGCGGCCCAGAAGGCGGCTCGGCTCTGCGGGTCCGGGCAGTCCCGGAGAACGACGCTCTCCACGCCGACCAGGCCCCGTTCGCCGAACGGGGAACTACTGGCCGGGCGGGCCGTGATCCGCTCTGGGCTCGCCGACCTCGCGTCCACAAGGTTGGTCAGGAGCGTGTACACGACGGGTGTGTCGTCGCCGCCTTGAAACTGGAGGTCCTCGGCGGTCGCCGAGCCCCCGACGCCGACCAGGTTACACAACCAGCCGAGGAGGTGCCACGAGTGATGTGAGGGGTCCTGCGCGAGCAGGCGGGTCAGGCCGACTGGCGTGCCGACGCCGAGGGCAGAGAGCGGCCACTGGGCACCGACGATCCGGGCGAGGCCGATGGCCCGGGCATCGCGCAGCGTGACCAGCCTCAGGATGTCGGTCACGGTCAGCACGGCGGCGCCGGTCCGGAAGCCGCCCTGCGGCTGGAGATCAGGACCCACGGCCAGGTAATTCTCGACGCCGGGCAGAGCCGGGGGACTTTGCACGCCGGGCGGCAGGATGAGCAGGTCCACGCCGGGGGTCGAGCGGAAGGAGTCGAGCGGCGCCTGCCGGAACAAGGTGACCGTGCTCAGCCACCCGTCGCGGAACTCGTGCACGACGGGCTCGGTGCAGTCAGGGTCGAGGAACCGCTCGAGCGCCACCGCGAAACCCTGGGCGGCTTCCGGGCCGCCGCTGCTGAGCGCGTCGGCTGCCTCGACGAGGTCCTGTGCCGCGTTGTCCACGGCACGCCAGGCGCTGAACTCGGGTGGTTTCGGGCGGAGCGGATCGACGTGCCAGGCCAGTACCTCCGCAACCGGCTCGCTCCACCGCCAGGGGGGCAGCGCTGGCTGCGCCTCCGGCATCCGCAGGTCCGAGATTCCCCCCTCCAGTACGTGCCGCGCCAGCGTCAGCCGGCCGACCGCGATGAGCGACTCGACCACAGCCTGCAGCTGCGGGCCGAGATGACCGGACGAGTTCTGCGTCCTGAGGTCGGCGCACAGGCGATCGACGGCTTTCGAGATCCGCGTCCCGTGCTGTTGCAGGATGGCCTCTGCGGCGGGCCAGGACACTCGGGTCAGGGCCTCGAGGTCGGTCACGTCGGCTTCGAAGGGCACGCCGGCGGCGGCGGCTTCCTGGGCCAGTAGCTGCAGCCGGGTGGCGAGCTCGGAGGCACGCTCTGCTCGTCGCGATTCCAGGTCCGCGAGCCGCGCGCGCACCCGGCCGGAGACTGCGTCCGACTCGGCGAGCAACGTCTCGGCCAGCTGGAACTCACCCCGGTCGACGAACTCTGCCAGCACCTCGTCGACGGTTCGTCCGGCCGACAGACCGGCGAGGAGGCACAGTGCGGGGTCGTCGTCGATCTCGTCACCGTCCAGCCGACGCACGAGTTGCGCGTGCTGGAAGCGGCCCGGCCAGCCGCTCAGGAAGACGTCGGGCCAGCCTGGCGGGTTCTGCTCGCTGCTCACTGTTGCTCCTTGGCCCATAGCGCGAGCGGGTTGAGGACCGCCAGCAAGCGCATGGCGGGCAGCTCATAGGGCTTCCCGCACTCCCGGGCGGCCGCGTAGAGGTCGTCCCAGGTCTCGCCAAGGTACCGCCCGAGGTCGAGCGCCTCCACGAGGCTGTGGTCATCGGCGCGGCGCTCGGTGGCCGTGTCACGCGCCGCCGCGGCCACGGCGCGGAGGCTACTGATGAGGTCCTCGATCTTGCGCAGGAAGTTGATATGTTTCAGCCACTCCATCGCGTCCTCGCCCGTCCCGGCCACCACCTCGTCGAGGTAGCGCCGGACATCGCGCGGCAGGTGCGGTGCCAGCTCCTGGCACTCGGCCGTGCCGGCCCGGGCGGCCGCGCGGATCCGCTGCAGGAGGCCGCCTTGCCGGAACAGCGCGCCGTGCAGGGCGATCCCGGCGTCGAAGCTGAAGCGGTTACGCAGCGCCTCAATCCGGTCGATCGCGGCGATGATCTCGGTTCTTCTCTCCTCCAGGCTGCGGACCCTCTCGGCTCGGTTCTGGTGGGCGGTGAGCCGGGACAGCGGCAACGGGGCCGAGCCGAAGGACTCGACCCGGCCGCAGAAGTCACGCCAGGCGGGAGAAAGCTCACTCTTCAGCAGGCCGAGCAGCTCGCGGTGCTCCGTCTGTCCCCAGACCAGTACGTCACAGGCCAAGGCGGCCGCGCCGGCGGTCGTCGCGCCCCGCGAGTCGCCGAGGTCGAAGACGGCCGCCGCCATCTCCTCGGCCAGCGGACCTGTCTCCAGCGCGGCGGCCAGGAGCGCGGCCGCCTGGAGCGGGCGGCGGCGCCCGGTCGTCGCGCGGTCATCCTTCTGAGCTTCCCAGCGCGACAGCAGGGCGCCTTCGACGTAGGCTTGTCGTGACCATGCATCCTCGATGAGCCAGTCCAGCCAGGGCTCAGCTCGCTCGGCCGGGCCGAGGCCCGCGTAGAGCGCGCCGGCCACCACCCTGCGCAGATCGGCGGCCGGGATTCCGCTGTCCCTCCAGCTGGCCAGCACCTCGAACGGTTGCTGATGGGTGAGCAGGCGGCTGGCCGCGAGCTGCCCGAATTCCTGGGGCGGCACGGAGCGTGCCTCGAGCAGGAGGGAAATCCCCGCCTCCGCCCCTGACAGCGCGGCCGGCCGAGCGGTCGCGGGCCCCGTCGCGCCGGCGTCCTCGACTTTACGGACCCCGAACAGGTCTGCGAGCTCCTCCGCCAGCTGCGCCCGCCTGATATGGACGCCTACGCGGGTGACCCGCCGCCCGATTCCCTCACCATGCCGGTCGTCAAACGGGGAGAAGCTGCCGAGGACGACCCGGTCGTCGGCGATGACGAGGCGGCCGCCGACTCGCTGGTGATGCACCGAGATCGAGTGGGGCCCGCGGGCCAGGGCGGCGAAGTCCTGGAGACTCGGCTCTGACCGGGGCGGCTCGGGATGCAGCACGTGCACGACGGCGCCGGCGGCCCGGCGCTCACGCAGGTTGCGGGCGACAGCAGGGCTCGCGCTACGGGAATTCAGCCGGTCGTCGCTGATGACCAGGCGGTGCCGGGCATCGCGCAGGCCTTCCCACAGCAGCGTCCGGTGCTCGGCGTCGCGCACCAGCTCGACCGCGGCCACCTTAGCGGTCAGCTGATGGCGGGCCTCGGTGAGACCCGCGTAGACCTCATTCCATCCGGCGGCCCACAGGGCCAGCGACGTCGCGTCGACCTTGGCCGCGTTGAAGTCGCTCATCGGGTCGGACGGGCGGTCGGGCCGGAGGGGACTCACGACATCCGCGCCCGCCGGTGCGCTGGCCGCCCGGCCCCCCAGGTCGCCCGCCTGCTCGATCTTCTGGGCCAGCACCCACGGGTCGAACTGATCCTTGGTCCACTGCAGGAGGTCAGCGATGACCATCGGCACGTCGGGCCCGTCCTCGGCGGGCTCGATGAGGACCGACACCTCGGACGAGTCGGGCGCCTGGTAACCCAGACTCGAGTGCGAGCCGACGATCGCCCGGCAATCGTCCTGGATCACCACGCAGCCCTCGGTCTTGGCGCTCTTGCGATTACGGAGCAGGCGCGCTCCTGGCCTTAGGTAGAGCTCGTCCAGCAGGTTTTCGACCTGCGGGTTGAGCCGTTCGTTCAGGGAACTGCCCCAGACGAAGACGACCTGGACGCCACGGTCGAGCGCGCGCCGCAGGGTGGGCAGGCACGGGCGCACCTTGGCGGGATCGGGATCGGGGACGACGAGTACGAGTTGCCTGCGGGCGGAGTCGATCAGATCGGTGACCGTCCAGGCATGGCCCTCCGGGCGGATGATTAGGCTGACCTGCGCCTGGCTTCGGCGGACGGCCTCCAGCCGGTCACCGATCTGGGCGGCCCAGGTGGACAGCCACTTGTGCCGCTCCTGGACCTGGTCGAGCTCGGTCTGCTCGAGGTTCTCGAGTCGCCGCCGCATCCGGTGGAAAAGGTCGTCGAGGTCCTCCGGTGGCTCCCGCTCGACCTGTGCCTGCCCCGCAACGGCGCGGACCACCGGATGGGTCGGCTCCTCGCTCATCAGCCGGTCGAAGTAGCTGTTCAGCCGCTGCTGACTACGCTGGCTCCATCTCGCGGTCTCACTCAGGGTGAACTGGATCCGGTCGTTGTCGGGGTCCCGCCGGGCCACGGCGTCGGCCTCTAGCCAGACAATCTTCTCCGCACTCTGGAGAGCAGGAGACCCGAAGCTGACTCCGAGCACGTTGATGCGGCCCCGCCGCTGCCGTTCGTTGCGCAGCGCCGTCTGCACGCTGCTCACGAGTTCGGCGGGCGGGATGTCGGACACCTTTAGCTGAGGCCTCAGGGGAAACCGGATGCTCGTCTCCGACGCCCGGCCCTGCGCGTGAAAGGCGGAGAGGATCATCCCGGTCACCGGCTCGAAAAGGAATTCCCGGGTCTGGAGCTCGCCGCCGGCCGCCAGCGACCGCTGGCTGGTGATCGTCGCCCGGGCCGCCTCGGTCAGCTGAATACCGCCGCTCTCGAAGTCGACGGTGAGGTGGCCCTTACCCCACAGCGTGCCGACGACCTCCATGATGACTCGCTGCGGGACGCCGAACAGCGTGGTGAGGTAGCTCATCGTGGCGTCTGCTCGCTCCTGCTCGCCGACGACTTCCGCCAGGGGACCCAGCGGGGCCTGCTGCCCGGCGGCAAGGATGCCGCGGGCAACTAGGTCCTCGAGCGGGGTGACCCCCTCGGGGGGGCCGACCAGGACATCGAGCGTGAGCAGCCGACAGGGCAGGGCCAGCGTGAGGGGAACGATCATGATGCCGACCATTCGTCGGGGGGGACCACTTTCCCGAACCTCTCCACGAGCGTCGTGATGTCCCGCCACGACTGGCCGCCGTTGTCACGGAAGTGCTCGAAGTGCCCCACGAGGACAAGCAGGCGCTTGGCCCGGGAGAGCAGCACGTTCGCGACCTCATCCCTGCCCACGTGCCCAACGTTCTGGCGCGGGTCGCTCCCGACCCTCGTGGTGCGAACCAGCGAGACGATGACCCGGTCGGCCTCACGGCCCTGGAACGAGTGCACGGTGAAGACCCGGCTCTCGAGAATTCCCCGCCCAAGCAGCTTGTTGACCTGCATCGCATACGGAGTGAGGACGGCCAGGCTTCCCGGGCCGTCTCCCCCCTTCACGGACTCCGGGCGCAGCTGGGTGACCAGCCGGTCGATGAGGGTCACCTCGCCGTCGTTGAACCACATCGGCTGATCCTGACACCCGGGGTAGTCGGCGGTGTCGAGCCAGACCAAGGGCCGATCCCGTAGGTACGGCGGCCGGGTCACCCCGTGCGGCACGCTGGCCGAGGAGTGCGACTCCAGGAAGCTCTTCCAGAAGCCAGTTTCGTCAGGTTGCGGGGGAACTGACCTGTAGAAGACCCTGCGGACCGGCTCGGCGATGTTCCGGTGCATGCGAAACTGCATGTTCAGCTGGCCTAGTCCTTGCGCGGCGTCGGACAGCGCCTCACCGACGATGGTTGACTCGGCCGTCGTGTCGGCCGGCGGCGGCTCGAAGAGGTTACGGAACAGGTTGAGCACCCGGAGCCGGGCCTGCTTCGACGCGTAATGCAGCTTCACCTTCTCGTTCGGGTGGTTACGCAGGCTCTCCAGGAAGGTCTCCACGTCCTCGCTGCGATGCGCGCCCAGCTGACGGTGGTCGCCGATCAGCGTCCAGCGCGTGCCGAGCGTCAGCGGGACGACGAGCTCAGTCGGCCAGGCCTTGGCCGCCTCTTCGACGATGACCCAGTCGAAGCTCTCGGTGATGTCGGTGGAGTCGGACAGCGCTTCCGCCGCGACCGAGCAGGTGGCCAGCACGACGCTGGCCCCGTTACGGAGGCGGTCGGACAACTCGAGCTGCCCGGAGCGCACGGTCTCCAGCCACTCCTGCGAGATCTGCTGCTCGGGTTCGGTCAGCCGACGGCCGAGCTCGGGATCGGTATCGCCCTTGGCGTAGCGCTCCAGGCGCGCCTGCATGGTCTTGACGACCTTGTTGTACGAACGCTGCGACAGGCTGTCGAGGGTGAACTGCTGGACGGACTTCGAGACCTTGTCCTCGCCGCTCTGGCTCATCTCCCGCAAGATGATGCAGTCTTCCGGCAGCAGCTTGATGAGGCGCTCGGCGAGGTTGTCGAGGGCGAAATTCGACTGCGCGCTCACCAGCACCTTGGCTCCCCGCTCGGTCGCCAGGAACTCCTTCAGCGCTTGGGCCACCGCGGTGGTCTTCCCGCTGCCCGGTGGCCT
>Ga0265338_10006444_pt1 | contig 14962 bp, 11 predicted proteins | sample 42126metaG_FD_193579 | JGI IMG/M metagenome (GOLD analysis project Ga0265338, IMG submission 193579) | Rhizosphere microbial communities from Carex aquatilis grown in University of Washington, Seatle, WA, United States - 4-21-26 metaG | ecosystem: Host-associated > Plants > Roots > Rhizosphere... | reverse complement strand
CTGCACCGCTCGCTCGTGCTTCTCCGCCGCTGCCCGTGACTTGAATGTGCCCAGATTTCGTCGCTTGCCCGTTTTCGGGTTCTTCTTCCGAGAGTAGAGCCGGTATTCGCCAGATGTAAGCTTCCGAATCATCGCTATAACTACCCATTCACATTCGGGTAACTTCCTAAAATCTTCACGAACATGGTGTGCTTGGCGAGTTCGGCCAGCGCCTTCTTCACGGGCGCATCGTCGCAATGGCCGAGCACGTCCACGAAGAAATAATACTCCCACGCCTTCTTCCGGCTCGGACGCGACTCGATCTTGGTCATGTTGATCTTGTATTTCTTGAACGACGCAATCGTGTCGTGTAACGCGCCGACCCGGTCCTGCACCGCATACATGAGCGACGTCTTGTCGTTGCCCGTCCTGCCGGGATATTTCCGCCCGATGACGAGAAACCGCGTCACGTTCTCGCTCGAATCCTGGATGTTCGCCTCGAGAATCGTCAGCCCGTACATCTCCGCCGCCAGCGTGCTCGCCAACGCGCCCGCATTCGGCTCGGTCTTGGCAATCTGCGCCGCCCGCGTGCTGCTCGACGTCTCGATCAATTCCACGCCGGCCATGTTCGTCTGCAACCACTGACGGCATTGCGCCAGCACCTGCGGAATCGAATACAATTTCTTGATCTGGTCGCGCGGACACGCCGCCATCAAATTGTGCCGGATCTGCAGCACAATCTGCGCGCACACCTTCAGTTCGCTGTCCACGAACATGTCGTACGTGTGCGTCACCGCGCCTTCGGTCGAATTCTCAATCGGCACCACGCCATAATCCGCGCGGCCCTTGGAAACCTCGGTGAACACGTCGGTGATGCTCGGCAACGGCTCGTACTTCAGGCTCGACCCGAATTTCTTGATCACCGCCATGTGCGAATACGTCGCCTCGGGACCGAGATAGGCGATCACCAGCGGTTTCTCCAGCGCCAACGATGCCGACATCACTTCGCGGTAGATCGCCCGCAACGAATCCGCCGGCAACGGCCCGCTCCCCTTCTCCACAATCCGACGCAACACCGCCTCTTCGCGGTCGGGCGCGTAGATCTCATCGCCCGAGACATGTTTGACCTTGCCGATATCGAGCACCAGCTTCGTCCGCTCGTTCAGCAGATGCACCAGCTTCGTGTCGATCTCGTCAATCTTATTGCGGAGTTGTTGGAGTTTGTCCTTCATTCTGGTTTTCCGGTGCCTCAGACTTGTCCGCCGTCACGGTTCCCCTCTCTCCGCTTGTGGGGAGAGGGTCAGGGTGAGGGGTCTGTACCGCTTCCTTCGCCTTCGCTTCTTCCGCCTTCTGCTCGGCCGTCTTCAGTGCCGCCGCCTGCAGCCGCAATTCCGCCGCCTTCGGCATGTCGTCAATGTCGCGCAGCCCGAAATGTTCCAAAAACTTCTGCGTCGTGCCGTACAACATCGGATGGCCCGGCGCCTCGCTCTTGCCGGTAATCGTAATCAAATCGCGCTCCAATAGCGTCTTGATCACGCCGTCCACTTCCACGCCACGGATCGCCGCGATGTCCGCCCGGGATATCGGCTGGCGCAACGCGATGATCGATAGCGTCTCCAACGACGGCGGCGACAACCGATGCGGCCGCGCCTCGTCCATCAGCTTCTTCAACCACGGCGCGGACTCGGGCCGGGTCACGATCCGCCAACCACCCGCGATTTCCACCAGATGGAAACTGCGGTTCTGCTGGTCGTACTCGATCTTCAGTTCATCCAACGCCGCCACGATCTGCGCCTCGCGCACGTTGCGGAACGGTTCGGTCATCCCCGGATGCTCGTCGTCCGTCGCCTCGGCGAATATCGCGCGGATCTCCTTGGGTGACAATGGTCGTTCCGCCGAGAACACCAGCGCCTCAATAATGCTTTTCAGTTCCAGTGTCATGGCACCTTGATCACGTGTATTTCACCAAACGCTTCTGCCTGTTGCACCTTCAACCGCTTCAACCGAATCAATTCCAGTAACGCCAAAAACGTCACCACCACTTCCGCCCGCGAACTGGCGCTGGCAAACAATTCCGTGAAAACAATCTCCGTTTTGTCCCGCAGAGTATAGAGGATTTCCTCGATTTTGTCGCTGACGGTAAATCGTTCCTCGAGAATCTCACGGAAGTCCTCCCGCGCACTGGCCTTTTTCAACACGTCGTTGAACGCGTTGATTAAATCAAAAATCCCGACTTCCGCCAGCGGTATGTCCTTGTCGACCTCGACTCCCAAATCGGGACTGCGCCGCGAAAAAATGTTGGCCTGTTGTTCTTCGCGCTGGCCAAGTTGCAACGCCGCGTCCTTGAACTTCTTGTACTCCACCAACTGCCGGATCAGTTCCCAACGCGGGTCTTCGCCTTCCTCCGCCTCGCTGTCCGTCACCTGCTGGTCGACCGGCAACAACATCCGGCTCTTGATGTACATCAGCGTCGCCGCCATCACGAGGAATTCACCCGCGACTTCCAGGTTCAGCATCTGCATCAACGTCAGGTACTCCATGTACTGGTTCGTGATGCGCTCAATCGGGATGTCGTAGATGTCCACCTCCTCTTTCTTGATGAGATAGAGCAACAGATCGAGTGGCCCCTCGAACACCTCCAACTTTACTTTGTAATCCGGCTCCACGTTATCTCAGCCCCACGGCTTTCCTCACCTTGGCCATCGTCTCGTCCGCGACCGCGTTGGCGCGCGCCGCGCCCTCCCGCAGAACGTCATTCACATGACCAAGGTCCTTCGCCAAGTCCTCGCGCTTCTTCCGAAACGGCGCGAAGTAATCCGTCAACGCAGCGAATAACTCTTTCTTGGCTTCGCCGTACCCGTAGCCGCCCGCCGCCAGTTTCGTCTCCACCTCGCGCGCCTTTTCCGGAGTCGCGACCAACTTGTAAAGCTGCAACGGGACGTTCTTGTCCAAATCCACCTTCGGGGCTTCCACGGGCTGCGAGTCGGTGACGATGCTCATCACTTTCTTGCGTGCCGCTTTCTCGTCGCCAAAAATCTCGAGCGTATTGTTGTAGCTCTTGGACATCTTCCGGCCGTCGAGGCCCGGCAACGTCGCCACCTCCGCTTTGATGTCCGATTCGGGAATCACGAATACTTCGCCATATTGGCGGTTAAACGCACCAGCAATGTCCCGCGCCATTTCGACGTGTTGCTTTTGGTCTTTGCCGACCGGGACGCGCTCGCCTTGCACGATCAAGATGTCTGCCGCCATCAACACCGGATAGGTGAACAGACCGGCGTTCGGTTTCAACCCCTGTGCGATCTTGTCCTTGTAGCTGTGTGCGTTCTCCAGCATTGGCACGGGCGTGACGTTGGCCAGAATCCACGTCAACTCCGTCACCTGCGGCACGTCCGACTGGCGGTAGAATACTGTCTTCGCCGGGTCGAGGCCGCACGCGAGAAAATCCAGCGCCACATCCAGTACGTTCGCGCGCAACTCGTCGGGATTCGTGACCGAAGTCAACGAGTGGTAGTCGGCAATGAAATAGAATGCGTCAACGCCCGGGCTCGACGCCAACGTCAACGCCGGACGCATCATGCCGAAGTAGTTGCCAATGTGCAACTTGCCACTTGGCTGGATACCCGAAAGAATTCGCATAGCCCGTGCAAGATACGAGATGCACGGCGGGCCTTGCGAGGAAAAAATCAGCGCTCCCTGAGGCTGCTCAGTACTTGTAAACGAGCGAGCTGACCAACAGGATGTCGTTTTCCTTATGGCCGGGCGCCGGCTTGCTGTCGAACTTGTCGTCCGCGCAAACGCGCACACTGAAGTGGGAATTCAATGCCGCCTCCACGCCCACCTCGCTGTTCACCAAATAATTGCCGAAGTCATCGACCTGCGGCATGTAATCAACTTCTTCCCAAACTTTCGCCGACTTGGTTTTGTTCAATGTGTGCTCGCCGCGTTCCGAGATGCGCAGCGTCGCATAACTCTGATTCTGGTGTCCCAACCGCTCGTCAATGAACGAGGGGCCGGCTTCTCCACTCAACTTCGATGCGCCGCTCTTGATAAAATAGTACCCGATCGCGGGGCCGATAACCAATCGGTACTGGATGCTGGCGACGTCGTCGTGGTATCCGTCAACCCGCGCACTGCCGTAGAACCGCTCGGTGAAAAGTCGCTTGTACTCTGTAAATCCGTGGATCGCTTCTGACGACACAGATTGTTGAGTAGCATCGTGCCTGTTTGTTGACTGACCCCAATTATTAAACCCGTACTGGCCATCGGCGCCCAACTTCAGGTCGTTCTGGTCCCACACATTCTCTGTCGACGCTTCGCCGTTCAACAGGAACGTATTGGCGTTGCCTCGCGCCAGCGATAGCCCCGTCGCCACGTCCCCATGCCACACCGGCGCGCCAGTCGGGGCGTTGGTCTGTGCCCATGCGCTGGCACCCGCCACGAACAGAAATGCCGAAACGCCAACTGCCAAAATCCTCGTCTGCATATGTGTCATCTCCATTTTGAATCCCCCGGATTACGTCCTCACAGATTGGGGGGCAGACAATGCCTGAGAGACGCAAATCGGTCAAGTGATTTCAATGAGGCTGCAACAGGCCGGTTCCTAGGGATTCAATGGCGCGCGCGGCATCCGTCGGCGTGACTCTTCCCAACGCCACGCCATCGGTGATCTCGAAAAATGCTTTCTGGTTGAACTCGTCCCAAAACGCATACCCCCACGGGTTATCGAGGTGCGAATACTTCAGCGCCTCCATCATCGCCGGCGGGAATTGCGCCGCAGCCGACGCGGTCTTCAGCGCCGGAATCGCATCACGGCTGTTGGCGGCGATCATCGCCCCGTCAATGGAATAGAATCGCGTGAATTCCCACGCCTCCTGCGGATGTTTCGTGCCGCTCCACACGCAATTGCCGCCCACCGACAACCGTGACCAGCGCACTTTCCCTTTCGGGACGGGCGCCACGTCCCAGTGGAATTCCGCGATATGGTCAAACTCCGTCAGCATATACGTGCGGCCCACCAGCAGCGGGATCTTCCCGTCCCGGAACAGATTCACGCCGTCGAACGCCTCCACCTCGCCCATCGCCGCCGTCGTCGGCGCGATACCGCGCGTAACCAGATCGCGGTAGAACTGGAGCGCGCCGATCGTTTCAGGGGAATTCACTGTGCACTTCCCGTCAGCGAACAGCACCCCGCCGAACGATTGCACCAACAGCAACGGCCGCGGCAGGACTGTCGGTATCCGCGCTTGCCTGAGTGCCGCCAACCGCGCGGCGACATCGGCAAACTTCTGCCAGTCCCACGACATCTCGGGCGCCGGTTCCGCCGCTTGGGTAAACCAGTCACGGTTGTAAAAGAGTATATCTGTGCTGAAATGGAATGGCGCCATGTAGATCTTGCCGTTCACGCGACAGGACTCGATGACTTCAGGGTGGAATTGATCGGTCAAAGACGCAAACCGTTCCGTCATGTCGCTGAGTTGACCGCGCTGCGCGAGGGCGGGTAACCGGTCGACCACGTAGTAAAACACATCCGGGGCCGCATTCCCTGCCAGTTGCACATTCAACTTTTGGAACTTGGACGTGTCGTAAATGATGCGGACATGGATCTGCGGATGTGATTTCTCGAATTCGCTGACGATCTTTTGGTGAAGCGCCTGCTGCTCCGGCAATGTTTCAATGGTCTGGTAGGTGATTTCCACGCGGTTGTCCGCTGTCCGTGCGCAACCGGCGAACAGCAATATCCCCACAATCGCCCACCTCATCGCAGGGCCTTCTTCACGTTCCAGCCGCACCGAACCAACCGCTTTCGGGCATCCTTCTCGTCGCAACCCTTGAGCGTCGCGACGATGCGGCTCGCCCGTGCGCGCAGCTTTTCGTTCGTGGGTTTCACATCCACCATCAAGTTGCCAACAACCTTCCCCAAGCGGATCATGGAAATCGTCGTCAGCATGTTCAATACGAGTTTCGTGGCGGTGCCGGCTTTGAGGCGTGTCGACCCCGCAATCACTTCGGGTCCCGTCTTGAATAGCAATGCAGTGTGCTTCGTCGAGCGCGGAATGGAAAAACACAGCAGGAATGTTTCGGCACCGCAGCGTTCGGCTTCATCGAGCGCGCCCATCACGAACGGCGTCGAACCGCTGGCGGCGATGCCGACCACCACGTCCCGCCCGCCAATCCCACGCATCCGCACGGCCTCCGCGCCCGCCGCCGGATCGTCTTCCGCGCCTTCGACCGCCTCGCGCAACGCCGTCGCGCCTCCAGCGATGATCGCCTGCACCATTTCTGGATCAGTCGAGAACGTTGGCGGACATTCACTGGCGTCCAACACACCCAATCGACCACTCGTGCCCGCGCCGACGTAGAACAGCCGGCCGCCACGTTTGAAGGCGCGGACGATGCGGTTGATGGCCCGCTCGATTGTGACCCGATTCTTCCGCAGCGCGGGAATCACCCGGGCTTCTTCATCGAGCATAGTCTCGACCAACCGCGATACGGAGCGTTTGTGCAGGTCCATCGTGCGCGGGTTGCGTTGCTCGGTCAACGGCAACGACGTCGTGCCAGGAATGGGCCGTGAAACTGAAATGGGCGAAGCGAGGCCGGCCAGTTTGAGGGCGCCCACGGCGGATTCAGCCGACGCCCGCGTGACCTTCGCTCCCGGCAACATCGTCCGGACGCGATTGCCAACGAGGATCGCCAGTTTGCGGTTGTTCCGCAATACTCCCCCGCTCAGGACGACACGGGGCTTGTCCAATCCCAACTTCTGCGCCACGGCGTGGCAATCCTGCGCCAGAAACGAAGCCGCCTGAAGCATCAAGCTGGCATCTTCATCCAGCACATCCACCGCCAGCGCTGCCACCGCATCTTTGCCCGCATTTTGGATCCAATCGACCAGTTGGTCGGGCGAATTCAGGCAGAGACGCCGCAAGACCCGTGTCAGACGTTTGCTTACGCGACCATGCCGGTCATATTCGCGAATCGCAGCTCGCAACCCCGTTACGGCGATCCAGGAACCGCTGCCGTGGTCCCCAAGCACGTGGCCCCACCCGCCTGCGCGGGCGATCCGGGTCCCGTTGCGACCATAGACGCACGAGCCGGTGCCGCTGACGATGACAATGCCGGAGCCGTTTAGGCCGAAGGCCGCCGCGAAACCGGATTCGCTGTCGCTGCCGACATACGCAGGCAGATGCGGCCAAACGCGTTCGACGCACGCACGGGCGCGGGCGCGATCGCCCACAGTCCGGCAACCGGCGAGGCAGAGCGCCACGAACGAAGGATGGGACGCGAGGTGACGTTTGATGTCGCGAAGCCGCTTGAGTACCTCGCGGTCCGATGAGAGCTTGAGATTAAGGGGGCCGGATTCCAGGCGTCGGAGGATTCGGCCATGTTCATCCGCCAGCAATGCGACCGTGCGCGTGCCGCCACCCTCGATACCGAGAAAACATCTTTGTGCTGCGAGTTCCCCACCCATCACGGCGGGAATGCTAGCAGATTCAGCTCTCCAGCGGCAAGTAGAGGCTGAACGTGGAGCCTTGTCCCACCGTGCTCTGCACTTCAATCGCACCGCCGTACCGCGCGATGAGTTCACACACAATGGCCAGGCCGAGTCCCGTGCCTTCCTTCTTGCTGGTAAAGTAAGGGTGGAAGATCTTGCTGAGGTTCTCGGGGGCGATGCCGGCGCCGTTATCGGACACGGCGATGATTGCGTAGGATCGCGCGGGGTCAAAAGAATCCGAGCGAAACGCGAACTCGGCCGGCACCGAAGTGGCAGGCATGGCGGAGAATTGCAGCGTACCGGCTCCGTTCATGGCATGCAGCCCATTCACGCCGAGATTGATCAGCATCTGCAGGATTTCCGCCGGGTTGACTTTCAGTGTCGGGTCCGGGTCGCTGGTGGTGAATTTAATCTCGGCGCCGTGGTTGGACGGATGCGCCTTGATCAATGCCGCGGCGTCCTCCAGCAGTTTGTGTGCGCCCACGATCTCGAGCGCATCCTGGTTGCTCCGCGAGAAATTCAGGAAACGGTGGGCGATGTCCTTGCAACGACCGATCTCGCGCTGGATCGACGCCAGCCGGTGCTTCACGTGTTGCGCGGTTTCATGGTCGGACGCGTTCAATGCGGCCAGGTCGCGACCGAGCAAATCAGCGTAGCCGGCGATGATCGCCAGTGGATTGTTCATTTCATGCACGACGCCGGCGGAGAGCACGCCGGCTTCAACCGCGCGGTTCAATTGCATCAACTCGCCCGCGAGTTGCTCGTTTGTCTGTTCCAGTGTTCGAAGATTCTCCTCGGCCACGATCTTCCCCTGGCGGCGCTTGATACACTTGTCGAGCACGTCGCGCACGGTGAAGACATCGAACGGTTTATTAAGATAATCGGCGGCCCCATAACGCACTGCCGCCCGCGCGGTCTCGATGGTCTCGTACCCGGTGAGCATCACGCATTCAATGTCCGGGTCGATCTCCTTCAATTCGCGCAACACATCGACGCCGCTGAGATCGGGCATCTTGATGTCGAGAACGGCCGCGTCCACCGCGTGCTCGCGCGCGTATTGGATACCCTCGCGACCGCACGTCGCGATGACGCAATGGTAGCGATCTTTGAAAACAATCCGCAGCGATTCGCGTGGGCCGGGCTCGTCATCCACGATGAGCAACGTCGGTTTCGCGACCGCTTTGGGCTGCGGGGCTTCTACTGTCAATGTCTCAGGTGATGCCATGACTTCTTTCTCCGGTTTTTCTAGAATCTCATGCTGCTGGTGACCATGACCGCGTGGCAGTCGCTCGTCCAGGTGCCGTCCGAGGCCGTGAGACCATTGGCCGTGCGGGCAGCACTGCTGTTGACCGTGCGGTCGGCGGACAAACTGTACTGATACACAATATCAACGCTGAACCGGGTCTCGGAATATCCGAAGCCCACACTGAAAACGTGGCGATCCGAATCCGGCACCGTCGGACTGAACGTGGAATTGGGTACCGTGTTCAGGGAATAAATATAACCAGCGCGCACCGCCCAATGATCGTCTACGTCGTACTGCGCGCCAAACTCATAAAACATGCTGTCCATCCAGTTGAAGGCGGTCGTGGTACCGTTCCCGGTCGAGTGGGGCGCGTGCAGGGTCACGGTTCTTAGCGGTTCCCAGTTGGTCCATTCAATGTCCGTCTCCAGCTTTAACTGTTTGATGGGCCGAAACGCATAGCCGCCCGCGATGGATTGGGGAAATTGGATCGATAGATCGCCGGCTGTAGATTGATGGCCGAGCACGGTGTTCAGATCGGCGTGCCCCCTAAAATTGACTGAAAATGGACTGCGATACGTGAGCCCAACCGTGTGCTGCGGGGTGATCTTCCACATCAGACCTGCCGTGGCTCCCACGGCCAGCCCATCGCCGTTAAAATGAAAATCACCGTCGGGAAACGGCGAGGCGTTCACATGCTGGCTGATGGTGGTGAAGGACTCATAGACGTTCAACCCTGCGCCAAGGGAAAAGTGATCGTTGAACTTATACGCAACCGTCGGCTGGATGTTGAACACGGCCAGTTTGGCTTCGGTAATCAGGTACCGGAACGGGCCGTTGTCCGCAAACTGGGCCGCGTTACCGTAAGGGACATTGAAACCCAGACCGAATCGCCATGGGGACTGCGGGGCACCCAAATCCGACGCAATGTAGAGATGCGGGAGAAATGCCATCGTGTTCATCTCGGCACCGGCCCCGCCGCCCTTTAATTGGGAATCCGGAAACGAAAGCATCCCGCCCTGGGTGATCTCGGTGCCCTTGAGCTGGGTCAGACCGGCGGGGTTGTAATAAATCGCCGAGGCATCGTCCGCCTGCGCGACAAACGCTTCGCCCTGTCCGGTGGCCCGCGCATCTTGATCGGCATTCTTGAAGCCGAGCGCGAATACCTGTGGCATGCCGATGGCCGCAACAGCTGTGACCGCCGTCGTACAAACCACCAAGTGCGTGAGCTTATTCATTTCTCTTTCCTCCTGCCAGCCTTGCCGACTCGTCACTCTCTCCAACGTGAGAGTACGACCTGATAGTTCAGCAATGCGTATGCCACTGGGTGGCAAGGCAGGGAATCCACCTGTGAATGTGCCATCAAAACACATCCAAATAGGTTGGAAAGAAACGACTCCAACACCCCCCTTGTGGTACGAGCGCAAAATTGGCCAACTTGTCAGGCTGCCACGGACAACTTTGGGTGCGTCACATCGTCGAAGCCGGTGTGCTTTCGTCCAACTCCTCGGGTTCCAGTCCCGGCTCTTCGGGACGCCCCGTGGCGATGCCCAGTTTGTCCATCTTGTAACGGAGCATTCGACGGGTGATGTGCAGCGCGCGCGCCGCCTCGGTAATCACTCCGCCTGTGCGCCGCAACGCCTCCTCGATGGCGCGCCGCTCCAGATCCTCGGTGATCTTCGGCAAATCCAGGCCGCCCTGGTCAAATCCCATCTTCTCGCCCAAATGCGGATTGGGCGCGGTCGCCGCCAATCGCGATGAGACCTGGGCGGTCGCCACATCGGCTTGGGAGATGACAAACGGCAGGTCCTCGGCGCTGATCTTGTTGGAATCGCACGTGACGAGCAACCGCTCAATGGCGTGCTCCAGCTCGCGCACATTGCCGGGCCACGGGTAGGAAAGCAACAGGTCCATCCCCGTCGGCGTGAATTGCGGCACTTCGCGGTTCAGCTCCTTGGCAAAGCGTTGCGTGAAATGCGACACCAGTGTCGGGATGTCCTCTTTGCGGTCGCGCAGCGCCGGGATCAGGATCGGTACGACGTTGATCCGATAGTACAAGTCCTCCCGAAACGTCCCCTTCTTCACTTCCTGTTCCAGGTCCCGGTTGGTCGCGCACACGAGTCGCACATTGACGCTGATCGTTTCCTGTCCGCCCACGCGGCGGATCTCGCGCTCCTGGATCGCCCGCAACAGCTTGCCCTGTGTGCCGAGAGGCATCTCGCCAATTTCATCGAGGAACAGCGTGCCGCCGCCCGCCGCCTCGAACATCCCAATGCGCCGTTGGAACGCCCCTGTGAACGCACCCTTCTCGTGCCCGAACAACTCGCTCTCCAGCAATTCACTGGGGATCGCCGCGCAATGCAGGGGAATGAACGGCCCTTCACGGCGCACGCTGTTGTAATGCAGGGCCCGGGTGACAAGTTCCTTGCCCGTGCCTGTTTCCCCCAATACCAGTATCGTCGTATCGGTGTCCATGACCCGCTGGATGAGCGCATAGACCTTCTGCATGGCGGGGCCGGAACCGATGATGTTTTCGAACTTGCTGACCGCCTGGAGTTCCGTGCGCAGTCGGCCCACTTCGCGTTCGAGCGATTTCTCCTTGAGGATACGATCCACCACCAGCCGGATTTCATCCACATCGAATGGCTTCTGCAGGTAATCGTAGGCGCCCATCTTCATCGCCTGCACCGCGGGCTTGGCTTCGGTCTTGGCCGTGACCATTACCACGGGCATCGCGGGCGTGTGCAGCAGAATCTTGGATAGGACTTCCAGGCCGTCCATCTGCGGCATCATCATGTCCAGCAGCACCACATCGAACGGCTCGCTCTTGGCGACCGCCTCCAAGCCGTTGGGGCCGCTCTCCACCAACGTCACGTCGTAGCGGTCCTTCAAAATGAAACGCAACGACTCACGCGGACTTTCCTCATCGTCAATAACCAGAATCCTTGGCCTTGGCATCGTTTGCTACGCCTCCTTTAATTGATCTTGTACCAACACTCACGGCCATCCCCATGACCGCGCCCCCCAACCACTACTTCAAGATTGCTTCTTCCGCCGTCCCGAATCCGTATCCAAATGTTCAGCCACGCGATTGCGACCAGCGTCGGTCTCCCCCGATCCCGGCAAATTCGTCGCCGTCACGGCCTTCAGGCTCTGGCTTAACAATTCATCGTCGGGATGCGGCTGCGCCTTGAGCGGCAATAACATCGCGACCGTCGTCCCGCGACCCAGCAGGCTGTCGATCTCCAGCCGCCCGCCGTGACGTTCGACAATCTTCTTCACAATTGTCAACCCCAGGCCCACCCCAACGTTGCGCGTGGTCACAAATGGCTCGGTCACACGCTTCAAATCCTCCAGCGCGATCCCCTCGCCCGTGTCCTGCCAGTCCACCCGCACCGCGCCTCCCGCCGGCAGCTTGCCATCGGGATAATCCGTCGGCTGCGCATCGGCCGTGCTGATGATGAGCCGGCCCCCTTGCGGCATCGACTGCACCGCGTTGCGCAGCACGTGCTCGAACGCCTGCATCATGCGGATGCGGTCGCCCTCCAGCCGCGCAAATTTATGCGCGAAATTCTTCTTCACCGTCACCACCGGCGCTTGCGGCGGATCGGGCGCTTTTTCGCCCACGGCCAGGACATGGGCCACCTGCTTGCGGCCGAATTCCTGTGTGATGTTCTTGAGGCATGTGTCGATGACGTCGTTGAGCACGACTTCCTCGTAGACCAACAGCAACGGATGCGCGAAAAATGTCAGGTTGTTCACCAGGACGTCAACCCGGTTCACCTCATTGGTGACCGTGACGCTGAATTGCTCGCGAAACTCTTTCTCGTCATGCCGCTCGGGCAACAACTGCGCGAAAATCTTGATCGACACCAGCGAATTCTTCAATTCATGCGACATCCGCGCCGCCAGCCGCGTAAAGAACTCTTTGTCCGCCAATTCCCGCGCCCGCGTTTGCTGCAACCGGACCTGCGTGAGATCCTCGATGAGCGCGACCGCCACCAGGTCGCCTTCTTCGGATACCGCGCCGCCGGACGCCATCGCGAACCGCGTGGCGCTGACGCCCAGTGGACGATGTCCTCGCGGCAACGTCACCTCTCGCTGGAGTATCTCCTGGCCTGTTTGCAGCGCCTCGAATACGACGTCCGCCACCCGGCTCGGCAGGCGGCTGATGTCCTGCCCGACCACCTCTTTGTCGTTCAGGTCCAACAACTCGCAGGCGCGACGGTTCACCGTCAGCACGCGGTTGCCCTGTCCCACCACCACCACGCCAGTCTGGACGTGCGCCAGCACCTCGTTGACAAACCGTTGCTGGCCGGCAATCCGGTCCCGCAGATGAAGGTTGCGAATCGCCCGCCCAAGCTGGGCCATCAGGTAATACACCAACTCCAGTTCCTGGCTGGTCAACGGTTCGCCCGTAACCTTGCCGCTGAACGTCAGCACACCCAGCATCTGGTCATCATCGAAAACCGGCATAGCCACGTCGGTGCCGAGGGCTTCGAATTCGCGGGCCACCTCGGGGTCGTAATCGAAGGCCAATGCGTCTGCCGCCTGGGCGCGCAGGAGGATTTTTCCCTCGCGTGCGAGATAACTTCCGATGCCCGAGTCCGCGCTCAACCGGAAGTGTTCCACGAGATGCGGCGCCAAGCCGGCGCTGCGAGCGACGGTAAATTGTGTGGCGGGTCCGGCCGATTGTCCGGCGAAGAGTTCTCCCGTCAACGGCCGCGTAAATACCGCCGCTTTGCCGGCGCCCAAAAGATCCCGCACGAGCCGCAAGAACTCCGAGACCAATTCCCCTTCATTCGTGTGCTGGCTCAGGATCCGCGAAAGATCCTTCAGCGCGTCGCGGTACCGATAGACATCAAAGGAAGGGACGCCGGCTGGTGCATGCGCGTGCGAGCCCGTCGTTGCCAGTGGCTGTGAGACGACGGGGACCACCGGCGCAACCGTCTGGCGGTGACGGGCAATCACCGCATCGGCCCGTTTCAGCCGGGACTGGGTGTCTCGCAACTCGAAGAACGTACCGAGCGCCTGTTTCAAATGCTCGCCCGAATCGGAATCGGCAACCACCAGCCAGTTGGACGCGATCCGGTACAGCGACTGTTGGGGGACCGTGGCCCGCACCACGACGGCCTGGTGTTCCTGCAAACGCGCCGCCGCAAGGGATTCGACCGCCCAGCGTGTCGTTTCCCCCAACGACACAGCGTCCAGAATCACCGCATCCACCAGACGCAGCCAGGTGGCAAACAACGCATCAAACCGCTCCTGGGAAGGTTCGGTGGGTGGTGGTAGCAGGACGATGTTCGTCTTGTCACCAAGAATATCCGTGAGCAATCGCTGTGTTTCAGCGGAATTAGTCAGCAATAACGCCGTTTTCATGCGTCGCAGGTCTTCCACTTCCACCGTTCGGTTTACTGGCGTGCCCGTTCCGATAACGCTCGATGACCAGGGCGGTATTGCGACCGCCAAAGCCAAGTGAGTTGCTCACCGCGATGTCGACACGGCGGTGACGGGCAAAATTCGGCACCCAATCCAAATCACACTCGGGATCGGGAAATTCGTAGTTGATCGTTGGCGGGATGATGTTGTCGCGAATGGCGAGGCAGCACGCTCCCATCTCGACCGCGCCGCATGCGCCCTGCATATGTCCCAACGACGATTTGATCGAACTGACGGGCACACCGTACACATGGTCGCCGAAGACTTTCTTCATCACGACAGTCTCCGCACGATCACCCAGGGGAGTTGATGTGCCATGTCCGTTAAGGTAGTCCACTTGTTCAGGACGGACTCCCGCCTGGGCCAGCGCCGCCCGCAGACACCGAACCGCCTGCGTGCCAATAGGATCTGGCTGACACATATGGTAGGCGTCGCAAGTGGACGCCCAACCAATCAATTCCGCATAGATGCGGGCGCCGCGGTGCAGCGCATGTTCCAATTCTTCCACCACCAGCACGCCAGCGCCCTCGGACATGACAAAGCCGTCCCGCTTACGATCGAATGGACGGGAAGCACGTGTGGGTTCGTCGTTCCGATCCGTCAGCGCCCGGCTGGCGCCCAGGGCTGCGACGATGACCGGGTGCACGGGGGCATCCGCGCCGCCGGCAAACATCACATCCGTATCACCTTTGATAATCAGGTCGGCCGACTGGGCAATCGTTGCGCTGGAGCAATCGCAGCCAGTCGCCGTGGTGGCACTTTGCCCCTGCAACCCCAGATGCATCGAGATCTGCCCGCCACAGGCCCCG
>Ga0265338_10006443_pt1 | contig 14962 bp, 14 predicted proteins | sample 42126metaG_FD_193579 | JGI IMG/M metagenome (GOLD analysis project Ga0265338, IMG submission 193579) | Rhizosphere microbial communities from Carex aquatilis grown in University of Washington, Seatle, WA, United States - 4-21-26 metaG | ecosystem: Host-associated > Plants > Roots > Rhizosphere... | reverse complement strand
CGCGAACGACCGGCATGCCGCCCGATCACCTCGTCGGCCTCGAGGCCGTGCAGCGTCAGCAGCTCGAGCGTCTGCGCGTAGTCGCGGGCGGTGATCTCCACCTCGTCGCCGCGCTCGCGCATGATCTCGATCAGCGGCCGGAAGACGAGGACGTGTGCCGGCGCGGTGATGTCGATCCAGACCTTCATGCGGCGAGCGCTTCCATCCGGGCGGATCGTAGGAGAGGCGGCTCTTGCTCCACCTGGCGTTCGTACCAGAGCGTGAATGCAAGCAGCCCCCAGAGCTGCCGGCTCCAGTCCTCCCGGCCGGCGACATGCTCGTCGAGCAGGCGCGTGACCGGCTCCGGCTGGAAGAAGCCCTGGCGGCCGAGCGTCTCTGCCGAGAGCGTCGCGCGCGCGAACGGCTCGAGCTCGCCGCGCAGCCACGCCGCCGCCGGGATCGAGAAGCCGCGCTTCTTTCCATGCACGATCTCGCGCGGGACGAGCGGCTCGACCGCCTTCCGCAGCAGCACCTTCTTCGCGAGGCCGCGCACCTTCAGGCGCGTCGGCAGCGCGAAAGCGAGGTTCGTGACGACCGGGTCGAGGAACGGGACGCGCACCTCGAGCGAGTGCGCCATCGACGCGCGGTCCGTCTTCACGAGGAGGTCGTCGACGAGGTAGACGCCGAAGTCGACGTCCTGGAGGCGCGCGAGCTCGGGCGCGCCGGCAGTCTCGGCGTAGCGCGCGCGGTAGACGTCGACGGGGTCGAAGCCGTTCGCGCCGCCGCGAAGCTCGCGGCGCGCATCAGGGGAGAAGATCTCCTTCCAGCCGTGGTGCCGCTCGAGCGGCGGCAGGTGCGCCGCGCGGACGAAGCGCTTCGCGCGGTAGTCGAGGCTCGCCTTCCGCGACGACGACGGGAGCGCCTCGACGAGCGGGCGGGCGAGGCGAGCCAGGGGCGCTGTGCGGTCTCCAATGAGGTCGGCAACATACGTGTAGTACCCGCCGAAGAGCTCGTCGCCGCCTTCGCCCGAGAGCGCGACTTTCACGTGGTCGGCCGCGAGCTGCGAGACGAGGTAGGTCGGGAGCGCGGACGAGTCGGCGAACGGCTCGTCGAACGCGTCGGCGAGCGCGCCGAGGAGAAGCTCGGGGTCGGGCCGCACGAGCAGCTCGTGGTGCTCCGTTCCGTACCGCTCGGCCACGAGCCGCGCGTCGTCGCGCTCGTCGAAGCTCTTCTCCGCGAAGCCGATCGTGAACGTGTGCACCGGCTCGGCCGTCTCCTGCGCCGCGAGCGCGGCGAGCGCGGCGGAGTCGACGCCGCCCGAGAGCAGCACGCCGACCGGCACGTCGGAGAGGAGATGCGCCTTGACGGAGTCGCGGAGCCGGGCGCGGAGCTCCTCGACGAGCTCCGCCTCGTCGCCGTCGCGCAACTCATCGGCCGCCGCAGGGCCGGGCCGCGCGTAGCGCTCGATCGTGACCTCGCCGTTCTCCCAGACGAGACCGTGCCCCGCCGGCAGCTTGCGGACGTCGCGAAAGATCGAGTACGGCGCGGGGATCGAGTTGAAGGCGAGGAACGCATCTAGCGCGTCGGTGTCGATCTCGCCGCGCGGAAGCGCGCGCAACTCGGAGGCGAAGCGGAGCTCGCCGCCGACGTGGCGGTAGTAGAGCGGCTTGATCCCGTAGCGGTCGCGCGCGAGGACGAGGCGGCGGCGCGAGGCGTCCCAGATCGCGATCGCGAACATCCCGCGCAGCCGCTCCGCGAAGCCGATGCCGCGCTCTTCGTAGAGGTGGACGAGCGCCTCCGTGTCCGAGTGGGTGCGGAAGACGTGACCGGCGCGCTGGAGCTCCTCGCGCAGCTCGGGATAGTTGTAGATCTCGCCGTTCTGGACGACGACGACGCTGCCGTCCTCGTTCGCGATCGGCTGGTCGCCGCCGGCGAGGTCGATGATGGAGAGGCGCCGGGAGCCGAGCGCGATCTCGCGGTCAACGTGCTCGCCGGAGCTGTCGGGGCCGCGGTGGACGAGCTGTCGGCTCATCGCGCGGAGCGCCTCGACGTCGGCGTGGCCGTCCGTCGCTGCGATCCCGCAGATCCCACACATGCGTGAACCTTAGGCGCGCAGCCGCAAAATCCCGCCGAGCGACTGCTTGAGCACGCGCCACCCGGTTGCGGCGACGGTGCGGAGGTAGAGCCGGACGGAGCGGTCGGCGATCCACTCGAGGTCGTGCGCGAGCTTCTCCGACATCGGCGTCTCGTAGCCGCGCCGCACCTGCGCCAAGCCTGTCAGGCCGGGGCGGACGACGAGCCGCTGCCAGTACGACGGCAACTCGTGCGCGAGCTCCTCGAAGAAGACCGGCCGGATCGGCCGCGGCCCGACGAGGCTCATGTCTCCGCGCAGGACGTTTACGAACTGCGGGAGCTCGTCGAGCTGCGTCGCCTTGAGCCAGGGACCCAGCGGTGTGAACTCACTCTGCGTCGCCTGGACGAGATCCTCGCCGAGATGCGTGCCGAGCCGGTGCTCGGCGCCGCGCCGCAACGTCCGAAACTTGTACATCGTGAAGACGTACCCGCCGCTGCCGACGCGCTCGCCGCGGTAGAGGACGGGCAGGCCGCTCGTCACGAGGACGAGAAGCGCGATGAGCAGGGCGATCGGGAGTGTGAGGATGAGGAGCGCCGTCGAGAACGCGACGTCGAGCGCGCGGAGCAGCACGTCCCGTGGGCGATCCGGCGTTTCGAGGGCGAGCTGCCGGTACCCGCGAACGAGCGTGTCCTCGAGCCGCGTCGTTTCAGGCATGCCGCGGATCGTACGGCCTTTGGATCGTCGGGAGGCCGAAGCGTAAGAGAAGGGCTCGGCTAGATAGCTATAAGCTTTCCTCATGCGAGGAAGGCTCTAGATGGACACCAAGCAACTCGCAGCGTTCTGCGCGGTTGTCGAGCGGCGGAGCTTCTCCCAGGCCGCCGATCAGCTCGGCGTCACGCAACCCGCGGTGAGCCTCCAGATCCGCTCGCTCGAGCAGCGGCTCGGGCAGCAGTTGCTCGACCGCTCCGGCCGGCGCGTCGAGCCGACCGAGGCCGGGATGCGGCTCTATCGCGGTGCGCAGCGGCTGCTCGCGCTCGAGGAGCAGATCCTCCAGGAGCTCGGCGACGACGCCGAAGGCGAGCTGACCGGCAGGCTCGAGATCGGCGGGTCGACCGGCCCCGGCGGGAGCGTCCTGCCGGTCGTGCTTGCCGAGTTCCAGCGGCTTCATCCGCAGGTGCACGTCGCGCTCTCTGTCTCCGACTCGCACACCGTCATCGAGCAAGTGGCGCGGCGTGAGCTCGAGCTCGGCGTCGTCGGCGTCGACGGCCGGCACCGCGGGATCACCTTTGAGCCGTTCTACCGCGACGAGGTCGTCCTCGCCGTCCCCGCCGACCACGAGCGCGCGGACAAGACGATGTCGCTCGCCGAGCTCAAGCAGGAGCCGCTCGTGCTCATGCAGGAGGGTGCCGGCGTCCGCCAGATGATCGACGACGAGCTGCGCGAGCTCGGCGTCCGGCTGCGCGATCTCAATGTCCGGCTCGAGCTCGGTCTGCAGGAGTCGGCACGCGCGGCCGTCCTCGGCGGGTTCGGTGCGACGTTCATCTCGCGGATCGCGATCGAGGGCGACCTCGCGGCCGGGACGCTCGCGCTCGTGCGCGTCGAAGGGCTGGAGCCGGCGCGCGAGATCCAGCTCGCACGAGCCACCGGCCGCGCCGAGACGCGCGTCGCGCAGGCGTTCGTCGCCTACGCCCGCGAACGGCTCGCGTGATCGTCCGCTGGGGCCTCGCGGCGCTGCCCGAGGCGTGCGCCGAGGCTGGCGTCTCGACGGCGCTCCTCGTCGCGAGCCCGCGCTGGGACTCGCTCGAGCTTCCGTTCCGGCCGGCGGGCCGCTGGTCGGAGATTCCCTCCGAGTTCGTCGACGAGGCGGCCGCTGCGGCGCAGGGCGGCGACGGCGTCCTCGCCCTCGGCGGCGGATCGGCGATCGACCTTGGGAAGGCGATTTCAGCCGCGACCGGGTTGCCGCTCGTCTCCGTCCCGACGACCTACTCGGGCGCCGAGTGGACGACGTACTTCGGCGTTCGCGACTCGGAGCGTCGGATGCGCGGGGGTGGCGGTGGCGCCCATCCCACGGCGATCGTCTACGAGCCGGAGCTCACGGTCGACCTCCCGCCGGAGACGACCGTCGGCACGGCGATGAACGCGCTCGCCCACTGCGCCGAGGCGCTCTACGCGCAGGGCCACAACCCCGCCGCCGACAAAGACGCGCTCGCCGGCGCCGCGCTCATCTCCGAATGGCTCCCGCGCGTCGTCGCCGCGCCCACGGATCTGCACGCGCGGACGGAGCTGCTACTCGGCGCGTCTCACGGCGGAGCGGCGCTCGCCGGCTCGATGCTCGCGCTCGCGCACGCCATCGCGCAGGCGGTCGGCGGCGCGTACGGGCTGCCGCACGGGACGCTGAACGGCATCCTCCTCGCGCCCGCGCTCCGCTTCAACGCCGCTCTCGTTCCCGACGCCGTGCGCCGCTTCGGAGAGGCCATCGGCGCTCCGGATGATCCGGCCGCCCGCGTCGAGGAGCTCACCGCGCTCGCCGGCCCGACCCGCCTCAGCGAGCTCGGCGTGCCGGAAGGTGACCTCCCTGCGCTCGCCGCCTCCGCGGCCGGGCGCGGCGGCAACCTCGCAAATCCGAAGTCGGCGAGCCCGGAGGAGATCGAGCAGCTGCTCCGTCAGGTCTTCTAGATCGAATAAGCAGGAGCTATGCGACGGATTAGCCCCGTCGCGGAAAGCGGGTATACTCCGCGCTCGTGCCTGAAGACGATCGTTTCGACGTGCTCGTGGTTGGCAGCGGAGCCTCGGGCCTGGCCGCTGCCGTCGCTGCTCACCGCGCCGGCGCTCGCGTCGGGCTCGCGACGAAGGGCTCGATTCAGGCCTGCAACTCCGCGAAGGCGCAGGGCGGCATTCAGGCGGCCGTCGGCCCCGACGACTCTCCCGAGCAGCACGCTGCCGACGTCTTCCGTAGCTCGCACGAGACGGCGAACCGCGAGCTCGTCGACGTCCTCACGTCTGAAGCACCCGAGGCCATCATCTGGCTCGAGGAGCTCGGAGTCGAGTTCACGCGCGAGGAGGACGGCAGCTACCGGCTTGCGCGCTGCGGCGGCGCGTCGGCGAAGCGCCTTCTCCAGGTCGGCGACCGCACCGGCAACGCGATCACCGGGGCGCTGCGCAAGGCCGTCGTTGCCGACGAGATCGAGGTCGTCCCCAACGCGCCACTCCGCGAGCTCGAGCGGACGGAGAACGGCTGGCTCGCGTCGTGCAACGGCAACAAGCTCGCGGCCTCGACCGTGATCCTCGCCGCCGGCGGCCGCTGCTACGCCGAGGCAGAGCAGCGCGGGGAGCTCTCGACGAACCACCCGTACGCGACGGGCGAGGTGACGAAGCTCGCGCTCGGGCTCGGCGCCGAGTCGCGCGACCTCGACGCGCTGCAGTACCACCCGAACGGCGGCCTCTGGCCCGAGTCGCTGCAGGGCTACTCGATCCCCGAGACGACGCGCGCGTACGGCGCCGTCCTTCTCAACGCCGACGGCGAGGAGTTCACCGACTCGCTCGGCCCGCGCGACGAGGTCAGCCAGGCGATCTTCGACGAGGTCGCAAAGGGGAAGGGTGTGAAGACGCCGGCCGGTCACGACGCCGTCTGGCTCGACACGACGCGCATCCCCGAGCACGACGCCGAGCTCTCGCTCCCGTACATGCTTCGCCGCTATCGCGCGGCCGGCGTCGACCCGCTCCGCGAGCCGATCCTCACGTACCCTGTCCTCCACTACCAGAACGGCGGGCTCGTGATCGACACGAACGCCGAGACGACTCTCGAAGGCCTCTACGCCTGCGGCGAGATCGCCGGCGGGACGCATGGACGGAACCGGATGATGGGCAACAGCTTGCTCGAATGCATCGTGTTCGGAAGGAGGGCCGGACGTGCCGCAGCTGCTCGACACTGATCTTCAGCGCTCGGTCGAGGACGCCGCCGCGCACCTCTACGTCTGGTCGCTGAAGGACATCCCACAGGACCTCCGCGACGCGCTCGCCGCCGCCGCCGAGCGCGAGACCTCGGTGCCGGGGCAGCGCGTCCTCAACACGATCCTCCGCAACGTCAACGTCGCCGACTCCGAGAAGAACCTCGTTTGCCAGGACACCGGCATCGCCGTCTACACGTGCGGCGTCGGCGAGCATTTCCCGCTCCATCCGGCCCGGATCTACGCCGCGCTGAAGGAAGGCACCGCTCGCGCGACGCTCGAGCACCCGCTCCGTTCCAATGCAGTTCATACCCTTACAAGGGAGAACACCGGCCCGAACGTCGGCCACCGGCTGCCGATCGTCCACTGGGAGTTCATCCCCGACTGGGACGGCCTCGACGTGAAGTGCGTGCCGAAGGGTTCCGGCTCCGAGAACATGAGCTTCCTCAAGATGTGCACCCCGGCCGACGGCGTGAAGGGGATCAAGCAGTTCGTGCTCGAGTCGATCGTCGGCGCCGGCGGCAAGCCGTGCCCGCCCGGCATCGTCGGGGTCGGATTGGGCGGCTCGGCCGACTACGCGATGTACCTCGCGAAGGAGGCGATCGCGCGGCCGATCGGCACGCGCAATTCCGATCCGCTCGTCGCGCAGCTCGAGGAGGAGCTGTACGGGCTGCTGAACGAGACCGGAATCGGGCCAATGGGATTGGGCGGCGACGTCACCGTCCTCAACTGCCACATCGAGCACGCGGACACGCACATGACGCTCAACCCCGTGGCGGTCAACTACCAGTGCTGGGCGGCGCGGCGCGCGAGCGCGCACATCGCGGCCGACGGCACGACCGAGTTCGACCGGGAGGCCTGAGCAATGGACGCGCGCGAGATTTTTCGAAATTGGCGCAAAGAGCCTGTTCACGCAGCCGTAGAATCGTCCTCGAGGGCGGCGGGAGCGGTCCCCACCCAGGGTGGGGGTGTGGGCTGATGGCGACGCACGAGGTCACGTTCCCGATCACCGACCCGGAGGAGATCCTCAAGCTCCGCGCCGGGGACGAGGTCGTCGTCCAGGGCCACATCATCGGAATCCGCGACCGCACGCAGATCCGGATCTTCGACCAGGGGATCGAGCCGCCGATGGACCTCACCGGCGCGTTCCTCCTCCACACGGCGCCCGGCGTTCGCAAGCTCGGCACTGACTCAGAAGGACGTGGCCGCTACGAGAAGGTCTGCATCGGGACGACGACCTCAGCGCGCATGGTGCGCTTCACCGAGCCGCTCGGCGCGCAGTACGGCGTCCGCGCGATCTGCGGCAAGGGCGGCTTCCCCGACGACGCGATCGAGCCGATGCAGAGGCTCGGGATGGTCTACTTCGCCATCGTCGGCGGCGCCGCGGCGCTCGAGACGACCCAGATCGAGGAGATCGAGGAGGTCGCCTGGGAAGAGCTCATGCCCGAGTGCCTCTGGAAGTTCCGCGTCAAGGACTTCGGCCCGCTCACCGTCGGGATTGACGCGCACGGCAACTCGCTCTACCACGACGTCCAGGCGGCGGCCCAGAAGAAGCTGGAGGCGATCTATGAGCGCCTCTAGTCTCGACCTCGGCCTGAAGCGCGACGGCGGCCTCACGCACGTCCTCGACACGGGGCTCGGCACGCGCGGCTGGGAGGACGTCCTCGAGACGTCGGGCGAGTACATCGACATCGTCAAGCTCGGCTGGGGGACGGCGTACGTCACGGCGAACCTCCGGCGAAAGCTCGACATCCTCAAGGACAAGCCCGTCGTGATCGGCGGCACGTTCTTCGAGGCCGTCTGGGCGAAGGGGAAGCTCGACGAATACAAGCGCTGGCTCGCCGACCTCGGCCTGACCCACGTCGAGATCTCCGACGGCACGGTCGAGATCCCGCGCGAGGAGAAGCTCGCGCTCATCGCCGACTTCGCCCGCGACTTCACCGTCCTCTCCGAGGTCGGCTCGAAGGACTCCGACGTCGTGTTCGCGCCGTACCAGTGGGTCGAGTGGATGACCGAGGAGAAGTCCGCCGGCGCGTGGAAGGTCATCACCGAGGCGCGCGAGGGCGGCACCGCCGGCATCTTCCGCGCCGACGGCGACATGCGCACCGGCCTGATCGACGAGATCGCGCACTCGCTCGACTTCCACGACATCGTCTGGGAAGCGCCGACGAAGAACTCGCAGGCGTGGTTCATCCGCCAGTTCGGGCCGGAGGTCAACCTCGGCAACATCCCGCCCGACGAGGTCATCCCGCTCGAGACGCTTCGCCTCGGGCTGCGCAGCGACACATTGAAGGAGGTGCTCCTTGGCTGATTCCCGCTCCGGCGCCGGCGAAGCCGCCGCCTCCGCGATCGGCGCGGCTCCGTCGAGCCTACGCCGCGAGAAACTCCAGCTTCCGCCTGACGTCGAGACGTGGAGCGCCGAGCGCGTCGTCGCGTTCGCGCTCGAGCAGTTCCCGGGTCGCGTCGCGCTCGCGTGCTCGTTCCAGAAGGAGGAGACCGTCCTCCTCGACATGCTCTTCGCGGCCGACCCGAAGGCGCGCGTCTTCGCGATCGACACGCATCACCTGTTCCCGGAGACGTACGAGCTCTGGAAGGCGATCGAGAGTAGATACGCGACGACTATCGAATCCTTCAAAGCAGCGCCGGTCGAGGACGGCCTGTGGGAGCGGAACCCGGACCTCTACCTCGCGATCGCGAAGGTCGAGCCGCTCAACCGCGCGCTCCTCGACCTCGACTGCTGGATCACCGGAATCCGCCGCGACCAGTCCGCGACGCGCGCCGACGCTCCGAAGCTCGGCTGGGGCGAACAGCACGAGCTCTGGAAGGCGAACCCGCTCGCAGCCTGGAGCGACGACGACTGCTGGACGTACATCCGTGAGCGCGGCTTGCCGTACAACCCGCTCCACGACCAGGGCTACGGCTCGATCGGCGACGTCCACTCCACGCTGCCCGGCGAGGGCCGCGAAGGACGGTGGGCGGGAACTGAGCGGACGGAATGCGGGCTGCACACCGGCGTAGGCTCGACGGAGCCGGCCAAGAGCGGAGGTACCGGCTTTGCCGGTGCCGGAGCGGGAAAATGAACGCGCGTCCAGGCTTCGTCCTCTGGTTCACGGGCCTGTCGGGCGCGGGCAAGACGACGATCTCGAACATCGTCGAGCCGGAACTCGAGCGCCGCGGTTTCGTCGTCGACCACCTCGACGGCGACATCGTGCGCACCCACCTCTCGAAAGGGCTCGGTTTCTCGAAGGAGGACCGCGACACGAACATCGCGCGGATCGGCTGGGTCGCGTCGCGGATCGCCCGTGCCGGCGCGGTCGTGGTTGTCTCCGCGATCTCGCCGTACGAGGAGATGCGCAAGCACGCGCGCTCGCTCGTCGAGCAGCACGCGCCGTTCGTCGAGATCTTCGTCGCGACCTCGCTCGAGGAGTGCGCGCGGCGCGACCCGAAGGGTCTCTACGCGGCCGCGTTCGCCGGCGAGATCGCGGAGTTCACCGGCGTTTCGGCGCCGTACGAGGAGCCGCTCGATCCGGAGGTTCGTCTCGAGACCGCCGGCCGCACGCCGCCCGAGGCGGCGGCCGTGGTGATCGCGCGGCTCGAGGAGCTCAACCTCATTCCCGTGGAAGCAGAGGTCGAAAGCTGAGCATCTCCCGCGTTCGGCTCACCCACCTCGAGCGACTCGAGGCGGAGGCCATCGACATCATGCGCGAGGTCGTCGCGGTGGCCGAGAACCCCGTGATGCTCTACTCGATCGGGAAGGACAGCTCGGTGATGCTGCGCCTGGCCGAGAAGGCCTTCGCGCCGGCGCCGCCGCCGTTCCCGTTCCTCCACGTCGACACGACCTGGAAGTTCCGGGACATGTACGCCTTCCGCGCGCAAATGGCGGAGGAGCACGGGCTCAACCTGCTTGTGCACGTGAACGAGGACGGTCTCGCCCGCGGGATCAACCCCTTCGACAGCGGCTCGGTCGTACACACGGACGTCATGAAGACCGAGGGTCTCAAGCAGGCGCTCGACAAGCACGGCTTCGACGCAGCCTTCGGCGGTGCGCGGCGCGACGAGGAGAAGTCGCGCGCGAAGGAACGCATCTTCTCCTTCCGGACGGCGCAGCACCGGTGGGACCCGAAGAGCCAGCGGCCCGAGCTCTGGCGGCTCTACAACGCGCGTCACCGCCGCGGCGAGTCGATCCGCGTTTTCCCGCTGTCGAACTGGACCGAGCTCGACGTCTGGCTCTACATCCACCGCGAGGAGATCCCGATCGTGCCCCTCTACTTCTCCGCCGAGCGGCCGGTCGTCGAGCGCGACGGGACGTGGATCATGGTCGACGACGACCGGATGCGGATGCGGCTCGAGCCCGGCGAGGAGCCCGAGATGAAGCGCGTGCGCTTCCGGACGCTCGGCTGCTACCCGCTCTCGGGCGCGATCGAGTCGGACGCCGACACGCTGCCGAAGATCATCCAGGAGATGCTGCTCGCGAAGACGTCCGAGCGGCAGGGGCGGATGATCGACCACGACGAGTCGGCCTCGATGGAGAAGAAGAAGGTCGAGGGCTACTTTTAGAGTGGTCGCTCCAGCGGACACGGCACTGCTCGGGCGGCTGCAAACGCATCGCATCGCGGCGTCCTCGGTCGCCCTCGTAGCCTCCGCTACGAGGGCTCCCTGCGTCCTTGCGCTGCTCGGTTTTCGCGCGCCCGACCAGCACCGCGCCCACCGGAGAGACCACTAGTGTCCAGTGACCTCATCGAGCGCGACATCGACGCGTACCTCGAGGCGCACGAGCGCAAGAGCCTCCTGCGCTTCATCACGTGCGGCTCCGTCGACGACGGCAAGAGCACCCTGATCGGACGGCTGCTCTACGAGTCCCAGATGCTCTTCGAGGATCAGATGGCCGCGCTCGAGGCGGACTCGAAGCGCGTCGGGACGCAGGGCGAGGAGCTCGACTTCGCGCTCCTCCTCGACGGCCTCGCCGCCGAGCGCGAGCAGGGGATCACGATCGACGTCGCCTACCGCTTCTTCTCCACCGACACGCGCAAGTACATCGTCGCGGACACGCCGGGTCACGAGCAGTACACGCGCAACATGGTCACCGGTGCCTCGACCGCCGACTGCGCCGTGATCCTCCTCGACGCGCGGAAGGGCGTGCTCACCCAGACGCGCCGCCACAGCTATCTCGTCTGGCTGCTCGGGCTTCGCCACATCGCGGTCGCCGTGAACAAGATGGATCTCGTCGACTATTCCGAGGAGCGCTTCCACGAGATCGAGCGGCAGTACGGGGCGTTCGCAGAGCGGCTCGGGCTCGAGGAGTTCACGCTCATCCCGTGCTCGGCGTTACGCGGTGAGAACGTCCTCGAGCGCTCCGAGGCGATGCCCTGGTACGACGGCCCGACGCTCATGGAGTACCTCGAGACGGTGGAGGTCGACCAGGAGCGGATGCAGGACGCGCCGTTTCGGCTGCCGGTGCAGTGGGTCAACCGGCCGAGCTCGGACTTTCGCGGTTACGCCGGCACGATCGCCGGAGGGCAGATCGCGCCCGGCGAGCGCGTCGTCGTCCTGCCCGCGGGGATCGAATCGACCGTCGCGCGCATCGTCTCCTTCGACGGCGACCTCGAGCTGGGCGTCGCCGGCCAGGCCGTTACGTTGACCCTGGAAGACGAGATCGACGTCAGTCGCGGCGACATGATCGCCGCAGCCGATGCGCCGGCTCCGGTGAGCCAGCAGTTCGAGGCGACCGTCATCTGGATGGCCGAGGAACCCCTCCTACGCGGCCGGACGTATCTGATGCGCGTCGGGACGACCATGGTGCCCGCAACGGTGGCGCCGATCCGTTACAAGCTCGACGTCGACACGCTCGAGCAGATCGCGGCGACGCAGCTCGACCTGAACGAGATCGGCGTCGTCCACGTCGAGCTGGGGCAACCGGTCGCGTTCGACCGGTATGTCGACAACCGCGACACCGGCGGGTTCATTCTCATCGACCGGATCACGAACCACACCGTCGGCGCGGGGCTGCTCATGCGCGCTCTACCGCGCAGCGAGAACGTCCGCCTGCAGGAGCTCGTGGTCGACCGCGATGCGCGCGCCGGGCTCAAGGCGCAGCACCCGTTTGTCGTCTGGCTGACGGGACGGCCCGGCGCCGGCAAGTCGTCGATCGCGAATGTGCTCGAGGCCCGGCTCTTTGCGGCCGGTCGCCACACCGTCCTGCTCGACGGCGCGAACCTGCGCCGCGGCCTCTCGAAGGACCTCAGCTTTAGCGATGCCGACCGCGCGGAGAACAATCGGCGCGCGAGCGAGGTGGCCCGCCTCATGACGGAAGCCGGGCTGATCGTGCTCGCCGCCTTCGTCTCCCCGTTCCGTGCCGACCGGGAGACGGCGCGGTCGCTGTTCGACGAGGGCGAGTTCATCGAGGTCTTCGTCGACCTGCCTGCCGAGCTCGCAGCCGAGCGCGACACGACCGGCCTCTACGCCAAGGCGGGGACGGACGGGGTCATCAACCTCACCGGCGTCGACTCGACGTACGAGGATCCGGAGGAGCCGGACCTCCACCTCGACATGGCCACGTTGGACGTCGAAGCCGCTGCGGACCGTGTGCTCGCGCTGCTCAGCGAGCGCGGGCTGTTGTCGGATCACCTCTCGTGACCTGGCAGTTCGTCCTCGTGGGGCTGGGCCTCGGCCTGATCGTCGGGCTGACCGGCGTTGGCGGGGGCTCGCTCATGACGCCGGTCCTCATCATCGTCTTCGGCTTCAAGCCGACCTATGCGGTCGGCACCGACATCTTCCACAGCGCGATCTTCAAGTCGTTCGGCGCCTGGCGGCATCGCCGGCTCGGCACGGTGCATGGGCACGTCGCGCTCTGGCTGTTCGCCGGCTCGGGCCCGTCTGCGATCGCGGGCGTCGCGGTCTCCTGGTTCCTGCGGAACGAGCTCTCGAACGCGCAGACGATTCTCGGGTACGCGATCGGCGTTGCTCTGATCCTCGGCGGCAGCGGCTTCCTTGCCAAGGCGTTCGTGAAGCGTGGTGTCCAGCCGAGCGAGGGCCCGTTCATCATGTCTCACCGCGACAAGGCGATCGCCCTCGCGACCGGAGTCGTGTTCGGCTTCATCCTCGGCCTGACGTCCGTCGGTAGCGGGACGTACTTCGGGCTCGTGATGGTGCTCGCCTATCCGCTGACGATGTCGCGGATCGTCGGGACGGACATCTTCCACGCCGCGGCGCTGCTGTGGATCGCCGGCTTCGGGCACGTCATCATCGGCGATGTCGATTGGCACGCAGTGCTCTGGCTGTTGATGGGCTCGATCCCCGGGATTCTCATCTCGAGCCGCTGGACGGTCCGCGTCCCGGAGCTGACGATCCGCGGCGGGCTCGGCGGCATCCTCGTCATCAGCGGGGTCAGGCTGCTCGATCCGAATCTCCCGAACTGGCTCCTCGGCGCGGAACTCGGCACTCTCGTGGTCGTCCTGGCGGCCTACACGGCGGTGAAGATGGACGTGTTCCGCACCGCTCCCCGACGGGCCTAACCGTTTTCTTAATCCCCGCGCCGTAGAATCTGGCGGCTTTGCCGCGGGCTCTCTCGACGATCGTCCTCCTGGGCCTGCTCCTGGCCACCGCCGGCGCTTTCGCGCTCACCGAGCATCTGAAGCTCATCAAGAGCCCGATCTATGCCCCGCTCGTGACGAAGAAGTTCTCGCCGGTCTGCCACTGCGCGACCGACAAGGCGAAGATCAAGTTCAAGCTGCGGCATTCGGAGCTGGTCACGGTGACGATCGTCGACTCCGGCGGCCACGTCGTCGACACGGTCGCAACCCGCAGGAGCGAGCAGAAGGGCTCCGTCACGTTCCTCTGGGACGGGCGCACCACGACAGGCGTCGCGGCCGACGGGTCGGTGTACCAGCCGCAGATCGAGCTCTCGAACGAGCGGCGGACGATCCTCATGCCGAACAAGATCGTGATCGACACGACGCCGCCGAAGGTGCTCTCGGCGAGCGCCGGGGACGGGATCTTCATCCGCGGCGGCCAGCACTCGCTCCCCCTCCAATACACCTTCAGCGAGAAGGCGCACGCGTTGGTGTACGTCGGCGGTCGTCGCGTCATCTTCGGCAACGCGAGCCGCCTGAGTGACAAGGTCAACTGGAACGGCAAGGTCGGCGGGAGAGCGCTGCGGCCGGGCCGCTACGTCCTCGAGGTCGCGGCAGTCGACATCGCCGGGAACGAGACGCCGCCGGCCGAGCGGAAGCGCCTCGTCGTCCGGATTCGCTTCATTGCACTCGACGAGTCGTCGATCCATGTCGCGGCCGGCGCGAGGTTCGCCGTCCAGGTCCGGACGGACGCGCCGCAGTACACGTGGAAGTTCTCCGGCGCACACGGCAGCGAGAAGAAGAGGTTGCTCCACCTGCGCGCGCCGGCACGGCGTGGCCGCTACCGCCTCGTCGTCTCGGAGGACGGCCATTCGACGACCGCGATCGTGATCGTGGGAGAGAAGTGATCTCGTGATCGGCCTCGCGCGCCTCGCCGCGCCGATCGCGTGCGTCGGCCTCGCCATCCTCCTCACGGCGCGGACACGACAGAACCGGCTCGCGGGGCTCGGCTACGCCGCGGTCGGCACTGTGCTTCTCGTCGCGTCCCTGCGGCTGCCGAACGCGCGCGAGCTTGCGAAAGCGATCGGCGGGCTGCTCGTGCTCGGCCCGGCGCTCGCGTGGGCGTTCCGCCGCGAACCGTGGCTCGTCGTGTACCTCGCGCTCGCGACGCTCCCGATCCGCGTCCACTTCCTCCACCACCAGCTGCTCGTGCCGCTCTACGTCGTCGCGGCGGGAGCCGGCTTCAATCTGCTGCGAGAGCTCGTGGCGGGAGACGAGCGTTCGCGGGAGCTCGGGCGCGCAACCAAGCCGTTGGCTCTCTACCTCGTCTGGATCGGCCTCTCGATGGTGTGGACGGTCGACATCCGAACGGGCGCGATCGACGTCCTCGCCTA
>Ga0265338_10006442_pt1 | contig 14964 bp, 16 predicted proteins | sample 42126metaG_FD_193579 | JGI IMG/M metagenome (GOLD analysis project Ga0265338, IMG submission 193579) | Rhizosphere microbial communities from Carex aquatilis grown in University of Washington, Seatle, WA, United States - 4-21-26 metaG | ecosystem: Host-associated > Plants > Roots > Rhizosphere... | reverse complement strand
TTCGCCTTGCGGTGATCTGCTACGACCTGATCCCGTTCCTCTTCCCGGCGCTGTTTCCCGCTGCCGACCTGGCCATGGTCCGCCGCTACTGGTCGGAGATCCTGCCGATCGCCGACCTGGTCATCTGCAACTCGCGCGTGGTCGAAGCCGATGTGCGCGCGATCGCCGCGGCGCAGGGGACGCCGGTCCGGGCGACCGCGGTGGCGCCGCTGGGGTTCGATCTGCCGGCCGTTGGATCGGCGCAGGTTGCGTTGCCCGGCGACCTCGTCTCCGGGCGCTACGTCCTGTTCGTCAGCACGATCGAGCCGCGCAAGGGCCACGCGCTGCTGCTGGACGTCTGGCAGCGCCTTCTGGCGCGTGGCATCCCGCAGCAACACGGGTTTCACATGGTGTTCGTCGGCCGTCCCGGCTGGCAGGTGCCCTGCTGGGACCTCGGCGCGGTGCTCCAGCGGATCGATGCCGCCTCGGGCGACGGGATGCTGCTGCATCTTCAGGGGATCGGTGACGCCGAACTCGACGCGCTGTATCGCCACGCCGCCTTCTGCGTTTATCCCTCGCTCTACGAGGGTTTCGGCCTGCCCATCATAGAGGCGTTCGCGCGCGGCAAGGCAGTCATCGCCTCCACCGGCGGCGCGGTGCCCGAAACGGCGGGTGACCTGGCGCCCTGCCTCGACCCAACCGACGCGGCTGCGTGGGAGCAAATGCTGGCCGACTGGATCGAACACGAGGAGCTTCCCGCCGCGTACGAGAAGCGTATCCGCGCCGGGTTCGCGCATCCCAACTGGGCCCATGCCGCCACAAACATCCTCACGATCGCCAATAACCTCTCCCGCCCCCAATAAGACCTCTCCCGCTGCGCGGGAGAGGTCGAGACGCGCAGCGTCGAGGGTGAGGGTGATCGGGCCGCCCCGTAGCCACTTCCTCCACGCCCTCCGGCCCCGACACCCCTACATGCTTCCCCCCGCCGATCGATCCGCCGCGCACCTCCCGCCGGACCCATTCTCCTCTCTCCTCACCGCAAGCCCGCACGCAGCCCCAGCAGCCAGGCATGCAGCCGAGTGCGCGGACGCAACCCAGGCTGCCGCAGCAGCAATTCGATCGCCGCGTGCGCGGAACCGGTGTGGCCAGCGGCGAGCGCCTCCTTCGCGGCATCCATCGCGCGGACCGTGATGTGCCGCGTGATCGCCGCCTCAGCCACACCGATGTCTCGCAGGAACCCGCGGTCGATCAGCGGAACCGCGTCCGCCAGGTCGTCCCCGCCCGCCCGCCGCTGCGCCGCCACAACCAGCGCGCCCAATTCGGACAGCGACCGTTGCTCCAGTTCCTGCCAGGACGACTGGCCCGCATGCTGCCGATACGCGAGCAAAGCCTCCGGCAGGTTCATCAGGTCGTGGCGTTCCGACAGACGCAGCCAAAGGTCGAAGTCCTCCGCATGGCGAAACGCCCCGCGATAGCCGCCCGCATCCAGCACGGCTGCACGTCGCAGCATCATCGTCGGGTGGATCATGCAATTGCCCAGCCGCAGCGCGTCGCGGATCGCCGCCGGCGTGAGGGGCGGACTGCGGCGGCCCAGCATGGTGCCGTCCCGGCCGATCACGCCGCAGGCGCTGCCCAACGCCACGACGCCTGGGTGCCTGTCGAGCGCGGCGACCTGGCGCGCCAACCGTTCCGGCATGGCCAGGTCATCCGCATCCATCCGGGCGACATAGAAGCCGCGTGCCTCCGCCAGTCCGCGGTTGAGTGCTGGCACCAGGCCGAGCAGTGGTTGCGTCAGCACGCGCAGCCGCCGGTCCCGCGCGGCGAGATCGCCGACGACTGCCGGCGTTGCGTCGCGCGATCCGTCGTCGATCACCAGTAGCTCGAACGCATCGAATGTCTGCGCGAGGATGCTGCCGATCGCCGCCGCGACGAACGCGGCACCGTCGCGCACCGGCAGCACCACCGACACCAAAGGCGAGGTCATTGAAAGGCCGTCCTACGCATGGCGCTGTAAAGGCCGACACGAAAAAGGTGAACCACGCGGGTGCGCGGATCGGTCATGTGCGACACCGCCGCGTGGCTCGTGCGGCGCGGTCTGCTGCAGGCATTTAACACGGAAAGCACGAAGAACCACGGGAGCAGTACGGGGTTGTTCAGACGACAAATTGCCGCAGGCTGTGCTGCAATAGAAGCGGACCGACATTGAACAGCAGGCCGCGGCAATGGCTGCTCATGCGGAGGCTGGCCGGAGCCCGGGCGTCATGTGCCGGCACGATGTTCGCAACAGCTTTGATTTCAACGATCAGTTGCCGATCCACGAGAATGTCCGCGCGCAACCCTTCGGCGTATGGGACGCCCTGGCAGGTAACCGGAATTCCGGCTTGCCGTTTGAAGGCGCCCCCTGCTTGCTCCGGTTCATGGCACAGGCAGCCCTCATAAACGGATTCCGGCATGCCCGGTCCGGTCTGGTCCGGGGACCTGGCCCCCGGGATGCATCTCGATGGCCAGCCTGATGGCTGGTTCGGCCAACTCGCGTACCAGCGGCATTCCGCCGTGCCTCTGTGGCGTTGCGTGGTCCTCCGTGCCCGCCGTGTCAAAGGCTGAATCGTAAGCTCGGCTTGCCGCATTTCACGCCGCCGGGCAGCCAGTTTCTACGGATGGTCTTGCCAGGCGCGCAAGAATTTTGCCGTCGCCGATCTGTTGCGGAGCATGAAAGAATCCACCCGCGTCAACCCGCGGATCGGACGCCCGAGACAACGGTGGCGCAAGTTGCCCACCGGCGGTGCCAGCGTTCGAATGCCGCGGACCGCGGACTGGCCCCGGTTCGGCGCGGTCCCGTCGCCCATGCCGCGCTGACCGTGCGGTCCACAAACGTCCAATGTTCATCGCAGAGAAGCTGCGGACAGCCGCAGAGAGCCGCGGAGACTGCATACCTCCGGGCCAATGGAGACGGTGTACGGCTTCCGCGCAGTCTCCCCGACGGCCAGTGCGAACCGCGGCAAAGTTTTTTCAGCACGGAGGACGTGCGGAGAACACGGTGACCACGGAGCAGAAGCGGTCGGCTTTGACGGAAGCTACACCACGTAGCGATGGAGGCCAGCCACCAGTCGTGGCACGTTGAAGTTCAGCAGCAGACCGACGTGGAATCCGGCTCATGCGTAGGTAGGTTCGGAGCTGCTCCGCATGGATTGGCAGGATGGTGCTGACGGCTTTGATTTCCAGGATAAGCGCGCCTGCGACGACGACATCCGCCTTGAAGCCGTCGCCGACATCCGTGCCGCTGTAGAGGACGGGAATTGTGACCTGCCGAGCGAAGGCAATGCCTGCGTCTGCCAATTCTTGGCACAGGCACATCTCATATACGGATTCCAACAGTCCTGGGCCGGTATGCCGGTGCATCTCGATCGCCAGCCCGATCACCCGGTCGGTCAACGGTTCCGCAAGAGGCATAACGCTCTCTCCGTGAGCACCGTGCTCTCCGCACTTTCTCCGTGCTGAAAATCCATGAAACGTTGAGGCACCGGCATTGCATGTGTGGCCTCGGCAACGCGCCATGCCGGCGGCGACCACAGTGCGGCGGCCCGGGTGTGGTTCAACCAACAGAGTTCGCAATAAGAGCAAACATTTTTCCTGGCCGCTCGAAGAGACAGTCGCTGGGTTTTGGTCAGAAGGGTCGGCCTGCTTCCAAGAGGCCCCTATGGATGGATTGCGGACATTCGAGTTCTGCGCGGCACACAGGTTGCGGTCGGTTGCAAGTGCATAAGTCAAGACACTTTCGGGTTTCCTGGAAGATATGACCGTAACGGATGCGGAGTAAGTCCGGCCAGTCGTCGCGCTTACTGCTTACTTATGATGTTTCGGCATATGTTCGCGTAGCACCGCGTTGATACGCGCTTGCCAGCCGCTGCCCTCTTGCCGGAAGGCTTCCAGCACATCTGGATCGAGCCTCAGAGTCTGGTTGACCTTCCTGTCTGGCTTTTCCGGCCGTCCTCGTCCCCGCTTGACGTTTTCTGCCGCCTCGGAGCCGAACACCTCTGCGATTACGTTCAGCGCCGGGTGAGCGTGGCGAATTTCCTGCTGCGTCCACTCGGGGTTGTCGCTGTCCGGACGCGAAGTGGCGTCATTGTCCTTTCTCTTGCTCATATCGCTTGACCGCTTTCCTGTTCGCCTTGCGGAAGCTGATGACATGCGTGGCATCATCCCGCATCGTAATGACGGCAATGTGTAGGCGACCGTCTAGCGGTGCCAGAATGCGTAACCGCTTTTCACCATGGTCTTTCCTCGTATCCTCCACCGCTATCGCCGTATCCCAATCGAGGTCGGCCACCCGCTCGAATGACAGGCCAGGCTCCGTGAGGTTTTTGTCATTCTTGGTAGGGTCGAATGTGATGCGCATTTAATTAATGCTACAGCGAGAAATAGAAGTTGTCAAGAATATTCGCTACAGCGGAAATTGGCTGAGGTCCTGTACCAGAATTCAAGACTTTCGGACCGCTGCGGCGCGCGGATTACAGGTGCCGTCGAAAATCCATGTGCTGATGAAGGACGCGCACAATCAGGACACCAGTAGCGGTCTTGCGGTAGAAGACCGAATGGCTTGCGGTTTCAATCTTCCGGTAGCCTGGTCGGATATCGCTCGCGTTGCGTTCGAGGTCGGGAAATTCCGCCAGTACCCGGAACGTTTCGTGCAGCCCCAGGATGTATTGTTCGGCGCGGGTGGGGCCCCATCGTTGCAGGGAGAACTCGGCGATCGACTCGATGTCGGCATCGGCTTTGCGCGACAGGGCGTAGTTACCCACGCGTCATGCCGCTGCGTTGCTTTACCGCCTTCCATATGTCGTGGACGCCACGGGCGCTGACGCCACTTTCCTCGCCCTCGATCAGGGCGGCACGGAGCGCGGCGAGCCTGGTCTCTTGTTCCTCCAACAGGCGCAGGCCGGCGCGCACGACATCACTGGCGCTGCCGTAGCGGCCTTCGCTCACCTGGGCCTCGATGAAGCCGGTGAAGTGCTCGCCGACGCTGAATGACGTGTTCTTGCCCATGCCGCTCAATACCAAATACTGGTACGGTCGGCAAGATGCTTCCAAAGTTCTGCTTCCAAAGTTCAAGACTTTCGGGCGCTTTGCTGTCTGACCACTTGATTCGTCTCATCGCGCTCCTTACGTCGAGCGCACGTGGTGACGCGGGCCGTGCCGGTCTGCGTCTTGGCTTGTTCATGCCTCTTGAGCGCGCCGTTCGAGCAGCAGAGCACATCGTAAGGTTTTTTCGATGGTCTCCCTGTGTTCGAAGTTGACGCCAGTGATCCTTGCTATCACGGTGGCGATTTTCGCGGCTACGATGCTGGTAGTCGTCTGGCGAACGTTGCCACGATCACCGCTCGGAGGAAATCAGATTCGATGGCGTGTTCGCATCAGCGCTGATTGCGGCCCTCACCCGAACGGCAGAAGGCAGGAGCCGGGCGAAACCGCGCGGCCAGCATATGGGCCGACCGCCGAAGCTCACGCCGCAGCAGCAGAAAGAAGCACGGCGGCGGCGGGCCGAGGGCGAAACGCTCAAGGAACTGGCGAAGAGCTACAACGTGGGTGTGGCGACGACTTCGAGTCTGGGTACGGTAGGCTAAGCAGATATGGTGCGGGACGGCAATTTATCACATTATAGCGGGCACACTTACGGAGCGAGGCGACGGGATGACGGACTGGTATGTTGAATACCTCGACCTTCAAAACAACGGTAGGGAGATGCAATCTCGGCACTACGACAGGCGAGAACTCGCCATAGCTGCGGCCCGTGACCTCATGCATCTGCTCAAAAATTACAAAGTAATCCGAGTGGTCGGTTCCGGTGGTGAAGTAGTGGAACTGTCCGAGATACAGCGGTGACTGAGTCGAGTGTAGTGATCTGACGTTGGAAGTGTCCCCATGAACGAATGGACGAGTCCGTGGGATTGGGCTTTGGTAGTCTTATTGCTCTTTGTACCATGGCGTCGCATTTACCACGAGATGCGGCAGGTACGTGATTGCTATGTGCTGCGGCACGTCGCGTTCGAGCGGCTATACGAGCAGCCATGGCGGGGTGTTGAAACGGATGTAAGTTGGCGCGGCTTTGACGGTTATTCTGCTGCTAAGGCGATTTTTGATCAATGCACAATTGGCGCACTGGATGACCGATACCATGAAACCGAGGATTGTCTGTTTTTGGTTCGAGCCAAGTCCAAAGAGGCTGCAATTGCCCGCCTGATGGCTGGTCAAGCCTACGACAAAACGCTGCTCCACACGACACCGACAAGTGAGCTCCTGAGTCGCCGCGCGTATTTGATAGACGAACACAAAGCAAGGGACGCTCAGACGGAATGAATGCCGTGACAAAGTTGCTATATGTATTCGACGGCTGAACCGTGGGTGACACGAAGGCTCTGATCTATCTTTGGGAAACAGATAACCGCGCCGACTTACCATAAAGCCGCCTTACGCGGCATTCGTGTGTAGATCACCGACAAATGTCACCCGCATGACTGATAGAGATCTCACTCGGGCACTCTGTCGCCACGGCATGTGGGTGACGTGCGATGGCGGTGATCGGATGAGCGATCGGGAGCTGTCTCGGATGCGCTTAATCATCAATCTGTTGGACAGCGGCCCAGGGTTGCAACGGCCGGCGTTGGAGAACCGCCACTCCGAGGCTGCGGTATTGCACGATGCCGAACCGCAACAAGGCGGCACTCTGCGGCGGGCAGCGAAGCAAGCAAGAATTTCAACGCAGATCAGCAGCAGATGCACGCAGATGCACGCAGATCGGCCAGGGTCCGGCTTGCTCGTCCTTGCCACAAGCCGCAGGACCGCTCCTGACGAGCAGTGCCGATACGCCCGCCCCAGTCCCATCCGCGTGCATCTGCGTTCATCTGCTGCTGATCTGCGTTAAGATTCTTGCTTGTTTGCTTGCTTCGCAGCCCGCCGCACCCTGCCACACCGGCGGCCGCGTGCCGCGCGCAGCAAAATCGCCTGGATCAAAGCGTCCGCCCCGGCCGTAACTGCGATCACGCAGCGAGCTGATGCTGCGCGTCATTACGAGGGACGAAGCGACGAAGCAATGCTTGGGGGAGGGGTCGTGCGGCACGCACCCCTCCCCCCAACCCCCCTCCCTCAAGGGGAGGGGGAGAGTCTTACCCACGGCCTTACTCATGGCCTTACCCACGCATGGTTAGTGCATATCCCTCTAACCATCACAGTTATTGGTATTGACATACCCCTTGCCGCTCTGCTATACAGCGTCCGCTATTGCAACACGCCAGCGAAAGGCAGCTTCCTCTCCCCACCATGATGCGCGATCCACTCACACCTCCGGCCGGCGCCTGTTACCCCGATGCAGATCGGATCGGCGAAGCTGCGCCCGCGCGCCTGCCCGAGTGGCTCGTTCAGCTCATTGCCATGCTGCTCCACTTCGTGCTCCGGCGCATGCATGCCGTGCGCTTGCAAAATGCCCAACTGCGCGCCTGGTGCCACGAGCGGCCGGACATGGAGGCCGGGTCAGCCCAGCATCTCGCCGCCCTCATCGGCGGCGCGTTCGGCAACTCCATCGCCTGGATGTGCCTGTACGACGGCATCGGGCCGGGCCATCGCGACTGGCCGGCGCTGTCGCGCGCCATTCTCGCGTTCGGCGGCAGCCTGCGGGCGTTCGACCCGGGCCGCCGCGGCCGCCCGGCCATGGGTCAGCCGTGGTGGGGCAACCCGTATGTCATGCCCGGCCTGGCCGCGCCGCAGCGCGCAACGCCGGCCGCCGGCATGCTCTCTGCACTGCTCGCACGTGACGCCGCCGACGGCGCATTCGCTCTGGCCGGCGCAGCTTCGCCCGCGCCACACGCCGCCGCCGCGCCCGAGCCCGAGCCCAATGGGGCCCCGATGCCGGCATCCTGGCGTTCGCCGATCGCGCGCGTCGCCACCGGTCCGCCCCAGGTTTGGGGCCCGCCACACTGCTACGCCTGACCCACGGGGCCGGACCACGGCCAGCCCCGCCGTCCTGATTCGTGCCGGCTGAAAATCCCGTACCGAGCCAGGCACGGCATCCGCATTCAGGGCGTTCCACCCACTAACCTGCCTTCCGCGCCATGGGTGACGCATCGCAGTGGCAAGAAACAACCCCCCCCGCTGCCATTCGCTGTTGCATCCGAGACGGGCCGGCCGCCGCCGGCTGGCGGTCAACGCGCAACGACACCTTACGGCCCCAGTCGCCATCTCGTGCTTCACCGGCACGCATGACAGTGACTACGATAAGACGGGATAGGTGGGACGTTTCGCAATGTCCGGATCCTGGCAAACCCCGCGGCCCATGCCGCACGCCTCTTCGCTGCCCGCGGTCAGCTTCGTCACCGTTGCGGCGGACGGCTACCTGTTCGTAAGGCTGCTGATCGAGAAGCTGCGTGCCTTCGCCGGCGACCGCGACTACGAGATCGTCGTGGTAGACCGCGGCAGCCGCGATGGCACCCGGACCTGGCTGCGCGCCCAACCAGACGTGCGCGTGCTGACCCGGCGCGTGTGGCCATGGACGCGCGGCCACGGCCACGGCGAAGCCGCTGAAATCGGTGTGCGTGCGGCACGCCACGCCCGCGTCGTATTGCTCGATTCCGACACCCATCCGGTGGAACCCGACTGGTTGCGCTGCAGTGTCGATCGGCTGGACGAGCACCATCGGCTGGCCGGCGCGGTGTTCCGCGACAACCACCGCGGCAACCCGCATGGCTGGTACATCCACCCGCATTTCATGGCGTTCTTCAAGGCCGACCTCGGCACCCTGGTCGTCCTGCGCAAGCTGCGCGGCGACGACACTGATACCGGCGAGGAAGCGACCCTGCGCGTGCTGGCCGCGAAGCGTGGCGTGGTCGGCCACGAGATCGCGTTCTGTCCGCGCTTCGATGTCGGTCATCCGCAGGTGCCGACCGTCGCCGGAGGAGTCTTCCATGCCTGGTACGTGTCACGGCTCACCCACAGCGAGGACGAAGTGGTGCGCGAGACCGGCGGACGCGTGTCGCGTGCCGGCTATCTGGAGCCTCTGATGGCGCGTCTGCGGGCGGAATACCGCCTCAACTACTGACGGCACTCCCCCGCCACTTCCAACAGCAACTCCTCGACGGCGCGGAAATTGTCGCGCGAATCATGGTGCACCGCCATTTCCCGTGCCGCGATACCGATGCAGCGTCGCCGGCCGGGATCCAGCAATTGCCGCATCGAGGCGGCGAGCGCCGGCACGTCCTCGGGATCCGGCAGGACGAACCCGCTGCGTCCGTCCGTGATCAATTCGCTCGCACCGTTCATCGCCGTGGTGATCACCGGCAGCCCGGCGGCCAACCCTTCGATGGTGACCAGACTGCACGCATCCCAGCGGGTCGGGTGCACCACGGCATCGGCGGCGGCAAACAGCGGCGCCATATCGGTGACTGGCCCCAGGAATTGCACCCGGTCGCCAACACCGAGCTGCGCGGCCAGTCCGGTCCAGAACGCATCCGCCACGCCACCTGCCACCACCAGCTTCGCGTCCACGCCTTCCTGTCGCAGCACGGCCAGCGCGCGTATGGCGCTGTCCACCCCCTTGAGTTGCAGGTTATGCGCGGCAGCAAGGAAGACCGTGCCATCGCCGAGGCCCAGCATGCGGCGTGCCGGTTGCCGCAATCCGGCAAGCCGGGTGGGCGAGAAGCGCCGCGTATCGACGCCGTTGGGAATCACGATCAGTCGCTCGGGCGGCACAGCGTGGTGCTCTGCCAGCAGGCCGCACAGCCGATGCGACAGGGCGACGATGCGCCTGGCGTTCCGCGCCTGCATTTGCTCCAGCCTCGCCAGGTGCCAGCGGTAGCGCCAGCCGCGTGGCGAGATCATGCTGCGCACGCGGCGCAGCCCGGACTGCGCATCGCGCAGCGAGGCTTCGCTCAGGCGGCGGGACCCGGTGTGCGGATGGAACACGTGCCCCGACCAGCTCGTGCCACTGTCATGCACGACGTCCGCTCGCAGCGTCGCAATGCTGCTCGCAACGTTGCGCGCCCGCTCGAGCATGCGGCGGGCGTGCGGCAGAATATGCGACCGGATCGGCAATGCATGGTTGGCTTCGCCGAACGCGACCACGTGCACGTCGTGCCCGCGCCCCAGCAGGTGGGCCGCGAAACCCACCGTCCATTGCTCGCGTCCCCCGACCAGCGGATCGAAGCGATCGGCAACCAGGGCGATCTTCATGGCGACCCGTAGGGCGGGACAGCGCAGCGGCTTCCGCCATCGCTTCGCGGCACACCACGACGGCAAATCAGGCCAATCACCGCCTGCCCTTTGCTGCGGCGACGGATGGCGCTGCGCTTGCCCGCACTACCCAACATCCCTGACATCCCTCCGTCCACCGCACCCAACCAGCAACGAAACACACGCATCAATGCCGTGCCGGTACAGGTTTCATGCCACAGCGCGCGGCGAAACTGCGGTGCATTGCCAAGGCCACTGGCATCGGACCGCGCCCCTGCGCCGGCCGTCACACCCAAAACAGCAGTAGCAGGCTCCCGACGCCAATCACGAAGCAATAGTATGCGAACGGGTTGAGCGCCCAGGCGTCGTGCTGGCGGAAATAGCGCATCAAAAACGCGGTACTTGCGAACGCTGTCACGCCCGCCACCACCGCCGCCAGCGCCGACAGGCGGAACACCCCCGGCGGCATGCTTTCGTGCAGCAGCTTGGGCACCTCCAACACCGTTGCGCCGAGAATGATCGGCGTCGCGATCAGGAAGGAGAAGTGCGCCGCGCCTTCATGGTCGATGCCACGCAGCAGCCCGCCGACGATGGTGGCTCCCGAGCGCGATATCCCCGGGATCAGCGCCGTGCATTGCCAGCAGCCGATGGCCAGCGCGTCCATCGCGTTCAGCGTGGTCAGCGGCCGGTGGCCCAACCCGCGCACCTTCTCGCCGAAGATCAGCAGGCCGCCGTTCATCACCAGGAAGGCAGCTGCGACCATCGGCGAGCCGAACAAGCCACGGAAGAACTTCTCTGCCACGAAGCCCAGGATCACCGCCGGGATCGTGGCGATCACGATCAGCACGAACACGCGGCGGCTCTCGCCGACCTGGTGCGCGCCGCCGATCCCCAGCACGCCGGTCGCCAGCATCCACCAGTCGCGCCAGAAATACACCAGCAACGCCGTCGCGGTGCCGAGATGCAGCATGACCAGGAATGGCAGGAAAGCGGGTGCGTGCTGGTCGATGTGCCAACGCAGCAGCGCCGGCAGCACGACGGCATGGCCCAGGCTGCTGACCGGAAACAGTTCGGTCGCGCCCTGGAGGACGGCGATAACAAGGGCTTGCAGTGTGTTCATTCCGGCTTCCTGGCTGAACCGCGCTGATTCCGCAACGCCTTGCTCAATCATTCATCGGATACGCCGCCATCAGCCGCGTCTGCGTCCGCCAGTGCCGCCACATCGCCCTGATGCCCGCCGGCCGGAACCCCCGCGCGCGATTGGCCGCCGCGATGCGGAACGCCGCGCCGTAATGGAAGAATTGCGCGCGCCACGCTTCCAGCAGAGACGTCGCCGGGTCCCACACATGCGTCGCCTCGGAGCCGACGCCGTTGATCTCGATGACGCGGAACCCCTCGCCACGCATCAGCGCCTGAACCGAGCCGAAACGAACATCGATGCGGCCGAACCAGAATTCCGGCAGCGCCCGCGCCAGACGGTCGATGCGTTCGGTCAGCGCCTCGGTGGCCAGCCCGGTCCCGTTGCGGAAGATCGAACCCTTGCAGTGATTGCCAACGAACACCAGCCGCACGACTTCGCCCTGCCGCGGCACCTCATCCCACCGCTCCGCCAGGCGACGCAGGTACAGATGCGCAAGGCGGCCGGCGCGCGGATCAGCCAGGATCAGTTCCCGCAGCGTCGAGCGTCCGTCGCCGCTGACGAATGGGGGGTATTTCAATGTGATCGATGTGATGCGGCCGTGCGGTTCGTTGGGGTGCCGGACGTAGAACAGCCCGGCTTCGCCCTCCTCCGGCACGAACTCCTGTAGCATCACGCCGGCGCCGCGGGGGAACGCGGCCAGATAGCGCGCCAGGCCGGCACGATCGATCACCAGCCGAACGCCGGTGCCGTTGCAGCCGACATCCGGCTTGACCACCAGCGGAAAGCCGAGTCCGGCCCGCTGCACGGCCCGTTCCGCCGCCTCCAGATCGGCCGCCGGATCGCTGGCATGCGAGACGATGCTGGTGTAGCGCGCCAGCACGTCGCGTTCGGCGCCGGCGACCTGGTCGAGAATTGCCCGCTTCGACTCGCCACACAATCCGCCCACCACGATGGCCGGATTGGCCGCCGTCGGCAGGCTGAGATCGCCGTAGCGCAGCCCCAGCGCGATCCATTGCGCGACCACCGGCGCATAGAACAGCCAACCCGGCCAGAACTCGAAGAACGAGACGACAGGTGGCGCGGCCGGCGGAGCGGCGACGCGCGACAGATTCAGGGCCGGTTCCAGCTTCATCGCCGTGCACCCTGCATGCCGGAAGTGGCAACCCGTCCGGCGAGAATGACGAACAGCACGAAGCCCGCCGCACCCACCCAGCGCCAGGCGCCGAAATGGTCCATCAGGAATTGCCCCACCTTCAGCGACACGCCGAACAGCAGGCTGGTCCAGCACGTGGTGGCGACCACCGCGGCCAGGATGAACTGCCGCAGGTCGGCGCCGAGGAACCCGCATGTCGTATAGGTTGGCAACCGCAGCCCCGGCAGGAAGCGGCTGACCAGCACCACCTTGAACACCCGGCCCTTGAGCCAGGCGCTGATCGCCTCCGTGCGATGCGGCGGCAGCAGGCGAGCGATCCACGGCACCAGCGCCGACAGCCTGCCCAACCCATACAGCCCGAGATCGCCCAGCACGATGCCGACGAACAGCGCGCCCAGCGCCACCCTCAAGGAGATGTCGCCTTGCTCCGCCTGCATCGCGGCCCCGACCGTCGCCGCATCCTCCAATACGAAGGTTGCCAGCACGATTGTTACCGCCTGTAACAGCGGCGAATGTCCGGCCAGAACCAGCGGCGAGGCGACCCAACCACCGACCACGATCGTTCCGCCCCACCCGTTGCCCGCGCGACGCCGCCTCACATGAGGACCCGCGTCCTGTCGCCCAATCACCTGTTGGTGAAGCGGGCCTACCGGCGCCGCGCCGCGCCGCGCCCTGGCACAGCACCGGCAACGCGGTCCCGCTCCTCCGCCGACAGCGCCATTGGTCCGTGTCGCCATGTCGCTCATGCCGTGTGCATCGGTCACCCGGTGCCGGGCCGTCCGTGCCATAGTGAACCGGTCATGCAGTCGTCGCATCACGATCACCCGCTGGCGCCCGGCCATCATCATGGCCACCAGCACGCGCACGGTGTAACGGCGCGGCGCGGCCGAGCGTTCGCGCTCGGCGCGGCGATCAACCTCACCTTCGTCGTGGCACAGGTCGGCTTCGGGCTGGCCGCCAATTCGATGGCCCTGCTGGCCGACGCCGCGCACAACTTCGCCGATGTGCTGGCGCTGCTGCTGGCCTGGGGCGCCGCCAGCCTGATGAGCAAGCCGCCAACCCGGCGCCGCACCTATGGGTGGGGGCGGAGTTCGATCCTCGCCGCGCTCAGTAATGCAATGGTGCTGCTGATCGGTATCGGTGCGATCGGCCTGGAGGCACTGCATCGGCTTCTGGCGCCGGCCCCGGTGGCGACGCTGACGGTCATGGTCGTGGCGGCAATCGGCATCGTGGTGAACGGCGGCAGCGCGTTGCTGTTCCTGCGCGACCGGGCGCACGACCTGAACGTGCGCGCGCAATTTCTGCATCTGGCGGCCGATGCGGCGATCTCCGCCGGCGTGGTGGTGGCGGCAGCGGCCATCCAGGTCACCGGTTGGTTTTGGCTGGATCCGCTGGCCAGCCTGGCCATCGTCGCCGCGATCGTCGCCAGCACCTGGGGCGTGCTGCGCCAGTCGGTCGACCTGGCAATGGATGCCGTGCCGACCGGCGTATCGCACGATCACGTGCAGGCGTGGCTCGCCGGCCTGCCGGGTGTCGTGGAGGTGCACGACCTGCATATCTGGGCGCTGTCCACCACCGAGACCGCGCTGACCGCGCATCTGGTCTATGCCGGTGACACCGGCGACCGGCGGCTGCACGACCTGGCAGACGAACTTGGCCGCCGCTTCGGCATCGGCCACGCAACGTTGCAGATCGAGAGCGACGCGGACGCCGCGCTGTGCCGGCTGCGCCCGAACGATGTGGTGTAGCAAAGCGGCGCCATTGCTGAGTTGCTGCGTTTCGCGCGATGACGATACACCACCACGCCATGCACCTGGCAGCACGTGCCGTTCTGCTCTTGCTCGATGGCGGAGCACGCGCCAACGCGCCATGGCGCGGTCATCGGCCGGTTTGGGCGGGTTGCCGTGGATACCATGTCGGACCGCGATGCGCTCATGCAGGCGGGTCGGGATCTGAATCGGATGTACGAAGGACGGGTCTCGGCCGATTACGATATCGCCGAACGCACCAGCGTGGACGTGGCGCATGAGTGTCTGGTGAAGGCGCGCCGCCTTCTTGCGACCTGTGCCAGCGCGTTCGGCGACAGATTGGACAATTCCCGCTACCGATGAGTATCCTCGCCGCGAAGAACGACGAGGGGAAGTCCATGAGCGTGGCCTGGACCGATACAACGCACGAAATCGCCGGCGGAAAGCTGCACCTGTCGCGTGCCGGTAGCGGCCGCTCGCTGCTGATCCTGCACCACGACATCGGCACGCCCGACCGCCTGCCGTTCTACGACACTCTGGCAGCCAGCTTCGACGTGCTGGTGCCGCATCATCCTGGCTGGGGCAAGTCGGAGCGTCAGCAATGGATGCGCAACGTGCGCGACATCGCTGCCTGCCACACCTGGTTGCTCGCCGAACTCGGTCTGAGCAATGTGTCGCTGGTCGGGTTGGGCTTCGGCGGCTGGATTGCCGCAGAAATGGCCAGCCAG
>Ga0265338_10006441_pt1 | contig 14965 bp, 11 predicted proteins | sample 42126metaG_FD_193579 | JGI IMG/M metagenome (GOLD analysis project Ga0265338, IMG submission 193579) | Rhizosphere microbial communities from Carex aquatilis grown in University of Washington, Seatle, WA, United States - 4-21-26 metaG | ecosystem: Host-associated > Plants > Roots > Rhizosphere... | reverse complement strand
CCCGCAGAACATGTTCGCGCGCGGCGGGTTCGCCGGGGTCGAGCCAGAGCAGATTACCGTAGCGCCGGACCAGTTCGGGATGGGTGCGGGAAAGGTGATCCAACGCCACCGGGGATCGGGCCTGGGCGGGCGGGAGCGACACGCGGAAGGGGTTAAACCACGCGTATAATTCCAGGCCACGCCGGTGGGCTTCCTTGATGGCGAAGGCGAGCGGATCGTAAAGCGGCTGCGGCGCCCGGCCCATCGTACCGGTCAGAAATTCCGACCATGGTTCGAGGGGCGAGGCATACACGGCATCGGCCATCGGGCGGACCTGAAAGATTACCGCGTTCAACTTTAATTGCACGGCGCGGTCCAGCAGCGCGATCAATTCGGCTTTTTGGTCCGCGACACTAAGGCCGGGTTTGGACGGCCAATCGAGATTCGCGACCGTGGCGATCCAGGCTCCGCGAAATTCGCGCAGCGGCGCCGGCGGGTTGACGGTCGCCGGCGCATAAGTCGCGTCCTCCGCGAAAAGCGTTGCCGACGTCAGACAAATGAATGCGGACAAGATTTTAATTCGGGCTGTCATTGCATGGCGCGAGCAGATTTAGACGCGGTTGCCTGTCCTTTGGCAAAACAAATTTGCCATGAAGTCGGAAAGACCCGGCGCCTTGAAACGAATTGATCTTCTCCGCGACTCTTCGAGTTTGAGGCTGATTTGTCCGGAGATTTGACAAAACGCCACTGCATTTTTATTCCACTACGCATCAATCTCTTACGTGGCTCATTTCCCAGGAGATTTGACAAAGCGAGACGAAGATGGTTCTGTTCTGCCGTTGCAGCCTAAATCCGGCTTCCTTCCTGAGGCCGGATGCGGGAGACCCAGATTCCTCAAGACCGCTTGAGGACGGGGCGAACGGCGCGCGGTAACGCGAGCCAAGGCCACTTTCAAGGCCAAGCCCGTCAGCTAATCTCGCAGGCATTTGGAAGGGCGAGCCCCGAGCCGTGAAGTCCGCGGCCTCCAAGTTCACCCGGATATAAACCGGCTGGTGTTGTCGTGGTTTGAACCGCGGTCACATTGGCCTGCTGAATGGTGATTATGTTGGACATGATATATATCGGGTTGACGGTGCTGTTCTTCGCTGCATTTGCGCTCTATGTGCGCGGCTGCGGAAAACTTTAGGCGTCTTTTATGGAAAATCTCATTCTGGGAATCATTTCCGTCGCGCTCTGCGTGTACCTCATCGTGGCCATGCTCTGGCCGGAAAAATTTTAACCTGTCGCCATGAACGCCCATCAATGGTTGGAACTCGCGCTTTACATCGGCGCGCTTGTCCTCGTCACCAAACCGCTCGGGTTGTATCTCAACCGCGTGCTGGATCCGAACGGCCGCACCTGGCTCGATCCGGTGTTGCGCCTGCTGGAAAAGCTTACCTATCGCGTGCTCGGCGTGAATCCGCAGAAGGAGCAGGGCTGGAAACAATACACCTTCGCCATGCTGCTGTTCAGTCTCGTAAGCTGCCTGTTCACCTACGCCATTCTGCGCCTGCAACAATACCTGCCGCTCAATCCGCAACACTTCGGCGCGTTGTCACCGCATCTCGCCTTCAACACCGCCGTCAGCTTCACCACCAACACGAACTGGCAGAGTTATGGCGGTGAAAACACGATGTCGTATCTCTCGCAGATGGTCGCCCTGACTATTCACAATTTTCTTTCGGCTGCCGTCGGCATTTCTGTCGCGGGCGCGCTCGTGCGCGGCATCGCGCGGCACACGGCGCAGACCATCGGCAATTTCTGGGTGGACCTGACGCGCATCACATATTATTTGCTGCTGCCCATTTGCCTGGTGCTCGCGGTTTTCTTCGTGTCGCAGGGCATGATTCAAAATTTCAAGCCTTACACCACGGCGAAACTGATCGAGTCACAAACGGTTTCCGTCCAGAAAACCGATGCGAACGGCAAACCGGTCGTGGACGCCAAGGGCAATCCGGTGATGGAGAACCAGACACTCGACACGCAGACCATCGTGCAGGGACCGATGGCGTCGCAGGTCGCCATCAAAATGCTTGGCACCAACGGCGGTGGTTACACCAATGCCAACGCCGCGCATCCTTTCGAAAACCCCACGCCGCTCTCAAACTTTCTGCAAATGCTTGCGCTGTTGTGCATCGGCAGCGCATTGACCTATCACCTCGGACGTGAAACCAAAAATCAAAGGCACGGCTGGGCAGTCTGGTCGGCGATGTTCGCGATGTTTCTTGCCGGCGTTCTCGTCTGTTCGTGGGCGGAGGCGCGGGGCAATCCGCTTCATCAGCAACTTGGGATTGCCGCCGCGGGTGGCAACATGGAAGGCAAGGAAGTCCGCTTCGGGATTCTGGATTCCGCGCTCTTCGCCACGGTGACGACTGATGCTTCCTGCGGTGCGGTCAATTCCATGCACGACTCGTTCACGCCGCTCGGCGGGCTTGTGCCGCTCTTCAACATCCAGACCGGCGAGGTGATTTTCGGCGGCGTCGGCGCGGGACTTTACGGCATGTTGATTTTTGTCGTCCTCACGGTGTTCATCGCCGGACTGATGGTTGGGCGCACACCGGAATATCTCGGCAAGAAAATCGAGGCCTACGACGTGAAGATGGTGCTGCTGGCGTTCGTGATTCTTGCCTTCATCATTCTCGGTTTCACGGCCTGGGCATCGGTGAGCGACTGGGGCAAGGCCGGTTTGAACAATAACGGTCCGCACGGCTTGAGCGAAATCCTCTACGCCTACACGTCCGGCGCGGGCAACAACGGCAGCGCCTTCGCCGGCCTCAACGCCAACACGCCGTGGTATGACACGACGCTCGGCATTGACATGCTGCTCGGCCGTTTCGGTATGATTGTGCCGCTGCTCGCGCTCGCCGGGTCGCTCGCGAAGAAAAAAATCATTCCCGCCAACGCCGGAACCTTTCCCGTCACCGGCATCACATTTGTCGTGTTGCTCGTCGGCACGGTGATTCTCGTCGGCGCGCTGACGTTTCTGCCCGCGCTGACACTCGGCCCGATTGTTGAACATTTCCTGATGCTGAAAGGAAATCTATTTTGAAATCAAACATTTCATTTGAAATGGGGAGCGCGCCCGTCCCGGGCGCAGTTCGACGCGTCTCGCGTCGAACCTTCGCGGTGCGCACGCCCCAATTAAAAATCGTTTCCAACGTCGCCGTGCGACTGGCGGACGAGACGTCCGCCAGAACGCGCGCGACGCGCGTGCTACCCAAATAATTTTTATGACTCAAAAATCTGTTTCCGTTTTTGATGCCAAGATTCTCGTCCCGGCGGTCAGCGACGCCCTTAAAAAGCTCGACCCGCGGCTGATGGTGAAAAATCCCGTCATGTTCGTCACGCTGGTCGGCGCGGTCATCTGTACCGTGGATGCCTTCCGTTCTTCACCCGGCCAGACCCTGTTCGTCGCGCAAATCGCCGTGTGGCTCTGGTTCACTGTCTTGTTTGCGAATTTTGCCGAGGCCGTCGCCGAAGGCCGTGGCAAGGCGCAGGCCAGGGCGCTGCGCCAGACCCGCACCCGCACGAACGCAAACAAACTCAACGCCAATGGCTTGATCGAAACCGTGGACGCCGCCTCCCTTCGAAAAAATGACATGGTTCTGGTCCGCGCCGGTGAAGTCATCCCGGCCGACGGCGAGGTCATCCTCGGCGCGGCGACGGTGGACGAATCCGCCATCACCGGCGAGTCCGCGCCGGTCATTCGTGAAACCGGCGGCGACCGCAGCGCCGTCACCGGCGGCACACGCGTGCTCTCCGACGAAATCAAAATCCGCATCACCGCCAACCCCGGCGAAGGTTTCCTGGATCGCATGATTTCCCTGGTTGAAGGCGCGAGCCGCCAGAAAACGCCAAACGAAATTGCTCTCACGATTTTGCTCGCCGCACTCACCGTGGTTTTTCTGCTTGCGGTCATCACGTTGAAACCATTCGGCATTTATTCCGGTGTGAATTTTTCCGATGTCGTACTCATCGCGTTGCTGGTTTGCCTGATTCCGACGACCATCGGCGGCCTCTTGAGCGCCATTGGCATCGCGGGCATGGACCGCTTGCTCCAGCGCAACGTGCTCGCGATGAGCGGACGCGCGGTGGAAGCCGCCGGCGACGTGGACGTGCTGTTGCTCGACAAGACCGGCACCATCACGCTCGGCAACCGCCAGGCGACCGCCTTTTTGCCCGCGCCCGGCGTCACGGAACTGGAACTTGCCGACGCCGCGCAACTCGCCTCGCTCGCCGACGAAACGCCCGAAGGCCGCAGCATCGTGGTGCTGGCGAAGCAATTCGGCATCCGGGCAAGAACGATTCACGAACTGCCCGGCGCGCAATTCATTCCGTTCACGGCACAAACCCGGATGAGCGGTGTGAATTTTGAGGGCAAACAAATCCGCAAAGGCTCGGCCAACGCCATCCGGCATTTCACCGGCGGAATGTTTCCCGCGGAAATCGAAAGAATCGTGGAGGCGATTTCGCTTTCCGGCGGCACCCCGCTCGTCGTGGCCACCCGCGAGCGAGCGCTCGGCGTGATTCATTTGAAGGACATCGTGAAAGGCGGGCTCGCCGACCGTTTCAAGCGCTTTCGCGCGATGGGCATCCGCACGGTGATGATCACCGGTGACAACAAACTGACCGCCGCCGCCATCGCGCAGGAGGCGGGGGTGGATGATTTTCTCGCTGAAGCAAAACCGGAGGACAAACTCGCCTTGATTCGCCACGAACAGCAGGGCGGGCGGATGATTGCCATGATCGGTGACGGCACAAACGACGCACCCGCGCTCGCGCAGGCCGACGTGGGCGTGGCCATGAACACCGGCACCCAGGCTGCCAAGGAAGCCGGCAACATGGTGGACCTTGATTCAAATCCGACCAAGCTGCTGGAGATCATTGAAATTGGAAAACAACTGCTCATCACGCGCGGTGCGCTCACGACCTTCAGCATCGCCAACGACGTGGCAAAATACTTCGCCATCATTCCGGCGATGCTCATGGTGACCCTCCCCGTCATTGCGCCGCTGAACATCATGCACCTGCACAGCCCGAACAGCGCGATTTTGAGCGCCGTGATTTTCAACGCGCTCATCATCATCGCGCTGATTCCGCTGGCGTTGCGCGGCGTGAAATTCCGCCCGCTCGGCGCGGCGCAAATCCTGCGCATCAACCTGCTCGTTTACGGCGTCTGGGGCGTCATCCTGCCGTTTATCGGCATCAAGCTCATTGACCTCATCATCGCCGGCCTGCATCTCGCATAAAAATGAAAACGAAACTTGTAGGAGCCGAGGTAACGAGGCTCAAATCCAAAAAAGAGACTCCTCACGTCGTCTCCTACGAAAAAAATCATGAAAACCATCCTGACTGAACTCGGCCGTTCGATGGTGGCGACCATTTTCTTTGCCATCCTCCTGTGCGGCCTGTATCCGCTCGTCGTTTTCGGCGTGTCCCAGCTGCTGTTCCCGCACCAGGCCAATGGCAGCCTGCTCGTGGACAAATCCGGCGCGGTGCGCGGGTCGGCGTTGCTGGCGCAAAATTTCACCGGCACGCAGTATTTTCATCCGCGCCCGTCGGCGGCAGGCGCAAACGGCTTTGACGCCACCAGTTCCAGCGGCAGCAATCTTGGCCCGACTTCGTCCAATCTGGTGGCCAATATCACGCAAAACATCGCCACCTACCGATCCGACAATGGCCTCGCGACGAACACACCGGTTCCCGCCGATGCCGTGACCGCGTCCGGCAGCGGCCTCGACCCGCACATCAGCCCCGCCAACGCGGAGTTGCAGGTTCCGCGTGTGGCCAAGGCCCGCGGTCTTTCCGAGGACAGCGTACGCACGTTGTTGAAACAAAACACGAGCGACCGCGACCTCGGCATTTTCGGCGAGCCGCGCGTGAATGTGATGACGTTGAACTTCGCGCTCGACCAGTTGTCGCGGAAATAGTTTCTTGAGGGCATGGAATTGCCCGCTGACGACCGCTTGAAGCCGGAGGATTTCCTGCGGCTCATCGAACGGAGCCGTCTGGGAAAGCTGAAGATTTATCTCGGCCACGCGGCGGGCGTCGGCAAAACCTATGCGATGCTGGAGGAGGCGCATCGCTTGAAAAAAGCCGGCGTGGACGCGGTCATCGGCTGGATTGACACGCACGGACGCAAGGAAACCGCCGACCTTATCGGCGATCTGGAAATCATCCCGCGCAAAAAAGTCCCGCACGCGGGCGGCACGGTGGAAATCCTTGACGTGGAAGCCATCTTCAAGCGCTATCCCACCGTTTGCGTCGTGGACGAATTGCCCTTCACCAACGTCGCCGGTTCGCACAATCCCAAGCGCTACCTGGACGTGCAGGAATTGTTGCAGACCGGCATCAACGTCATCACAACGATGAACATCCAGCACCTCGAAAGCCTGCATGACACTGTGCTGCGCGCGACGGGTGTGGACGTGCGCGAGCGCGTGCCTGACCGTTTCGTGCTGGAGGCCGACCAGATTGTGAACATTGACCTGCCGTCCGAGGAATTGCGCGAGCGGTTGCGGCAGGGGAAGATTTATCCGGCGGACCGCGTCGCTGCCGCGATGGGGAATTTTTTTACGGAAAACAATTTGAATGCGCTGCGCGAATTGACCCTGCGTGAAATCGCGTCCGCGCTCGATCAGCGCCCGCGCACCGGCGCCACACCATCGCCGGAGGTCAGCGAAAAAATCGCCGTTTTCATCAGCACGAATCCCGTCACAACCGCGAAACTGCTGCGCACGGCCTCGCGCATTGCCGGCCGGTTGAACCGCGAATGGATGGCGGTCTATGTGCGGCGCAAAAAGGAAGACGCGGTGCGCATCGCATCGGATCTGCAACGGAAATTCATGCAGAACGTCCAGATGGCAACCGAACTGGGCGGCAGCGTCACGGTGCTGGAAAACGAGGATGTCTGCGCCGCGCTGTTGAAGTATTGCCGCGAAAACAACATCAACCTTGTCGTGCTCGGCACCAGCGAGCGGCATTGGTGGCAGTTCACGCGCCCGAACGTGATTGAATTTTTCATGCACCACGCGCCGGGCATTGACCTGCACATTGTTGATCCGAATGACTGAAGCCAACCTCGAAAGACAATATGACCATTGGTGAATGGTTCGTGGCGGCGAAGAACCTGGTGATCGGCCGGTCGCGAAGTTTTTCTGACACAGGACTGTTTCATAAAACGTCGCTGATTGCGCTGTTTGCGTGGGTCGGTCTGGGGGCGGACGGTCTGTCGTCGTCCTGCTACGGTCCGGAATCGGCATACGTGGCGCTGGGGAGCCACACTGTTTTGAGCCTGTTCGTGGCGGCAGCCACGATGCTGACCATCGTGGTCATCTGCACGAGTTATTCGCAGATCATCGAGGCGTTTCCCGGCGGCGGCGGCGGGTACGTGGTGGCGAGCAAATTGTTGTCGCCCACGGTGGGTGTTGTTTCCGGCTGCGCCTTGATCGGGGATTACATCCTGACGATTGCCATCAGCGTGGCCAGCGGCACGGACGCGGTGTTCAGTTTGCTGCCGGAAAGCTGGCTGGGATACAAAACGGCCTTTGCCGCGGCGGGCATTGGTTTTCTGACCTTGCTGAATTTGCGCGGCGTCAAGGAATCGGTGGTGGTGTGGGTGCCGGTGTTTTTTCTGTTCGTCGTTTCCTATGCCGTCGGCATCACTTATGGCATTGTCGCGCACGCCACGGAATTGCCCAACGTGATCCACGGACTGGCGTCCGATGTGCACATGGATTATTCCCAAATCGGGCTATGGGGGCTTGTCGTGATGGTTTTGCAATCCTACAGCATGGGCGCAGGCACCTATACCGGCATCGAAGCGGTCAGCAACAGCGTGTCCGCCTTGCGCGAACCGCGCGTGCAAACGGGCAAACGCACGATGTTTTACATGGGCGCGTCGCTTGCGCTGGTCGTCGGTGGTTTGATGCTGACTTATCTGCTGTTCCAGGTCGAACCGGTGAAAGGCAAAACGTTGAACGCGGTGTTGTTCGAGCAAATCACCCTGTCGTGGCCGACGATGCTGGCGCATGGATTTGTCATCGCGGCGCTCGCTTCGTCGGCCGCGCTGCTGTTCATCGCGGCGCAAACCGGGTTTCTGGGCGGACCGCGCGTGCTGGCCAACATGGCGGCGGACCGCTGGATGCCCACGCGCTTCGCGTCGCTCAGCGACCGGCTCGTGACCCAAAATGGCGTGCTGTTGATGGGCGCCGCGGCGCTGGTGGTGGTGTTTTGCACCCGGGCGGCGGTGAGCATCCTGGTGGTGCTTTACAGCATCAACGTCTTCATCACGTTCACGCTTTCGCAACTCGGCATGGTACGGCACTGGTGGCTGGAACGTGCGCGCCAGCCGGCCTGGAAAAGGAAGCTGTTTTTGAATGGTTTCGGGATGCTGCTGACCGGCGGCATTCTGATTTCATTGTGCGTCGTCAAATTTTCCGAAGGCGGCTGGGTCACCATCCTGGTCACCGGACTGTTGGTCGCCGCGGCCTTTTGGGTCAAACGCCATTACCGGCAGACCCAGCGCCAATTGCAACGGCTCAACGAACTCGTCAACGCCGCCGAGATTGATCGCGCCGACGCCACTGCCGGGATTCCGGCAGTGAGATGCGATCCCAACGCGCACACCGCCGTCTTTCTGGTCAATGGTTTCAACGGACTCGGCCTGCACACGCTGTTCGCGGTGATTCGGATGTTCCCGAAGGTTTATCAAAATTTCGTCTTTGTGCAGGTCGGCGTGCTGGATGCCGGCAATTTCAAGGGCGTGCGCGAAGTGGAAAACCTTCGTGAACATTCGCGCCGCGAGGTGGAACGTTACGCCACCTACATGCGCCGGCGGGGGTTTTACACCGAGGCGCACTTTGGCCTCGGCACGGACGTGGCGGATGAAGCAGCCAAACTCTGTGAAGACATCGCCAAACGTTTTCCACAGTCACAATTTTTCGCCGGGCAACTGGTGTTCAAGGACGAAAGTTTCCTGACGCGCTGGCTGCACAATCACACCGTCTTTGAATTGCAGCGGCGGCTTTATCAGAACGGCTGGCCGATGCTCATCCTGCCGATTCAGGTGTGATTAGAAATCGTACGCCTCACCCGGACGCAACAAATGCAGGGTTTTGCCCGCGGCGCGGAATTTTTCCACGGCGATGGCGTGGTCGATTTTAATCGGCGGGAAGGTGTCGTAGTGAACACCGAGAATTTCCTTGCAGCGCACGAACCCGGCGGCTCTGACGGCGTCATCCGGTCCCATCGTGAAATTATCGCCGAGGCACAGCGCGGCAAATTTTAACGGCGTGGATTCGCCGATCAGTTTCATGTCCAGCGTCAGGGCGGTGTCGCCGGAGAAGTAAAAATTTCCGTCCGCACTTTCGACCACAAAGCCGCCGGCATTGCCGCCATTGGTGCCATCAGGCATGGTGCTGGAATGGACGGCATTGACGAGTTTGGCACGGCCGAAAGCGAACGGATAACCGCCCCCGTGGTTCAGCGGATGCACACGGGGCGCCCCTTGCTTTTCGAGCCACAGGGCGACTTCGAAGTTGGCGATGACGAGCGCGTTGGTGCGTTTGGCTATTTCCACCGCATCTCCGACGTGGTCGTCGTGTCCGTGTGAGACGAGAATGAAATCCGCCGACACCGACTTCACATCAATGGCTTTCGCCAGTGGATTGCCGGATATGAATGGGTCAAACAGCAGGATCCTGCCACCGACCACGACCGAAAAACAGGCGTGGCCGTAATAAGTGACCTTCATGCCGCCCCTCTCACGCCGCCGTGCTCATCTCCGGCTCTGACGTGTCCAGGAAGCCCTGCAAATGCCGCACACGCGTCGGGTGACGCAGCTTGCGCAGCGCCTTGGCTTCGATCTGGCGAATGCGTTCGCGCGTGACGTTGTACATCTTGCCGATTTCCTCGAGCGTGCGTTCGTAGCCGTCCAACAGGCCGAAACGCATTTCCAGAATTTTGCGTTCACGTTCGGTCAGCGTCGTCAGCACGTCGCTCAATTTTTCACGGAGCAAACTGTAGCTGGTGACTTCGGACGGATTCTCCGCGGACTTGTCCTCGATGAAATCGCCAACGCTCACATCGCCGTCGTCGCCGACGGGTGCATGGAGGGAAACCGGCTGTTGCGCCATTTTGAGCAGCGCGTGGATGCGCGCCACCGGCATGTGCATTTCGTCGGCCAGTTCCTCCGGCGTGGGCTCGCGGCCCAGTTCCTGGGTGAGCTGCTTCTGCGCGCGCCAGAGCTTGTTCATGATTTCGATCATGTGCACCGGGATGCGAATGGTGCGCGCCTGATCGGCGATGCTGCGCGTAATGGCCTGGCGAATCCACCAGATGGCGTAGGTGGAAAATTTGTAGCCGCGGCGATACTCGAATTTCTCGACACCCTTCATCAAACCGATGTTGCCTTCCTGGATCAAATCGAGGAATGACTGGCCGCGGTTCGTATATTTTTTGGCGACGGAAACGACCAGGCGCAGATTGGCCTCGGCCATGTGGGTCTTGGCCTTGAGCCCCGCGTCAGCCGCGGTTTTCAAGGCACTGAACGCCTTCATAAATTCCTCGCGCGGCATCCGCACGAATTGTTCGAGGGTCTGGATTTTGGCGCGTTCGGCCTCCATGGCCGCGCGGCGCTCGGTGGTGGTCCGCAATCCTTCAAGATCCTGAATGTGCCGCAAGCTCGCCTGGAATTTTTCGTGGACGTTGCCCGCCACCACAATCATTTCCTCGACCACTTTTTGTTTGTAGAAAAATTTCTGGAAGGTTTCCTGCAGCCGAGCGCCCAGTTTTTTCAGTTCGCGCTGGAGCTTTTCCTTGCGGCCTTTCTGCAGGGCCTTTTGCCAGGTGACATACTTCGCATCCACTTTTTGGTCGAGCGTGCGGACCTTTTTGATGAGCCGGCGCAAATCGCGCAAATGACCTTCGCGATTGGCGATTTTTTTGTCCACAATCACGCGGTCAAAACGTTCCTTCGGCGGTTCCGACAAAAGCTTTTCCGCGATGGCAATGTGTTCCTTGGCGGCAAAACCGAGGCTGTACACAATGCGCTTCATCTCGATTTCGGCTTCCTCGATGCGCTTGCAAATCTCAACCTCCTGTTCGCGGGTCAGCAGCGGCACCTTGCCCATCTGGTTCATGTACATGCGAACCGGGTCATCCAGAATCTCCAGACGCGCGTCCTCGTCCTGCTCTTCCTGAGGTTGCGCGGGTTCCGGCTGTTTGGCGCGTTCGGCCTCCGCCTGATCCATGACGATTTCGACGTCCAGACTGCGCAATTTGCTGAGCAACGCGTCGAGATCTTCCGGGCTGAGATTGTCCGGCAACACATCATTGATGTCATCGTAAGTGATGTACCCATGCTCCTGCGCCAGGTGCAGCAGCGTCTTGACCGTCTCCGTCAGGTCCACGGTGGACTGGGTTGAAGCCGGGGCGGCGGCACCGCCGTTTTGAAGGCGCTTTTCCGCTTCCGCAATTGAAGTGGCCGTATGCGTCCGGTTCTTTCCATTGGCTTCCGGCAACTTGGAAAAATCCCGTCGCGATTTGCTGGAGACGACAAAACGGCGGCGCTCCGGAGATGGTTTTGCTCCGGAGCCTCGTCTTACGTCGCGGCGGCGATTACGCCCCGCGCCGTTCGGCGTTGTTTTTCTGTTCAGCATAAGTTATCAGACCCATATTAACCCATTTTGGTTCAGGAAAATTTACAGAGTTTCCACCAAACGAGTGCGCGTCGCCTTTACACAACTCTCTCACCCATAGAACTTCGGGAGACCGCGAACACCAGAAGACCGACGCGCCGCAACCTTAACCCCTTTTTCAGGAAATTCAAGCAGAATCGTAATTTACATGGGAAAAAAACCAAAATGAACGAAGTTATGGTCGAATTATCAGGGCTAATTTTAATTGTAACACATTAAAAACGAGTGACTTAAAATAATTCACGGCATGGAGGATACTGCCGCGATATCGCGGGCAATTTGCTCGCGTAATTCAACCGGAGATGTAAATTTTTTTTCTTCACGCAGTTTATGACCGATTTCAATTTCTAATTCTTCGCCATACAGTTTACCGTCGAAATTCAGCAAATGTGCCTCCACATGAATGAGTTGCACTCCGGATGCAACCGTCGGTCGAAAACCAATATTGAGAGCGGCGCGATGGGTTTTTCCCCTGATATTTGCAAAGCCGGCATAGACGCCATTGGGCGGAAGGGCCAAGCCGGCCGCGTCAAGATTTGCCGTCGGAAAGCCTAATTGCTGTCCCAAATGTTCTCCTTCAATCACCCGACCCGAGATCGCGTAAGGCCGCCCGAGCATCTGGCTGACCGCATCAAGGTCCCCCGCGCGAATGAATTCGCGAACACGCGTACTGCTGACAATTTGTCCGTCCAACGAGACAGCGGCAAGCCCGTGAACCGTGAAACCGATTTCGCCGCCAAGTTTTTTCAGCAAGGCAACGTGGCCGCTGCGTTTATGGCCGAAAACAAAATCTGCGCCGACGCAAAGACTTTGAATTTGTCCGACCTCTTGCGCCAGGCGGCGGATGAATTCCCCGCCGGACTGCCGGCTGAATTCTTCGTCAAAGTGAATCAGCAACAGCGCGTCCGCCCCCAGCGATTCAATCACCCTCAACTTTTGCGGCAGAGAATAAATCAACGGCGGCACGTAATCGGGGGCCACGATGGTGTTCGGATGCCGGTCAAAGGTGAGCACGAGCGCGAGGGCGTCGTGTTGGCGCGCGTCGGCGATGGTTTGTCGGATGATTTGCTGGTGTCCCAGATGCACGCCGTCGAAAAAACCAATTGCCAGACAAACCTTGCGGCCGGCCGGCTTCAAATCCTTTGCGGCGTGAATGATTTTCATGACTGGGCCAGTTTCAAAAACGGAATCACTTTTTTTTCCAGTTCCATCGGCGGCAATTTCAAAACGTCGGCCAGTGGCATTGCCCCAGCCACGTCAAGTTTGCCGGAAGCGGTGCGGCGGAGCGCGGCCAAATGCGCGCCGCAGCCGATTTTTTGCCCAAGCTCATGCGCAATGCTGCGAACATAAGTGCCTTTGGTGCAGGCGATGCGAAACCGGCCGAGCGGTTCGTGATAATCAGTAAAACGGAAGTTGTAAATGTGTACCAGGCGCGGTTCCCGTTCGACTTCAATGCCTTTGCGCGCCAGTTTGTACAGCGGCACGCCTTTTATTTTAATGGCCGAAACCATTGGCGGCATCTGCATCTGGTCACCAACGAACGCCGCGGTGGCGGCATTCAACTGGTCGAGCGTCAACGGGGGCACCGGCGCGGACGAAGTCATTTCACCGTCGGCATCGTAACTGTCGGTGGCCTCCCCAAATTTGACGGCGCCTTCATAGACCTTGTCGCCGCCCATCAATTTTTCGGAGAGCTTCGTGCCGCGCCCAAGCACAATGACGAGCAGGCCGGTGGCATTCGGATCGAGGGTGCCGCAATGGCCGACCTTTTTGATTCCAAATGTGCGGCGAATCGCGTCCACCACGTCGTGCGACGTGGGACCGGCCGGCTTGTCAACGAGGATGGCGCCGTCGAGCGGAGAAAATTCTTGCATGAGTAATCACCTGGCGGAATTCAATGCGCGTTTGACGGCGGCGATGACGCGGCGTTGGACGGAAAGCGGTTTGCCGGGGATGCGCGCGCCGGCCGCCGCCGAATGGCCCCCGCCTCCAAATTGCGCGGCGATTTCGTTCACGTTCACCTTGTCGCTTTTGGAGCGCAGGCTGATGCGCGTCAACTCCGGCTCGATTTCCTCAAAAACACACGCGACGACAACCGGATCGATGTCACGGATGTGGTCAATGAGCCCTTCGGTGTCATCGCTCTCCGCGCCGGTGCGGGCGAAGTCAGCTTTCTTTAGCCAAAACCAGGCGATGCGGTCGTTGTGGGTCAGCCGGAACCGGCTGTAAACGTGTTTGAGCAGCCGCGCGCGCGACAACGGATACGATTGATAAACTTCGTCGCAGATTTTGGCGAGATTCGCGCCGCGCGTGACCAGTTCCGCGCCGGCATGAAACGTGCCGGGCCGGGTCGTGGCATATTGAAATGAGCCGGTATCGGTGGAAACACCGGTAAAAAGACAATCGGCAATCGGCCGGGTGATGGGCCAGCGGGCCACTTTGAGCAGGCGATAAATCAATTCACCGCAGGAAGGCTCGCGCGCGGAAATCCAGTTGATATCGCCATAGCGGGTGTTGCTTTCGTGATGGTCGATGTTGATGAGGATTTTCCGGTGGCTGATGCACGAGACGACCTTGCCCAGGCGCTCAAAGCTCGCGCAATCCGTGGCCATGACGCAGTCGAACTTCATGCCGCGTTTGGGTTTTTGGAACAGGCCGTCGCCATTCAGAAATTTGTATTTTTGCGGTATGGAATCCTCATTCCAGCAGGCCACTTTTTTGCCCTCGTTTTGCAGGGCCAGCGCGAGACCGAGCTGCGAACCGACACAATCGCCATCGGGCCGGATGTGTCCGGCAATGCAAAAAGTTTTGCTTTTGCGAACCACTTCAAGAATGCGGTCAATGATTTTGGGATAGCTTTTCACAACTTAATCTTCCATGTCGTCGGCGGGCGCGGTTTTTTCCAGTTCCTCCATGATTTGCAACACACGGTTGCCGCGTACAATGGAATCGTCGAAGGCAAATTTCAGCTTCGGCGTGTATTTCAGGACGACGGCCTTGCCGATGAACCCCTGGATGCGGATGCGATGCTCGTTGAGCATCTGAAAGCCGCGCTTCTGCTGGTCGGGATTGCCGAGGATGCTGATGAAAACCGTGGCGGACTTGAGATCGCCGGCCACGTCCACGTCGTTGACCGAAATCAAACCGCATTCGCTCACATGAAATTCGCGGCGGATGGCTTCGCCGATTTCACGCTTCAACAGTTCACGCACGCGTTGGAGTCTTAGGATTGGCATTTTAATTCAGGG
>Ga0265338_10006439_pt1 | contig 14967 bp, 9 predicted proteins | sample 42126metaG_FD_193579 | JGI IMG/M metagenome (GOLD analysis project Ga0265338, IMG submission 193579) | Rhizosphere microbial communities from Carex aquatilis grown in University of Washington, Seatle, WA, United States - 4-21-26 metaG | ecosystem: Host-associated > Plants > Roots > Rhizosphere >... | reverse complement strand
GGGCCACGTCCGGCCAGAAGCCGGCCTCCTCGATCGGGAACGCGAGCTGGATGCCGTAGGTCATCGCGATCGGCGTGCCGATCTCGGTGACCAGGATGCGGCGCAGCCGCTCCTGCGCCCGGACCAGGCCGTCGCGGAGCTGGATGACGCAGCGCGCGCGGAACTCGACGTCGTCCCGCCAGCCGCCGGCGTTGCCGTCGAACGCGCGGCGGGCGGCCGCGATCGCCCGCTCGATGTCGGCTGGGCGCCCGTCGGCGGCGACCCCGGCCACTTCCTCGGTGGCCGGGTTGATCACGTCGAACGTGGCGCCGCCGCTCGCGCCGGTCAGCTCGCCGTCGATGAGCAGCCGCTCCTCGCCGGCCAGTACCCCGGTGCCGCCGTCAGTCGCAGTGGTGGTCATGAGTGCTCCTTCGGACTAGTGAAAGGGGGAACCGGGCCGCCGCGCGGAGGCGGTGTTACTCCAGGAGCTTGAGGTGGGCGCCGGCGTCGACGCTGATGAACTCGCCGGTGACGTAGCGGGACTCCTCGGAGGCGAGGAACAGCACCGCGTTGCTGATGTCCTCCGGCTCGACGTACGGCACGTTCGGCAGCAGCTGCATGGTGGCGAACCCGGGCAGCGCGTCCTCCCGGGTGGGGTGCTCCAGGTCGGGCCGGAAGCGCGCGTAGATGCCGTCGTTGTTGAGCAGGCGGGTATTGACGTTGGTCGGGTGGATGCCGTTGACCCGGATGCCCGACAGCGCGGCCGCGGCCCCGATCCACTTGACGTACTCGATGAGCTGCCGCTTGGCGTAGCTGTAGGCCAGCCCGCCCGGCTCGCCGCCGACCCCGCCCTTCATCAGCGCCGCGAACGAGCCGGTGACGATGACCGAGCCGCCCGCGGTCATCACCGGCAGCGCCGCGTGCAGCGTGTTCATCACCCCGACGAGGTTGGTCCCGGCCACCTCGGCCCAGCCCTGCATGCCGAGGCCGGGCACGAAGCTGGCGATGCCCGCGTTGGCGCACACGATGTCCAGCTTCCCGAACGTGTCGACGGCCACCCGTACCGCGTCGGTCAGCGCGTTCAGGTCGCGGACGTCGCCTTGGATGCCGATCGCGCGCCGGTCGAGCTTCTCGACCTCGGCCACCGTCTGCTTCAGGTCGTCGGGGGAGGACAGCTCGTACTCCACCGACTCAAGGTCGTGGCAGATGTCGAACGCCACGATGTCGGCGCCCTCGGCCGCCAGCTTGAGCGCGTGACTGCGCCCTTGTCCCCGGCCGCCGCCGGTAATGAGGGCAACCTTGCCCTGCACCCTGCCGGTCATGTGCACTTCCCTCGTCGGGCCGGCCGTCTGGCCAGCGTCATATACGGAGTTATTATTTTACTGATTAGCCTACTGGGCGAGCCCGCGGGCGCTATCCCGTCATTCCGCTGACCGGGGAGCGCCGGGTCACGGTGACCGGCAGCTCGCTCGGTACCAGGGTGCTGCTGACGACCGGGTGCACGTCGGCCCCGTCGGCCAGCCGCAGCTGCCACGGCTCCTCACGCCGGTGATGCCTGGACGTATGCCATAGTTCCCCCATATCGCCGGCTGAGACGGGAGCGCCGATGAACAGCGGGAAGGCCGCCTGGGCGGCCGTGCTCAGCGAGCGCGCGTCGGCCATCAGGCGGCGGCAGCGGCTGCAAGACCGCGTCGCCGACCGGATCACTGCCTTCGCCGGCTCGATGGCCTTCGTCTACCTGCACGTGGCCTGGTTCACCGCCTGGATCGTGGTCAACGTGACCGGCTGGCGGTTCGACCCGTACCCGTTCGGGCTGCTCACGCTCATCGTCTCGCTTGAGGCGATCTTCCTGTCCACCTTCGTCATGCTCAGCCAGAACCGCGAGGCCGCCCGCTCGGACCTGCGGGCCCAGCTCGACTTCGAGACCAACGCGCTGTCCGAGGCGTGGCTGGAGGCGCTCGGCAGCAAGCTCGGGGTGGACGTGGGCGCGGTGCACGCCACCGCCCGGCAGCGCATCCGGGACGCTGACGCCCAGGCCGACGCCCGGGACAAGCAGCCGCAGGGCAAGCAGGCGCAGGGCAAGCAGCACCGCTAGCCGGCTCCGCGGGTCACCCGCCGCCCCGCAAACCACGGGCCGGGCAGGCTGGAGAGCGCCGGGACCGCGTTGGTCTACGTGCTGGCGCGGCCGACCATCCCGCTGCGGCGTCCGTGGGGACGAGCTAGGCGCCGGCCTCCTGGCTGGCGAGGCCCTTGTAGGGGCCTCCGGTGGCGATGTGCTGGCGCATCGCGGTGGCGGAGGCCAGCAGCATGTCGGGCCGGGGAAGGGCGGGCAGCCGCTCGATCATCGCCGCGTACGGCTCGCTGGACACCCAGCTGGGCCCGTCGGCGATCCGATCGAGCGCCGCCGCCGCCACCTCGCGGGCGGGGGCGGCGTCGTCGTTGATCGACGGGTCGAACCCCTGCTTGACCGCGGCCTCAGAAACGGTCTTGCCCGGGCACAGGGTCAGCACGTCGACCCCGCTCCCGGTCAGCTCACCCCACAGCGACGCGCCGAGCGTGGTCACCATCGACTTGCTGGCGGAGTAGGCGGCCGAGTAAGGCCCGCCCAGTGACCCCTCGACCGAGCTGGTGAAGATGATGCCGCCGGCCCCGCGCGCCCGCAGCCGCGGGATGAAGAGGTTGGCCAGCGCCAGCGGGGCGTGGCAGTTAACCATCAGCAGCTCGGTCAGCACGGCCGCGTCGTGGTCCTCGTGCGGTGCCCGCCGCAGCCCGAACCCGGCGTTGCTGATCAGCAGCCCGACGTCCATGCCGCCGGTGAACGAAGCCAGCTCCCCGGGAGCACCCGGATCGGCCAGGTCGCACTGGTAGGGCGTGACGCTGACCCCGTGCTGCTGGCCCAGCCGCCCGGCCAGCTCCTCCAGCCGGTCCAGCCGCCGCGCCGTCACCACCAGGTCAAAGCCCCGTTCGGCCAGCTCCTCGGCGAACGCGTAGCCGATCCCGGACGAGGCGCCGGTCACCACCGCCACCGGCCCGTACTGCTGCCTGAAGTCCGCCGTCACCTGCATCCTCCGTCGCCCGTGGGCGGCCACCGCCGCCGCCCGAATAGTGCGATGAGTAACCTATCGCACGATGACTTCCAGGCGGCCTGTCAGCGCGTCCGGGACACTCCGCAGGCAAGGATTCGCGAGGAGCCGGTCAGCTGCCCCCGTGAGCCTGAGCACCGGACCGCAAGGCGTCCAGGTAGCCGGTGATCGCGTCGCGGTTCCTGGTGATGCACTGGATGCGCGCGTCCAGTGCGGAGCGGTGCTCCTCGAGGGCGCTGACGAGTTCCGGTGAAGGCCCGGTGACCAGGATCGTGCCCGGATCGTCCAGTATCGGCAGGATGCCCCGGATAAGGGCGACGGGAACGCCGGCCTCGATGAGTCGGCTGGGAACCGCCGCCGCTGGTGAGCACCGGCACCAGGATGGCGGCCAGCACCACGACCACCACCGCCACCGCGATCGCATACACGCGCCGCCTGCGTCGCTTGTACAGCGGCACCTTCCCCCGGGGAGCGCGGGGGTCCTCGGCACCGGTTTCGGCGTTAACTTCGGATGTCATGCCCGCAGTATGTGAGCGTTATCAATTTATGTCAATATTTCCGACCTTTTTACTTGGGATACCTGCGGAAACGTCGGTCGGCAGTATGTAAACGAGTGCATACAGACGCATGCGTGATTGTATGCGTACAGGCGCATCTATTATGATCAGGGCATACAAAGCATCCCGGCGGCACCTGGGGCCGGAAATCCAACATTTTCGATAGGACTAATAGGATGAACCAACAACGCCCACCCCGCCACAGACCCGCCGGCCTCGGGGACAGCCTCCGGCTCAGGAGGGGCCGCTGGCCCCTGGCGGCGACGGTCACCGTCACGGCCGCCCTGGCGCTGGCCGGCTGCGCGTCGGGATCGGGCAACGCGGCTTCGCCCGGCTCCACGGCGGCAAAGCCGGTCAGCGGCGGCTCGCTCACGTACGCGGTGGACCAGACCGAGGACACGCTCAACCCGGCCGTCAGCGGGCTGGACGTGACGGGGCTCATCGACCGGAACATCTTCGACTCGCTGGTCGTGCAGACCGGGCCGAACACCTTCGGGCCGTGGCTGGCGGCACGCTGGACGATCTCGCCGGACGGCAAGACGTACACCTTCTTCCTCAAACAGGGAGTCACCTTCCAGGACGGCACGCCGTTCAACGCCGCGGCGGTCAAGGCCTCGCTCGATTACGCGGTCAACCCGGCGACCAAGTCCGAGGAGGCGGCCGCGCTCATCGCCCCGTACGCGGGGTCCACCGTGATCAGCGACTACCAGGTCCAGGTCAAGCTGAAGCAGCCGTTCTCGCCGCTGCTGCAGGCGCTGTCGACCCCGTACCTCGGCATCCAGAGCCCGGCCGAGCTGACCAAGCCGGCCAGCAGGTACATTCCGGTCGGCACCGGCCCGTTCAAGTACGTGGCGTGGAACAAGAACGAGAACGTGATCTTGCAGGCGACGCCGGCCTACAAGTCGCCGCCGTCGGACGCGGCGCACGCCGGCCCGGCCTACCTCAGCAAGCTGACCTTCGCCTTCATCGGTGAAGACGAGACCCGCTACGGTGCGCTGACCAGCGGGCAGGTGCAGGCGATCGCCCGGGTCCCCCCGGTCGACGTGAAGCCGCTGCAGGGCTCGCCCGGGTTCTACCTGCAGACCGCGCAGGCGCCCGGCAACAACTACAACCTGTACCTGAACGTGACCAGTGCGCCGCTGACCAACGTCGACGTGCGCAAGGCGCTCGCGGAGTCCATCAACGTGCCGGCCCTCGTCAACAGCGTCTACTTCGGGCAGAACACGGCGGCGACCAACACCCTCAGCCCGACCACCGCCTTCTTCGACCCCGCCGCCCGCTCGCCCGCCTACAACCTGGCCGACGCGCAGCGGCTGCTCGCCGCGGCCGGCTACCGCAAGACCGACTCGGCCGGCTACCGGGTCAACGCGGCCGGCCAGGAGCTCACGCTGGTCTGGCCGTACGCCGCGATACTCAACCGCGAGCAGCGCAACGTGCTCAGCGACGGGATCGTGGCCGAGGCCAAGCAGGCCGGCATCAAGATCGAGCGGCCCGCCATCGACACCCCGACGCTGATCAGCGACCTGGAGAACGGCAAGTACTCGCTGTTCGACTCCAGCCAGGGGCGAGCCAGCGCCGACATCCTGCGCTATGCCTACACGGTGCCCTGGGCGCAAGGCGGAGGTGACCTCAGCCTGGTGCAGAATCCCCAGCTCACCGGCTGGCTCACCGAGGCCGCGCAAACCAGCAACCCCACCGTTCAGCAGCAGGACTACTACCGGGCCCAGCAGTACGTGCTCAGCAACGCGGTGGTGCTGCCGATTTACGTGGAGAACTACCGGCTCGGTGCCAGCGACAAGGTCCACGGCATCACCTTCACCCCCGGCGCCTCCCCGTTGTTCTACGACGCCTGGCTGGCACGGTAAGCCTCGATGTCCTGGTGGCTCGCCCGGTGGCTGCTGCGCCGGGTCACGTTCGCGGTACCCGTGCTGTGGGGCGCGGCCACGATGAGCTTCGTCGGCCTGCACCTGCTGCCCGGTAACCTCGCGGCGACGATCGCGGGCGGTACCTCCGCCCCCACCCCGGCCCAGATCGCCTACGTCACCCGCGAGTACGGCCTCGACCGTCCGCTGGCCGAGCAGTACTGGTCGTTCCTGTGGAACCTGGTCCGGGGTGACTTCGGGCAGTCATACCAGCTCAACCTGCCGGTGCTGACGGTGATCGGCGAGCAGCTGGCGGCCAGCCTGCAGCTCGCGCTCGGCGCCGTCGCCATCGCGCTCGCGGTCGCCCTGGCGGTGGCACTGGCCACCGCCGGGCGCCCCCGGGCGCGCGGGGCAGCGCGCGCGGCCGAACTGCTGTTCCTGTCCACCCCGCAGTTCTGGATCGGCATCCTGTTGCTGGCCGTGTTCTCGTTCCAGTTGCACTGGTTCCCGGTCATCGGCAACCAGGGCGTCAGGTCACTGGTCCTGCCGTGGATCACGCTGGCACTGCCGCTCGCGTCGGTCTTCGCGATCACCTTCCGCGAGGGACTGGAGCGGGCGCTTGAGCAGCCGTTCGCCCTCACCGTCCTTACCCGGGGGGCCACTGACTGGCGGCTCCGGCAGCGGCACGCCGTGCGGCACGCCATCTTGCCCCTGCTCACCGTCTCCGGGGTCGCGCTCGCCCAGCTCCTGGGCGGCGTCGTGGTCATCGAGGAAGTATTCGCCCGCCAGGGCATCGGCCAGGTGACGGTCACGGCGGTAGAGGACCGCGATTTCCCGGTCGTGACCGGGATCGTGGTGCTGGCCGCGCTCGCGTTCGTGGTGATCAACAGCGTGGTCGACCTCCTGTACCGGATCATCGACCCACGGCTGCGTTCGGAGCGATCATGATCTTTGCCCCCGAGCTGCTCCCCGGCAACGCCGGCGGGCCGGCCGCACCGCCGGCCCGGGCCCGCGCCCGGTTGCGCGGTCTGCGCCCGGGCACCGTCGTCGCCGCTGCCTTCCTGCTGCTGCTGGTGGTGGCGGTGGCGTGGCCCGGGCTGTTCGCGGCCGACCCGAACAGCGCCAACCTGGTGGCCGCGCTCCAGGGGCCGAGCAGGGCCCACCTGCTCGGCACCGACCAGCTCGGGCGGGACACGTTCGCCCGGGTGGTGTACGGCGCCCGGCTGTCGCTGTTCCTCGGCCTGGGCGCGACCGTCGCGGCCGGTGCCGTCGGGGCCGCGTGGGGACTGGCCGCCGGGCTGGGCGGGGAGCTGGCGGACGAGGTGGCCATGCGGCTGGCGGACATCTTCCTGTCTTTCCCCAGCATCCTGACGGCGCTGCTGGTGGTGGCCATCCTCGGCCCCGGCGAAGTCAACCTGATCGTCGCCATCGCCGCCTCGCAGGCTCCCGTCTTCGCGCGGGTCGTCCGGGTGCAGGCCAAGCTGGTCAGCCAGGCCTTGTACGTTCGCGCGGCGGTGGCGCTCGGACTGCCCAGGTTCGCCGTCATCGCGCGGCACATCGTCCCCAATGTGCTCGGGCCGCTGCTTGCCCTGCTCACCGTCAACCTGGCGACCGCCCTGCTGACCGGCTCATCGCTCAGCTTCCTCGGGCTCGGTCCCCAGCCCCCGAATCCGGAATGGGGCTCGATGCTCGCCCAGGCCCGCGATTACCTGCAGTTCGACCCGCTGCTTGGCGTGTTCCCCGGCGTTGCGATCACCGTGACGGTGATCGCCGTCAGCGTGGTCGGCCGCGATCTGCAGGCCAGGTTCGAGGGGCGGCCCCGGACGTGAACCAGCACCCGGTGGTGAACCAGCGCCCGCCCGCCCCCGGGGCTCGTTCCGGCCCCGGGGACGACGGGCCGGAGCCGCTGCTCGAGCTGAACAGCCTCAGTGTCGACTTCCCCGCCGCCGGGGAGCAGGCCCACGCCGTCCGCTCGGTCAGCCTGGCCGTCGCCGCCGGGGAGTGCCTCGCCCTGGTGGGGGAGTCCGGCTCAGGCAAGAGCGTCACCGCCCGTGCGCTGGTAGGGCTGGCCGGCCCGGCGGCCCGGGTGTCGGCCTCGGGGCTGCGGTTCGAAGGCGAGGACCTGCTGACCCTGTCACCGTCCGGGTGGCGTCGGCTGCGGGGCGGGCGGATCGGCTTCGTGCTGCAGGACGCCCTGACCTCACTCGACCCCTTGCGCAGGATCGGCCGCGAGGTCGCCGAGCCCCTGGAGATCCACCGCGCGGCCGGCCGCGGGGAGCGGGACGCGCGCGTGCTCGAGCTGCTCGCGGCGGCCGGGATCCCGGAACCGCGGCTGCGGTCCCGCCAGTACCCGCACGAGCTTTCCGGCGGGCTGCGCCAGCGCGCGCTGATCGCCTCGGCCATCGCCGTCGGCCCCTCCCTGGTGATCGCCGATGAGCCGACGACCGCCCTCGACGTCACGGTGCAAGCCCAGGTCCTGGACTTGCTCGCGGCGAGGAAGGGCACCGGGACGGCGATCTTGCTGATCAGCCACGACCTGGCCGTGGTCTCGCGGCTGGCCGACCGGATCGCGGTGATGTACGCCGGGCTTATCGTGGAGGAGGGGCCGGCCGGTGAGGTCCTCGCCCGCCCGAGCCACCCCTACACCGCTGACCTGCTGGCCGCCGTGCCTTCGTTCGACCGCTCGAGTCCGCCGCCGGTCAGGCAGGCCGAGCCCGGCCCGGCGGCCGGGGCCGGCCGCGGCTGCCCGTACACGGCCCGCTGTGCCCTGGCCGACGACCGCTGCCGACTGGAGTTGCCGCCGCTCGCCCCGTCCGGCGCGGCCGGGGCGCCCGGCGCTCATCGCGACCGCTGCTGGCACAGCGGCGCGCCGCGGCCGGCCCAGTCCGGCCCGTTTTCCGGCCGGGCCCGCCCGGCCGGCGGCCGGGTCATCATCGAGGCCGAGCACCTCGCTAAGCGGTTCCGTTCTCCCGACGGCTCGTGGCGCCGCGCGGTCGACGACGTGTCGTTCACGCTGCGCGCGGGCGAGGCGCTGGGCGTCGTCGGGGAGTCGGGTTCGGGCAAGACGACCACCGCCCAGATCGTCCTCGGCCTGCTCGCCCCCGACGCCGGCCGGGTCCTGCTGGACGGGGCGCCGTGGAGCGGCCTGCGGGAACGAAGGCGCCGGGACCGCAGGAAACAGCTTCAGATCGTCTACCAGGACCCGCTGAGCTCGTTCGACCCACGCTTCTCGGTGGAGCGGATCATCGGCGAGGCGCTCGGCCCGGGCGGGCAGCGGGGGGCCAGGGCCAACCTCGAGCGGATCGTGGAACTGCTCGGGCAGGCCGGCCTCGACGAGACGTTCCTCGGCCGGGGCGCCGCCACCCTGTCAGGCGGGCAGCGGCAGCGGGTAGCGATTGCCCGTGCCCTCGCCCCGCGTCCCGCGGTGATCGTGTGCGACGAGCCGGTGTCCGCTCTCGACGTGTCGATACAGGCCCAGATCCTGGACCTGCTCGCCCGGTTGCGCAGCGAGCTCGGCCTGGCCTTGCTGTTCATCTCCCACGACCTCGGCGTTATCCATCAAGTCTGCGATCGCGTCCTGGTCATGAAGGACGGGGCGGTTGTCGAAAGCGGCGACGTCGCCAGCGTGTTCTTCGCCCCCGCGCATCCCTACACCAGGTCGCTGCTCGCTGCCCTGCCCCAGGGCGGCCCGACGGCCGCACCCGCTCCGCCGCGAGAGCATCCCCGCATCGCGCGCCCCTCACCAGCCACCGGGAACGACATGCCAGCTGATCACCAGACCGCATCCTCCTACGCCGCGGATGTCGCCCACGTCGCACGCGAGACCCGCCGCATCCTCGAGCTCGCGGCGGTGCTCCCGCCTGCCGCGCCGGTTCCCAGCCGCCCCGCCTACACCGTCGAGACCCTGGTTGCCCACATCGGCGAGGGACTGCTGATCACCAGGAACGTCCTCGAGGGCGATATCTACTCGGACGCGGAACGTCCCGCCGCCCCGGTCGGCCCTGGCCTCGCGGAATGGACGGCCGAGGGCCTCCGCTCGCTCCTCGAGGCCTTCGGCCGTATCCCGCCGGACAAGCTCGTGACGCTTCCCTTCGAGGTCCGCCAGCGCCCCGTCCGCGATGCCGCCACTTCCGCCGCGATCTACTTCGGGCTGCACCGGTGGGACCTTGAGTCCGTCCTCGGCCAGCACCAGCCGCTGCCTGCCGACATAGCCGTCGCGGCGGTGGACCAGGCGTTCGACAGTTACGCGCCCCGGCTGGCGGGCGCGGGCGTGGCCCCCATCGGCGGCACCCTGGAATTGCGCGCCACCGACGCCGGCGCCGTCCGCTGGACCGCGTCGGTCCGCGACGGGCGGCTGGCGGCCGGCCGGGCCGACGGCGACGGCGACGGCGACGGCGACGGCGACGGCGCGGACGTCACCGTCACCGCGACCGCCGAAGAACTGGCGCTGCTGGTGCTGAAGCGCCGGGCCGCGCCGCCGCCGAGCGTGGCCGTGTCAGGCTCGCGGGATATCTTGCAACGGTTCCTCGCCGTCAACTACATCCCTGACCCGCGGCGGCGCCGGCCCTAGCCGGCCAGTCGCCGGGCGGGCCGGGCACTGCCGGCCCGGGCAGTGCCCGGGCCGCCCGGGCCGGGCAGTGGTGCCGCCGCTGGCCGTCGAAGCGCCGCATGGACCAGCAGGTGCCCCCAGATCTCCTGCTCGGCCATCTCCCGGGAGCGCGACCTGATCGGCAGGCCCGCCTGGTCGCGGAAGACCTCGGCCTGCCGGAAGCGCCGCCGCCGCCGGTAGACGGCGGTCAGCTCGGCGGCGGGTGCCTGAGCCGGGTCGAGGATGGTGGTGACCAGCGCCCGGGGGCCCGGGCTGACCCGGCCGAGCACGCGGACGGGGGTCCCGGGGGAGACCAGGCCGCCGCCCCGCGCCACGCACAGCCGGGAGCCGTCGGCCAGCAGCTCGCCCGCCGCGGATGGGGCCGACGCGGGCACGCTGCACAACAGGTCGGCCCCGGTCGCCGCGGCCGTCCGCCACATCCCCGGGCGCGCGTACTCTCCGGCGGTGAGCAGCAGGTCACCGCGCCGCAGCGCACGGGCAAGCCCGGCCGGGACCTCGGCCCGGCTGCTGTCGGCCGACACGTCGGCCGCGATCAGCTGCGATGTCCTGTCGTCCGCGAGCACCGAGATCCTGATGTCGCCCGGTGCCGGGCGGCCGCCCGTGGTCCCGCCGCCGGGCGGCGGCTGAACCGGGAACGCGGCCTGGCTGTAGGGCACAGCCGCCACGTAACCGTCCATGGTCCGCAGCCGCCACCCCCGGTACCCGGGGACCGGGGACCCGTCCGGCTCGCCGCCGTGGCCCGCGATAGCCCAGGCCAGCAGTTCCCGCAGCGGCGGGCTGCCCAGCCGTACCCGGGCCCGCGAGACCGCCGCGGTGGACGGCGGGACCGCCAGCGGGCCGGCCTGCCAGCGGTCGCGCAGGGCCGGGCACTGGCCGAGCAACTGGCAGACCTGCTCGTACCCGGCGTCAGCGAACAGGCACATGGCGAGCACCAGGTACACGACGAGCGGGGGCGGCAGCATGCGAATTCGCGCGCCCGCCCGCCCAGTGCTCCTGATCACGTATTCCACGACGTCGGGCGGATATGCGTCCATCAGGTACTGAACGGCGAGCTGGTCGGAAAGCTTTCCCTCGAATACCCGCGCCACGAAGCCTCCATAACGATTGCTTCTGCCTGCGACACCAATTATCTTGCCTTTACGGCGCTTCGGTGTCCAGGGCTGAGGCGCCCTCTTATTAGCCTGATTCGCCGCCCTGTCCTGCGGTTTAGTGGAATTTTAGGGCTGTTAAAGCCAACTGGAATATGGTTCATGCTATGTGTAGGGACCAGGTATGAATACGCCGATGAAATACCCGACGATCTCCGCGCTCCTAACGGAGAATGCCCGCCATTACGGCGACCGGGTCGTGTTCCGGGTACTCGACAACGGGCATGATGAATCCGATGTGATCAGCCACGCCGGGCTGGAGCTTGACTGCCAGGCAATCGCCGCCCGCCTGCAGCGGGTCGCCCGCCGCGGCGACCGGGCGATCATCCTGTCAGCCGACAGCGCGCATTTCATCCGCGCCTTCATGGCCTGCCAGCTGGCCGGGGTCATCGCGGTTCCGGTCGCCCCGCCGGTCCCGCTGCGCAACGCGCGCCGGGCGGACACGCTGCGGGCCATCGCCAGGGACTGCGCGGCCCGGGTAGTGCTGTCAAGCAGCGGCACGGCGTTGCGCGAGCCGGTCCGCGCCTTCGCGCCCGAGCTCGCCGAGCTCGAGTGGATCGACGTGGACACCGTGGGCCAGGAGGAGCGGGCGGGTTACGTCGCCCCGCGGGTCGAGCCCGAGGACGTCTCGTTCCTTCAGTACACCTCGGGTTCCACCTCCACCCCCAAGGGCGTCATGGTCAGCCACCGGGCACTGCTCCGCAACGAGGAGATCTTCACCGCCAGCATGGAGATAACGAGCGACGACGTGATCGTCTCCTGGCTGCCGCTGTTCCACGACATGGGGCTGATCGGTAACGTCCTGCAGGCGGCCTACGCCGGCGCCGAGCTGGTGCTCATGCAGCCGCAGGCCTTCGTGCAGCGACCGTCCCGCTGGCTGCGGGCCATCACCAAGTACCGCGGGACGGTGGCGGGAGCGCCGAACTTCGCCTTCGAGCTGTGCGTGCAGTACATCCCTGAGCAGGATCGCTCTGAGTTCGAGCTGAGCAGCTGGAAGGTCGCGTTCAGCGGCGCCGAGCCCGTTCGCCCCGCGACCCTGGACGCCTTCGCCCGCGCCTACCAGCCGCACGGTTTTGACCGTAAGGCCCTCTACCCCGCCTACGGGCTGGCGGAGGCCACGCTGATAGCGTCCGGCGGCCGCCGCGGCCAGGGGCCGGTCACCATCGAGGTGGACCGCGAGGCGCTCGGGAAGGGAGAGGTGGTCCCCGGCGGCGACCACACGATCATCAGTGTCGGCACCGGCCGGCTGAGCCGTGAGATCCTCATCGTCGACCCGGACACCCGGGTGCCGCGCGATCACGGTGTCGTCGGGGAGATCTGGCTGGCCGGCGCGGACATTCCGCTGGGCTACTGGGGAAGGCCAGCGGAGACCGAGCTCACCTTCGGCGCGCGGCGCGCGGATACCGGCTCTGGTCCGTACCTGCGAACCGGCGACCTCGGGGTGTGGTACGAGGGCGAGCTCTACGTCGTCGGCCGGCTCAAGGACATCATTATCGTCGGCGGGCGTAATCATTACCCGCAGGACATCGAGGCCACCGCCGAAGCCGCCCATCCGTGGGTGCGGTCGGGGTTCACCGCCGCCCTCTCCGCAGAGGGGGCCGGCCGCGAGCGGCTCGTGCTCCTGGCGGAGGTGCGGCGCCCGCCCGGATCCTGGCGGGCGGCCGGCCCGGGCGGTCACCAGGCGCCCCCGGCCCTCGAGGAGATCAGGCGCAGCGTGCGAGCGGCCGTCGCGGACGTCCACGGCGTCCAGGTGGACGAGGTGCTGCTGATCCGCCCGGGCAGCCTGCCCAAGACTTCGAGCGGCAAGATCCAGCGCCGGGCTTGCGCGGCCGCCTACCAGAACGGCGAGTTCACCCCGGCTACCCAGCCGGGCGGTGCCGCCAGGAACGGCGCGGCCTGATGGGCAGCCAGGCCGGTACCGCCCGGTGGCTGGCGGAGCACCTCGCGGTGCTGCTCGACGTGCCAGTGGGCGCGGTGTCGCCGGACGTGCCCTTCAGCGCCCTCGGGCTCTCCTCGGTCCAGGCCGTCCAGCTCTCCGATGAGCTGCAGCGGTGGGCCGGGGTGGAGCTCGCGCCAACCGTCGCCTACGACCACCCGACGATCAGCGAGCTGGCCGCGCACATCGCCCGGCTGACCAGCGGTGAGCCGGCCGGCGGGGCGCGGGCGGCGGCGGGCGCGAACCACGGGACGGCCGCCGCGGCCGGGCAGGCCAGCGCGGCTGCTGCGGTGGCCGTCGTCGGCATCGGCTGCCGCCTGCCGGGCGCCCGGGGGCTGGCGGAGTTCTGGCAGCTGCTCAGCGACGGCGCCGACGCGGTCACCGACGTGCCTGCCGGGCGCTGGCCCGCGGGTGCCTTTCCGCAGCAGCGTCAGGGCGGCTTCCTCGATGACCTGGAGGGATTCGACGCCGACTTCTTCGGCATCTCCGCCCGCGAGGCCAGCCGGATGGATCCGCAGCAGCGCCTTTCGCTCGAGGTGAGCTGGGAGGCGCTGGAGGACGCCGGCATTGCCGCCGACGGCCTCGCGGGCTCCGCGACGGGCGTCTTCATGGGCGTCTCCACTTTCGACCACGGCACCGCGCTCTTCGGGTCCCTGGAGGGCGTCCAGCCGTACGACGGCACCGGGGCGGCCCTGAGCATCGTCGCGAACCGGCTCTCCTACTGCCTGAACCTGCGCGGGCCGAGCCTGACCGTGGACACCGCGTGCTCCTCGTCGCTGGTCGCCGTGCACCTGGCCTGCCAGGCGCTGCGTTCCGGGGAGGCCGAACTCGCCATCGCCGGCGGCGTCAACGTGATCACCAGCCCGCGGGTCGCGCTCAGCTTCAGCGCGAGCAGCCTGCTGGCGGCCGACTCCCGGTGCAAGCCCTTCGACCACCGCGCCGACGGCTACGTGCGGAGCGAGGGCGTCGGCGTGGTCGTGCTCAAGCCGCTTCCCCGCGCGGTCGCCGACGGCGACCGGATATACGCCGTGCTCCTCGGCAGCGCCGTCAACCAGGACGGCCGGACGAACGGCATCACCGCGCCGCACGGCGCGGCGCAGGCCGCGGTGCTGCGCGCGGCCTGCGCCGCGGCCGGGGTCCAGCCGGGCGAGGTTGGCTACGTGGAGGCGCACGGCACCGGCACTGCGGTCGGCGATCCGATCGAGATCGCCGCTGTGGCCGAGGTGCTCGGCGCGGGCAGGCCGTCCGAGCGGCCCCTGCTGGTCGGCTCGGTCAAGTCCAACATCGGGCACCTGGAGGCCGCCGCCGGCGTCGCTGGACTGATCAAGACCGCACTCGCCCTGCACCACCAGGTCGTCCCGCCAACTCTGCACTACGAGCGGCCGAACCCGCTGCTCGGCCTCGACCGGATCCCCGTCCAGGTGGCCGCGCGGTGCGAGGCCTGGCCGGCTGCCCCCGACGGTTCGCCCGCCCTGGCCGGGGTCAGCTCGTTCGGCTTCGGCGGGACCAACGCGCACCTCATTGTCAGCGCCGCGCCCGCCACCCCCGGGTTGACCGGTGCGGGCGACGAGCGGCTGCCCCGCCTGGTGACGATCTCGGCCCGCTCGGAAAGCGCCCTGCGGGCCCGGGCCGCCGCGTGGGCGGCCGAGGCGCGTGCCCGGGCAGGCGAGGCCGGCTGGCTGCCGCGCGCGGCCGCGGCGTCCGCCCCGCGGGTCGATCACGCCCCCCCCCCGGCGGCCCGCGTCGCCCGCGACGCGCTCGAGCTGGCCGCTGCCCGGGAGGGAAACGCCCCA
>Ga0265338_10006438_pt1 | contig 14968 bp, 14 predicted proteins | sample 42126metaG_FD_193579 | JGI IMG/M metagenome (GOLD analysis project Ga0265338, IMG submission 193579) | Rhizosphere microbial communities from Carex aquatilis grown in University of Washington, Seatle, WA, United States - 4-21-26 metaG | ecosystem: Host-associated > Plants > Roots > Rhizosphere... | reverse complement strand
TCAGGCCCTCCTCGGCGAAGAGGTCGGCGCCGACCAGCCCGGCGCGGGCCTGGGCGCAGAGGGCCTGGGCCTCGACGTGGCGCCGGCCCGCGTCCCTGGCCAGGCGGCCAGCCTGTTCGGCCGTGGCGGCGGCCTTGCGAAGGGCGGCGGCGTCGCCGGTCCGGCGGGCGAACTCGCGCCACACCACCGAGGCGTCGATCAGGCGCCGGGGCTTGTCCTGGACGCCGATACGTCCGGCGGCGACGTCGGCCGCCTTGGCCTCGGCGGCCAGGAACTCCAGGTCCAGCAGCTCAAGCAGCGAGGCGTCGCCGAGGCTCAGGCCGTCGCGCGGCGGCGCCGGCTGGAAGAACCGCTTCAACTCGCGGCCGATCTCGAACATGCGCGCTCTCTTCCACTGGGACTGCGCCAATCCGGCACAGCCGACCCCGTCCTAACGCCCAAGCAGCAAGGGCGGAGCCGCGCCAGCGGCAAAGATTAAGACGGAGTTAATGGTTTCCCAAGCGCCGAGCTCCGGGAAAGGCGCTAACCGACCTTCACGTACCAGTCGTCGAACAGGCTGACGCCCTCGAGTTCGCGCCGATAGCCGCGCTCGGAGAGGAAGTCGTGCAGGGCTTCGCGGAGCGGGGTGAAATTATGCTCGACCGTGATCGCGCGGACATCCCACCGGTCGAAGTCGAACGCCTCGAGGATGCGCAGCTCCGAGCCTTCGGTGTCGAGCGAGAGATAGTCGATCACCGCGGGCGCCCCGCGCTCGATCAGCAGGTCGTTCAGGCTGATGGTCTCGACCGTGATGACCTGGGGCCGCTTCAGGCGGCGGCGTTCGTGGCTGTCCTCGGCCGGCAGGCTGGCGATGCGCGACAGTTCGGGCATGTGGCTGGCCAGGAACTCCAGCTGCTCGCCGGAGCGGTCGAACACGCACTTGGTGGAGACGTCGCAGGTCCGGTTGGCCTTCAGCGAATCCCAGAACACCGGATTGGGCTCGGCCAGGATGCCCCGCCAGCCCATTTTCTTCTCCAGGAGCCAGCTGTTGCTGAGCTCGACGCCCGAGGCGGCGCCGAATTCCACGAAATAGCCGCCGGACTTCAGGCCCGAGACCCAGAGGGCCCAGAGATCCTGGAACAGCTGGCCCTTGGCCTCCGCGGCGTAGGCCATCATGAAGGCGATGGCGCCCACCTCCCTGCGGGCGGGCGTGTCTCGAAGCGCGGTCAGCGCCTCCTGGATCCGCTTGCCGCCGCCGACCTTCCCGGTCGCGAGCGACGCCATGTTGAGGAGGCCGACCTCATCCATGGCCGGACCCTATAGCCACCCCCGGCCCCTCCGGAAAGTCAGCCGCGGCCCCCGGGCGGCGCCGGCGTGGGCCCATGGCCGACAGGCGCCTCCTGCATCAGGCTGTTGTGGATGTCGACGGCGGCCACGGCGCCTTCCGCCTCGGCCACCGCGATCTGGCTGAGGCCCCTCACCAGGTCTCCGGCGGCATAGAGACCCTCGACGGAGGTCTGCTGATGGGGGCTCACCTGCAGGCAGCCGGCCGGGTCGGAACCGGCGCCGAGCTTCCAGGCCAGGGCGGCGCGCGGCGTCGATCCCAGGGCCGAGTAGATCAGGTCGAAGCGGCGGACCTCGCCCTTGCCGAGATCCAGGGCGACGACCCCATCCTGCCCGATCGTCACCTCGCTGACAGGGGTCTCGATCAGGGCGATGTCGGCCTGAGCCAGCCGCCGGCGGGCGTCGTCGGCGAGGGTGGAGGGTTCGCCGACATGGATCACGGTCAGCCGGTCAGAATAGGTCTTGAGGAACATGGCCTCGCGCACCGCCTTGTCGCTGTCGCCGATCACGCCGATCTCTGCGCCGGTGGCTTCGTAGCCGTCGCAGATCGGACAGATCCGCACCCGGCCCAGACGGACCCCGTCGGCGAAGGCCTCGAGCTTGGGTTCGTTGTCGAGGACGCCGGTTGCGAGCAGCACCTTGCGCGCGACCACCGTCTCGCCCGACGCCAGGGTGGCGAGGAAGCGCCCGTCCCTTCGCTCCAGGGTCTCGACCTGTCCGGTGCGGATGACCGCGCCGAACCGCTCGGCCTGGGCCCTCAGCCGTCCCAGCAGCTCCTCGCCGCCGCATCCGTCGGGAAAGCCCGGCAGGTTATGGCTGCGGGGAATCCACGCCGCGCGGCTTTGGCCGCCGTCGATGACGACGAAGCGTCTGCGGAAACGGCCGAGATAGACCGCCGCCGTCAGCCCCGCGGGCCCGGCGCCGATGACCAGCGCATCCAGGAGTTCCGGCATTCGCCCTCGCCTCGACCATAGCGCGGGCTAAACCCCTTCGGGCGGGGATCGTTCAAACCGGCCAGAGCGCGCTGCGAAAAGTGCGGACCGGCATTCGGGACAAGACGCGCGTGAATACAAGGATCGAGAGCGGGCGATCTGAGTCCGCCAGATCGCAACCCGCTTTAGGCCCGTTCCTTGGTCCGCTCGAAGGCGACCTTGGGGTAGCGCTCGCCGACATAGCCGATCTCCCAGGCGGACTTGGCCAGGAACACGGGCTGTTCGTCGATATCCTCGGCCATGGCCGACTTGTGCTTGTCCGCGAAGTCCTCGATGTCGGCCTTGCCGCCGGTGAGCCAGCGGGCCTCGGCGTAGGGCGCGGGCTCGAACACCACGTCCAGGGCGTATTCGCCGCCGAGCCGGTCGGCCATCACCTCGAACTGCAGCGGGCCCACCGCGCCGACGATGAAATCCGAGCCGATGATCGGGCGGAACAGCTGGGTGACCCCCTCCTCGGCCAGGCCTTCCAGCGCCTTCTTGAGGTGCTTGGCCTTGAGCGGATCCTTGACCCGCACCCGCTGCAGGATCTCGGGCGCGAAGTTGGGCAGGCCGGCGAATCGCACCTGGCCGGTCTCCGACAGGGAATCGCCCACCCGCAGCACGCCGTGGTTGGGGATGCCGATGACGTCGCCGGCGAAGGCCTCCTCGGCCAGCTCGCGCTCGGCGGCGAAGAACAGCATGGGATTGTGCACGCCCATCTGGCGGCCGGTGTTCTGCACCTTCAGCCGCATGCCGCGGGTGAACCGTCCCGAGCACAGCCGCACCATGGCGATGCGGTCCCGGTGCTGGGGGTCCATGTTCGCCTGCACCTTGAAGACGAAGCCGGTCACCTCCGGATCGCCCGGCGCGACATGGGTCTCCTCGCCCCCGCGGCGCACCTTCACCAGGCCGGGGGCGGGGGCATAGGACGCCAAACCCTCCAGCAGCTGGCGGACGCCGAACTGCCGCAGCGCCGAGCCGAAGAACACCGGGGTCATGTGGCCCTCCAGGAAGGCCTGGGGATCGAAGGGCTTGGCGGCCTCCTGCACCAGCATGGCGCCTTCCACCGCCTCCTCCTGCTCCCCCGGCTCCAGGTGCTGGACGATGGCGTTGGAGTTCAGGGCCACGGGCTCGCCGTGCGGCTGTTCGGCGGGCCGCCGGCTGAAGGGCAGGAAGCGTTCGCCCTTCAGGTCGACGATGCCCTTGAAGCGCGAGCCCGAGCCCGCGGGCCAGTAGAGCGGGGCCGGGTCCAGGGCCAGCTTGGAGGCGATCTCGTCCAGCAGGGCGAAGGGGTCCTGGGCCTCGCGGTCCATCTTGTTGATGAAGGTCAGGATCGGGATGTCCCTGAGCCGGCAGACCTCGAACAGTTTCGGCGTCCAGCACCATCACCGCCGCGTCGGCCGCGGTCAGGGTGCGGTAGGTGTCCTCGGAGAAGTCCTCGTGGCCCGGGGTGTCGAGCAGGTTCATCATCAGCCCGTCGTGCTCGAAGGTCATGACGCTGGCCGAGACCGAGATGCCCCGTTCGCGCTCGATCTTCATCCAGTCGGACCGCGTGCGCCGCTGCTCGCCCCGCGCACGGACCGCGCCGGCCAGGCGGATGGCCCCCGCCGTCAGCAGCAGGTTCTCCGTCAGCGTGGTCTTGCCCGCGTCAGGATGGGAGATGATGGCGAAGGTGCGCCGCCGGGCGGCCTCCGCGGCAGGGGAATGATCGGGCATGGCGCGGGCAGGTAGCGGCCGGGGACCGCTTTGTCACGGCCTGCAGCCAACAGGCCTCACGCGGCGGCCTGGGCCCAGACCAGCTGGTCGGCCAGCATCGGCGTCAGCCGTCCGGATTGCTGTTCGGCGTGCAACCGGCCCAGAAGCCCGACGTCGAGGCTGGCCAGCTTCACCGCCACCTGGTCGAAACGGCAACCGCGCGAGGGCGCCACGAACAGGGCCGCATTCACCTCCGGCGCCTTGCTGACGATCAGGGCGGAGAGCCGCTTGGCCCGTTCCAGCCGGCGGTGCTGCAGGCGCGGCTCCTCGGCGAAGATCTCGCAGCCGAGCTTCTCCACGCAGTCCAGCGTCAGGGCGGAGAACCGGCGCGCCATCATGGGCGGCGTCAGCAGCTGGAGCTCCAGCGTCAGCACCACGTCATTGAGCAGAAAGTACATCGCACGCCTCCCGGGACGTGCGGCAGCCTGCCGCATCCAGGCTTTAGGCCGGGTGTAAAGGCGCAGTTAATGTCCGGTACGGCTCAGCTCTCGTCGACCGTCTCGGTCAGGAAATGGCGCCCTTCGGCGTCCTCGATCTCCACCACCCACAGGTCCGGATCCACCCGCAAGGCCCGCTCGACATAGGCGTCCAGCTCCCGCTCGGCCTCGGCGTGGGCCGGCCGCATCCAGATCCGTTCCCCGTCGGCGCGAGTGGCTTCGGCGTACAGCCGGACCAGGCCCTTGCGGCGGTCGAGGGCCTTGACCAGCACCGCCCCGGCCCGCGGATCGCCCTTGCGAACCACCACCGCGAAGGCGCCGGCCAGTTCGGCCCGCCTGATCAGGGCGCCGACCCAGATGTCGGTGGAGAGGATCACGGGTTCGCTCGCTCGCCGTAACGGTCCGGCAAGGGCCGGGGGCCTAGGGTCGCGGCCGATGCCGCCAGCCAGAGATATCCTCCGTAAGCGCGCCCAGCGCCAGCGCCTGGCCGCGGCCCTCCTGGGAACCCTCGCCCTGGCGGGCCCCGCGGCGGCCGCAACCCCAGGCGCGGAGGCCTATTACGAGCGGGCGCTGATGCACGCCGCCGACAGCCGCTGCCGCCTGTTCGCGCCCGAGCTCGGCTCGGCCCTGGCGTCGGCCGAGGCCCAGGCCCGGGGGGCGGCGCTCAGGGCGGGCGCCACCAACGCCAGCCTGCGCGCAGTCGAGGCCCAGGCCGTCGCCAAGCAGGCGGCCATGGCCTGCAACGCCCACGACCTGGCCGTGGCCGGCCAGAGGGTGAAGGCCGCCTTCGCCGGCTACAGCCACCTGATCCGCATGACCTTCCCGGGCGACGACGTGGCCTGGCAGGCGGACCGGACCCTGCCCCTCCGCACGCCGATCTGGCGGCTCTCCCAGCCCGCCGCGGCCGGTCCCACGCGCCTGACCTTCGGCCTGGCCGGCGACTATTCCCATCCCGCCCAGCTCCTGGCGGTGGGCGACTTCGGACCCGGCGAGACTCCCTACGCCGCCCAGCTGATGGTGCGCGACGTCACCCGCGCCAGCGAGCCCTACCTCCAGGCGGTCAGCGTCTCGGCCTGGGCCCGGTTGCCGCTCACCGAACGCGCCCCGCCCCGCTCGGCGACCCTGGCCTTCACCGCCGAAGCCCGCGCCGACGCCGACAAGACCCTCTTGCCCCACGGCTCGACCTCGGGCGTGGCCTTCCGCTTCCCGGCCGCCGCCGCCCAGGCCCTGGCCGGCCTCGACCCGCGCGAGGCCGTGACCCTGGTCTTCCTGATCCAGGACGCCGCCGGCGCCCGGGCCCAACGCGCCTATGTGGAAGTCGGCGACTTCGCCGCCGGGCAGGCGTTCCTGGCCGCCGCGCCCCGATAGGCGGCTATCGGCTGAGGGAAATGTCCCGCTTCAGCATCTGAGCGGCCTGCAGCACCCGGGCGTCGCCGGGCGCCGCGGCCAGCGCGGCTTCGATATCCTTCCTGGCGAGCGCCATCTTGCCCCAGAGGTAGTAGGCGTGGCCCCGCGCGAGCAGGAGCTGCGGGTTCCGGGGCTGGCTCTCCAGCGCCTTGCTGAAGTGGCCCACCGCCGGCTCGAACCTGTGCTGGAACAGCTCCAGCTGGGCCACGCCCTGCAAGGCCGCGGGACTGGCGGGCCCGAGGGCCAGCGCCTTGTCGAAATCCTCTGCGGCCGCGGTGGGGTTCCGCATGGCGAGGTGGACGAGTCCGATGGCGGCCAGGGCGTCAGGATCGCCGGGTTCAAGTCTGGAGGCTTGCTGGTAGGCCGCCAGGCCGTCAGCAAGACGCCCGCGTCCGGCCGTCACCGCGCCCCTGACCATATAGGCGGCGTAGGCCTGGCTTGGGTCCGCCGCGATGGCCGCATCCGCATCGATCAATGCCGCGTCCGGCTGCCCCTGAAGGAACCGGAGGCGTGACCGATAACCCAACGTCAGGGCGGTTTTCGGCGCCAGTTGCAACGCATGATCGAGGTCCGCCTGGGCCGCATCGAGCCGCCCCTGCTCCATCAAGATCATGCCGCGATAAGCGTAGCCTTCCGCCAGTTCCGGAGCGGCCGCTATGACCCGGCCATAGCCCGCGAGGGCCTCGTCCAGGTGGCCTCGGTTCATCTCGATCTGCGCCATGCCGAGCAGCGCCAGAGGGCCATCGTCCACCAGACTGTGCGCCATCTCGAATTCGGTGGCGGCCTCGTCAGTGCGGTGCAGCCCCAGCAGGACGTATCCCCGGAGGGCGTGCGCCAAATAGGATTTCGGGTCCAGGGCGACAGCCTTGTCGAGCCCCGCCAAGGATCCTGGGAGATCGCCCCTGGCTCGCATCGCCCAAGCCTGCTCTGCCAGGGCGTCGGCCGGGCTACGGGATTCGGAAGACGCTGGCGGCTGCGGAATTTCGATGGGCAAGTCCGAGTCGTTGCCGGACACCGAGGGCCGCACCGGCCCTTCCGGCTGCTCGACGGGCAGGTCTTGGTCGCTGGCGCCGGCCGCTTCCGCGAGCGTCAGCCGCCCGGCGCGATGAGTCGCTGAGTCGGTCCGTGGGCCCGTCGGACCCGTCATCGCCGCCGCGGCGACCGCCGCCAAAACCCATGCTAGCACCGGAAGGCCCCCCATCCGCCCAGCAGAATAGCCACGCGCGGCCCTGCCGCAACCGAGGGTTCAGCTGGCGCTACCGCAACGGCGGGAAGGCGATGATCTCCGCCGACGGGGGCTGCACCCCCACCAGCACCGGCATGCGCACGGTCACCGAGGTGCCTTCGCCGAGGCGGCTCTCGATCGACATGGAGCCGCCGTGCAGTTCGGCCAGGGCCCGCACCAGGGACAGGCCAAGCCCCGTGCCGCGGGTCTTCTGGGCCACGTCGCCCGCCTGCTCGTAGGGCCGGCCGATGCGCTGCAGGTCGGCCTCGGCGATGCCGACGCCCGTGTCGGAGACCACGATCTCCAGTTCCTCGCCATAGGCGCGGGCCGCCACCGTCACCGAGCCGCCCTGGGGGGTGAACTTCAGGGCGTTGGAGACCAGGTTCAGCACGATCTGCTTGACCGCGCGCGGATCGGCCTCGGCGTCCAGGACCTCGGGAGGCAGAAGACCCCTCAGCGAGATCCCCGCCCGATCCGCCTGCAAGCGGGTCAGGCGCAGGGCGCTGGAGATGGCGTCCCGCGCGTCGATCGGCTCGCGGTGCAGCTCGTAGCGCTCGGCCTCGATCTTGGAGATGTCGAGCACGTCGTTGATCAGGTCGAGCAGGTGGGAGCCGGCGTCGTGGATCATCTCGGCGTATTCGGCGTACTTGGGCGGCAGCTCGCCGAACAGCTTGGCCTTCATCACGTCCGAAAAGCCCATGATGGCGTTGAGCGGCGTGCGCAGCTCGTGGCTCATGTTGGCCAGGAAGCGGGACTTGCCGGAGTTCAGGCTCTCGGCCTCCTCGCGGGCGGCGATAAGCTCGGCTTCCTTGGCCGCGGCGACAGTGGAATCCCGCAGCACCCCCGACACCCTGCCGTCGGAGGACCGCTTCAGGTCCAGGGTGCAGCAGCGGTCGGGCGCCCCGGCGGGGGCGAACGCGCAGGTCGAGGCGCCGGAGATCACCGCCGAGGCGTAGGCGGCCGCCACCTGGGACCGGTCCGACTGCATCGCCGTCTCGGCCACGCCGCGGCCCAGCAGCCCGGTGGCGTCGATGCCCTCGGGCGCATAGCCGAAGGCGGAGATCACCCGCCCGCCGGTGTCCAGGGCGAGGATCAGGTGCGGCTGTTCGGACAGCAGCCGCTCCAGCCCGTTCTCGGCGGCCTTGCGCTGGGACTCCTTGCGGGCGGCCCGGCGGCGGGAGAGCAGGAGGCCCGCGGCCAGGCCCACCCCGGTGGTGGAGACGCCGACCAGGCCGGTCCAGAAGCTGAGACCATGGGCGGGCGGCAGGGGCGCCAGGCCCGCCAGGCCCACCAGGGCGGTCACCGCCGCCGCCACCAAAGACAGGGCCGCGCCCTCGGCCAGGAGGCTGGAGCCGCCGAACACCGCCGCGGCGGCCGCGGGCGCCAGGCACCAGACCGCCAGGGGCCCCGACAGGCCGCCGACCAGCAGGCTGGAGGCCACGCCGCAACCGCCCCAGAGGCCCAGCAGCAGGGCGCGCCGGCGCGGGCTGTCCTTGCGCTGGAGGGCGAAGGCGGAGACGCCCGGGGCGGCGCCGAACAGGAAGGCCAGGGCCGTGGTCCACGGCGCGCCGCGCAGCCCGGCCAGCAGGAACAGGAGGCAGACCATGACCGCGCCGGCCCAGGCGCCATGCCAGATGAGGACGTCGCGGAGCTCTTCGGCTCGAGCCCGGTCCTCCTCGTGAAGAGCACGTTCGTCGGTCACGGTGTGATCAGGCCAGCCTCCCCTCCCGGACACTATCGTTCCGACTGTGGCGGCTAAAGGCCGCTCGCTCGCCGCGCGACCCCGTCGGAATTGAAACTGTGGACGAAGCCGAATCGGCCGTGCGCGGAATGGATCATAGCGGGACGCGGGCAGGCGCACATTGCGGAGGGGGCCGGGCGCCCCTAAGTGGCCTGCGATGACCACCGAAACGGCCGCCGCAGCCCTGGACGACCTGGCCGAGGATTTCCAGTCCCTGGACGACTGGGAGGACCGCTACCGGTACATCATCGACCTCGGCCGCTCGCTCGAGCCCCTGAGCGACGACGAGCATTCCGACGAGAACAAGGTGCGCGGCTGCGCCAGCCAGGTCTGGCTGGTCACCGAGCCCGAGGCGCAGGGCCGGCTGCATTTCCGCGGCGACTCCGACGCCCATATCGTGCGCGGCCTGATCGCCATCCTGCTTAAGCTCTATTCGGACCGGTCGCCGCGGGAGATCCTGGAGGTCGACGCCAACGGCGCCTACGCGCGGCTGGGTCTGGCCGGCGCCCTGACCGCCCAGCGGTCCAATGGCCTGTTTTCCATGGTGGAACGCATCCGCCGGGACGCGGGCGCGGCCCTCGCGGCCGGCTGAGCGCGCTTCCGGCCCGTAGCGGCTCTTGCTAAGGAGTCCGGCATGAACGCCCCCGCCCGCTTCTCCGACCCGGCCCTGCCGCGCCACGACTGGACGCTGGAAGAGGTCGAGGCATTGTTCGAACTGCCGTTCACCGAGCTGGTGTTCCGCGCCGCCGAGGTCCATCGCCGCTGGTTCGATCCGGCCGAGGTGCAGATGTCCCAGCTCTTGTCGGTGAAGACCGGCGGCTGCGCGGAGGACTGCGGCTACTGCAGCCAATCGGCCCACTTCGACACCGGATTGAAGGCCGGCAAGCTGATGGAGGCCGACGCCGTGGTCGCCGAGGCCGCGCGGGCCAAGGCCGGAGGCGCCCAGAGGTTCTGCATGGGCGCGGCCTGGCGCGAGCTGAAGGACCGCGACCTGCCCAAGCTGGAGGCCATGATCTCGGGGGTGAAAGCCCTGGGCCTGGAGACCTGCGCCACCCTGGGCATGCTGACCCCGCCCCAGGCCAGGGCCCTGAAGGCCGCCGGGCTGGATTACTACAACCACAACCTCGACACCGGCCCGGACTACTATGCGACCGTGGTCTCCACCCGCACCTACGAGGACCGGCTGAAGACCCTGGCGGCGGTGCGCGCCGAGGGCATCTCGGTCTGCTGCGGCGGCATCGTCGGCATGGGCGAGGGCCGGCGCGACCGCGCCGGGCTGCTGCACAGCCTGGCCAGCCTGCCCGAGCATCCCGACAGCCTGCCGGTGAACGCCCTGGTGCCGGTGGACGGCACGCCGCTGGGCGACAAGGTCTCGGCCGAAGGACAGATCGACGGCATCGAATTCGTCCGCACCATCGCGGTCGCCCGCCTTGTCTGCCCCAAGGCGGTGGTGCGCCTGTCGGCGGGACGCGAGACCATGAGCCGCGAACTGCAGGCCCTGTGCTTCCTGGCCGGCGCCAATTCGATCTTCGTGGGCGACCAGCTGCTGACCACGCCCAATCCCGAGATGGCCTCGGACCAGCGCCTGTTCGCCGACCTCGGCCTCAGGCCCATGGGGACGAGCGCAGCCTGAGCGCGTTCCGAAAAGTGGGAACCGGTTTTCGGAACAAAACGCGCGTGAATACAAAGATCTAGAGCGGGCGATCTGAGCCCGGATCGCGAGCCGTTCTAGGCCGCGGCCTGCATCGACTTCAGAACGCTCAGGGCGGCGTCGAGGGCGACCTCCAGGGTCCTGGCGTCGTAAGCCGCCGCCTCGCCACGGCCCCAGACCGGCTCGGGCCAGCAGGCGTCGTCGGCTCTGCGGCCGACCACGTGGATGTGCAGCTGCGGGGTCTTGAGCCCGATCTGGCCGACATTGACCCGCTCGACCGGCCGGCCGATGGCCGCGCCGATGGCGCGCACCGCCGCGCTGGCGGCGATGATCTCGTCCATCAGCTGGGACCGGTCGCCATTGGAGATGTGCTCCATCTCGCGCGCGCCGGCCCGCCTAGGGACCAGCACGATCCAGGGAAAGCGCGCATCGGCCTGCAGCCGCGCCTCGCAGAGCTTCAGCGACGCCAGCTCCTCGGAAGTCTCGAGGAAGGCCGGAGCCAGGGCGAACTTGTCCAAGGGGATCTTTCCGGCGCGGCGAAGCGCGGGTCTCTAACGAGGTCGGCCCTCGCCGTCCACCTTATCCGGCGCACATTCGCCGCGGCCCTTGCGCACGGCTCAAGCCATGGGCGCCGGCGGCGCTCGGTTCGCGTTGCGGCCCAACCCCGCTCGGGCTAGGGACGCACCGCAGCATCCCATGGAGCAGAGATCATGGCGTCCAAGCCCCCCATCCGCGTGGCGGTCACCGGCGCGGCCGGCAACATCGGCTACGCCCTGTTGTTCCGGATCGCCTCCGGCCAGATGCTGGGCGCGGACCAGCCGGTGATCCTGCAGTTGCTGGAGATCCCGGTCGAGGGCCCGCAAAAGGCCCTGCGCGGCGTGGCGATGGAGCTGGAGGACTGCGCCTTCCCGCTGTTGCAGGACATGGTCCTGACCGGCGATGCGGACACCGCCTTCAAGGACGCCAACTGGTGCCTGCTGGTGGGCTCCAAGCCGCGCGGGCCGGGGATGGAGCGGGCGGACCTGCTCAAGGACAATGGCAAGATCTTCGTCGCCCAGGGCCGCTCGATCGACGAGGTGGCCGCCGACGACGCCCGCATCGCGGTGGTGGGCAACCCCTGCAACACCAATTGCATGATCGCCGCCAGCCAGGCCAAGCGCCTGGGCCAGGACCGCTTCACCGCCATGGTGCGCCTGGACGAGAACCGCGGACGCGCGCTCCTGGCCCGCAAGGCCGGCGTCGCGGTGACCGAGGTCTCCGACCTGTTCATCTACGGCAACCACAGCCCCACCATGTTCGCGGACTTCACCCACGCGAAGATCGGCGGCCGGCCGGCGTCGGAGGTCATCGGCGACCAGGCCTGGCTCGAGGGCGAGTACCTGCCCACCGTCGGCAAGCGCGGCGCCGCGATCATCGACGCCCGCGGCCAGAGTTCGGCCGCCTCGGCGGCCAACGCCCTGGTCGACCATGTGCGGGGCCTTGTCACTCCAGGCGCGGTGCATTCCGTCGCCGTGCCCAGCCACGGACGCTACGGCTTCTCCGAAGGCGTCTGGGCCGGCATGCCGGTCCGGTCGACCGAGACCGGCTACGAGGTCGTGGCCAGCTACGAGATGGACGACTTCGCCAGGTCCAAGATCAAGATCACCAACGACGAGCTGGTCGGCGAGCGCGACACCGTCAAGGAGATGCTGGCCTAGGCTCCAGACCTATGGGCGGGGCGTCTCCCACCCCGTCGGCATCCGGTAGGGGACGTTGGTGATCACCGCCATCACCCGCTGGATCTTGTGGTCCTCGATCTTGAACAGCTCGGCGATCAGGGCGCTGGTCGGGCGGATGGCCCAGGGATTGCGTTCCTGGCTGACGCGGCCGTTGGCCGGGGTGTCGACGAACAGCACATTGCCCGGATGCTGGAAGCGGACGAAGGCGATGGCCAGGCCCTTGTCCATATCCACCACCTCGATCCGGCGCGGGCTCACCGACTTGATGTAGGTGAAGATCTTGGTCGACAGCTGATCGGCGCAGGGCATCCCCCGCAACCTGGCGAAGTCGGGATTGGCGCCGCCGGTCACCGGTTCGGGGTTGTTGCAGGTGCGGGTCCCGTTCTCGATGCGGAAGCCGTCGCGGGCGAAGGGCACGATGGAGCCGTCGGCCTGCTCGATGGCGTCGAAATAGAGGTTGGTGATCTTCTCCAGCTCCGCCCGCGAGGAGCGGCGTTGCAGGGGCACGTCCTCCTGGAAGATCGGCAGCGGCGACTGCAGCAGGTCGGTCTGCAGCGACTGCAGCTCGCCCTTGCGGGCCAGGACGCTCTCGACCTGGCTGATCCGGCCGCCCACGACCTTCAGGCGCAGGGCCATCAGCGCGATGTTCCCGTTTTCCTGCACAGTGACCAGGGCCCCCGCCTCGCCCCGCCGGGGATCGTCGAAATCCAGCCGGAAGGGCCCAAGCCCGCCGTTGGTGGCCCAGAGCCCGTCGCCCAGCTTCATCGGCGCGCCGTCCTCGGTGAAGCGGACGTCCGGGGTCACCTTCAGCCGCGCCGGATCATGCGCCACGAGGGCGTCGAGGTACTGACTCATCGCCTTGACCAGGCAGGCGCGGGGGCAATCCGCGCCGGCGGCGAACGCGGATCCGGCGAAGGCGACGGCCGCCGCCGCAGACAAGACTCCCAGGATCTTGCGCCAGGCGCCCATGCGTTCCCCCACCCTCTCGTTGCACGCCACTATGCGCCGGCCGGCGGAACGCGCAACCGGACGCCCGGATTGCGTAGACAGCCGCGCCGGGCTGGCGCTTGATCCGGTCGCGATGACCCCGTTCCAGCTCGCCGCCCTGTTCCTGACCCTGGTGGCCGCGGTCGGCTGGCTGAACGCCAGGCTCCTGCGTCTCCCGCCGGGCGTCGCCATGCTGGCGGCGGGCCTGATCGGCGCCGTCTGCCTCTACGGCCTGAAGCGCCTGGGTCTGCAGGGCGCGGGCGACGCCGTACGGGTGATCGGCCAGGTCGATTTCCCCCAGACCGTGGTCGGCTACATGCTGGCCTTCCTGCTGTTCGCCGGGGCCATGCAGGTGGACCTGCATGAACTGCGGCGACGTCGGCTGGCGGTCTGGACCCTGGCGACCGTGGGCGTCCTGGCCTCGACCTTCCTGGTCGGCGGCGGCGTCTGGCTCACCGCTCAGGCGGTGGGACTTCGGCTGCCCCTGGCCTGGGCCCTGGTGTTCGGCGCCCTGATCAGCCCCACTGACCCGGTCGCCGTGCTCTCGACCGTCAAGCGCGGCGCGCTGTCCCGTGGCCTGAAGGCGATCCTGCAGGGCGAGGCGCTGTTCAACGACGGCGTCGGGATCGTCGTGTTCCTGGCCATGCTTGCCCTGGCCCTGGGCGACCACGCGGGTCCCGCGAGCGCCGCGCTGCAGGTGCTGGTGAAGTCGGGCGGCGGCCTCGTCTTCGGCCTCGCCAGCGGCTACCTGGCGGTCCTGGCCATGCGGGCGATCAACGACCACGCCGTCGAGGTGGCGATCTCGCTCGCCCTGGCGGTAGGGACCTATGCGGCGGCCGACGCCCTGACGCTCAGCGGACCGATCGCGGTGGTCGCGGCCGGGTTGCTGATGGGCGACCTCGGACTGTCGACGGCCGTCAGCGAGACCACCCACCGCTATGTGCGGAGCTTCTGGACCCTGATCGACGAGATCCTGAACGCGCTGTTGTTCCTGCTGCTCGGACTGGAGCTGCTGGTCCTGCCGGTCGACGTGAAGAGCATCGGGCTTTGCCTGGTCGCCATTCCCCTGGTGCTGGCCGTGCGGCTGGCCACGGTCATGCCCTGGGGCGCCTACTTCCACCTGCGCGAGGCCGAGCGTGGGCCGAGCCTGACCCTGGCCTGGGGAGGTCTGCGGGGCGCCCTGTCCCTGGCCCTGGCGCTGGACATCCCGGCCAGTCCCTACAAGCCGCTGATCCTGACCGTGACCTATGCGGTGGTGGTGTTCGCCGTCGCGGTGCAGGGCCTGTCGTTCGAGGCCCTGGTGTCCCGGCTCAATCGCCGCGAAGCGGTGCCGGCCGACGCCGCCTGAGCTATAACCTGCCCATGGATGGACCCGTCATCGAGACCGAGCGCCTGATCCTGCGCCCGCCCCTGCGCGAGGATTTCGATCCCTGGGCCGAGATGATGCAGGACGCCGAGGGCGCGCGCTTCATCGGCGGACCCCAGCCGCGCTCGGCCAGCTGGCGGGGGTTCTGCAGCGTGGCCGGGGCCTGGGCGATGTTCGGCTTCGCCATGTTCTCGGTGGTCGAGAAGGCGAGCGGCCGCTGGATCGGCCGGCTGGGGCCCTGGCGCCCGGAGGCCTGGCCCGGGCCCGAAGTCGGTTGGGGTCTGGTGCGCGACGCCTGGGGCAAGGGCTACGCCACCGAGGGCGCCAGCGCCTCCATCGACTGGGCCTTCGACCACCTGGGCTGGACCGACGTGATCCACTGCATCG
>Ga0265338_10006436_pt1 | contig 14971 bp, 17 predicted proteins | sample 42126metaG_FD_193579 | JGI IMG/M metagenome (GOLD analysis project Ga0265338, IMG submission 193579) | Rhizosphere microbial communities from Carex aquatilis grown in University of Washington, Seatle, WA, United States - 4-21-26 metaG | ecosystem: Host-associated > Plants > Roots > Rhizosphere... | reverse complement strand
GCGTGGATCCGGGTCAGCTCCGTGGAACCCAGAACCATCGGAAGCAGGCGCACGATGCACGCTGTCAGGTCGACGAACTTTCTCGAGTCAGTGTACACGACGACGAGGAACGGCGCCACAACGGCGGTCGGGCAGATTTCACGTATCGATTCCTCGATGATTTTCCAGAGGGCCGGATCCGGATGGGACTCGGGAACGGGCTCGCTCCGTGTCGTGCCTTCGAGGAACTCCGCCTTCAGCATGAATGGCCGCCGGAGGTTCCTCCGGGCAATCCTTTCAATGCGTTCCCGCGCGGACTGCGAGGATTCACCAGGAAGCAGGCGGAGATTGATCACGGCGCGCGCCAGGTGCGGGATGACGTTCTCCTTTTCACCTGCCCGCAGGATCGTAACCGCCTGCGTGGTGCGGATCAGCGCATCCATCGAGGGATCGGCGGAGAGCCGGCGTCGGAGAATCGGCCAGAGCAGCCGGGAAAACCTCAAGCCCAGGCGGAGAAACCCGCCCGCATGGGGCGCGAGCGCGCGGAAAAACCGCCGAACGGTGGGAGTGAGACGCGGCGGAAAGCGCCGGCGCTCGACTGCGGCCACAACGGCCGCCAGGGCCCCCGCCGGGGTGCCCCTTCCCGGAGTGGAGGAGTGGCCGGCACCGCCTTCCACGACAAGCTCGACGTTGGCGAAACCTTTCTCGGCAATGCCGACCATGGCCGCAGGCCGCCCGACAAAAGGCAGGTCGGCGATGAACGAGCCTTCGTCCAGCACACAGGAAAGCCGCGCCCCCCGCGCAGCCAGGACGGCTGCGATTGCCGCTGCGCCCAGCCTGCCGGTCGTCTCCTCGTCACCGCCGAACGCAAGGTAGATTGTCCGGCGCGGCTGAAACCCGTCTGCAAGCAGCCCCTCCGCTGCTTCGAGGATCCCGAGCAGGGTGCCCTTGTCATCCAGGGTCCCCCGGCCCCATACGAATCCGTCTGCCAGGTCTCCGGAAAATGGAGGGTGCGACCAGCCCGCATCCGGGCCGGCGGGAACCACGTCATAGTGAGCGTACAGGAGAACGGCAGGCTGGGTGTTTCCCGGATCGGCCGGCTCCCACGTCAGAAGGAGCCCCAGGGGACTGGGGTTTTCCCATTTCAGTCTCCGGGAGACAAGAGGAAACTCGCGGCGGAGAAACTCTTCGAAGGCGCGGAACTCGCTGTAGCCCGGCTGGGAAACGGGATCTCCGGAAACAAGTGTCACGGTCCGAAATGCGACGGCGCGGCCCAGCCGCTCCGCCTGTTCGCGACTGCAGGTGATCAAAGGAATGGCGCAATCCGCCGCCCCGCCCTCCTGCAGGCCTCGCCCAGCCGGGTGATGTCCTCCTCGGTGTGCGCGGCGGAGACGGAGCCGAGCCCATGCATGACGAACACGTCCTCCAGCAGCAGCGCAAGCTGCAGCACGGTGTCGGACAGCTCCACGTCGCAGATTTCCGGATTGCGCGTCTGATCAGGGGCGTTGCAGGCAGTCCGGGCGTCATAGGGGAAATGCACGGCAGCCATGGAGCTGTCCGGCAGGGCCTCGTTTCCGCCGCCCGTACACACGGCGTGAATCCCTTCCGCGCGGAAAGCCTCCTCCACCGTGCGCCGCGCCTTTTCCCCCAACCGGGCAATCAGCGGGTACAGGTGCCGCTCCTGGGCCACCAGGTGGTCCATCATCAGGCGCGAGGCGAGCATGGAGGCGGGGTGACAGGAATACGTGCCCCCTGAAAACTTGACTCCCCCTCCCCGTCCTGAAAGCTGCATGACGTCCGCCCTGCCTGCCACCGCTGCCACGGGCATCCCACCGCCCATGATTTTCGCAAAGGTGGCAAGGTCCGGCTGGATGTCAAAGATCCGCGATGTGCTTCCCGCGCAGAACCGGAAACCGGAGATCACCTCGTCGAAGATAAGGAGCGTGCCGTGCTTTCGGGTCAGCGCACGGGCGGCGGTCAGAAACTCCCGGCTGGCCGGCAGGCAGCCTCCCGAGCCCATGAACGGCTCGAATATGAAACAGGCCACCCGTCCGCCGTGCTTCCTGAACTGTTCCTCCAGCATCGCGGTATCGTTGAACCGGGTCACGATCACCTGGTCCGCCACCGCGCTGGGAAGCCCTCGGCTCTCCGTCTGCTCGAAGCTGTGGGGGTTCTCCGAATGGTAGTCCACGCCGACAAGCCCCCACGGCTGGGCACCGTGCCAGCCGCCTCCGACCTTCATCACCCCTTCCCTTGCGGTGAACGCGCGGGAGAGAAGGATCGCGTACATGGTGGCCAGGGACCCGCTGGAGGTGAAGCGGACCTTTTCCGCGCCCGTCCTGCCGCAGAGAGTTTCCGCCGCGCGCACCTGCAGCGCATCCGTGAAGCCGGTCTGCAGTCCCCAGCCGGAACCGAAGGCCCGCGCGAGCTCCTCCGTGATCACGGGCGGGTTGTGGCCAAGGATGTTTGCGTGGTGACCCTGCCAGAAGTCCAGGATCCGGTGCCCGTCCTCGTCCGTCACGTACGCGCCCTTTGCCGAAGCAATGCGCGGCGGGAACGGCTTCAGAAGGCGTATGGAGTGACTGCCTCCGTCCACGAGGTGCTTCAGCGCCTCCCCGTTGAGAGCCGCCGAGCGCGGCGAGCGGCGGCGGTACTCCTCCGCCAGGGCGGCGAGCAGTTTCGCGTGGTTTCTCGGTTTCATAGGCAGGAGGAGAATACAAGGAAGGAGCGGGCTGTGGCAAGAATATCGGCGCGGAAGCGCCTGAGCAGGGCGGCCGCGAATGCCGCCGAGTACGGCGGCCGCGATACTCTGCGACATTCGGGCCCGCCTCTCTGTCGCGCTACACGCTCGCTCCCGTGAGCAGGGCGCCGAGGCTCACACGCGCATAGACGGCGTATGCGACGATCAGCACGATGACGATCCCGATTGCGACAAGCAGCACAGCCGTGCTTCTTTTCATCACTTTGCCTCCTGGTACAATTTCTGCAGTTCGTCGAAACCTATTTCCAGCAGCTTCATGGTCCTGATGACCCGTGGGAGCTCGCGACCGAGGAATCTCTTCCTTGCCAGGTCCCGCGTGATCTCCCGGGCATTCTCCGCGACAAAGTAGCCAATGCCGCGCTGGTTGTGGACAACCCGGTGTTCCTGCAGATACGAGTAGGCACGCACGACCGTGTTGGGGTTGACCGCGATGCTCTCCGCCAGCTCCCGGATCGAGGGGACGCGGTCACCTGGCTTCCACGAGCCGCTCAAAACGTTTTCGCAGAGCATATCCGCGATCTGCAGATAGATCGCCTGGCTCTCCTGGAATTCCATTCTAGACCTCGGTTTCCCGGAGCCGGAAGTACGCCGCCACCCAGCAGAACGGCGCAAATGCGCCCCAGAAGAGCACGCGCAGGATGGTGAGGAATGCCTGGGAGCCCCGGTTGAAGGCTTCCGCGGCGTGCCCGTTCACCACGACATTTCCGAATCCCTGGGAGAACATCTGGATCACTTCAGGCTTCAGATGGCTGCCCGAGAAGAAGCCCGAGAACGCGATGCGAAAGATGAGTGCGGCAAGGATGGCACAACCGATCACAACGATGTTTTCTGCCAGGATGATCTTCAGAAAAACGACCTTGCGGAACCAGACCGATCCAAGGAGAAAGAGACTCTGCAGGACGAGATAGATTGCTGCGCTCTTGAGATTCGCCGGGCTGAACGGATTGAACCACGTGTGGCCCGCCGCAAAGACCGCGCGGTTGAGCAGCTCGCTCACCGCAGACGCACCCGTCATGAACAGGAGGATTGCAGCGGCATAGCCCACCGAGGTGACAAGGAGCTTGCTCAGCAGCTTCTCCAGTGTCGTGCCGGGAAGCGTCAGGTAGAACGGCCCTGACCCCTGCTGATGCATTTCCTTGAACGCGCCGCTGGAAAAGAGAAATCCCCCGAGGAACAGGAGCCCGACGTAGAACGGTGTGTAGAAATCCTGGCCTGCCCTGCCCAGCATGGACAGGAATGAGAGCACAATGAGGATCCCGCCCACTGCTGCCATGGCAGTCAGGACGGCCCGGTATCCGTGGGCAAAATCACGCCGCAGAAGCAGGAAGAGCCTTTGCGGGTTGAATACTCCTTCGACCGTATTATACATTGCGTGCCTCCATGGCTGCTGCCGCGCGGAAGATCTCCGCCACCCGCTCGGGATTTCCGGTCACGGTGTTGAAAAGGGTCTCCAGGTCCAGCCGGGTCTCTTCGTCCCCGGTGTTTTCTCTGACCACGACCCACCCGCCGAGGGTGCGGTCTGCGTACAGGATCCCCTCGCCTGCGGGCTCGGATGACTGGAGATGCGCCGAGAGTCTGCGTGTGACTTCGCTCATGGGCTGCTGGAAGATGATCCTGCCCTGGTCAAGCACGATGAGTGGGTCGATGAGATTTTCCATGTCCCGCACCTGGTGCGTGGAAACGAGGATAATCCTGTCCTCACCGGCTGCCCGGGTGAGCAGCTTGCGAAACTGGCCCTTTGACGGTATGTCCAGCCCGTTTGTGGGCTCGTCGAGGAGAAGCACCTTGCAGCCGGAGGCCAGCCCGAAGGCGAGCACGAACTTCTTCTTCTGGCCGTAGGAGAGCGCGGACAGTTTCTTGTCCTTCTCCAGCTCGAACTCCGTCATGTACATGGCGAACTCCCCATGATCGAAGCGCGGGTAGAACGGCGCGTAAAGGCTCACGTACGTCCGAGGCAGGATCGGCGGAATGAAGAGCTCCTCTGAGACGGAAAAGATTTCATCCAGCATGTGCGCGGGCCGGGCGCCAGGATTGTAGCCCAGGACATGGACGCTCCCGCTTTGCGCGTACCGGAGGCCGGCGATGAGTTTCAGCAGGGTGGTCTTTCCCGCCCCGTTTTTTCCGAGAAGGCCGTATATGTTGCCCGGCTCCAGCTTGAGGTCGAGGTGGGAGAACAGGTCCTTGCGCGTGTACCCGAAGCTCAAGTCCTTGATTTCAATCACGGATCCCTCCTGTATAGTGTACTAATCAACTAATACTGTAGCACCGGTGAAGAAATAAGTCAACGGGGAATTCTGGCAGGCTTATTCAGTGGGGTTCCTGAGGTTTTCGCTCCACACGGACGTTTCGGGGACGCGATTGCCGGATCCTTCGAAGTCCTGCTTCACGCACTCGAAGTTGTGTATGCGCGGTGCAATCTAGGCTTTCCATACCCGTTCGACATCCTCGAAGGTGCGAAAAGTGTGGCGCTGTGAAAGTTGCGCGTATTCGGAAAGGAGCCGGCGTGCCAGGGCGCCCAGATATGCCACCTCGTCGGACACCATGCGGTCCCCGGTGCGCCTGTCAGAGGCGGGCGCATCCGGACCCATAGCCCAGGGCGTGCCGGCGGATTCCACGGGCGGCAACCGGCTGAGGTCGCTGCACGATGGCTCCAGCGCCATGAGAAGGGAAGTCTCGACCCTGCCGGCGTGGTCAGCCCCGCTCTTGCCGTCGCCGTCGAAGCCTGGAACGTTCGCCTCGAAGTCCGGCAGACCGAAGAGCCGCGTGCCTGCGTGGGGCTGAAGCAGATCAATCACAGTCTTCAAGTCACGCCAGTTCGGTCCGTAGTGGCCGACGCCCACAGTCCATACCCGCCGATTTCGTGGACGTGCCAGTAGTCCGGTGGCGCTACGATCCCGCCGTGCTCCTGCGCCGCCCGGCAGGCAATCGCGTGCGCCTTCAGCCCGTCCAGGCCGAGGGCGTTCTGGGGCCCGTGCGGCTCGATCATCCCGTAGGGAAAGTACACGACCGGGCAGGCCGCGAAGGCAGCCTCGAGGGTGTCGGGAAACATCCGTTCCCATTGCACCTCGTTCATGACTGCCCCACTGCTCGGACGGGTGCGTACTTCGAGGCCTCCCACGCGAGGATCAGCCGCTTCCTGCCGAGACCCCAGTGGTAGCCCCCCAGCTCGCCATTCTTCCGTATCACGCGGTGGCAAGGGATGATAAAGGCGATGGGATTGCGGCCCACGGCGCTCCCCACCGCGCGCGTTGCTGCCGGGTCCCCGATCTTCCGCGCAACGTCCTCATAGGTGGCAAGCCTGCCCGGCGGAATGGAGAGGAGCGCCTCCCAGACTTTGACCTGGAAGTTCGTCCCGCGGAGGTACAGGGTGAGCGGGGCCTGTACGTCTGACGCACCGGCAAAGATTCTCGCGATGAAACGTCCAGTGCCCTCCTGGTCAGGGGCAATGCGGGCGTTCTGCCATTCCTCACTGAGCCGGGCCAGGACTTCCTCGCGGCTGTCCTCCCCCGCAAAATAAAGGGCGCAGATGCCTTTGTCCGTAGAGGCAAGCATCACCTCTCCGAATGGAGTGGGATGAAAGCCGTACCCGATCTTGAGGCCTGCCCCCCTGCTCTTGAACTCTCCCGGTGTCACGGCCTCGCACGACACAAACAGATCGTGGAGCCTTCCCGGGCCTGAAAGCCCGACCTCGTATGCGGCATCCAGCAGGCTTTCGGATCCAGCCAGAAGTTTTTTCGCCGCCTCCTTGGTGAGGAACTGCTCGTATCTCTTGGGACTGATCCCAACCATTCTGCTGAACAAGCGCTGAAAATGGAAATCGCTCAAACCGGCAACGTGGGCCACCGCGGCAAGGTCGGGCCGGCTGTCGATGTTCTCTTCGATGAAGTTGATGGCCCGCTCGATGCGCCGATAGTCCCGTGACCACTCCGTCATGGCGTCGCCATACGCGGCGGATTTGTTAGTTCTCATGACGAAAGGATACACGAGGGGACCCGCGCGCGCCACCCGGATGTTGCGGTCCTGTTGCGGGACGACGGAATTCCCGACAGCTTCGCCGGACCTCACGAAAATGGGGAATTTAGAAATGCCCATTCTAAAATCCCTGAAAACGTGAGGGTCGCGACGTGCCGCGCGGTTTTTTGCGTCCCGACGCCCGTGCCAGGCTCCCACACTGCTTGACTTCCCATTCCGGGGTGCCGAAATTCTTTCCGTCATGAAGGCAAAGCTCAATCCCCTGACTCCAGAGGAAGAAAGAATCATCGTGCACAAAGGCACGGAGAGGCCGTACAGCGGTGAATACGTCTCCTCAAAGGGCAAAGGGACATACATATGCCGGCGCTGCGAAGCGCCGTTGTACAGGTCTGAGGATAAGTTCGACTCTCACTGCGGCTGGCCTAGCTTCGATGACGAGGTTCCGGGCGCCGTGGCGCGGACCACTGACGCGGACGGTTCCCGCACGGAGATCACCTGCACGAGCTGCGGCGCACACCTGGGTCACGTGTTTCTTGGAGAACGCTTCACCAGGAAGGACACGCGGCACTGCGTGAACTCGCTGTCCTTGAAGTTCATCACAAGCCACTGACGCGCCGCCGGAGATCGGGGCCGCATAGGAGCGTGTAGGGCGATGGCACGCAGGAGACAGTCGGGCACGCGCGTGGGCTCCCGGCGCGCCTTCCGCTCCCTTCTGCTCCCTTCCGCTCCTGGCGGAGTTGGCAGAGTTGGCGGAGTTGCGCGCCTGCCGCCCTACGGATACCACGTCGGCCTCCCGGCCATCCAACTCCGCGGAGTACCGCGGAAGGGCCTCGGCCGACCTCGCCATCCTGGCTACGCCTTCGGGCGGTGCACGGCTAGAAATCGTACGTGATCGACCAGCGCGCCTCGTCCTGCGGGCTCAGGTTTCTCTCATAGTACGGCTCGAAAGAGAACGTGTGCGGGTTGCCCCAGACAGGAAGACGGGTGGGAACATAGTCGCACGCGGCGCTCGCCAGGCTGGTGACCGGGTGCTTCTGAAGAAAAGAGACAGGCCTGTCACCGCTGTGGCCCAGGAGCTGGAAATGGTTCCTGTTTCCCATCCACGGCAGATCTTTCATGACGAGAAAGCCGTTCTCGGAGAGCTCGTAGCCGGGATTGTCCGGCAGGGTGACGGGGACGCTGACGCGGCAGCACTCGCCGCCTGGATACAGGGGAAAGAAGGGGTGCGGATACCACTGGAACGGCATGTGCCGGGTGCCCGTGTTGAGAAGCGCGGTCTGGCTTCGCAGCGTGCGCCCGCGCAAGATGAGCCTGCGCTCAAGTTTGAAGCTCCAGGGACCGGCGGTCTGCGTGGTGCGGAAGATAAGGGTACCGGCTCCGCCGCCGATATCCCACGTGCAGCGGTCCTGGGTGCGGTCCGCTGCCGGATCGATGAGCCCGATGCCTATCCCGAGCACCCGCGAGGGCGTGCCCGCGCGGTCCTGCTCCACGACAAGGTGGGGCTGAAATGCGTCTGGCGCTCCCTGTCCGTCATGCAGGTTGTACGAATCAGGGAACGTAGGACCGGAAAGCAGAATGCCCCGCGCTGCGTCCTCGATCTGAAAGATGAAGCCGCCCGTGCAGTAGCGGGTGCCCAGGCGGCCGCTGTCTGCCACGGGATCCAGCACGGTCACGGTAAGGGATTCGTTTTTCAACGTCAGCATACCAGCGATACTGACCTTTTTGTCGAAAACAGGCTATACCGAGACCTGGAAACCGCATGGACCCCTCTTTGCTCCAGGTTCTCTACGAGGACAACCACATCATAGCCGTGAACAAGAAGCCCTCCGAAATCGTCCAGGGGGACAAGACCGGGGACGTCACCCTGGCCGACCAGGTACGCGAGTACATACGGGTGAAATACGGCAAGACAGGGAACGTCTACATCGGCATCCCGCACAGGCTGGACAGGCCGACCAGCGGTGTCGTCCTGTTCGCGCGCACGGAGAAGGCGCTGCAGCGGTTAAGCGAGCTGTTCCGTCAGGGAGACGTGTCAAAAACCTACTGGGCAATCATCGCGGAGAAGCCTCCCCGGGACGCGGACACACTGGTCCACTGGCTGAGGCGGGATCCGGTGAAGAACAAGTCCTTCGTTGTTGACGGTCCTCGCACAGGCGCACGGGAAGCGCGGCTTTCCTATCGACTGCTCTTCAGCCTGGAGCGCTATCACGTACTGTCAATCGAGCTGCACACCGGTCGCCACCACCAGATCCGGGCCCAGCTTCATGCCATTGGCTGCCACATCAAGGGTGACCTGAAATACGGGTCGCCCCGTTCCAATCCCGGGGGCGGCATCCACCTGCATGCGCGGGAGGTTTCATTCATGCACCCGGTAAAGAAGGAGCCCGTGACAATCGTTGCCGAGCCGCCTGCAGACACCCTCTGGGACGCTGTGCTGCTCAAATGGAACCAGGAGTCGGTCCCGCCCGTCTCGTGAGGCCCTATGTGTCCAGAACGATCATGACCTTCATGGCGCGCTCGCGGTGCGCCTCTATGTATTCGTAGGCCTTCTTGTAGTCGGCAAAGTCGAAGTGGTCGGTGATGAGCGGCTGGAGCTTTATCTTCCCCTTCTCCACGAGCTCGATCCCCTGCTTCCAGTCCGGCTCCCGGTACATCAGGGTGCCGATCAGACGCAGCTCCCTGTCCTGGACGGTGCCCATGTCCACGGTCGGCTTGTCGCCAAACACGCCCACAACGATGATGTCGGTGCCCTTCCGGGCAACTTCCACCGCCTGCTGAATAGTCTTCGGGCTGCCCACGCACTCGAGAATCACGTCCGCCTTGGACTCTCCGAAATGTTCATGGATGGCGGACGCAAGGTCGACTTTCGAGGTGTCGATGCAGAAATCCACTCCGCACTCCCTGGCTTTTTCCAGTCGAAATGCGCTCACGTCGGTGACCATGACCTTTGCCGCTCCCATTCCCCGGGCCGCCTGGGCCACGAGGTTTCCAATGGGCCCGGCCCCGAGCACGAGCACTTTTTTGCCCGCCACGTCTCCAGCGCGGCCAAGGGCGTGCACGGCCACTGCGACCGGCTCGATCATTGCCCCGTGCTCCGCGTTCATGCCGCTCGGGAGCTTCAGCACCTTGCTCGCGTCCACCGCGAAAAGCTCAGAACCCGCGCCGGTCGTCTGAAAGCCCATGACCTTCAGGTTGTCGCAGATATGGTATGCCCCGTGCATGCAGGCATAGCACTTCCCGCACGTCACCTGCGGCTGGATCGTGACCAGGTCACCCGGGGCAAAGGCGTGCACCGAGCTGCCCACCTTCTCCACGATGCCCGAGACCTCGTGCCCCTGTACCACGGGGTAGGGAGTGAGGGCGTGTTTTCCATGATAGACATGGATGTCGGAGCCGCAGACACCGATCCTTTTCATGCGGATAAGGACTTCCGTCGGCCCGGGCACAGGCACGGGAATGTCCCTGAACTCGATCTGCCCCGGCGATGTCATGACAGCCTGTTTCATGGTCGTTCTCCTTACCGCCCCTGTTTTCTGGTTATCAGCTCAACTGCCATGCGGCCGTACTGGGATTCCTGCTCCTCGTCCAGCCCGCTGATTCCGATTGCCCCTACTACTTTTCCCTCGTGCAGGACGGGGAACCCCCCGGCCCAGCCGGTATAGCGAAGATCGCCGTAGTTGGTCATGGGAAAAGGATACGTGCGGGAAGACTGCCCCACCTCACCGGACTCCCTGCGCTCTCGCGCGGCGGTGAAGGCCTTGTTGATCGCGATCGTGAGCGGCGGAAGGTGGCAGCCGTCCATGCGCAGAAACGCGATCAGCTCGCCGTGAGAATCCGTCACGGCAATCGACGCCGCCTTGTGCTCCGCTTCGACCTTCTTTTGTATCGCGGCAATCATCTCCTGCGCTTCCGCGTGGGAAAGATTCATCGTCTGGTACATCGCGCATTCCTCCTGTTGAAGCCTGCTATTCGGTGAAAAAGCGTATCCGCATTTTCTCGAGTGATTTCTGCCCTGGCCGCAGGACAATGCTGGGGAACCCTGCCTGGTTTATCGCGTCGGGAAATCCCTGCGTCTCCAGGGCAAATGCCCCGTAGGGCTCGTAGCGCCTGCCGGCACGCCCGACGGTCGGGGCGAGCATCTGCCCCGTGTAGAGCTGCACGCCGGGCTGCGTGGTGGATATTTCCAGTGCCCTTCCTGTCATGGGCTCCACGACCCGGGCCACCGGCCGCCAGCCGTTTACAGGGCTGCCCAGCACGAAGCAATGATCGTAGCCGCCGCCTGCCTTCTCTATATCGTGCCCGATCGTTTTTTCCCGCCGGAAGTCGTGGGCAGTGCCTTTCACCGCGCGAATCTCTCCGGTGGGAATGAGCTCCGCGTCCACGGGCAGGTATGACTCGGCAAAGAGAGTCAGCCGGTGGTCCTTGATGTCCCCCGCCCCGTCGCCTCTCAGGTTCCAGTACGCGTGGTTGCAGAGGTTGAACGGAGTGGCCTTGTCGGTCCGGGCTTCGAAAACCACCTCGAGGGTTCCGCTCTCATCCAGGGTGTAGGTCACCCGGGCGTCGAGGTTTCCCGGATATCCCTCCTCCCCGTCAGGGCTCGCGTAAGAAAAGGTCACCCCCGCCGTGCCGTCCCGCAGAAACGACGCCGATGACCAGGCCACCCTGCCAAAGCCCTTCTTTCCGCCGTGGAGATGGTTTCTCCCGTCGTTGCAGAAGAGCGAATACTCGCGGCCGTCCAGGCTGAACCTGCCCCTGGCGATTCGGTTTGCCACCCGGCCGATCGTGCTGCCGAAATAGGGATGGGGGTTGAGGTACCCCTCCAGGGTGTCGAAACCGAGTGTCACCTCGCCCACACGCCCCTGCCTGTCGGGAAACTGCACGGAGGAGAGAGTGGCACCATAGCTGATGAGCTGGACAGTCACACGGCTCCTGCTTGCAAGGGTGAAGTGGACGATCTCATCTCCCTCCCGGGTCCTTCCCCACGTGCCCTGTGTGATGTCCATGCTGTCTCCTCCTTTCGCGCTTTCTACTTCTGTTCCCGCATTGCCGCAAGCCTGTCGGCAATCGCATTCATCGCGCCCAGGTCCTCGGGGGCCAGGCGCAGATGGCCGCCTCCGGCATTTTCCTTTGCCTGGACCGCATCCCGCGCGCCGACCAGCACGTGCGTGATGCCGGTCTGCTGGGCGGTGAGGCAGATCACCATCTGGGCGATGGTAGCCTTATACTTGTCGGCAAAAGGCCGCAGCTCGGCGACCACGGCGTTTACCCGCCGGATGCTCTCCGGGCTGAACAGCGGATTGGTCTTCCGCGTGTCCCCATCCCGGAATGTCCGCTCGGGAGACATGGTGCCGGTCAGCAGTCCCTGCTCCATCGTGAAGTAGCTGAGGATGGCGATGCCGGCGCGCGCGCAGTACTCCACCAGCCCCTTCTTCACGATGCTCCGGTCCAGCAGGTTGAACTTCTCCTGCGCAGAGGCAACGGCGCCGTAGCGCTTCAACTGGTCCACGCTTACGTTCGAGACTCCGATGGCGCGGATCTTTCCTTCCTGCCGGAGCTTCACCAGGGCCTCCATCGTGACCTCGATCGGAGTGGTGGACTCCTGCCAGTGCGTCTGGTAGAGATCGATATGGTCGGTCCCCAGCCGCTTCAGGCTCCGCTCGACCTCTTCGCGGATCGAATCCGCTCCCAGGTACCTGTGGATCGTGTACTTGGCCGGCGTTTTGCTGGGGGACTTGTCGTCGGCGTACCCGTCGAACTCGCCCTTGTCGGTGTCCCAGCGCAACCCGCATTTCGTCGCAATCACGGCCGTGTCGCGTCTTCCCTTCAGGGCCTTGCCGACAATCTCTTCGGCCTTCCCGAATCCGTAGATGGGCGCGGTGTCGATGAGGGTGACGCCCGCATCCAGGCTGGCATGAATGGCCTGGATGGACTTCTTCTCATCCGTGCCGCCCCAGAACCATCCGCCGATGGCGAAGGTTCCCAGGCCGACAACCGACGCCTTGATCCCCGAGCTTCCCAGCTCGCGGTACTGCATTTCCGCGTTCATTTGATTTCCCCCTTACTTGATCGTGGAGACTTTGCTCCGGTCGAATGTCAGAAAGACGCTGATGATGATCACCGCGCCCAGGATGCTCTGCTGGAAATATGCGTTGACGCCGACGACGTTCATGCCGTTTTCCATGACGCTGAGAACGAACGCGCCGATGAGCGTGTTGACGGGCCCGCCGGTGCCGCCTGTCAAAGCGGTTCCTCCCACCACTACTGCCGCGATCGAGTTCAGGACGTAGACCTTGCCGAGCGTCGGGTCGCCCCCGTATTGCCCGCACGACAGGAAAATGGCGGCAAGGGACGCGCCCACCCCCGAAAGGATATAGGCAAAGTTGCGCGTTTTAACGATGTCGATTCCGGACATCCACGACATCGTGATATTGCTCCCGACATAGAAAATGCTTTTGCCGATCACGGTGAACCTGAGCACCATGTAGAAAAGCAGGAAGACGAGCGCCGTGAGAACCAGGAGATTCCCGACCCCCAGGAACGCGCCGTTGACGATTCCCAGGATCCCATAGTGGTCGGCCGGGGCCACGACGGGCAGCGGAGAAACAAGAAGAGCGAAGCTCGTCATGATCCCGCCTGTTCCAAGTGTCGCAATGAAGGAGGGGATTCTTATGCGGGTGAGAATGTTGCCGTTGACGTAGCCGAAGAGAACTCCGGTCAGAATGCAGAGGGGAAACGCCCAGTAGCCGATCACCTTGACCGCCACAATGAACAGCACGGAAACGAAGGACATCAGGCCGCCGATGGACAGGTCGATCGCGCCGATCAGGATTGTGCACATCTGCCCCAGGCCGACCACGACCAGGATCGCGGCGTAATAGGCGATCGTATTCAGGTTGTAGAATGAGAGGAAATGACGGTTCCCGAGGGCAAAGAGCAGCACGAGCAGGAGCAGTGTGCCGACGGCGTAATAGATGGCAGGGATGCGCACGCGCCCCGCGCGAATCAGAATGTTCTTCTCCACACCCGCTCCATTCCCCGGCTTGTGCGCTTCCATTTCGACTCTCCTGCTAGACGATGAGACCGATGATGTCTCTGGGGCTCGGTTTGCCCTTCGGCGGGCACTCCACCTCCTTCACGAGGCGGCCGTCTTTCATCACCTGCATCCTGTTGGAGAGACCGATGTCCTCTTCCAGGGTGTCGCACATGATCAACATGCCGATTCCTTCCCGCGCGAGCTTTCGAATGAGCTTGTAGATGTCGTCCTTGGCTCCGACGTCCACGCCCCGTGTGGGATGATCGAGCACAAGGAGCTTCACCTGGGAGCTGAGCCATTTCGCAATGACGGTCTTCTGCTGGTTGCCGCCGCTCAGGTTTGCGCACAACGTCGTGGAAGACGGCGTCTTGATCCTGCATTCATCGATCCAGCGCTCCGCATTCTTCTTCTCCTGCACGGGGCTGATCAACCCGGCGTTTTTCAGGCGCCCCAGCACCAGGAGATTGACGTTCTCCGCGACCGTCATCCCGAGGGCAAGCCCTTCGCTCCGGCGGTCAATGGGAATGTGCCCTTCGCCGGACGCCACCGCGTCCCGCGGGGAGCCTGCCGTCAGTTTCTTTCCCCCCAGGATGACCGTGCCCGTGTCGGCCTTTTCCAGGCCGTTGAGACACCGGCAGATCTCCTCTTTTCCCGAGCCCACCAGACCGACCAGGCTCACGATCTCTCCACTCCTGATGGTGAAGCTGATGGGCTCGAACGCGCCCTTCCTGGAGAGATTGTCCACTTTCAGGATCACTTCATCCCCGGGGGTTGCCTGCTCGTCTTCGCGGTAACGGTCCGCTGAAAATGCGTGCCCCACCATGGACTGTTCTATGTCGGCGATCCGCGCATCTCCTGCCGCCATCTCGGTGACATTTTTCCCGTCTTTCATGATCACGATCCTGTCCGAGTTCTCCACGATTTCCTGCAGGCGGTGGGAAATAAGGACGATGGATGCTTCCTTCTGGATGTCCCTCAGGATGGCGAAAAGGGTGTCTCTTTCGCCCTCGGTGAGGACCGTGGTCGGCTCATCCAGTATGAGGATGGGATTCGTTTGCCCGTACAATCGGGAAAGCCACAGGAGGCGCGCAATTTCCACCATTTGCCGCACGGCAGGGGTCACCTCCGAGATGGGGGTCGCGACGTCGACATGGACCTTCACGTGCTCAAGGAGGCCCTCGGCGGTTGCACGCATGGCACGTCGAGAGAGAAAACCGAATCTGCGG
>Ga0265338_10006435_pt1 | contig 14971 bp, 18 predicted proteins | sample 42126metaG_FD_193579 | JGI IMG/M metagenome (GOLD analysis project Ga0265338, IMG submission 193579) | Rhizosphere microbial communities from Carex aquatilis grown in University of Washington, Seatle, WA, United States - 4-21-26 metaG | ecosystem: Host-associated > Plants > Roots > Rhizosphere... | reverse complement strand
CGGCGGAATGCACGGCTGTTGCCTGACCGCTTCTACGCGCGCGCGCTCGAGCTTGCCGAGCGCGCGCGCGGCAAGACCGCCGACCACCCTCTCGTCGGGGCGGTCGTCGTCCGCGACGGCGAGATCGTCGGCGAGGGCTGGTACGAGTACGACCTCGTGCGCCACGCGGAGCCCGCCGCGCTCGAGCAGGCGGGAGAGAAGGCGCGCGGCGCGACGCTCTACGTCACGCTCGAGCCGTGCTCCCACCACGGCCGCACGCCGCCGTGCGCCGACGCGGTCGTCGAGGCGGGCGTCGCGCGCGTCGTCGTCGGCGCGCGCGACCCGAACCCGGTCGTCGACGGACGCGGCCTCGCGCGGCTCGCCGACGCAGGGATCGAGGTCGAGCTCCTCGACGACCTCGCCGCGCGGCGCCAGAACGAGGCGTGGCGGGCGTGGAAGGGGCTCGGCCGTCCGTTCGTGACGTACAAGGCGGCGATCACGCTCGACGGACGCGTCTCGGTCCCGGGCCGGCGCTGGGTCTCCGGCGAGGAGTCGCGGCGGCGCGTGCACGAGCTCCGCGCGGCCTCCGACGCGGTAGCGGTCGGGATGGGAACGGTACGTGCCGACGCGCCGCGGCTCGACGCGCGCGACGTCGACGCGACGCGCCAGCCGCGCCGGCTCGCATTCGGGCGCGGCCCGCTGCCCGACGGCTCCGAGTTGGAGCTGAGGAGCGGACCGCTCGCCGACGAGCTCGCCGCGCTCGCGGCCGACGGAGTGCAGTCGCTGCTCCTCGAAGGCGGCCCGACGCTCGCGACTGCGTTCGTCGAGGCGGGGCTCGTCGACAAGCTTCTCCTCTTCGTCGCGCCGGTGCTCGCCGGCGCTGGCCCACGCGTACTCGGCGATCTCACGCGGCCGCTCGAGCTCCTCCATCTCCGCTCCGAGCCGTGCGCCGAAGACTTCCTCGTCGAGGCGTACCTCCGCGAGCCGTAGAAAGAGGTAGCGGGCCCGCGGGGAGTCGCTGCCGCAGGCCCGCTGCACTTGCCACCCTGCCGCCGCCGCCGTAGCGGCGCGTCAGCGCAAGCGCTGAGCCGCGTTCGGCAAAACCGCATCGTTACTACGCTTGGCTCCATGTTCACGGGGATCGTGCGCGAGGTCGGAACGGTTGCCTCCTTCGACGGAGGGCGGCTCGTCGTCGAGGCCGGCACCGAGGCGGGGATCGGCGACTCGGTCGCGATTGCCGGCGTCTGCCTCACCGTCACCGGCCGGGAGAACGGCCGTCTCGCCTTCGACGTCGTCGGAGAGACGCTTTCCCGCACGACGTTGCGGGGTCTTGCTTCGGGCGACAAGGTGAACGTCGAGCCGTCGCTCCGCGCGGGCGATCCGCTCGGTGGCCACATCGTGCAGGGCCACGTCGACGGCGTCGGCAGCCTGCGCGAGCGCGCCGAGCTGACATGGTTCGACGCGCCCCCCGAGATCGTCCGCTACTGCGTCGAGAAAGGCTCGATCGCCGTCGACGGCACGTCGCTCACTGTCGCCGCCGTCGACGATGAAGGCTTCGCGGTCGCGCTCATCCCGCACACGCTCGCGGCGACGACGCTCGGCGCTCTTTCGCTCGGCGATCGAGTAAACCTCGAAGTCGACGTCCTCGCGAAGTACGTCGAGCGGTTGAGAACGTGAGCGAGTTCGCGTCGGTCGCGGAAGCGATCGAGGACATTCGCGCGGGCCGGATGGTCGTCGTCGTCGACGATCCCGACCGCGAGAACGAAGGCGACCTCGTCGTCGCGGCCGAGTTCGCGACGCAGGAGGCGGTCAATTTCATGGCGACGCACGCGCGCGGCCTCGTCTGCCTCTGCCTCACCGGCGATCGCTGCGAGGCGCTCGGCCTGCCGCAGATGACGCAGCGGAACGAAGCGCGGCTCGGCACAGCATTCACCGTCTCGGTCGAAGCGCGGGAAGGAGTCACCACGGGCATCTCGGCCGGCGACCGCGCGCACACGATCGCCGTCGCGATCGACCCCGCCTCGACGCCGCGCGACCTCGTCCAGCCCGGCCACGTCTTCCCGCTCCGCGCCCGCGACGGCGGCGTCCTCGTCCGCGCCGGCCAGACCGAGGCGGCTGTCGACCTCGCGCGGCTCGCGGGCCTCAATCCCGCCGGCGTCGTCTGCGAGATCATGAACGAGGACGGGACGATGGCCCGCGTGCCGGATCTCGTGCCGTACTGCGAGCGGCACGGGCTGAAGATGATCACGGTCGCCGACCTGATCGAGTACCGCCGCCGGACGGAGAAGCTTGTCGAGCGCGTCGTCTCCGTCCAGCTTCCGACGGAGTACGGCTTCTTCACGGCCGTCGCCTTTCGCGAGACACTGACCGGCCGCGAGCACGTCGCGCTCGTGATGGGCGAAGTCGGCGACGACATCCTCGTACGCGTGCATTCCGAATGCTTGACGGGAGATGTCTTCCACTCGCTCCGCTGCGACTGTGGCGAGCAGCTCGAGTCCGCGCTCGCCACGATTGCGGCCGCGGGCAACGGCGTCGTCCTCTACATGGCGCAGGAGGGGCGCGGCATCGGCCTCCTCAACAAGCTCCGCGCGTACGAGCTGCAGGAGCAGGGCCTCGACACCGTCGACGCGAACCTCGCGCTCGGCTTCGCCGCCGACGAGCGGGAGTGGGGGATCGGCAACCAGATCCTCGCCGAGCTCGGGATCACGACGATGCGCCTCCTCACGAACAACCCGAAGAAGGTCTCCGGCGTCGAGGCGTACGGGCTGCGCGTCACCGAGCAAGTGCCGATCGAGATGCCGCCCCACCCCGAGAACGTGCGGTATCTGGCCGCGAAGCGGGATAAGCTCGGCCACAAGCTCCATCACCAAGACCTGAAGTTCGGACCGGAGGGCGAATGAGCAGCAGTGGCGGCGGGTTCTGGCCGGGCGAGGAGCCCGAGGATGACGATACGGGTGAGGACGACGACACCGGTGCCGAGGATGTCGAGGTAGCGGAGCCGGAAGAGGAGCCGGAGCCGGAAGGAGAGTCGGAGGAGACGGGCTGGCAGCTGCCCGAGCCCGAGCCCGAGTCCGAGTCGGAGCCGGAATCGGAGTCCGATCCGCTTCTCGCGCACCGGGCCGGCGAGATCGACGTCCCCCCCGGCATCGCCGTGATCGAGGGCGCGCCGTTCGGCAGCGGCCGCAGCGTCGGGATCGTCGTCGCGCGCTTCAATTCCGAGATCTCGAACGGGTTGCTCGAGTCCGCGCTCGAAGCCCTCGCCGCCGCCGGCGTGGAGCAGGACCGGATCACCGTCATGCCTGTCCCCGGGGCGTTCGAGCTTCCGATCGGGGCGATGGCCCTCGCCAAGACGCGCCGCTACTCGTGCGTGATCGGCCTCGGCTGCGTCATCCGCGGAGAGACACCGCACTTCGACTTCGTCGCGACCGAGGCCGCCTCGGGCCTCCAGCTCGCCGGGCTCGAGACCGGAGTGCCGGTCGCGTTCGGCGTCCTCACCGTCGACACGGTCGAGCAGGCGGAGGCGCGGCTCGGCAAAGGCGGCGAGGCGGCACGGGCGGCGCTCGAGATGGCCGACATTTTCTCCCAGGTGCGCGCCCAGGTGCGGGCAGCGGGGTAAGTGGACGCGGCCGACGTAGCGCGCCGTTGCGTCGAGCTCTGGTACGCGCCCGAGCGCGAGGACGAGTTGCGCTCGCTGCTCGCGGACGGTTACGTCCATCACACGCCGCGCGCCGACCTGACGGCCGACCAGTTCATCGGTCAGCTCGGGCTGATCAACGGTGCCTGGTCGGACATCGACTTCCGCGTCGTCCACACGGTCGTGGAAGGGGACATGGTCGCGGTGCTCGTCACGGTGGAGGGGACGCAGGTCGGCGAGCTCTTCGGAACGCCCGCGACCGGGCGGCGTGTCTCCACGGCGGGCGCGACCTTCATGCGCATCGAGGACGGCCGGGTCGCCGAGGACTGGGACGCCTGGGCGCTCCACACGCTGTTTGCGTCGTAGCCTGAGTCTCGGTTCCGTTCGGCTATCCTGGGCCGCCGATGTCCAAGATCTGCGCAATCTGCGGCAAGAAGCCCGGCTTCGGCAACCACCGGAGTCACTCGATGGTCGCCACGAAGCGGCGCTTCGAGCCGAACCTCCAGCGCGTCCGCGTCCTCCTCGCGGGCAAGGCGCAGCGGGCGTACGTCTGCACGCGCTGCCTCAAGGCCGGGAAAGTCCAAAAGGCGCTCTAGCCCTGCGGTTCGCGCCACATGGGGCGCACCGTAACGCCGGGCAGCATCTCGATCTCGCCGCGCGACTCGAAGCCGAGCCGCTCGTACAACCGCGCATTGTTCGCGGTGGACGCCTCGAGATACGCCGGAGCGCGTTCCTCGTCGCAGCGGCGCAGCACCGGCTCGAGAAGCGTCGCGCCGCGGCCCTGGCTCTGCACCTCGGGCACGACGCCGACGGCGACGAGATACCAGTGCGGCTCCTTTGGGTGTTCTTTCGCCATCGCGGTCAGCGCGCGCGACGCGGTCAGGAACTCGCGCGGGAAAAGGAACAGGTAGCGCGGCAGGTTCCGGAGCTGCACGGACGCCGGCTCCGGATAACCGCCCGGCCGGCGCCAGATCGCGGCGCCCAGGCCGTCGTCGTCGAGCCAGACCTCGCCGTAGCCCGAGAGCGTGAGGCGGCACTCGATGTCGAAGAACTTCGCCCGGCGGGCTGCGTTCCTCGGGGTGTCTGGGATGAATTGCGTGATCACCGGATCGGTGGCGAAGGCGCGGCCGAGGATCTCGGCGGCCATTCCGGCGTCCTCCTTCGTCGCGAGCCTCGGCATGGCGACGATTCTGTCGCAACCGCCGGCTCCCGCAGAGCGTCAGAGGCAGGGATGGAGGCGGGACACGCGCTTTCCTCCCCGTTGGGGCGGATCACGATCTCGAGCGGCGCGATCGCGCAGATCGTGGCCGAGACCGCGCTCGAGTGTTACGGCGTCGTCGGGATGAAGGGCTCGCCCCTCAGACGAATTGGGGGCGGGCGGATCGCGCGCGGCCGCGGGCACGCGCGCGGCATCGAGGTCGGGCGTGACCGCGACGGCGGCGTCACGGTCGACCTTCACGTCGTCGTCGAGTACGGCCTCAACCTCGCGGAGGTCGCGTCGAGCGTCAGGAATCGAATCGCGTACGAGGTGGAACGGCTGACCGGCCTGCCGGTGCTCGCGGTCGAGGTGCATGTCGATGCCGTGCGGGCTTCGGGTAAATGAGCGCCGCAGCTGCCGACCTCGACCGCGTCCGCGCTCTCGTGGGCTCGGCGCTGAGCTCGCTCGAGGCGAGCCGCGACCGGATCGACGACCTCAACGTCTATCCCGTTCCGGACGGCGACACCGGAACGAATCTCACGCTCACGGTGCGCGCCGTCGCGGAAGCTCTCGGCGACTCGGAAGCGGCGGACCGTCCGGCGCTCGCGCACGAGGTCGCGCGCGCCGCGCTCATGGGCGCGCGCGGGAACTCGGGCGTGATCCTGTCCCAGATCGTCCGCGGCGCGGCCGACGTGCTCGCCGAGTCGTCGAACGGTGTCGAGCCGAAGCTCGCCGCGCGGGCGCTGCGTGGCGCCTCAGACGCGGCGTATTCCGCAGTGCGCCGGCCGGTCGAGGGGACGATGCTCTCTGTCGTGCGCGAGCTCGCCGAGGAGGCCGAGAGTCGCGCCGGCGACTCCGCGCCGCTCGGCGAGCTGCTCATCGACCTCGTGCGGCGCGGGGAGGACGCGGTCGCCCGCACGCCGGAGCAGCTCGAGGTGCTGCGCGAGGCGGGTGTCGTCGACGCTGGCGGCGCCGGCCTCGTTGAGCTCCTCCGCGGCGTCGCTGCCGCCGTCTCCGGCGAGCCCGTGACGGAAGCGCCCGTCGTCGCGACCGAGCGCGCCGGCTTCGACGCGATCCATCTCGAGCAGTCGCGCTACCGCTACTGCACCGTCTTCGTGGTCGAGGGCGAAGGCCTCGACCGGGATGCGCTCGAGGAGCAGCTCGAGCCGCTGGGCGACTCGCTCCTCGTCGTCGGCGACGAATCGGCGCTCAAGGTGCACGTCCACACCGACGATCCCGGCGCCGCCCTCTCTCTCGGCACGGCGGCCGGGACGATCGAGGGCATCGAGATCGCGAACATGCAGATGCAGCAGGAGGAGCGCGAGCGCAGGCTCTCCGTCGTCCCCGATCCTGTCGAGCGTGCTGTCTGCGGTGTCGTCGCCGTCGTGGCGGGGGACGGGAACAAGGGGCTTTTCGAAAGCGTCGCCGAGCCGGTCGGCCCGATCCGGATTGTCGAGGGCGGCCAGACGTCGAACCCGTCGACCGCGGAGCTCCTCGTGGCGATCGACTCGCTGCCGGCCGACGAGGTGATCCTTCTGCCGAACAACTCGAACGTCCGGCTCGCCGCCGAGCACGCCGCGCAGAACGCCGGTCGCCCGGTCGAGGTCGTCGCGACGGACTCGATCACGGCGGGACTCGCGGCGCTCGTCGCTTTCGACGGCTCGCGCACTGCCGCCGAGAACGCCGCCGAGATGCGCGAGACGGTCGCAGCGGTTGCGGCGGGGGAGGTGACGCGGGCGTCGCGCGATGTCCAGCTCAACGGGGTCGCGATCAGGGACGGCGAGTGGCTCGGGCTGGCGGACGGCGATCCAGTCGCCGGCGGAGACGACTTCGCCGATGTCACCCTGGCCGTGATCGAGCACCTCCTCAGTGAGCCGCGCTCCCTCCTCACGCTCCTGACGGGAGCCGAGCCGCCGCCGCTCGATGGTCTTGTCGACCGCATCGCCGCCGCCCATCCGGAGGTCGAGATCGAAGTCCATGAGGGCGGCCAGCCTCACTACGCGCTGCTTCTGGGCGCGGAATAGGCTCCGACCATGAGCCGCGTGCGAGTCGTGCTCGTCGAGGACAACGAGATTTTCCGCGAGGCGCTCGAGCTGATGCTCGGCATGCGCGAGGAGATCGAGGTCGTCGCGGCGGTTGGTGACGGCGCAGCGGCCGTCGCGGCGGCGCTCGAGCACAGGCCCGACGTCGTCCTGATGGACTATCGGATGCTGGGACTCGACGGAGTTGAGGCGACGAGGCAGCTACTCGCGCAGTTCCCCGATCTGCGCGTCGTCGCGCTTACCGCGTCCGCCGACGAGAGCCAGCGCGAAGATCTCCTCACGGCCGGCGCAGTGGCGTGCCTGCGCAAGGATCAGGAGCTTGACGAGATCGTCGCTGCGATCGAACAGGCGGCGGCAGCCGCGTGAACCTCAGCGCCGCGAACACTGCGATCGTCCTCGACTCGACCGCCGACCTCCCCGATGCGGCGGCCCGCTTCCCGAACTGGCGCGTCGTGCCGCTCTACGTCCGCTTCGGCGAGGAGAGCTTCAAGGACGGCGTCGAGATCACGGCGGACGAGTTCTACGAGCGGCTGCGGCACGACCCGGAGTTTCCCCGCACCTCGCAGCCGACGCCGGCCGACTTCCTCCGCTGCTACCGCGAGCTCATCTCCTACGAACGGATCTTCTCGCTTCACCTCTCGGCCAAGGTCTCGGGAACGTACGAGAGCGCCGAGCACGCGGCCCAGGAGGTCGGACACGGAGTCGTACGCGCCGTCGACACCGAGACCGCGTCCGCGTCGATCGGGATGCTCGCGCTCGCGATCCAGCGCCGCCTCGAGCGCGGAACGACCGACGAGGAGATCGACGAGCTGATCGAGCGGTACCGGCGCGAGCGCGGGCTGCTGTTCACGGTCGACACGCTCGAGTTCCTCCAGCGCGGCGGCCGCATCGGGAAGGCGAGGGCGTTCGCGGGCGGTCTGCTCCACGTCAAGCCGATCCTCTCGATCGTGGACGGCGAGGTCGCGCCGGTGAAGCGGGTGCGCGGCGAGAAGAAGGCGTTCGCGGAGCTCGTCGAGGCGATCGAGAAGGAGACGACGGACGAGCCCGGGTGGCGGTTCGCGGTCGCCCACGCAGCGGCCCCGGAGCGCGCCGCCGAGCTGGAGGCGCTCATCCGCGAGCGGCGCCCGAACGCCGAGCTCGAGCTCGACGTCCCGCTCGGCGCGGTGATCGGCGCGCACGCCGGTCCGGGCACGCTCGGCCTCTTTTGGTTCCGTGACGAGGGCTAGGACGAGCTCGCTGGACCAGTGCTCGGGAGTGTCACCCGCGCATTCGCGCAAATACTGATGCCACGCGGAGTCGTCCGCGGCAAGATCCGCAGTAGAGGAAGCAACGTGGTCTCGTCTCCATGGAAGCGGCTGGTCGTTATCGCGACGCTTGTGTGCCTGTCAGCGGCCGCAGCGCTTAGCGTCCTCGCGTTCGCTAGCTCGGGCCACCACCGCATCAGTCGCCCGCCCATCGCCAAGGCAGACACGACGGCGATCGCGAGAGAGGTGAAGCTCACACTCTCGATCTGGGCTGATGCCTGTCCGAGGAGCGCGTTCTGCCATGGGACAGACGTGCTCATGTATCCGACTTGTCTCTCGACCGTAGATCGGCGCTACGCAAGCGTCATCATCTCTCCGATGATCCATGGCCAGTCTGGGGGTCAGCCGGTCGAGTTGTTCGTCCGGGCCGTTCGTCGCGGCTACCGAGTGGTCGGCATGATGATTGACAACACGTTCGGCTCCGACCCGCGCGATGTCCCGATGACCGTTTGGCGCGAGCTTGTTCACCGACCCGCTTGTCAGCCCGGTGCAGCGCTGTCGAAGAAGCTTCCGCGGGTCTGGTCGCAGCACAAAGCGCCTGAGTTCAGGTTCTAACTCGCGGGGTTCAGTTGCGCCCCTCGCTTGACTTGTGGCTGCCTCGTCACGAGGCGGTAGGTCAGGCTTTCACCGCCGTCCGGCGTGCGGGGCGGGAGGGGCGATACGTCGCGCGCCACGCCGTGGCGAAGACAACGGCTGCAACCGCGCCGAGATAGATCTCGCGTGCCCAAGGCTGCGCAGAGTCGCTGCCTGCGAGGAGGCCGTGAGCAGTGGCGAGCCCGAAGATCGCGTACGTCGACCAGTGGAGCAGGCGCCATCTCTTCTGGCCGATGAGCTTGCGGACGGAGAACGAGACGACGACGAGCGCCATCAGCTCCGCCGCGACGACGCCGAACGCCACGGCGACCGGGCGGTACGGCGACGAGCCGGGCACGAAGAGGCCGGCGACCGGCATCCGCACCGTCCGGTCGAGCAGCAGCGCCGTGCCGTGCGCGCCGAGGCTCGCAAGCCCGAGCAACGCGAGGAGCCGGTGGAGATCCATGACAGAGGAGGCCTTGACCGCACGGCCGAACGGCCGCGACTTGAGGACGAGGCCTGCGAGGACGGACAGCGTCAGGAGGATGTACGCAGTCAGCCCGCTCGCGCGCGCGAGGAGCCAGAAGGTCGGATCGGTTCTCACGCGAGCCCTCCCGCGGTGATCGTCCGGCCCGACTCGGTAACGAGGACCGCGGGGATCGAGAGCTCGTCGGCTTCCCGGCGCGCCGCGTGGGAGCCGGCGAGGAAGAGCGCCTTCGCCGTCACCTCGGCCTCGACGGCGTCGCGCGCGACGACCGTGACGCGCAGCAGGTCGCTGCTCGACGGCTCGCCCGTGGCGGGATCGATGATGTGATGGAGCTCGCGTCCGGCGCGGCGCCAGCGGCGGCTGTCGCGTCCCGACGTGGCGAGCGCGCAACTTCCCGACAGCTCGAGCGCGAGCGGGCCGTCCGGCGTCTCGACCGCGACCGTCCAGACGCCGTCACGCGTCGCGATGTCTCCGCCGGCGTTCACGAGGCACGGGCCGGCGGTCGCGAGGATCTCGGCCGCGCGCTCGCACGCGTAGCCCTTGCCGATCCCGCCGAGGTCGATCCGCGCGCCGCCGTGGAGGGAGATCACGCCGTCCGCGATCTCGACCCGGCCACGCGCGCCCGGCACCGGCCCTGCCGGGCGCGCGTCGTCGGGCGAGAGGAGCTCGAACGAGCGGTCGTAGCCGGCCGCGAGGAGAGCGTCGTGGACGTTGATGTCGAAGCGGCCACCGGTTCGCTCGCGCGCCGCGAGCGCGAGCTCGACGACGCGGAGGAGGTCGGGGCCGGCGGCGATGCTGCCGGTCGCGTTGAGCTGGGAAAGCTCCGAGTCGGGCCGGAAGCGCGTGAGGAGCGCCTCGAGCCGGTGGAACTCCGCCTCGGCGGCCGCGAGCGAGCCCGCGGCGTCGCCCGCCTCGACGAGCAGCTCGACGTCCGTGTCCATCGCCCGGAAGCGGTGCCGGGTAAGAGTTGCCTGCATACCGGTAGAGAGCGCGGCCGACGCGAGAACTTGCGGTGCCGAGCGCAAGTTTCTCGCCCCTACGTCCTCTTACCGGATATGTCACGCATCCACTCGACCCTCATCGCCCTTCTCATCTGCGCCGCCGCGACCGCCGGGCTGTACGCCGCGGTGCAAACCGTGCGGCTCGGCCAGAAGGCCCCCGCACCGTCCGTGTCTCCGCGCGTCCTCGCGTCGCGGCAGGCGAAACTCGTAGCGTGGAGCCGCTCGCTCCACGCCACGCTCGCGAAGCGCCCGCCGGCGCTCCCGAAGCTGCCGCACTTTGCGCCCGTGCCCACGCAGCCGGCCCCGGCCCCGGCTCCGGCTCCGTCCGTTGCGCCGGCGCCGGCGCCGGTCACGTACGTCCAGGCGCCAACGGTCGTGAAGTACAAGCACGCGACGGCCGCCCCGACGACGACGACGACCAGCAGCTGGAGCGACGACGGCTCCGGGGACGACGGCTCCGGCGACGGCGGCGGTGACGGCGGTGGCGACTCGGGCGGGGGCGATTGAGATGCGCTCGCACGCTCTTCGCCTCTACGTCTTCTCGGTCACGCTCCTCCTGTTCTTCGTGCTCTGGGCGGTGATCGCCGCGAGGCCGTGGGCCCCGCGGAGCGGTGCGAGCCCAGTGCTCGATCCGCTCGCGGCTCGCGAGCGGCACCTCAGGCACGAGGCGCGCGTCGTGGAGCAGGCCGTCCGCCGGCGTTGGGTCTCTTACCGGCGGCGGCTCCACGCGCGCGAGGCGCGGATCCGGGCGCTCGAGCGGCGCCACGCCGCGCTGCTCGCTGCTGCGAGCGCTGCCGCGGCGAACACGGCCGCGAGCGCGACCGCGTACAGCGCGCCGGCCGCAGCGTCCCGCGTGGTCACGCTTGCGCCGCAGGTGCGTGTCGTGACGCTGCCTGCGGCCGGGGCGTCGACGAGCTCGGGAAGCTCACACCCTTGAGGGAGGCGTCCGGCCTAGGGCGGATCTACGATTCCGCGATGAGCAACGCGCCCGACCCCGAGCGGCAGTTCGCAGCCCCGGCAGGAGTCGCGCGCCGCGTGGAGGAGCTGTACACGGCTCACGCCCGCCTCGTCCGCTCGGTCTGCCGTTCGCTCCTTCGTGACCGCAACGAGGCCGACGACGCCGTGCAGCAGACGTTCCTCTCCGCCCAGCGGGCGCTTGCGAACGGCTCCTCACCGCGAGAGCCGGCGGCGTGGCTCGCGACCATCGCCCGCAACGAGTGTCTCGCGCGGGTGCGCGAGCGGATGCGCGAGCCGCTGCCGGTCGACGCGGAGCCGGCCGAGTTCGGCGTCGACGCCCACTCCGCCGCGGTCAGTCGCTACGAGGTTGCGACTCTCCGCGAGGCGCTTGCCGACCTGCCGCGCGCGCAGCGGGAGGCGATCCTCCTGCGCGAGTTGCGCGGCCTCTCGTACGACGAGGTGGCGCGCGCCCTGTCGGTGACGACCGCCGCCGTCGAATCGCTCATCTTCCGCGCGCGGCGGACGTTGCAGGGAAGGCTTCGCGAGGCGCTGCCGGCGCTCTCGCCTGTCGCGTTCCTCGGTCGCTTGCTCGGGGCTGGGGGCGGCGACACCGTCGCGCCGGCGGTGGTGGCGAAGGTCGCCGCGATCGGCGTCGGGGCGGCGGTCCTCGCGGGCGGAGCGGCCCTCGGGCCGCGCGCGTTGGGGCTCGGTCATCCGGCGGTGAAGGTGCTGCATGCGGCGCCGCCGGCTCATGTTCGGGCTGCGCCGCGCGTGAGCACGGGCATCTGGTCGCGGCCCGCGCCCGAGCCCGCCTACACGCGCTCGACCGCGCACGAGACAACGGCCGCCGAGAGCGTCTCGTCCTCCGACATCTCGGAGACCTCGAGCCCGGAGACCTCGCGGCCGGAGAGCTCGAGCCCGGAGACCTCGAGCTCCGAGGGCGAAGGCAGGAGCGGCACGGTCCCGGCCGGTACAACGACTCCGGCGACGAATCCCTCGGACGACTCCGGCGCCTCTGACGACTCCGGCGGCTCGGACGGTTCCACCGGCTCCGGCGACTGACGCCGCGATCCGACGTCCGGTCCGGCGGGGATACTGATCTCGCTCGGTGCCGCAGACGATGACAGCAACTGGCCGACACCCGGCCTTCGCAGGCCTGGACCCACCGGAACGGTGGCCTTTGCTGCCGCGTTCGCCGCGCCCCGACCGGCTCGAGCTCGGCCTCGACACGCTGCCCGGCGTCGGGCCGACACTCCAGCGCAAGCTCGCGAAGCTCGGGCTCTCGACCGTTCGGGACGTCCTCGAGCACCGGCCGCGCCGCTACGAGACGGCCGCGGACGAAGTGGCGATCGCAGCGCTCCGCGCCGGCGAGGAGTGCGTCATCTCCGGACGTGTCCTTCGCGCCGAGAAGAAGCCGATGCGCGGCCGGCGGACGCGGATCGTCGCGCGCGTCGACGACGGCACCGCGGCCGTCAGCGTGAACTGGTTCAACCAGCCGTGGCTCGCCGACAAGCTCACGCCGGGAACGCAGATCCGGCTGCGCGGCAAGCTCGGCCGCTTCGGCTTCGAGCCGCGCTCATACGACCTTGGGGAGACCCGCGCAACCGCCGATTTCGCGCCCGTCTATCCCGCGGCGGAGGAGATCGCGGCGGCGAGCGTGCGTCGCGTCGTAGATCTCGCCCTGCCGCTCGCGACGAACGTCCCCGACCCGCTGCCGGCGGAGTTGCGCGAACGCGAGGGGCTCGCGCTCAAGCGCGATGCGCTCGCCGCGGTGCACCGGCCGCAGGACCTCAACGAGGCGGAACGGGGCCGCGCTCGACTCGCCTTCGAGGAGCTGCTCGTCCTCCAGCTCGGCATCGCGCGCCGCGTCGAGGAGCGCGAGCGGACGCTCGCGGCCGGCCTCGGCGAGCCGGGCGACCTGATCCGCCGCTATCGCGAGGCACTCCCGTTCGCGCTCACGCCGTACCAGGAGGAGGCGATCCGCGAGATCGACGGCGATCTCGCGCGCACGGTCCCGATGCAGCGGCTCCTCCAGGGCGATGTCGGCTCGGGGAAGACGGTCGTTGCGCTCTACGCGCTTCTCCGCGCGGTGGAGAACGGCCGGCAGGGAGCGCTCATGGCGCCGACCGAGACGCTCGCGGAGCAGCACTTCCTCACGATCGCCGACCTCTGCCTCGAACTCGGTGTCACCTGCGCCCTGCTCACGAGCTCGTCGAAGAAGGCGGAGCGGGAGCGGGCGGTCGGCGCGGACGTCGTCGTGGGCACACACGCGCTCATCCAGACCGGCGTGGAGCTGCGCGACCTCGCGGTCGCGGTCGTCGACGAGCAGCACCGCTTCGGCGTCGAGCAGCGCTCCGCCATCTCAGGCGATCGCGCCCCGCACGTCCTCCACATGACCGCCACGCCGATCCCGCGCACGCTCGCGCTCACGGTCTACGGCGACCTCGCGGTGTCTGAGATCAAGAAGCCGCCCGCGTCGCGCAAGCCGGTGATCACGAGCTGGATCACGGAGGAGCGTGCGTCGGAGGCGTACACGCGCCTGACCCGGCTCCTCACCGAAGGGCGGCAGGCCTACGTCGTCTGTCCGCTCATCGAGTTGTCCGAGACGTCGCTCGCTCGCGCGGCGGAGGCGGAGGCGGAGCGGCTGCGCCGCGCCGAGCTGAAGGACTTCCGGGTCGGCTGCGTCCACGGCCGCCTCAAGACGCCCGAGAGGCGTGACCTCATGGCCCGCTTCAAGGCGCGCGAGCTCGACGTCCTCGTCGCGACGACCGTGATCGAGGTCGGAGTCGACGTGCCGAACGCGACGGTGATGATCGTGCAGGAAGCCGACCGCTTCGGCCTCGCCCAGCTCCACCAGCTGCGCGGACGCGTCGGCCGCGGCGCCGAGCAGTCGTACTGCGTCCTCGTCTCGCGGGCGAGGGAGGAGCTGACCGAGTCGGCGCAAGCGCGCCTGCAGGCGCTTGTCGACACGAGCGACGGCTTCGAGCTCGCCGAGGTCGACCTCGACCTGCGCGGCGGCGGCGCTCTGCTGGGGACGCGTCAGTCGGGCCTCTCCGACCTCCGCTTCGCGCATCTCCGACGCGACCGCAAACTGCTCGAGCGGGCGCGCGCCGCCGCAGCGACGGTCGGGCCGGGGCCGCTGCGGGACGCTGCGGACGTCCTCTTCGCTCAGATCGAGCCCGAGGCCCTCGCCTGACCTGTGTTGACGCGCGCGGCGCCGCGTACTTCACTACGTCGGAGCGCGCCGCAACGGGCGGCGTCGTCCAAATGAAGGGATTCGAATGCAGCGCTTTTTGATCGTGCTCGCGCTCGTTGCGGTCGCCGGAGCAACGTACGTCGCCGCGGCCCCGGGTAGCCAGACCGCCGGCCCGACGGCGACACAGTTCAACGCCCTGAAGAGAGAGGTCGCCGTGCTGCAGAGGCGGGTCGGAAACATCCACGGTCTCGTCAGAGCCCATGGGAGGCTGCTCAACGACTGCATGGCCACCGGAGGCCCGATCACCCGCCGCGGCGACTGGCAGGACGAGAACCAGACATTCGGCTACTCGTACTCGGATCCCACCATCAACAGTGGGACGCCGTTTCTCACGACGGCCCTCGACGTTACGGCCCCCGACGACCCGACCGCTATCTGGATCACCGGCGGAGGCCCGAGGTGCGGAGCCGACATCGGCTATGCGCGACGGAAGGTCGGCGCCGGCTTCCGCTCGCACCGCCTGACGCCGCAGTTCTTCAGCGCGCACAGGCACTAGCGGGACTCGACAGGAGGGCGGCCGTCGGGTCGCCCTCCAGCGAT
>Ga0265338_10006433_pt1 | contig 14972 bp, 13 predicted proteins | sample 42126metaG_FD_193579 | JGI IMG/M metagenome (GOLD analysis project Ga0265338, IMG submission 193579) | Rhizosphere microbial communities from Carex aquatilis grown in University of Washington, Seatle, WA, United States - 4-21-26 metaG | ecosystem: Host-associated > Plants > Roots > Rhizosphere... | reverse complement strand
AGCCCGTCTGACGGCACGGCCGTGAGAAAGCCGAGGCCACCGATGTTGATGCCGAGCAGGGGAGTGGCGGAGCCGGCCAGATCGCGCGCGGCGCGCAACATGGTGCCGTCGCCGCCAAACACGAGCAGTAAATCCACGTCCCGCGCCAGCGCGGCAGTGTCCGGGTGGATGACCGGTTTGCGCCCGGCGCGCGAAATCAGGCGCGCGGCCTTGCGGACGATGTCGGCGCAGGCGGCCTTTCCGGAGTTGCCGATGAGACCGATGCGTTTGATTCTGTCAGCGTGTTTTTTCAATCAGCACCAAAAATTCTTTGTTGCCGGCGGGGCCGAGCAGCGGCGATTCAACCACCCCACGCCAGTGCCAGCCGGGTTGCGCGCCGGCGAACTCATGTAATTCCTTCAGCACCCGCTCATGCACTGCCGGATCGCTGATGACGCCACGGCCTTTGTCGGCCTCGGCCTTGCCGGCTTCAAACTGTGGTTTGATCAACGCGACAATTTTGCCGTTTGGCTTCAATAAAGCAATGGCGGCTGGCAGAATTTTTCGCAGCGATATGAAGGAGCAATCAATCACCGCCAGATCAAGCGGGACAAAGGGCTGCGGAAATTGAGCGGTGGTCAGATGGCGCGCGTTGGTTTTTTCCATGACCGTGACGTGGCGGTCCCGCCGGAGTTTCCAGGCGAGCTGGCCCTGACCGACGTCCACGGCAAAGATTTTGGCGGCGCCGTGCTGGAGGAGGCAGTCGGTAAAACCGCCGGTGGATGCGCCGAGGTCGAGCGCAACCCATCCCGTCACGTCCAATTGAAAGTGGCGCAGGGCGTGTTCCAGTTTATGGCCGCCCCGGCTGACGTATTTTTCGCCGGCATCCAGCGTCAGGGTGTCGTCCAACCGGACGGAGTCGCTGGGTTTGTGTGCACGTTGGGCGTTGACGCGGACCTGTCCGGCGAGGATGGCGCGTTTGGCGCGTTCGCGGCTTTCGCAAAGGCCGCGATCAACCAGGGCTTGGTCGAGGCGAATCATTAAAACGGCGGCGGAAAAATATCAGGAACCCGCGGGCATCACAAGCGATTGCCGGAGGTGTATAGGCGATTTTGAACCTCACGGAAGCTGTGGAGGAAGAGCGCGTTGTCCGCCACGGTCTTTTCGACGAGCTGTTTGAGCAGGAACATTTCGGCGCTGTTGATGACGGCATGCACACTTTGCTTGAAGGCTTCCATGGGCATGAACGTCTGGAACGAATTGCCGAGCAGAACGATGGTGGCATGACGGCGCTGGTTGACGGGCATGTTTTGCAACGCCGTCAAGGTCAGGTTTTCCTCGATGGTGTTCGCGCCAAACAATTCCTCGATAACAACCACCTGGTAATGCACCTGGGTGAAGCGCACCAGGAAATCGCTATGCGTGGCGGCGGTATGGACTTTATAGCCCAGTTCAGACAGGGCGACCTTGGCGGTTTCGAGCCAATCCGGCGTCGAAAAGGCAATCAACGCCGGTTTGTCCTCCGTACTGATAAAATCAAAAGAGCCAGGCATAGGTCATTTCAGTTTGAGCACCGGGGGTGCCGCCGCGTGTTCGGACGCTTTCATGCGCAAAGAGCCGGCCGTGGAGGCCATGTCCCCGCGAGTCTTCTTGATGCCATCCACGCCACGCGTGATCACGCTGCGTTTGCTGCAGTAGAGCAGGGCGGTTTCCTCGGTAATGTGTCCGCGTTCGTAGGCATCCAGGCAGGCCTGGTCGAAGGTGCGCCACCCGAACGGGGCGCTGGCCTCGATGATTTCGTAAAAGGTTTTCCCCTCGCTTTCGCCAAGGCGGATGGCCTCCTGCGTACGGAGGTTGGCCCCCATCATTTCAATGAGCGCGAAACGTCCGCCGCCGATTTGGGGCACGAGCCGCTGGCTGACCACCCAGCGCAACGAATCGGCCAGGCGGATGCGAATTTGTTCCTGCTCTTCGGGTTCGAACATGCCCAGGATGCGGTTGATCGTTTCGCCGGCGTTGACGGTGTGCAGTGTGCTGAGGACCAAATGGCCGGTTTCCGCCGCGCTCAAGGCAATTTTGACGGTTTCCTGATCCCGCATTTCGCCGACCAGAATGACCTTGGGCGCCTGACGCAACGCCGCCCGCAAGCCGTTCGCATAACTGTCGAAATCAATGCCCAGTTCACGTTGATTAAACGTTGCCCGCATATGTTTGTGAACATATTCAACCGGGTCTTCCAAGGTGACGATATGGACGGGTTTGTCGCGGTTGACCTCATTGAGAATGCCGGCCAGAGTGGTGGATTTGCCGGAACCGGTTGCGCCGGTGACCAGTACCAGGCCGGTCTTTTCCTTGGGGATCTCCTTGAAAATCTCCGGTAATTTCAATTGCGCCAGGGTGGGTATTGTCGCGTTCAACTGGCGGCAGACAATGGAGAAATTTCCGCGTTGCGAGAAAATGTTGATACGGAAGCGGGCCTGGTCCGTCAGGGCGTAGGAGGCGTCACAGGAACCGTGTCGCAGCAGATCTTCAATGTGCCAGAGGTTGTCGCCAATGATATTCATGGCAATCATCTCGACCTGATACGGTGTAAGCTTTTCGAGCGGCGGGTCAAACGTCACCGGTTTAAGTTCACCGTAAGCTTCCACCTGGGGCGGGCGGTCCACCGTGAACAGCAAATCCGACACCTCCGGTTGGGAGGCCAGCATGGTGGTCAGCATTTGGTCCAGTTCGGCGCGGCGCATGGTTACAGGGTGTCTTCGTCATCCGGGGGATGAGCCAGCAGCGGACGAAATTTCTTTTTATCCAGGCATTTTTCGTAGGCTTCCTCGGGCGAAATGCGTTTCATGCGCACGTGCTCCATGATGTGGTCGTCCAGCGGCTGGTTGCCGATTTTCTTTCCCACCTGGATCATGCCGTTGATTTGATGCGTCTTGCCTTCGCGCACCAGATTGGCCACGGCAGTGTTGAAAACCAGAATCTCAAACGCGGCCACGCGGCCCTTTTTATCGGTGCGTTTGAACAGCGTTTGCGCCACCACTCCCTTCAAGGCCTCGGAAAGTGTCTGGCGGATTTTGTTTTGCTGCTCGGCCGGAAAAACGTCGATGACGCGGTCCACCGTCTTGGCCGCGCTCTGGGTATGCAGGGTGCCGAACACCAAGTGACCGGTCGCGGCGGCGGTGATCGCCAGTTCGATGGTCTCCAAATCGCGCATTTCACCGACGAGCACGATGTCCGGGTCTTCGCGCAGTGCGCCGCGGAGTCCCGAGGCGAATGATTTGGTGTGCAGGCCGGTTTCCCGATGGTTGACGAGGCAATTTTTGCTTTCGTGAACGAATTCAATCGGGTCTTCCAGCGTGATGATGTGGTCCTTGCGATTGGTGTTGCAGTAATCGACCATCGCCGCCAGCGTGGTGGACTTGCCGGAACCGGTCGGCCCGGTCACCAGGACGAGGCCCCGGTGCAGCATGCAAAACTTCTTGAGCACGGCCGGCAGCGGCGCCTCCAGTTTTTCAAAATCCTCAAAGGAGAGGACGCGGCTGGGAATCTGCCGGAACACGGCGCCGACGCCGTTTTTCTGATTGAAAAAGTTGACACGAAAACGCGAGACGTTGGGAATCTCGTAGCCGAAGTCCACGTCGCCGGTTTCCTCAAACTGTTTGATTTTGTAATCCGGCGCGATTTCGTAGAGCATGGCCTTGAGCGCGTCGCTTTCGAGCGGTGGAAAATCCACGCGCTGAAGTTCGCCGTTGATGCGCAGCATTGGCGGGTTGCCGGAGGCCATGTGCAGGTCGGACGCCTTCTGTTCGAACATCAAATTGAAAAACGCATCGATTTTGGCCATATATTCAGTTCTCTTGCGCGCACAATAAGCTAGAGCCGCGCCAAATACTAAAAATGCGACCCTTGATTGAACTTATCCGGCGCGAAGTTATCGCCCATGGCATTTTGTCTTTTGCGCGGTTTATGGAGCTGGCCCTGTATTGTCCAGATTATGGATATTACGAAGCAAAAAAAGACAATCCCGGCCGGCGCGGCGATTTCTATACGAGCGTCAATGTTGGTGAATTGTTCGGACAATTGCTTGCCTTCCAATTTGCCGAATGGCTGGAACCGGAAGCCGGGAGTCAAGGGTCAGAAGTCGGGATTATCGAGGCTGGTGCGCATGACGGAACCCTGGCCGGGGACATCTTGAACTGGCTGCAACGGGCACGGCCGGAATTATTTGAGCGAATTCAATACGGCATCGTCGAGCCGTCTCGTCGCCGGCAGGAATGGCAGCGGGAAAAACTGGAAAAATTCGCGCCCCACGTCCGCTGGTTTGCTGATTTGAAAACCCTGGCGCAGGCCACCCGCCACCCGTCCCGGCATGAGGTGGTTTTTTCGAACGAACTGCTCGATGCCATGCCGGTGCATCGTCTCGGCTGGGACGCCACCGCCAAAGAATGGTTTGAATGGGGCGTCGCCTGCGAAGGTGAAGAATTCAAATGGGCGAAGATTCGGAAGTCAGAAGCCGGAAATCAGAAACCGGAACTGAATCTGTCCTCAGTCCTCGGTCCTCCGCCGTCTGACCTGCTGGCGGTTCTTCCTGACGAATACACCATCGAATTATCTCCGGCCGCTGAAAACTGGTGGCGCGAGGCCGCTGGTATATTGAAAAGCGGACGGTTATTGACCATGGATTATGGGATGACCCGCGACGAATGGTTTTCCCCAAGCCGTCCGCAGGGCACCCTGCGCGCCTATTTTCGCCAGCATGTTGTCGGCGACCTCCTCGCCAACGCCGGCGAACAGGACATCACGGCGCATGTTAATTTTCCGGTCATCGAGGCCGCCGGTGAATCCGCCGGATTGGCGACGGAAAGTCTTTCGACCCAGACACAATTTCTGACGCGAATTTTGGAAAAGGCCGTTAAAGACAAATCCTTTGGCGAATGGAACACTTCCCGTACGCGCCAGTTTCAAACCCTCACGCACCCGGAACATCTGGGCCGGGCCTTTCGGGTGCTGGTTCAATTCCGACAGCCGCCTGCAGTTCGTAGTTAAGAATGGAGAGGCAGTAAAGCGCCGCGGTTTCGACCCGCAACACCAGCGGGCCAAGGGAGATAGGCTGCGCACCGCTGGCCTGGATGGTTTTTAATTCGTCGGGTGTGAAATCGCCTTCGGGACCAATCCAAACCGCAACGCGGCGTGGCCAGCGTCCATGCCTCGCCTGGAATTCCTGAAAACACTCGCGAGGATGGCGACGATCCGTTTGCAGCGAACCGACGAGGGACAAATCAAGGGCAGAAGCAGAAGAGCCGGGGGCGGATTCGCTTCCGGTTTCTGGCTTCTGGCTTATAACTTCCGCGATCGTCATCGGCGTTTCAATTTTTGGCAGCCAGGCCGCGCCGCATTGTTTGATAGCCTCAATGGCCACCCATTGCCATTTTGCCTGCTTGCTGGCCTTGTCCTTTTCGTTGAGCTGGGGGACGACGCGGTCCGTCAGCAGCGGCACGATGCGGTGCGCGCCCAGTTCCACGGATTTCTGAATGATGGACTCGATGATTTTTCCCCTGGGCAACGCTTGCAACAGTGTGATTTGGCAGGGCAGCGGCGGAATGGAGTTTTTTTGGGTAACACGCAGCGTCACCATTTCACGCGAGACCTCGGCAGCTTTGCAGAGGAATTCATGACCGACGCCGTCAAGCACGACCGCCGATTCACCGCGCTTCATCCGGACCACGTGCAACGCATGATGCGCCTCGCGCCCCTCAATCCGGAGCGCAGGGTCCGTGCAGTGTTCCGGGGGCAGATAAAAACGATGCATGAGTAAAATGACACGGGACGGAGGACGGGTGACAAGGAAAAACTTTCACGCGTCAGCGGAACAGTTTTTTGGCCTTTTCAAAAATGCCTTTGTCGGTGGAGTTGGCCACTTCATCGTTCAACGCGGCAAATTCCCGGAGTTTCGACTTTTGTTCGGGACTGAGGTGCATCGGCACTTCCACCTGGATGCGCACGTGCAAATCACCGTGGCCATAGCCCTGCAAATTTTTCACGCCTTTGCCTTTGACCCGGAACGCGGCGCCCGGTTGCGTGCCGGCGGGGATTTTAATGGTCACCTTGTGGTCCAGGGTGGGAACCTCAATTTCCGCGCCCAGCGCCGCCTGGATGAAACTGACCGGCGCTTCGCAGAGCAAATCATCGCCTTCACGCTGGAAAAATTCGTGGGCTTTGACGTGCAGGACGACATACAAATCGCCCGCCGGACCGCCCCGAAAACCGGCTTCGCCATTCCCTGAAGAGCGCAGGCGCGACCCGGTGTCCACCCCAGGTGGGATGCGCAATTTGATTTCCGAATGATGTTCGTGCCGGCCGTCGCCGTGACAGGTTTTACACGGTTTATCCAGGATTTGACCGGAGCCTTTGCAGTGCGGGCAGGCTTGCCGGAGGCTGATAAAACCGCGCGACATGAGGACCACGCCATGTCCGCCGCAGGTCTGGCAGGTGCGCGCTTTGGAGCCGTGTTCCATGCCTGAGCCTTCACACGTTTCGCAGCGGGCGGATTTGGTGATGGAAATGTTCTTCTCGCAGCCGAGCGCCGCTTCTTCGAGGCTGATCTCGAGATCATACCGCAAATCATCGCCGCGTTGTGATTGAGAGGGGTCGTGCCGGCCGCCGAAGAATTCCTCAAAAATACTGCTGCCACTGAAGACCTCGCGGAAAATTTCAAAGGGATCGTGAAAACCGCCGCCGCGGCCGGCCCGGGTGCGGGGGTCAAACGCGGCGTGGCCGTATTGATCGTAGGCTGCGCGCTTTTGCGGGTCACTCAAGACCTCATAGGCCTCCCCGATTTCCTTGAATTTTTCCTCGGCGGACTTGTCCCCCGGATTCTTGTCCGGATGAAATTTTACCGCCAGCTTGCGGTAGGCCTTTTTGATGGCCTCGTCGCTAACCATGCGTTCAACGCCCAGCACCTCGTAATAATCGCGCTTGGCCATGGTTCAGGCGGCGGGCGGGGCGGCGGGTTTTTTGGCGACGATCACCGTCGCCGGTCGCAACAACCGGTCGCGCAATTTGTAACCTTTGCGAAGTTGCTGGATGACCTGGCCTTCAGGCACACCGGGGGTTTCCAATTGGGAGACGGCTTCGTGCCACGCCGGGTCAAAAGGGCGGCCGCTGGCATCCACCTCTTCGAGGCCGGTTTCGGCGAGGATGTCTTTGAGTTGTTGCTGAACCATGGCAATACCATCGTGTAATGCGGCCATGCCGCTTTGGGGGGCTGGCGCATTTTGCGCGGCAGCTTGCGCCATTTCAAAGTGATCGAGCACGGGCAACAGTTTATTTACCAATGCGGCGGTGGCGGCTTGCGCGGCCTCCTGGCGTTCGCGCGCGGCGCGTTTTTTGAAATTTTCAAAATCAGCGGCGGTGCGCAGCAAACGATCCCAATGCTCGTCGGCCTTGGCCGCGCGGGCTTTGAGTTCGTTCAGTTGTTCCGGCGTGAGGTCGGTCGCGGGCGCCTGGGGCTCGGCCAATGGCTCCGAGGTTGGCGCGGCCATGCCGGCAAGATCGCCGGCGGTGACCGTTTCCGGCTTCTTTGCGTGTAAATCTGCCTTTTTCATGCTGTCGTTTCGGTGCCAAGTTGTACTTGAAGCTGGCAAACTAACCTATTGGGGGGCACCCGGCAACTGGGATGTGCCAGGCGAATGACAAGGCGGATTAGCTTTTTGCCGGCCCCGCCAGCCGTGAACTCCGCGCCCGTCAGTTGGGCGGGATCAGTTTTTGAAATTCCGGCAGGTTGCGTATTGGATCGAAGCGATGGTCTTTGTGCACTTCGGCCAGCAGGTCGCGCGCCTGGGGATTTTGTTTAAGGCGTTTGGCGCTCAAATCGAGCGACGTCCGCAGGTCCTCGAGCGATTCACTGGTTTTGCCGAGCGCAAGTTTGACGGCGGCAAGATCGTACCACGGTTCGGGTTCATTCGGAGCCAGGGTCACCAGCTTTTGCACGGCGATTTCGAGTTTGAGCAGGTTGCCCGTTTGCGCATAAAACTGGGCGATGACCCCGATTTCGTTTGGAGTGACCTGCGGGTTGGTCAAGACCTGGTCGAACAACTGAACGACGCGATCGGTCTGCCGCATTTGAAAATAGATGCTGGCGAGACTGAAAATGTTTTTGAAATCGGACGGGTTGGTGCGCGCTTCATTTTCCATGCGTTGCAATTCAGTGGAAAATTGAGCCCGGCCCGCGGAAGATTTTTTCATTTCCTCCAGTTGTTTGACGAGGCCGGCCACGGAACCGTTGTACGGGTCGAAATCGAGGCAGGTTTGCGTCAGGATGAGGGCATCATCAAAACGCCCCAACATGGCCAAAAAGTTGATGTAACGGAAAACGACTTCCGGGCTGTAAGGACAAAAGGCAAACGCCTGCTTGAAGGAAAAATCCGCTTCCTGGACCAGTTCCTGCCGTTCCGTGTCATTCTGGGGCAGATATTCGGGCGGTGTCGGCACCCCCTGCAGCGCACCCAGACGCCAGGCGTAGAGGCCGGCGATGGAGCTGCGCAGCTTGGAGAACGCCTGTTGCGCGTGATCATCGCGGATGAACTTCTGGTCGCCTTTGAAGCCGGTGGTATCGCGGTGCAGGTACACCTTTTCCGCGAAGTCGGCGATTTGTTTCACGGTGGTATCATAGGTTATCCAGTTGCCGATGAGCCGTCCGGAGTATTGGCTCCAAAACGCGTGGTCTTTCTGGAAAATCTCCGGTGAATAGGACGGCACCACCTGCCGGTTGATTTTCATGATGACGCCGGAAGGCGTTTCATAGGGGAACATCCAGTCCAGCGGGAAACTTTCCTCCACGTAAAATGAGTTGGTGGGGTTGTGGTCAAAAATGACCTTGCACAGCAGGCCGTTGATTTTCATCACCGCCACTTCACCCGCCACCTGGATGCTGACCTGGCCGCTGGCGTTGGTTACCGGGGTTACGATTTCGCCCGGCTGCAGCTGGTTCATTTGCGCCCGCCGGCCCACGTCCTCGGTATAATCCGAGAATGCATTCTGCAAATCCTCCGACGAGGGTATGTAAATTTCCTTGGGCGGATAGACTCCTTCCTTGCGCCATTGCGCTTCGATCCTCGCGCCGCGACTCATCAACGGCTGGTCTAGAATGGAATAAGCGATACGCGCCAGCATATTGGTGGTGTAATTTTCGCGGCGCTCCTCGGGGCCACGCAACACTTCCTGAAAGAACGGCGGGTCGATTTGGGCGCTGCGGAAGTATTGGGCGCGGAGATATTGCAAATAGGTGCCGTCGGCGAGTGCATTTTGAGTGATGAGATACGCATCGCGCCGGTCAAACTTGGGATCCAGGGGCTTGCAACTCGGCGGCATAAAGCTTTCGCAGAAGATCATGTAGGTCGGAACGAAGCGCCCGGGATCGGTGCCCCCGAACACGATCGCGTCGCGGTCCATTTCCGGGTAAATGCCGAAGGGCGGCGTGAACATGTCGTGGCCAAACCAATAACCGAACCAATGATTGCGCTGTTCGCTGTGGGACCAGTGCGTCAATGCGGAATAGCCGGGAATCGTGACAAAGGTGATGAGGGCGAGGCCCAGCGGGGCTTTTTGGCGAAACCCCCAGACCGCCGCCAGAAAAATCACGGCCATGCCGAGGAGCATCAGGGCCGCATAAACCGGCAGGCCGTATTGTTCCGGGCGAAACGCCTGAACCAGGTTGTGGCAGAAACTGGAGAAACCATTCGCACTGAACTGATCCTGGAAAATCGTGGCGAGGGTCAACAGGAACGAACAGATTACAAACAAACCGGGAAGTCCGAGGGACAACCACCGGTCGTTTTGCAGTTCATTTTTCCGAAGGACCAGGATGGTGACGGCCGCAAGAATCCAACACGCCATTTTAAGAAATCCATAGCGCGCGGCGAGTTCATCGTCCAGGCTTCCAATCAGCGTCTGGCAGTTGGCCGCCACCGTGAACAGCATGAAATCCAGGGCGCAAAGGCCGCCGACCAGCAGCCATTGGCGCATCGCCGCATATTGGGTTGCCATGTACGAGAAGACAATCGTCAGACCATAACCGACGAACATGGCGATAAACACATGGCCCAGCGCGAACAGGGGCGCGGCGATGCTGATGGACGAGCGGTCGGGGGAAAAGTTAAGCAGCAGAACCAGGAATGGCCCCATGCAGATGTAAACGGCCAGCATGCCAATCATCCAGGCCCGCTCGCGTCGTTTCAGCTTTCGAAAAATCAGACAAGGCATCAGGGCGAGCAGCAAAAAGAAAAGGTTGTATTGCTGGGCCATGCCTTCGAGGTAGCGCCAGAGTTGCAACCCGTAGGTCGCAAAAAAGCTGCCGGCGATTTGCAGGAAGGTGGTTCCACTACCCGCCGTGGGATTGATGGGTGAATACTGGCCGCGGGTGATGGCGTGGACAAAGCCCTCCACGGTCCGGGGATAGGCCCATTGCATCGGCGGGTCGGTCATGCAGGCAATGGGTTCGTATAAATAGAACGCCGCGCCCAGCAACCACACCAGGCCACACACCAGAACGATGAACCATTCCTTCGAAAGGTGATTGGTTTTTTTGACAAAATAAGTGAAAACCCCGCCGGCCACAATGGTGGCCAACAGAACCAAAAACAGCTTCTGGCCGCTGTTGTAGTCGGGCAGGTAATCCGTGAAGCCCAGAAACAGCACTCCCAGACAAACCAACAGGGCGAGCATCGCGGCGTCGCGGGCGAATTCGATGGCGGTCTTCCTGGTTTTGAAGACCAGCCAGATCCAGAGCAGCCCCGAGGTGATGCCGATCACATTGAAAACCACCATGACGGTCGAGTTGTTGATGAGCACGGCGGGCCTGACAAAAAATTCGACGACCAGGAAGATCATCGTGTTGCCGAAAAAGAATTCGCGTCCGAGCTTTGGTTCCGCCAGCCACATCAGCACCTGCATGCCCATGATGATGGGAAGCAGCGACTGATGGTTGTTGAAACAGATTCCATACATGAAAAAGGCGGCATAGAGATAACGGTGTTGATGGGGGGCATAAACCCAGCGCAATAGAAAAACCACCACGCCCAGGAGCGAGGCGATGCTCAGGGTATGTTTGTCCACAATCACCGCCTGACTCCACATGAAGCCGTTAAAATCACTCAACCCGCCCGCCACAATGCCGGAAACGAAGCAAATCGCATTTTCCCAGCGGCGGCTGATGCCTTTAAGACCGTCGATGCTTTCAATGATCATGCTGCTGCTGCGCGAAACCACAAAAGCCAGGAGCCCGGCGGCAATGGCGCCGGCAAAGGCATTGCCCAGTTCAACCCGCCACGCGATGCTGCCGAAGGAAAGGTGCGTCCACAGCCAGGTGTAGAGGGTCCAGATGGGATAACCCGGGGCATGGGGAATGCCGGCGTACAATGAAGCCGTGGCCATCTCGCCGGAATCCTCCAGGGTAACGTCCGGTGCCAACGTCAGAAAAAACACGATGAAGACGACCAGGGTGGAGACGCCGAATGCCAGCCAGTCTACCGGGCGGAACAGTGGCGGCACGTGTGGCGGCGGAGCCGCAACCGGGCGGGGGACGACCTTGGGCGATGGTGGCCTGGCGTTTTGCTTTTTACGTTTGTCGGCGCTCATTTATAAATCACAATCAGTTTATCCGGTTTTGCGGAAAAGAGGGGATACTAGAGGTTGAACCACTGCGGTTTGTCCAATCAAAAATGACGGATGACAGGCAATTTTGTCCTTTCCACGAGGAATCGGGCGCGGGCACCCGGAAACCTTGGTCGCTCAACATCGTGGTTACCATGGGTTCGACCGGGGAAAGGCGGCCGGAAATGGCATTTCCCGAATCGAGAATCGAGAACGTCAGCAGGGCGCAGGCCGTGGCCGGCACCAGCCAGCCCACAAACCACGCCATTTTGGGGGCGAGGCTGGCCGGCGTGGCAAAAAGCTGACGCTTAAGCGCCGCCGACGGGTGGCGCGGCTGCCAGGAGTGCAACCGTGCCTCCAGTGAATTCATCTCTTTCATAAACGACCCCTTCCAGTTGGAGTTTGATTTTTTGCAGACCGTAACGGTACCGGCCGGCGGCGGTATTCGGCGAAATATCCAGCAACCCGCCGATTTCGTCGAAGGTGCACCGGTGCCAGATTTTCAGGACGATGACTTCGCGTTGTTCCATCGGCAATGCGGCGAGAGCGTTCATGGCAGCGCGCTCGGCCGGGCCTTCCGACGGTGATTTTTCGAACCATCGTCGCGCTTCCAATTCGCGCGTCAACCGCCGCCACAACGAGCGCCGGTAATTCAACGCCCGATTTCTGAAACTGCGCACGCAATAATGTTCCGGCTTGAGCGGAATCTGCGGCATTTGCATCAGGGCCAGGAAGGTTTCCTGCAGCACATCCTCCGCCTCGCCGTGGCTTAAGCCCAGCGCCCGGCCATACAGAATCAGTTCCGCGGCCTTTATTTCGTAAAGCCGGAGACACCAATCGAATGCGATTTCACAGTTCACCGTTTTACCCTATAGACACCAGGCGGGTTTAATTTGTATAAGTTTTGCGGTTATTTTTCGCAGGCGACAAAGTATCCGGTAATTGGAAGGCAATGGTTTTGGTTTGTCCATCAAAAAGCGTGAATCCAATGGGCAGACACGGGATGCCGGGATTCGTTCAATCCCGTCCGGTTTTTTCCCTTTTGACCGGCGACGGCTTCATGCAGCATGCGGGTGGAATTTTACAATGTATTGCGGCAAGAAAATCATCGTGGTCATGCCGGCTTATAACGCGGCGCAAACCCTGCCTCAAACCTACCGGGAGGTGCGCGAGCAGGGCCTGGTGGATGAAATCATTCTGGTCGATGACCACAGTCGCGATGATACCGTGGCGGTGGCGCGTTCACTCGAAGGCGTGCGTGTCTATAAACACGAAGTCAACAAGGGGTACGGCGGCAATCAGAAAACGTGTTATCAACTCGCCCTGGCGTCGGGGGCGGACATCGTGGTCATGCTTCACCCGGATTACCAATACACACCGAAGCTGTTGCCGGCCATGGCATCCATCATTGCCAATGGGTTGCATCCCTGTGTGCTGGGCAGTCGGATTCTGGGCGGCTACGCGCTCCGCGGCGGCATGCCCTGGTGGAAGTATGTTTCAAACCGTTTTCTGACCCTGGCGGAGAATATTTTGCTGGGGGCGAAACTTTCGGAATACCATACCGGTTATCGCGCGTTTTCGCGCGAAATTCTGGAGACGCTTGATCTGACAAAAAATTCCGACGATTTTGTTTTCGACAATCAGATGCTCGCGCAAATTCTCTGGCACGGATTCACGATTGCCGAGGTGAGCTGTCCCACAAAATATTTTGCCGGGGCTTCTTCGATCAATTTCCGCCGCAGTCTTAAATATGGTTTGGAATGTCTCGGCGTCGGACTCCAATTCCGGCTGGCGAAAATGGGCTGGCCAGGCTCGGACCTGTTTAATTCAAAGCCGCGGCGAGGCGGGATTTCTTCCGGTTGACGGCCGGACGCGGCACCGCGCCGGCCTTGGCGGCCTTGTCAAAGGCGGAATGGAGACCGGGCAGGACTTTGGCGGCTTCGTCCTTTTTGCCGGCGGCGAGCAGCCCGCGAAAATCCTTTTCCAGCCGCCGCAGGCGCGATTTGACACTGCGATTGTGCTGGTGTTTGCGTTCACTGGAGCGCATCCGTCGTTCGGCTGACTTCGTATTCGGCATAAATCGAGTTTTCGTTTTGCTTGAAAGCGGTTACTCTAGGCAAATGTGCGATTGTGTCAACGAGAAACCGCTTCCATGGCTTTATCTGCGGCTTAACTTTGGCACGTTTATTGTTACGAAAACCGTGCAATGTTTGTCCAATTTGAGGCTGCCACCGCAAGGTAAATGGAACAATGAGTAAACCATTGCGCATTCTTCATCTCGAAGACGATCCGGATTTCGCCGAATTGGTCCGGACACTTCTTCAACAGGATGATCTGGACGCTGAACTCAAGCGTGTGGTCACTCGCGCGGAATTTGAGGCGGCCCTGGACAGCGGGGAGTTTGACGTCATCCTGTCGGATTTCCGGCTGCCCCGCTTCACGGGTTTGGAGGCACTGGCGTTTGTCCGCAAGGAATATCCCGACGCGCCGTTCATTCTCCTGTCCGGCACCATTGGCGAGCACGCCGCCATTGATAGTCTCAAGGCCGGCGCGACCGATTACGTGCTCAAGCACAATCCGGAACGCCTGGCCTCCGCGATCCGCCGCGCCGCGCAGGAAGCGGTGGAGCGCGCCAAACGGCGACAGGTGGAGACGGAATTGGTTCGCCGGGAAAAATATTTTCGCACGCTTACGGAAAATTCGCTGGATATCCTTTGCATTTTGAGCCGGGAAGGGCAATTCCTGTACGCCAGTCCGTCAATCGAACGGGTCCTGGGCCTCAGCCCGGAGGAATTGCACGGAACGGACTCCTTCCTGCGCGTGCATCCCGAGGATCTGGCATTGGCGCGCGCGAGCCTGCAGGAGGCGATTGAAAATCCAGACCGCACGGCGAAGGTTCAGTTTCGTTACCAACAAAAGGATGGGACGTGGAAGCGGATGGAACTGATCGGCCAGAACCGCCTGAGCGATGCGGACATCGGCGGCCTGGTGACCAATTGGCGGGATGTGACGGATCGCTGGCGCGCGGAGGAGGAATTGCGTCGGAGTGAAAAACAATATCGCCTGCTTTTCCAGGACAACCCCAATTCCATGTGGGTTTTTGACCTGGAGACCCTTGCGTTTCTCGAGGTCAATGAAAGCGCCATCCTGCACTACGGCTACTCGCGGGAGGAATTCCTGGCGATGAAAATGTCGGATCTTCGGCTGGTTGAGGGGGGTAGCCATCCGACCGGGGTCCACTTGACCGATGCCGAGAGCGGCCGGGTTTGGAAACACCGGCGAAAGGACGGTGCTTTTATTGACGTGGAAGTGGTCTGGGGTCCGATGGTTTTTCGCAATCGTTT
>Ga0265338_10006432_pt1 | contig 14974 bp, 15 predicted proteins | sample 42126metaG_FD_193579 | JGI IMG/M metagenome (GOLD analysis project Ga0265338, IMG submission 193579) | Rhizosphere microbial communities from Carex aquatilis grown in University of Washington, Seatle, WA, United States - 4-21-26 metaG | ecosystem: Host-associated > Plants > Roots > Rhizosphere... | reverse complement strand
TTGACAGTTCGGCGGTCATACCGGCAGGGAGACACCTCTTCCCATTCCGAACAGAGAAGTTAAGCCTGCCAGGGCCGATGGTACTCGGAGGGCAACCTCCCGGGAGAGTAGGTCGCCGCCGATTATTCTTCGAATCAGAGCCGCGAGAGCGGCTCTTTTTCGTGGTCCGCCAGCGCGCGCAGCCGGCGCACCCGCTCGGCGACCGGCGGATGCGTCCCGAACAGACCGCCGAGACCTCGCTCGGCGAACGGATTGATCGTGAAGAGCGGCTCGGCCGCCGGACTCCCCTCGAACGGCACGAGCTCGGCCGCCTGTTCGAGTCGCAGCAGCGCGTCGGCGAGCCCGTGCGGCGATTCGCACCACTCCGCGGCAAGCTGGTCGGCGGCAAACTCCCTCTTCGGCGAGATGAGCGCGTGCACGAACGCGGCCGCGACCGGGCCGAGGACGAAGAGGAGCGCACGCTGGAAGAACCCGCCGATGCGACTCGTCTCGAGGAGGAGAGCTGCGACGACGGCGGCCACCGTCTGAGCCTGGACGTCGCGGAGCCGTACGTGCGCGACCTCGTGGGCGAGGAGACCCTCGAGCTCGGCCGGAGGGCAGGCGCTGATGCATGTCGCGCTCAATGCGACCCCGGAGCTGCGCGGGCCTCGTCCGGTCGCTGCCGAGAGCGGTATGCCGTCGCGGATCACGTACAGCCGGGGCTTCGCGATTCCCGCGCGCGCTGCGAGGCGCTCGAGCGTGGAGTGGAGGAGCGGCGCTCCGCCTACGGGAACCTCCCGCGCGCCGAGCATGCCGAGGGCGACACGGTCGAACGTCCACCACGCCCCGAGCGCAACGAGGAGCGCAGCGAAGACGAAGATCGACAGCAGGCGTAGGCCGCCGAGTGTCCAGCCGGCGAGCGCCATCACGCCGGCGAGCGCCACGACGAGCAGCCAGATCTTGAGGATGTTCCGGAGCGCGACGAGCACGCGGCCGGCGTTACTCGGCGCTGTCCCCGCCGTCGTCCTGCCCGTCGTCGAGCAGGCCGCGCGGCGGCCAATCCTCGTTCTGCGGTGCGTCGCAGCGGCTCGAGCAATGAAGCGAGGCGATGTTCTGGAGCGGAACGAGGATGTGCCCGTTGAGCTCGATGTGCGCGACCTCGTCGACGTAGCAGTACGCGGTCAGGACGCCTTCCTGGTACTCGCCGCCGAAAAGCGCGACCTCGACCTGCTCGCCCTTGTACTTGCTCGTGTAGTCCTCCACGGGCCGGAGCCTAGCGAGTGTTGCCCGCCGTCACGGAATCCCCGAACCAGCGGAATCGGGCGTTGACAGCAGACGCCTATGCGACGAGGATCAGGGGGTGACCGAAGTGAGAGCAATCTACAACGCACGCGGCAGGCTCCTCGCCCGGAGAACCGTGCTGCCGGCCTTGGTGGCGCTGCTTGCGCTGGCATTCGCGGCGTCCGCGTCGCAGGCGCGCGTCAGCGCTTCGCAATCCGCCTTCAGTGCGCCCACCTACGCCGGCTACATGACCGGCATCTTCTCCTGGTCGGCCGTGCGGAGGGCCGACCACTACGAGTTTGAGCTGGCGGCCGACAAAGCCTTCAACTCGCCTGTCCTCGGTGGCGCAGGGAATTTTCAGACGCGGAGCACCTCGGCGACGCTCTCGGAGACGCTGCAGGACGGCAGGTATTGGTGGCGCGTTCGGGCGGTCCGGAAGAACGGGGACACGTCCCGGTGGGTCAGGCGTTCGTTCACGAAAGCCTGGAAAGCGGCCCCGGCGCTTCTGTCGCCGGCCGACAATGCATCGATTTCGTTTCCCACGGAGCCGCTGCTGCTGACCTGGAAGCCGCTGCTCGGCGCCGTGCAATACGAAGTGGCGATCGCGCGGGATCCAGAGATGACGTCGCTCGTCCAGGGCGCTCAGACGGTCACGTCGGCGACCTCGTTCATCCCTCCCTCGACCCTGGAGGATGGCACGTACTACTGGACCGTCACGCCTGTGGATGCGGACAAGCTGGGAGGGACCACCTCGACTGTCCGCAAGTTCAACTGGAGCTGGCCTACGGACATCATTCCGCCCCCGAGCCAGGAGAATCTGATCCAGCCCCCGGATGACGCGACGACCTACGATCCCCTCCTCACTTGGAAACGGGTGCCCGGAGCCGTCAAGTACCAGCTCGACATCAACTTCTCGGCGGACTTCAACGTGAGCTCGAGTGTCTGCTGCTCGGGGACGACCGTCGCGACTGGCTACTCCCCGCTGAAGCCTCTGCCGAACAACCAGTACTTCTGGCGCGTGCGTCCCATCAACGCCCAGGGTGCCAACGGCAAGTGGACCGAGGGCGATTCTTTCCTGCAGTACTTCGACACGGTCCCGCCGCTCGCCTCGGACGTCCCGACGATCCCGAATCTGCACGTGCAGGACGCGACCGGTGGCACGGTATCTACTGGGTCGTCGACTTCCTCGCCCACCCTCACCTGGGACCCGGTGGCCGGCGCCTCGGAGTACGACCTCGACGTCTACACGATGCGGCCCGACACGGGAGTCTGCGACATTCAGTGGGCGCACGACCATGCGCTGGACCTTCAGGAAACGACGCCATTGACCGTATGGACGCCGCTGAGCAAGCCGAAAGCCTCCGAGCCGTACCCCAGCTCGGGGACATCGATCGAGAAGGAGTCGCCGCTCGTTGATGGGGATCGCTACTGCGTGCGCATCCGCGCCGTGGGGGAGTCGTCGTCGGACGGCAAGCCGATCTACGGCGACTATACGTACCTCCCTGCTCCGGGAACGGCGGCTGGATCTGGAGCCTTCATGTACGCGCCGACCACGGCTCAAGGCAGCGTTGCGATGCCGCAGGCATCCGATTATCGGGCTCCGATCCACCCCTCGCCGCCGGAGAGCCAGACGCCGCTCTTCACCTGGAAGCCGATCGCGGGCGCGAACAGCTACTGGATCATCATCGCTCGGGACCCTTCGTTCACGACCCTTGTCGACTACGGCTACACACGGGATCCGGCATACGCGCCGCGGAAAACGTTCGCCGACGAGAAGACCCTGTACTACTGGGCGGTCTTGCCGGCCGATTCCGATGGGAGCGGCCTGCCGGTCGACCCGGATACGGGTCTTCCCGTCGGACCGCTCGACGCAAGTCCGCAGAGCTTTCAGAAGCAGTCGAACCCGCCGGTTCTCATCTCGCCTCTTGGCACCGAGCTCACAGCGAGCCAGCCGGAATTCAAGTGGATGCCGGTGCACGGCGCGCTCGACTACAGACTCCAGGTCTCGACCGACCCGAATTTCGGCACGTTCCTCGACAACGTGGTGACCGGCTCGACGGCCTACGTGAGCACCACCACGACGTATCCCGCGCAGTCGACGCTCTACTGGCGGGTGCAGGCGAACGACGTGGACACGAACGCGCTCACGTGGTCGAGCACGGGGACGTTCAAGCAGACCCTCCCGACGCCGCAGCCGCTGGCCCAGCAGGTGTCGGCCGGCGACCTGATCCCCTCGTGGCAGTGGAAACCGGTCACCGGAGCTATCTCATACGACGTGCGTGTCGTCTATCCCGGTGGATCCGTCCATATCTACTCGAAGGTCCCGACGCCGGCCATGGTCCCGACTCAGCTTTCCGGCACAGGCGCTTACCGCTGGCAGGTTAGGGCCGACTTTACCGGTGGAGCTGTTGGCCCGTACTCCGTGATGAATACGTTCCACCGCGCCGTCACTCCGCCGACCAAGACGAGCGCTGCGGTCTCCCGGCACGCCCTCATCCTGCAGTGGAAGGGTCGGCCGGGACTCAAGGAATACCTCGTCCAGATCTCTTCCACGCACGACTTCTCACACGCGGTCGAGAACGACAAGACCGTGGGGACCGTCGTGGCCTCGAACCTGAACGCGTTCACCAGTTCGGGCGGCCGGTTCTACTGGCGGGTTGCCGCGGTGGACGCCGACGGGAATCAGAGCGGATGGAGCTCGGCGAAGACCTTCAAGATCCACCGGACGATTCCGGGCTAGCAGGCAGGCGCTGTGGCTTAGTTGCTGCGGCAGACGGTCCCGGTGGGTGGCATGTGGAGTGTTTGGAGGTAGCGGTCGGCCCACGTCCGGATGCAGGAGCTCTTGCGGTACGCGGTGTGTCCCGGGCCGGTGCGGGTGAGGAGGGTTGCTCGCGGTAGCTGCTGGGCGAGCGCTTTTGCCCAGGCGTAGGGAGTCGCCGGGTCGCCGGTCGAGCCGATGACGAGGATCGGCGGGGCGCCCGGAGCGTGCGCGGCTGCCGGGCGCATCTGTGCCCGAGCAGGCCAGTAGGCGCAGGGGAGCGTCCCCCAGGCCTCGGCCGCTCCGAAGTCGGGCGCGGACTTGGCAAGCCGGGAGGCGAGTGCCTTGTAGGCGTGGATCGTCGTCGGTGCCGGCCGGTCGAGGCAGTTGGTCGCCATGTTTGCGGAGAGGATGTTGGAGAACGACCCGTCGGTGGGGTTCAGCCCGGCGTAGCTGTAGGCGACGCCGGCAAGGTCCGTGCCGTCGCCGTTCTCCGCCGCCGCCAGCGCCTGGGCGAGGAATGGCCAGGTCTCCTTCGAGTAGAGAGTCGTGATGACGCCGAGCAGGGCGATCCCGTAGTTGACGCGCTCTTCACCGCCGAGCGCGGGCCTCAGGTGCGCGGGGATCACCAGACCTCGTTTGAATCGGGCCATCAGTGCCGTGAATGCCTGCGCGGGCGTGGCCGAGAAGTCGACCCTGCAGCTGGAGTGTCGTGCGCACCAGGCGAAGAAGTCGTGCAGATCGGTTTCGAAGCCGGCGCCCTGCTCGGCCTCTGAGGTTTCCGCGTCGAGCGCGGGATCGACGGCGCCGTCGAGGACCATCGCCCGGATGTGTTTCGGGAACATCTCGGCGTAGACGGTGCCGAGGAAGGTGCCGTAGGACAGGCCGTAGTACGTGAGCTTCGACTGGCCGAGAGCAACGCGCAGACGGTCCATGTCGCGGGCGTTGTTTGCCGTGGACAGGCTCGCGATGAAGGCCCTCGAGGCGCTCCGTTCGCACCCGCGGACGAAGGCTTTGCTGGCGCTGACGACACGGGCAATCTGGCGTGGCGTTGCCGGCGTCGGATTGACGCCGACCCAGGCGCGGATCCCGGCGGACGTCAGGCACTGCAGCGGTTCGCTCGACCCGACACCGCGGGGATCGAAGCTGACGAGATTGAACCGCGCCCGCAGCGAAGACGGGAAGACGCTCGCCACCCCTTCGAGGTATTGCACACCCGACGCGCCGGGGCCGCCGGGGTTGAAGACGATGTCGCCGATCGGGTGCGGCCGGGTCGCAACGAGCTCGACCACCGAGATCGGGATCTGCGGACCGCGCCGATCCGAGTACGAAACAGGGACCCGCAACGTCGCGCACTCGAACTTGGCGTCACAGCCATGCCACGACAACGTCGGGGCTGAGACAGCGGCTCCCCCACAGCCGCACGCCCCGAGGAGCAGCGCGCCGGCGACCGCGACCACCAAGAGAGCCCTCCTCCGCCGCATAGAAGGCATCTTAGGACGAGGCCGCTAGCTCAAAGACCATGCGCCGTCGGTCCATACGCACGCCCAGCGGCCGCAGTTCTCGACTACGGGCATCGCGAAGCCGAGCACCTCTGTCTGAACACGCCGCATCGAGCCGCCGTGGGTGACGACGATGACGCGCCCGTGCGGATGGCTCTCCGCAATCCGTTCGAGAGCCCCGAGCATCCGCTTCTGGTGCTGTGCCGTCGACTCGCCGACGAGCTCGACGCCGACGCGCTCCGTCGACGTCAGCCCCTCCCAGGTGCCCCAGTCCTTCTCGCGCAGGTCGGGATCGAGTGTCACCGGTAGCCCGAGGCCGGCACCGACGATCTCCGCCGTCTCGCGCGCCCGCGCGAGGTCGCTCGAGTAGATCGCGTCGAAGTCCTCGCCCGCGAGCTCCTCGGCCAGCCGTCGCGCTTGCTCTCGTCCCCAGTCGCTCAGCGGCCGGTCGGTGTGTCCCTGGAGGCGCCCGGCAGCGTTCCAGTCCGTCTCGCCGTGTCGTACGAGGAGGAGTTCGGTCACCTCGACTACGCTAGCCAGCCGTGGATCTCGACCTCGCCGACAGCATCTGTCTCGTCACCGGCTCCACCGGTGGGATCGGTCTCGCGACTGCGGAGCTTCTGCGTGCCGAAGGCGCGACGGTCGTCACGACCGGCCGGAGCGGCGGCGACATCCAGGCCGATCTCTCGCAGGCCGGCGAGCCCGAGCGCGTCGTTGCCGAGACGCTCGCAGCCCATGGACGGCTCGACATCCTCGTCAACAACGTCGGCGGGACGGGGATTCGCAAGCTCGAGGAGGTGACCGACGACGATTGGCAGGCGTCGTTCGAGATCAACCTCATGAGCGCGATCCGGGCCACGCGCGCCGCGCTGCCGGGCATGCGCGAGCGCAGCGCGGGCACGATCGTCAACGTCTCGTCGACCGCGGCAAAGCGACCGTCGACCGGGATGCCGGACTACTCGGTCATGAAGGCCGCGCTCCTGTCCTTCTCCCGTCTCGTCGCCGACCTCTACGCGAAGGATGGCATCCGCTGCAACGCCGTGACCCCCGGCCCGACCGCGACGCAGGCATGGCTCGGCGACGGCGGCCTCGCTGACCAGCAGGGCGACCGGGAAGAAGTGCTCGCCAAAGTCGGCGCCGGCCGCCCGCTCGGACGGCTCGCGCAGCCGGAGGAGATCGCCGCGGTGATCGCGTTCCTCTGCTCGCCGCGCGCGAGCTACGTCACCGGCGCCGCGTGGAGCGCCGACGGCGGCACCGTCCCGATCATCATCTGATCGTGAGCGAGGCCGACGCTGTAACGCGCTCAGACCAGCCGCGCACCGTCCGAACTCTCGCGGAGGACCTGCGGGCGCTCGGACTGGCGCAGGGGGCGACCGTTCTCGTGCACTCCTCGCTCTCGTCGCTCGGCTGGGTCGCGGGCGGCGCCGTCGCCGTGATCGAGGCGGTACTCGAAGTCGTCGGCCCAGGCGGAACTGTGGTCATGCCCGCGCACAGCGGCGATCTGTCCGATCCGGCCGGCTGGGGAAACCCACCGGTGCCCGCGGAGTGGGTCGAGACGATCCGCGCCGAGATGCCCGCGTTCGACCCGGGGCGGACGCCGACGCGCAGCATGGGCGCGATCGCGGAGCTCTTCCGCACCTGGCCGGGTGTCGTCCGCAGCGACCATCCGCAGGTCTCGTTCGCCGCGTGGGGCCGCGAGGCGGAGGCGGTCACGAGCGGGCACCCGCTCGAGGGCTCGCTTGGCGACGGCTCACCGCTCGCGCGGCTGTACGAGCGCGACGCGCAGGTGCTGCTCCTCGGGGCCCCGTACGGCAGCTGCACCTCCTTCCACCTCGCCGAGTACCGGACGGGCAACGCGCGTCCCGCCCGGCTCGGCGCGCCGATCATTGAGAACGGTCGACGAACGTGGGCCTGGTTCGAGGACATCGAGCTGCGCGCCGACCTGTTCGATGAACTCGGGGCTGCGTTCGAGAGCGAGCACCCGGTGATGCGGGGGCGCGTCGGCTCGGCCGAGTCGCGGCTCTTCTCCCAGCGCGCGGCAGTCGACTTCGCGGTCGAGTGGCTGCGCTCCCGCGACCGCTGAATCGGCCACTTCCCGCCTTCCGGCAACGGGGTTACGCTGGCCTGACGATGCCTGAGCTCGCAGGAAAGGTCGCCGACGGCTTCGCCGAGGCGGTTCGCGAGAACGAGGAGCGCTGGCTCTCGCCGCTCGCGGTGCGCTCGTACGAGACGCGCGGGCGGGAGAAGCCGGAGGAGGAATGCCGGATCCGGACGCCGTTTCAGCGCGACCGCGACCGGATCGTCCACTCGAAAGCGTTCCGGCGGTTGCGCTTCAAGACGCAGGTCTTCGTCGATCCCGAGGGCGACCACTTCCGCACGCGGCTCACGCACACGCTCGAGGCCGCGGGCATCGCGCGGGGCGTCGCGCGCGGGCTGCGGCTGAACGAGGATCTGACCGAGGCGATCGCGGTCGGCCACGACCTCGGCCATCCGCCGTTCGGGCACGCGGGCGAGCAGGCGCTCGACGAGATCCTCCGCGAGCGCGGCGCAGCCGGCTTCCGGCACAACGAGCACTCGCTGCGCGTCGTCGAGCGCCTCGAGCGCGACGGGCGCGGCCTCAACCTCACGTGGGAGACCCGCGACGGGATCCTCAAGCACACCGGGCCTGTCGAGCCGGAGACGCAGGAGGGGCGCATCGTTCGCCTCGTCGACCGCTTCGCGTACATCAATCACGACATCGACGACGCGCTCCGCGCCGGACTGCTCGCGCCGGCGGACTTGCCCGCAGGGCCGATCGCGTCACTCGGCGACAACGGCTCGCGCCGCATCGACACGCTCGTCCACGATCTCGTCGAGACGTCGGCCGTCGCCGGCGACATCGTCCAGAGCGACGCCGTCGGAGAGGCGATGCTCGAATTGCGGAGCTTCATGTTCGAGCGTGTCTACCTCCAGCAGGACAACGCTCCGGCGCGGGCTGCCATCCGCAGGATCTTCGAGGAGCTCGTGGACGAGCGCGGCGTGTCGGTCGAGGCCGCGACCGACTACCTTGCCGGAATGACCGACCGCTTCGCGCTCGCGTACATGGCGGAGCTGGACTAGCCGTGGCGCGGATCAAGGACGAGTCGATCGAGCGGGTCAAGGCGACGATGGAGATCCTTCCGCTCATCGAGGAGGTCGTTCGCCTCCGCAAGACCGGCGGAACGTACAAAGGGCTTTGTCCCTTCCACCAGGAGCGGACGCCGAGCTTCACGGTGACGCCCGCCCGCGGCACGTTCAAGTGCTTCGGCTGCGGCGAGGGCGGCGACGCGATCACCTTCGTGATGAAGACGGAGAACATCGACTTCGTCGACGCGATCGAGCTCCTCGCGCACCGGTTCGGGGTCGAGCTCGAGTACGAGGAGAGCTCGCCCGAGCACGACCGGAAGCGCGCGCGCGACGACCGGCTGCGAGCGCTGCTCGAGCGGGCAGCCGAGTTCTACGGGCGCGTGCTCTGGGACTCCGAGATCGGCGCTCCGGCACGCGAGTACCTCGCCTCGCGCGGGCTCGGCGAGGAGGTCTGCCGCGAGTTCCGCATCGGCTACGCGCCGGGCGGCGGCCAACTCACCGGGCGCGCGCGACAGGAGGGCTACTCGCAGGAGGAGCTCCTCGCGGTCGGACTCGCCAACCGCCGCGGCAACGACTACTTCCAGCGGCGCATCGTCTTCCCGCTCGCCGACGCGCGCGGGCGTGTACGCGGCTTCCAGGCGCGCAAGCTCCACGACGACGACCCGCTGCAGGCGAAGTACATCAACTCGCCGGAGGGCGAGCTCTTCCGCAAGGGCGACCTCCTCTACGGGCTCGACACGGCGCGTACGCAGATCGCGAAGGAGGATCGCGCGGTCGTCGTCGAGGGGAACACCGACGTGCTCGCGTTGCGGCAGGCGGGGTTCGCGCCCGTCGTCGCCTCGATGGGGACGGCGCTGACCGAGGCCCAGCTGCGCGAGCTCGCGCGCCTCACGAAGCGGCTGTTTCTCTGCTTCGACTCCGACGCGGCCGGCCAGGACGCGACGCTGCGCGGCATGGAGCTCGCCGTCCGCGACGGGTTCACCGTACGGGTCGTGCCGCTTCCGCCGGGGACGGATCCGGCCGACGATCCCGCCGCGTTCGAAAAGCAGCTCGCGTCGCCTGTCAGTTATCCCGTCCACCGCGTGCGGCTGCTCATCGAGAGAGCAGCCGATCGGCAAGCTGCGTGGGGAGACGTTCTGGCGTTCCTCAGTGGGCTTCCGGCGTCTCCCGAGCACCTTGAGGCGGAAAGACTCGCCACAGACCTGCTCGACCTTCCGCCAGAGATGCAAGCGCTTCTGACGCCGGGACGCCGAAGCTCTAGCGTCGCATCCCAAGGATCACGGTTCATCGAGTCCGGACAACGCCTCGAACGGAGCGTTCTGGCCGGAGTAGCGGTCCACGAGTCGCTTCGGTCTGAGCTTGCGTCGACTCCCGCAGAGTTCTTCGATGACGAGTTACATCGTCGGGTGCGTGCCTACTTACTTGGTGAGACAGCGGATGCTGGCGATCTCGGGCCATTACTCGCCGAGCTTTATGCGATTGGTGATGCCGACAAGATCACTGCGGAGGCAGGGCGCCAGATGATCCTTCGTCTCAGGTCTCGCGGGGTCCGGCGTGAACTCGCGAAGTCCGAGGGCAACAGGAAGCAGGAGCTCCAGGATGAGCTAGTGAGACTCCAGGTCGAGATCCCGTCCCTCGGCTGAGCGGGGCTACAATGGCCGCCGCCGATCCCCGGTAGCTCAATTGGCAGAGCATTCGGCTGTTAACCGAAGGGTTGTTGGTTCGAGTCCAACCCGGGGAGCTTCTTGACTGATTCGATCGTGATTCCGCGGCGGTTCCGCGGGCCCGAAGCGTCGGCGAACGGCGGGTACACGTGCGGAACGCTCGCGGAGCTCGTCGCGGCGGACGTGGTCGAGGTCACGTTGCGTAAGCCTCCGCCGCTCGACGTCGAGATGCAGCTCGAGCGGGAGGGCGACGCTGTTCGCGTGTTGTACGCGGGAGAGCTCGTCGCCGAGGCTCGGCCCGGCGTCCTCGAGCTCGAAGCTCCGCCGGCGCCGGATTACGCCGAGGCGAAGCGGCTGTCCGACAAGCGCGGCGACGATCCCGACCACCCGTTCCCCGGCTGCTTCGTCTGCGGGCCGCGCGGTGACGGGCTGCGTCTCCGGCCTGTTCCGCTGGGCGACGGCCGCGTCGTCGCGCCGTGGATCGTGGCGCCAGAACTCGCGGGAGAACGGTTCGCCTGGGCGGCGCTCGACTGCCCCGGCGGCTGGGCCGTCCAGCCTGACGGAAGCCGCGGGATCAGCGTCCTCGGCCGGCTGACGGCGGCGGTCCATTCCGCCCCCGAGGCAGGCGACGAGTGCGTCGTCGTCGGCTGGCCGGTCGGTGTCGGCGAGGGCCGAAGACGCCACGCCGGCACGGCGCTCTATCGCGACGCCACGCTGTTGGCACTCGGTCGTGCGGTTTGGTTCACGATGGACGACACCGTGCGCGACGTGGCGCGATAGCCTCCCGGGCGTGAGTTCTGCGGCGCACCGGTTCGACGACCTGCTCAAGCGGCTCGGCTCCGCTTCGGACGTCTATCGCGCGTCCGCGCTTCTCGGCTGGGACGAGGAGACGAAGATGCCGCCCGAGGGCGCGATGGCGCGCGCCGAGGCGCAGGGAACGCTCGCGCGGATCGCGCACGAGCTCTCGACGGCGCCGGAGCTCGGTGAACTGCTCGAGGAGCTTCGCGACTTCGAGGCGGAGCATCCCCGCGAGTCGTTCGAGGCGAGCGTCATCCGGGTCACGCGCCGCGACTACGAGAAGCAGCGCCGCGTTCCGGCCGATCTCCGCGCCGAGATGACCCGCGCCGGCTCGATCGGCTACCAGTCGTGGCTCAAAGCGCGGGAGGCGTGCGACTACGCGATTTTCCGTCCGCAGCTCGAGCGGATGCTCGAGTTGACCCGCGAGTACATCTCCTGCCACGAGCCATACGACGATCCGTACGACCCGATGCTCGACGACCACGAGCCCGGCATGAAAACGGCGGACGTCGAGGTCGTCTTCGATCGGCTCCGCGACGGTCTCGTGGAGATGGTCGCGGGTCTCGGCGAGCCCGTCGACGACTCCTGCCTGTTCGGCGACTATCCCGTCGACCGCCAGCGCGCGTTCTCGCTCGAGATGCTCGGGGCGTGGGGGATGGACGACCAGGCGTGGCGTCTCGACGACACGGTGCACCCGTTCGCGATGGCGATCGCGCACAACGACATCCGCCTCACGACGCGCCTCTTCCCCGACAACATCGGCGGCGTCCTCTCCTGCCTCCACGAGTTCGGGCATGGGTTGTACGAGCGCCAGGTCGACCCGGCGTACTTCCGCACGCCGCTCGCGAGCGGCGCGTCGTCGGCGTTCCACGAGTCGCAGAGCCGGCTCTGGGAGAACGTCGTCGGGCGGAGCATCTCGACGTGGCGGCACTTCTATCCGCGTCTGCAGGAGACGTTCCCCGAGCGACTCGCGGACGTGCCGCTCGAGGAGTTCCATCGCGCGCTCAACAAGGTCACGCCGAGCACGATCCGCGTCGAGGCGGACGAGGTGACGTACTCGCTCCACATCATTCTTCGCTTCGAGCTCGAGCGGGAGATGCTCGCGGGCACCGTCACGCCTGCCGACCTGCCCGAGGCGTTCGACGCGAAGCTTCGCGACTACCTCGGCATCGAGCCGAAGGACGTCGTCGACGGCGTCCTCCAGGACGTCCACTGGTCGGGGCCGAGCTTCGGCTACTTCCCGACGTACGCGCTCGGGAATGTCATCTCGATCCAGCTCTGGGAGCGGGCCGTGGCGGAGCTCGGCGACGTCGACGCGCAGTTCGAGGCGGGCGACTTCCGGCAACTGCGCGAGTGGCTCGGTGAGAAGGTCCACCGCTGGGGCCGGACGTTCGAGCCGCCCGAGCTGTTGGAGCGTTCGGTCGGCGGCCCGCTTGACGCCGAGCCGTACCTCGCGTACCTGCGGGGCAAGCTAGAGGCGCTCGACGCCGAGGAAGTGGCGCGCCGGTAGAATCACCGCGTGAGCTGGCTGTACATCGCCTTGCTCTCGGCAGCGGTCGTCCTCGTTGCGGGCGCGGAGTGGCCGAGGCTCGAGGAGCGCTTCGGTGGTGAATCCCGCCGCCGTCGTGAACGTGCCAGGCGGAAAGCGAAGGCGAACCTCCATGTCGTCGGCGACGACGAGGCGGACGAGTTCGCCGCGAGCGTCGAGCGCGACCTGGCGAACCTCCCGACTATCGACGACCGCTAGACGCTGTACCGGTGCGGGGTCGCGGGGCGTAGCAGGACGCAGGAGCAGTGGTTTTCCACGATCGCGGTCGCGGGAAAGTCGGATGCCGGGGCGCTTTGTGAAAGGTTCAATGGGCCTTGAATGGAGCGCACGCGATGACCACCCAGATGCCGAACCCTGCGCGCATCGCATCCCTCCGCGCTCTCGCCGATCCGGTGCGGCTCGCACTGGTGGACGAGCTCTCACGGGATGGCGCGTGCGCGTGCGAGCTGCGCGCGCGCCTCGGCCTGTCGGCGCCGCTCATGTCCCATCACCTGAAGGTGCTGCGCGAGGCGGGTCTCATCTCCTGTGCGAAGGTCGGAAGACGTGTTGAAGTCTCGCTTGACCGGCAGGCCCTCGCCCGGGTCGCCGGATCGCTCGGTGCCGCATGAGCGCGATCGCTGCTCGCACCCGGTTCGCCGAGGAGAGGCATCCGCGCTGGCTCCTCGGTGGAGCGGCGCTTGCCTGGTTCGCGCTCTATCACTTCCTGCTCCCCTTCTGGGATCACCTGCTCTACGGCGCGTTCACGCTGCCGCGCGGCCCGCACTGGGCGGACGCCCTGCACTTCTTCGTCTACGACTCGACGAAGATCCTCCTGCTGCTCGCCGGGATCATCTTCGCTGTCCGCATCCTCCGCAGCTTCCTCTCTATCGAGCGCACTCGCGCGCTCCTCGGCGGCAAGCGCGAAGGTATCGGCAACGTTGCGGCCGCCGGGCTCGGGGTCGCAACACCGTTCTGCTCCTGTAGCGCCGTCCCCGCCTTCATCGGCTTTGTCGCCGCCGGAGTCCCCCTCGGGGTGACGCTCAGCTTCCTGATTGCGAGCCCGATGGTGAATGAGATAGCGGTCGTGCTCCTCTACGGCCTGTTCGGCTTCAAGATCACCGCCCTCTACATCGGCTCCGGTCTCGCGATCGCGATCGTCGCTGGAGCCGTGCTCGGCCGAATGCGTCTGGAGCGCTACATCGAGCCGTTCGTCCTCGACGCCGCCGGAAACGGCGGTGGGGCGGGGATGGCGGAGTACAAGCCGACCTGGGCTGAGCGTTTCGAGCTCGGCGTCGCCGAGGTGAAGACCATCGTCGGCAAGGTGTGGATCTACGTGCTCGCCGGGATCGCCCTCGGCGCCGCCATCCACGGCTGGGTGCCCGCCGACTTCTTCGTTCGCGTGGCAGGCGCCCATAACCCGTTTGCAGTCCCCTTCGCCGTCCTGCTCGGCATCCCGCTCTACTCGAACGCCGCCGGCGTACTCCCACTCGTCGAAGCGCTGCATGCCAAAGGCGTCGCGATGGGGACGGTGCTCGCATTCATGATGGCCGTCGTTGCGCTCTCCGCGCCGGAGATGATTCTGCTCCGTCGCGTCCTGCGCCCGCAGCTCCTCGGCGTTTATGTCGCGGTCGTCGCCGTCGGGATCGTCGCCACCGGCTACCTCTTCAACGCCATCCTCTGAAAGGACGAACCGAAATGTCAACGATCAAGGTTCTCGGCAGCGGCTGCGCGAACTGCCAGCGGCTCACCCACCTCACCGAGCAGGCACTCGCCGAGCTCGGCCAGACCATCGAGGTCGAGAAGGTCACCGACTACGCCGCCATCGCCGCCTACGGCGTCATGAGCACACCGGCGCTCGTCGTCGACGAGCAGGTACTCATGGCTGGACGCATCCCCGCGCTCAGCTCGCTCAAGGACGCGCTCGCCGAGCGGCTCGCAGCGACCGTCTGAGCCGCGCGCCTCGCGCTAGAGGCCCTACTAGCGGACGATCTTCACGTGCGCGTGCAGGACGCGCGTGTTCGGCAGCACCGGACCGACGTCCTCCATGTTCTTCAGTTCCTGGTAGTCCGCCGCATGGACGACGATCGAGACCCGTCGTCCGGCGAGGGACCTGCGGGTCGGGATCGAGAGTGTCCCGTGCGCGTACGAGAAGTTCGCCGAGCGGCCGGCGAGACTGACGTAGATGGAGCTGCGATCGACGCCGGCTCCCGCGTCGCGGACGGCGAGCCGAACCGGCTTCCCTGCGGTGACCTTCCGCGTCAGCAGCGTGATCGCAGGCGGCGTCGTGTCATTGACCCAGAACCGGAACCTGAACGCGCCGGGCCTCGCGTCCCTCGGCGCGTCGAAAACGAAGTCGTAG
>Ga0265338_10006430_pt1 | contig 14975 bp, 15 predicted proteins | sample 42126metaG_FD_193579 | JGI IMG/M metagenome (GOLD analysis project Ga0265338, IMG submission 193579) | Rhizosphere microbial communities from Carex aquatilis grown in University of Washington, Seatle, WA, United States - 4-21-26 metaG | ecosystem: Host-associated > Plants > Roots > Rhizosphere... | reverse complement strand
GCCAGCGCTCGCTCGCGTGGTCGACTGACCAACGTGCGAATCGGCCGACCGCGAACACGGCGAGCGCGAGCGCGGCGGCGATACCGAAGTATCGCCACCAGCGCGGTCTACGCCGCTTGATCACGATCTCGCCGTCGCCATCGCCCATATTCGAGACGATAAGCCAATCGCGAGGTCGTGCGTGCGCCGCGGATCCAGACTTATTCGGCGGCTTCGCCGTCGCCGCCGATGCCGTACGTCTTCATCTTCGTATAGATGCTCGCGCGGCTGATGCCGAGCCGGCGCGCAGCCACCGCTGGGTTGCGATCGCGCCGCAGGGCAGCGGCGATCGCCGCGCGCTCGACCGCGCGAACCGCGCGATCGGTCACGTCCTTGAGCCCTTCGCCGTCGCCGAGCCGATCGAGATCGATCGCCGGCATGTCGACGCGATCTTCGGCCGGCGCCGCCGCTCGCCCCAGCCCGACCATGTCGAGGTCGTGCGAGCGGATGACTTCGCCGTCACACAGGATCGCAGCGCGCGACAACACGTTCTCGAGCTCTCGGATGTTGCCCGGCCAACGATACGTCGCGAGCCGTGCGAGTGCCTTCGCGGTGACCTGCGTCGGATAGCGCGCCTCGTTGCCGGCAAAGCTCTTCGCGGCACCGCGCCGACGCGCGAGGATGTGCGCAGCGAGCTGGGGGATATCTTCCTTGCGCTCGCGCAGCGGCGGCACCTGGATCGGCACGACCGCGAGCCGCCAGTACAGATCTTCCCGGAACTGGCCACGCGCGACGAGCGCCTTCAAGTCCTTGTTCGTGGCGGCGACGACCCGAACATCGATCGCAACGGGACGATCGCCGCCGACCGGCTTGATCTCGCGTTCTTGCAGTACACGCAGCAGCTTGTTTTGCACCGAGTGATCGATGTCGCCGATCTCGTCGAGAAAGATCGTGCCGCCATTCGCTTCACGAAACAGGCCGCGCCGGGCGCGCGCCGCGCCGGTGAACGCGCCCTTTTCATGGCCGAATAACTCCGCTTCGAGCAAGGACGGCGCGAGCGCCGAGCAATCGAACGCGACGAACGGCCCGTCTTTGCGGGGCCCGACCCGATGGATCGTGCGCGCGAGCAACTCCTTGCCGGTGCCACTCTCGCCCACGATCAGCACGGTCGCATCCGATGCCGCGACGCGATCGATCATCTGCAGCAGCTGGCGCATCAGTGCCGACTCGCCGATCACCTCGCCCAACCCGCGCGCCTGCTCGATCTCGCCGCGCAGTCGCCTGACCTCGCGGGCGAGTGCGCCGTGCTGGATCGCGCGATCGACAACCGAGCGAATCTCTGCCGCGGTCGCGCCCTTCGCGAGCACGTCGAGCGCGCCCGAGCGCATCACCCGCACGGTTAGCTCGACCGTCGGCTTCACGCTCCACAGCACGACGACCGTATCCGGCGCGACCGTCCGCAACCGATGCAACAGCGCGAGCGCGCCGTCGTCATCTCCGCCGAACGCAGGATCGAGCAGCACGAGGTCGAACGCGGCCCCGACCGCACGCTCGAGCGCTGCCGGCGCAGATGCGACCGCCTCGACATCGATCCCGGCGAGCGCCTCGCGCGCGTGATCCACCGCCGCAGCATCGGCATCTGCGATGAGGACATGCCGGACTTGGAACGCCACCACCTGAAGTCTGTCTAGATGTCTAGACTCTGTCCACCCTCCTAGACGCTTTGGGTGTCGATCGCGAACCTAACTACATGTAATCACTTGTCGCGATCTTTGGACAGACCTGGCTCTCGATGTGCGTAAAGAAACCGCAGGAGGGTGAACATGGACACGCTGGACCTCAACCGGACTCGCGCCTACGTGAAGTCGATCGCGCTCAAGTACGTCCACGATGAGTGCGACGCAGACGACGTCACCCAGGACGCGATGTTGCTCGCGCACCGCTATCACGCGTCGTTCCGCGGCGACTCGCGCTACACGACGTGGCTCTACCGCGTCACCGCAACCGCCGCGCTGATGTTCCTGCGCCGGCAGCGCCGCTATGCCCGCGAGCTGCCTTCGAGCGAGACCGTCGATTCCGACGGCAGCTCGCTGCTCGAGCGCGCCGCTGCCCCGACCGACATCCGCGCCGAGCTGATCGCGCGCACCGAGCTCGGCGACATCGCCGATGCGGTTGCCGCGCTCGGCGCGAAGTACCCGGTCGTGTTCTGGAAGCGCTACGGTGAAGGCCGGACTGAAACCGAAATCGCACGCGAGCTCGGCTTGTCTGTCGCCGCGGTCAAGACCCGCGCGTTCCGCGGTCGGCAAGCGGCGTTGCGCATCGCCGGCTAGCTCGAGATTGCCTGCTAGAGTGCCGCCGTGGCTCGCCCCGATCCGCTCGCCGATCCCGATGTCCCGCGCGGGATGTCGATCGATCTGCTCAAAGACCTCCACCTGCTCACTCGCGACGGCCAGCTCAACGCCGATGCTCGCCGCAAGCTGAAGCAGATCCGTCACCTGGTCGGCCTGCTGAAGCCGGCACTCGACGACGCGTTTGCGCGGTCGCCCGAGCCGCTCGTCGTCGACTGCGGCGCTGGCAAGAGTTACCTCGGTGCCCTGCTCCACGAGCTCGTGCTCGTCCCGGCGGGACGCGGCTCGCTCGTCGCGATCGAAGCGAGGCCCGAGCTCGCGGACCAAGCGACGGCGCGCGCGGCGCGGTTCGGCCACTCGCGGTTTCGCGTCCACGCGGGCGCGATCGCGGCTGCGGACCTCGGCACGCGCCCCAGCGTCGTCACCGCGCTCCACGCCTGTGACACCGCGACCGACGACGCGATCGTGCTCGCGATCGCGGCTGGCGCGGATCACGTCGCGGTCGTGCCGTGTTGTCAGGCCGAGGTCGCGCGCCAACTCGACGCCAATCCGCCCGCCGAAGCCGCGCTCGCCGCGCTGTGCGAGCACGCGTTGCACCGCCGCGAGCTCGGGTCGCACCTGACGAACGTCGTTCGAGCGCTCGCGCTCGAGGCCCACGGGTACAAGGTCACGGTCACCGAGCTCGTCGGCTGGGAACACTCGGCGAAGAACGAGCTGATCATCGCCAAGCGCGTCAATCGCTTCGATCGCGCGGCGCGCGCCCGGTTGCGCGAGGTGCTCGATCGCTGGGGGATCGAGCCAGCCGTGATCCGCGAGCTGACAACGCGCGATCTCGACCCGCGCGCGGTCGTTCAATAACGGCGGGCTCGCGCAGCGAGCGAAGCACGTCCAGAACAAGATGCTCGCGCCGATCGGCGTCAGGATCCACGACAACACGGCACGCATGGTGCCGAGCCATCGCAACTCGCGCGCCATTCGCGAGTCCATGTGATCTCGGTGATCTAGGCCGCGATTGTCCGGCTCGCGTCCGAAACCGTCCGGGACAACCGGCCAGACCGGACAGCTACGGCGGAGGCGCGGTGATCTCGGCGAGCACGCGCGCGAGTGCGTCGGCCGCGTACGGCTTGGCCATGAAGGCCCGGACGCCCTCGTCGAGCAGGGCTTGAGCATCGACCGCGGTCGCCGACCCGGACATCCCGAGCACCGCAACCTCGGGATCGATCGCGCGCAGCGCTGCATACGTCGCCGGACCGGTCATCCCCGGCATGATCATGTCGAGTACGACCGCGTGGATCGCGGCGGGATCGCGGCGATAGACCTCGACCGCTTCTGACCCGCTCGCCGCAACCACCGCCTCGTAGCCGAGACTGCGGAGCATTCCGGCCAACGCGCGCAGCGTGAGTTGGTCGTCGTCGACCACCAAGATCCGCCCGTTGCCGCTCGGCCGCCCACTGCCCTCGCCGGTGGCGGTCGCTGGCCGCGTCGCCTTCGCGGTGAACGTGGCGGCGGGAAACCGCAAACGCATCGTCGTACCGCGACCGTCGATACCATCGTCGATCGCGATCGTGCCGCCATGCCCCTCCACGATCCCGAGCACGGTCGCGAGCCCGAGGCCGGTCCCCTGCTGCGCGCCCTGCTCCTTCGTCGTAAAATACGGTTCGAACACGCGCTCGCGCAGCTCGAGCGCGATTCCGCCGCCATTGTCGATGACCTCGAGGACGACGTGGTCTGCATCGGTTCGGGTCCGTACGATGACAGCGGTGCTGCCGGCGTCGCGCGCGTTGACGATGAGGTTCATCACCACCTGCTCGAGCTGGGACTCGTCGCCGACGATCGTACCGCGCTGCTCGGCGACGAGCTCGAACGTGATCGCGATCTCCGAGAGCGTCCGCTCGAGCAACGCACGCATCTGCGCGATGACGTCGTCGAGCATGACCGGAGCGGCGCGGTGCCGACTCCGGCGGGCGAAGCCCAACAACGATCGGGTCAATGCCGCCGATCGCTCGGTGATCCCGTCGATCAGCTCGAGCTGGGCCCGGCGTTCCAGGTCGGGTTCGCTGTTCGCGAGCTCGGCGGCGACCAGCTTGACGCCGAAAATCAGATTGTTGAAGTCATGCGCGATACCGCCCGCGAGCGTACCGATCGCCTCGAGCCGTTGCGCACGGTGCAACCGGACCTCGCTCTCCTTCTGAGCGGTTTCGGCGGCGACCTCGCGGGTGATGTCGAAGAAGCAGATCACGACGTGCGTGATGGCTCCGCCGGCACCGGTCACCGGCTGCGCGAACGCGCGGACGTCGACCTTCGTGCCGTCCGGCCGATGGATCGACAGATCGTCGACGACCACCACCCGTTGCTCGTGCAGCGCCCGCACGAACGGCATCCGGTGCTCGGGATAGGGGGTGCCCTCGCGCGTCATGATCCCGTAGGGCGCGGAGTACTCTCCCGCGACGACGTCATCCCGTCCGGTTTGGCCCATGATCTCGGCGAACATCCGATTCGAATAGACGAACTCGCCGGTCGGCGCGCGCGCTACCCACAGCCCGACTGGGAGGTTGTCGGCTAGGGCATGGATGATGTCGTGATCGGAGGGCGGTACTACGGGACCCGACACAGCCACCGTCATATCACGCGGGTCGTCGGGTACGATAGCTGCGTGCTGCGCTGGCCAGGCAACTTCGTCCACTTGGTGTTTTTGGTGGTGGTGTTGCTCGGGTGTGGGCTCGCGTACCTATTCGGCCGGATCGCGACGTTGTTCATGTGGGGACCGCGCCGGGTGCGTGCGGTCGGCAAGTTACGCGGCGCGATCCTGTATGCCGGGATGAGCACGGCGGGCGCGACGTTCATCAAGCTCGGCCAGGTGATGAGCACGCGCCCCGACTTGTTCTCGCCCGAGGTCATCGCGCGGTTGCGCAAGCTACAAGACCAGCTGCCGCCGTTCTCGTTCGGTAAGATCAAGCAAACGATCGAGCAGGACTTCGGCAAGCCGGTGACCGAGTTGTTCGCCGAGCTGGACGAGAAACCTGTCGCCGCAGCGAGCGTCGCCCAGGTTCATCGCGGCCGGCTCACCGACGGTCGCGAGGTCGCGGTCAAGGTGCTTCGCCCCGGCGTTCGCCGCCAAGTCGAGCGCGATGCCGCGATCCTCATCGGTTTCGCCCGCATCATCGCGCTGCGGCCGGCGTGGCGCCGGTCGGATCCGGTTGGCCACACCCGCCATTTCGTCGAGGCGATCGCCGAGCAAACCGATCTGTCGATCGAGGCGGCGAACTACACCCGGTTTCGCGCGAACTTCGCGGACTCGCCGCGCGTCACGTTTCCCGAGGTCTATCCCGAGCTGTGCAGCAAGCGCGTGCTGACGATGGAGTTCGTCCGCGGCACGAAGATCGACGCGCTCCCCCCGGGCACGTACCCGAAGCTCGCCGAGATCGTGCGCACGACGATGTTCAGGATGTGCTTCGAGCACGGCTTCGTCCACGCCGACCTTCATCCCGGCAACATGGTGGTTCAGGATCTCGAGCGGCTGGTGATCTTCGACGTCGGGCTCGCAAAGCTGCTGCACGAGGACGTGCTGATCCAGTTCATCGACATGACGAAGTGCATCGCGATGGGCACGCCAGACGACATCGTGGCCCACCTCAAGCGATTCCACACGTACATCGGCGATGTCGACTGGGCGGCGCTGCGCGTCGAGGTCGAGGCGTTCGCGAAGAAATTCCGCTCGCAGGACATGTCCCGGCTCGAGTACGGCGAGCTGATCGGCGAGATGTTCGCGATCGGCCGCAAGCACGACGTCCGACCGATCACCGACATGATGTTGGTGTTCGTCGCGCTGATCACGGCTCAGGGCATCGGCAAGATGCTAGAGCCCGAGCACAACGTGTTCGGTGCCGTCGCGCAGTTCCTCATCCCGATCTTGATGAAGCGCAACGAGCACGTGCCCGACACTGCGGAAGCCAAGCGCGCCGCGGCATCGAGCTAGCCCGGCATCGCGACGGTCGCGCGATAGGTCGGCGGCTTGCGCAGCTTCGTCGCTTGCTCGAACGCGTACGCGTAGCCGAGCAGCTTGCCCTCGGTGAACGCCTTGCCGAAGAACGACAGGCCGATCGGCATCCCGAGATACTCGCCGCCTTGAACCGTGACGTGCGGGAACCCCGCGATCGCGGCGATGAAGCTGGAGCTGAAGCCTGCGTCGTCGCCGTTGAGCTGATCGATCAAGCTTGGAAAGCCTCGGGTCGGCCCGATGATCGCATCGAGCCTGTGATCTTGCATCGCCTTACCGATCAGCAAGTCGCGCGCGATGTGCCGACTCTTGTCGCGCGCCTCGCGATAGGCCCGGTCGTCGAGCCCTTTGGCCGCGACGGCTTGCTCGAGCAACTCCTGACCGAACGCCACCATCTCCTTGTCGGCGTGTTGCTTGTTGAACGCGACCACGTCCGCGAGCGAGCGCATCGGTAGATCGGGGCGCCGCGCGAGATACGCCGCCATCGCCGGCGCCATCTCGGACACGAGCACCATGAGCTCGAGCGCTTGGAGCTCCGGCGGCACCTCGAGCTCCAGCGGATCGACGAGCACCGCGCCGAGCGTGACGAGCTTCGCCATCGCCTGATCGATCGCCGCATCGATCCGTCGGTTCTGGCCGAACAACACCTTGCGCGGAACGCCGAGCCGCGCGCCCTCGAGCGCCTTCGGATCGAGATACCGCGAGTAGTCTTCCGGCTTCGCGCCGGCGGTGCTCGGATCGTCTGGGTCGGGACCTGCGATCGCGGTCAACACGATCGCGGCGTCCTCGACACAACGCGCGATCGGACCGGCGGTGTCTTGGCTCGGCGAGATCGGGATGATGCCGGCGCGGCTCACCAAACCGACGGTCGGCTTGATGCCGACCAGGCCGTGCAACGCCGCAGGGGACGTAATCGAGCCGTCGGTCTCGGTACCGAGCGCGACCGCGCACAGGCTCGCCGCGACCGCCGCCGCCGAGCCGCTGCTCGAGCCCGACGGCGTGCGATCGAGCGCGTACGGATTGCGGCATTGCCCGCCGCGCGCGCTCCATCCGGCGGAGGAGCTGTTACCCCGGAAGTTCGCCCATTCGGAAAGGTTCGCCTTGCCGAAGATCAGCGCGCCAGCCGCGCGCAGCTTCGCTACGACGAACGCGTCCTTCGGCGCCGGCGGCCCGGCGAGCGCGAGAGACCCGGCGGTCGTCATCATCTTGCCCGCGGTGTCGATGTTGTCTTTGATGAGGATCGGGATGCCGGCGAGCGGCCCGGTGCCGCGGTTGCGATCCATCTCGCCCGCGTGTGCATCGGCGTCGGGATCGAGCTCGATCACCGCGCGCAACATCGGGCCCTTCGTATTCATCGCGTCGACCCGCGCGCGATACTTCGCGACGAGCGACGCCGAAGTCTCGGCGCCGGATCGGAGCTTCGCGCCGAGCTGCGCGATCGTCAGCTCGACGACATCGACTGCGGGAAACGCCACGGTACCCGCGTCTACCGGTTTGGGCGGTGGTGGCGCCGGCGGCTCGACCTCGCGCTTGTTGCCACAGGCGGGCAACAGCGCGCCGGCCGCGACCGCAGCGCCGGCCCGAAACAACGATCTGCGACTCGGATCGCTCAGGCCGGTAACACTACTCCAGCTCAGCGCCGGTAGTGGTAGCGCCCGCCCCAGTTACCGCCGCGATACTCGCGGCGCGGCGCAGCGACCCAGTGCGAGCGCCGCTCGCGCAGGAAGCCCGGCTCTGAGCGGTAGTAGCTCCACCGGCCGTGGTCGCGGTAGTACCAGCTGTTGTTGTACCAATAGACCGGCCGGCCCTCGAAGTACTCGGGCTGAACGGTCGCGATGTACGCCGCCGGTGGCTCGACCGTGACGACGATCTGCGCGCGCGCCTCACCGGCGGTGCCGAGAGCGAGCGCGGCGGGGATCACGAACGCCAATGCTTTGGTCATGATGCTCATCGATGTCTCCTTCAGCTTGCCGCGGGCTGATGTTGGTAGTTCGCGTGGTGACGAATCGAGTCGGCGAGCTTGGTCCGCTGCTCCGGCGTCAACACCGGGGTGACCGCCTCGTAGAACTTCATCGTCCGCGTGATCCCCCAGGTCGCCATATGCGCGTTGAGGTCGCCCTTCGTCGGCAGCGTCTTCGCGTCGAACTTGTCGCTCGCGAACGCCTCGCCAAACGCCTTGATGTGCGCGTCGGCTTCAGCGCGATCGAACTGCGGGACGCCCGCGATCGATTGCTCGAACGACGTGCGCGCCTTCTCGATCTGATCGGCCGACAATCCGAGCTCTTTGCCGAGCATCGCGAGCTGACCGCCGTGCGAGTCGCGCTCCTTGTGCTCTTCCGCGCCGTTGCTGTGGTGCCAGACCTCGAAGTGCGCTTCGACCTTGTCGACGAGCGCAGCGCGCTGCGGCGGCGTCAGCGTCTCGTGCAGCTGATCGAGCTCGCCCGCCACTGCCTCGTGGATCTGGCCCGATGCGGTCGACAGCTGCGAGATCGCGCCATCGAGCTTGGCCTGATCGAACTTGCCGGCCGCGACGCCATCCGCGAGCGCGAGCAGCACGGTCTTCTCCGCCTCGTGCGCCGGCTCCATCTTGTGGAACATGTCGGCGCGAATCTTCTCGATCGCCGCCTTCTGCTCTGGAGTCGCATTGAGCTGCTCGAGGCTGATCGCCACGAACGCGGCAAACCCGCCGTGATGGTGATGACGATGATGCTCCGCGAGATCCGCGGTGGACTCGTCTTCGTCCTCGCCCGCGCCGACCTGCGCGACATCGCCGCGCGGCTGCGCTTCGGCAACATCGGCCGACCCGCCATTCCCTGGATTGTTAGCGGGCGGCGAGCTGCCACCGCACCCGAGTGCGGCGGTCAGTAAGATCCCTGCGAGCCCGACAAACGAACTAGTCCGTGCCATGCGTCCTCCTCTTCGACGGTGGGGGCTTGCCCCGCCGGCAGCACCGCCGAATAGCGGTGCGGTTCCTTAGACGAGACCTCCGCGGTCTCATTCAACGTGAGGCGCACTGTGCGATTTCTGGGCCGCCGAGTGAACCGCCCAGGGCGACAGACGTATCCTCAATATTGTGTCGCCAGCGCACGGTGGGGCACATCGCCTGTCCGTGGTGTCTCTATCATCGAGAATGACGATGCCAAGACTCTGGCAGCGCCCGCTGGGTTAATCGCGATCGATTTCGAGTCGAGCGCAAAACCGCGAGCGCGCGATCCTTCAGCGTCGCGGACTGGTGGACAGGCTCGCCTGTAGCACGCGATCGAGCGCGTTGATCTGGCGCATGAACTGTTCGCGCTTCGTCGGACCATCGCTCATCAACGACGCCATCGCATTGCGCGACTCGGTGACCCGGAGCCAGGAGTACGCAGGCTCGCCCGCGGTCTCGTCGATCGCGACAAGGCGGAAGCACGCGAACCCGAGGTTGGTCACACTCGGATCGCGCGGTGGCTTGCGGCGCGCGATCGGTGTCCGGTTGCGGTAGCTCAGGCCATACGAGCGGGTCATGCCAGCTACCTCAGCAAAGCGAAGGCCAGCGGCATCTACGCGTAACCTCGATGCGCGGCGGCCGGTTCGCGCCAATTCGGCAAGTCTGGCAGGCCGCGCTCTGCATCTGCGGCAGGTCAGGCCGTGCGATCGCCGCGCGTGTACCAGTGCGCCCACGCGATCAGCACCAATTGCAGCGGGAGTCGGCCCCACAAGGCCCAGGTCGGGATCTCCGACGTGCCGAGCGGCAAGTGGTTGATCGCCATGTTGACGTTCGCCGGCAGGATCGCGATGAACAGCGCGATCGTGCTCCACGCTGCGAATCGGCGGGTCGCGGGCAAGATCAGGCCCAGGCCGCACAAGATCTCGGCGACGCCGGAGATGTAGACCAGCGCGAGTGGCGCGGGCAGCGCGGCCGGCATCATACCCAAGTAGGTCGGGGTCGCGATGAAGTGATTCGCCCCAGCGCCGACCAGAAACACGGTCAGCACCCATCGCAGGATCGGCTTCGCACGCGCCATCGCCCGACGTTGTACGCTGGAGATCGCGTGATCGGCCAGATGTTTGGTGGGTACCGGATCGTCTCGCTGCTCGGCAGCGGCGGCATGGGCCAGGTGTGGATCGGCGAGCACAACATGCTCGGCAGCCGCGCCGCGATCAAAGTCTTGCTCGCGACATTCTCCGAAGAGCCGCGCTTCGTCGATCGATTCTTCGACGAAGCGCGCGCGGCGACCCGGATCCACGATCCGGGCATCGTCACCGTGCTCGATGTCGGCTGGCAGGATGGCCACGCGTACATCGTGATGGAGCTGCTCGGCGGTCAAACGCTCGCACAGCGGCTCGGCCACGATCGCATGCCGGTCGCGCGGGCACTGCGGATCGCGCAGGGCTGCGCACTCGCGATGGCCGCGGCTCATGCGCAAGGCATCATCCATCGCGATCTCAAGCTCGACAACATCCACCTCGTCCCCGACCCAGCGATGCCCGGCGGCGAGCGGATCAAGATCCTCGACTTCGGGATCGCGAAGCTGCTCGACGACGATGGTGCCCGACATTCGCGCACCGTCGCCGGCGCGGTGATGGGAACGCCGGCGTACATGTCGCCGGAGCAATGTCGCGGCGCAGGCGCGGTCGATCACCGCACCGATATTTATGCGCTCGGCTGCGTGATGTTCCACCTGCTGTGCGGGCGGCCCCCGTTCATCGCACCGACCCCGGGCGAGATGATCGTCAGCCAAGTGACCGAGCCGCCGCCTCCACCGAGCCAGTTCGTGCCGACGCTGTCGCCCGAGCTCGATCGCTTGGTGCTCAAGTGCCTCGCGAAGGATCCCGAACAGCGGTACGCATCGATGACCGAGCTCGTGCGGGCGTGCGCGCAGTTCACCGGAGAGAACCTCGCGGTGCCGACGATTCCGCCGCTGCGCGAAGGCGAGCGCCGTCCGACCGGCCCTAGCCCGGCGATCGAGCCACCTATGGCGCCGCGACCGCCGCCGTCGCCGCCTATCTTGATCGTGGCCCCCGAGCCGCCGCGGCCCGCGAGCCGATTGCCGTTCGCGCTGCTGTCGATCGCGCTACTGGCGGCGCTCGTGCTCGCGATCATCGCGGCGCGATGACAAGGGCGACCAGCGCTCACAACGCGAAGATACGGACGCCGAACGATGCGCCAGAGAACCAACCGTCGCGATAGATCACCGGCGCGACATAGACACACGCGGCCGAGTTCCGACCCAGCCCGGTGAGCACCGTGTACTGCAGGCACGCTTGGAAGTCGGCCGACACCGTGTAGAAGTGATCGCGACCAGTCATCGTCGCGTCGCCGTTCTTGAATTGCTCGCCGATCCATTCGATCGCGGGCACGAGCTGCGCACCGACGAGCCACTTCTGAGTGCGATAGCCGTATCCGGGTGACGGCAGCTCGAGCGAGTACAACTGGGCACCGGTGAGCATGGGCCCGGCGGAGAGCGCCTTGCCGCTCGCGACGCCACCCTCGAATCCTCCGCCAATCGAGTAGTAGGCGAACCGCCCCATGTGCTCGCCACCGACATACCCGCGCAACCCGATGCCGGCGAACACCTCGGACCGACGCGGCGAGGTCACCCCATTTCCGAGATCGAGCGGCGGCAGCGAGGGGACATCCACCGCGTCGACCGACATCACGAGCACCGACGGACCTGCCATCGCGGGATACGCGCTCGGCGTGGGCAGCGGTGCCCCGAGATCGTCGGCCGGATCGGCGTGAGCGACGAGCGGCGCAGCGATGATCGCGAGAGCTGCGAGCCGATTCATTGTAGCTCGAGGCTGCCGGTCAGCCTCCCTCCGGTCGGCGTCGTGCAATCGAGCGAGATCGCGCCGCCCCAGAACGTGTGTTGACGCGTGCCGACTCGCACGAAGCCCTCTTCGGTGCGATCGAGCTTCAACACGCGGCACGCGGACGGCGCGAGCTCGAACGACTTCACGCTCGCCGCGGTCGAGACCACGCGCAGCGTCGCATTCGAGCCCGCGCCGAGCACGCTCCGGTCTTGCGCTGCTTGCTCGAGCTCGAACACGACGCGCGGATGCCGGCGATCCCAGAACATCACGCCGCGCGGATCGGTCTCCGCCTCGTCGGGTCGAAACTGGACGCCCGCGAGCGTGGCGTCCGAGGCTTCGAGATGGCCGGTCAGGTCACTCTTCATCGCCACCGAGCCGGCGGCAAACTCGATGTTGCCGGTCGCGTGCCCGGAGGCGCCGAGGTTGCAATCGAACCGCGCGCTGCCGAACGCGTGGCCATGGGTCAACCGAAAGATCGCATCGAGCCTCGCGCAGTGCGCTCGGTCGAGCACGACCTCGGACGGCGGCGTGCTCTTCGTCGCGAGCCGGAGCTCGACGCCGCGCGATGCGACGATCTCCTGAATTCCGCGCGGCCGTTGCTCGGGCTCGGCCGGCGATCGGATCAGCCGCAGCACGTGATCGGGCGTCGCCGGGTCGGTGAGATCGAGCGCATCGTCATCGACCGGCGTCCCGAGCGATGGCGTCAGCTGCCAGCTGCCGAGCGTGCCGCCGTTGACCGCGACCATCCCTTGAAAGTGTGGTGGCTGGGGCGGAGGGAGCGCGGCCGAGCAGCCTGCGCCGAGGCATGCGATCGCAACCGATGTGCGCATATTCCGTATTACGCGGCCGGGCCGAGCTCACCCCGTTAAGGCTTCGTTGCCGAGGCGGCCTTAACGCGCCGTCAATCCGCCGTCGACCACGAGCTCGGCGCCGGTGATGAACTTGGACTCGTCGCTCGCGAGATAGACGACGAGATGGGCGATGTCATCGACCTCGCCCATCCGGCGCAACGGCGCGGCGTTCTCGAGCTTCGCGCGCATCTTGTCCGGATCCTTCGAGTGCGCGATCAGGTTCGTCACCATCGGCGTCTCGATGAACGATGGATGCACGGAGTTACAGCGAATGTTGTACCGGGCGCGCGCGCAATGCAGCGCGACCGACTTCGTCAACAGACGGACCGCGCCCTTGCTTGCACAATACGCCGGCGCATCCGAGTCGCCGACCAGGCCCGCGACCGACGACAAGTTGACGATCGATCCGCCGCCGGTCGACTTCATCGCGCGAATCGCCGCCTGGCAGCCGAGGAACGTGCCTTCGCTGTTGACCGCGTTGCACAGCCGCCATTCCGCGAGCGTCGTGCGTTCGATGTCGCCCCACACCGCGATGCCGGCAGCGTTGACCAGCACGTCGAGCTTACCGAACTGCTCGATGGTGTCCGCGACGAGCGCGGTCCAGCCCGCTTCGTCCGTGACGTCGAGTGCGCGAAACACGTGAGGCGCGCCGAGCTCGACCGCCGCTTGTTCGCCGAGCGTCACGTCGCGATCCGCAAGCACGATGCGTGCGCCTTCGGCGGCGAGCCGTCGCGCCGCTCCGCGACCGAGCCCCGACGCCGCTCCGGTGATGATCGCTACCTTGCCGTCGACGCGCTTCATGGCGCGCAGCTTAGACGACGGCGCGGCGAGCTACTTACAGCTCGAGAACGTTTCGGTCGCGCACGTGCAGCCGCTGTCGTCGCACGTGCAATCCATGCCGGTGTAGACCGCATCGCAGTCGTTGCGCGCGAGGCACGCAGTCTCGGTCGTCAGCGTCGCGCACGCGGCTTGCGCGACCTCCGGCTGACAGCTCTCGAACGACGGCACGAAGCCGGGCGGCTCGTTCACCGGCCCGGTGTAGAGCGACGTGCAGTCGTCGTGCGCGAGGCACGTAAGCGAGTCGAGCCCCGTGCAGCTGCCCTCGATCGCACCAGTCGACGGCGGATCCCAGCAACCCCAGAACACCGGCTTCTGCGCGCTATCGGCTTGATATGCGGCGTGACAGCCCGCAGTCGCGAGGCAGGCGCTCTCCCCGAGCGATTCGCACATCCCGACGCACGCCGGCCAGTTCGATGGCGGCGTATTTTCGAGGCCCGGGCACGGGCCGCAGGTCGTATCGCACGGCGACCCGAACGACTCGCACTGGCCGGTGCTCGGATCGCGGTACTCGATATCGGCGATGCCGGGGGCGCCGGTCGCGTACTCACACGGCTGCGGCGAGTTGGTGCAACCGACGAGCAGGGTAATGAGCAAGGCTAGGCGCTTCATATGTGGTGGCTAGTAAGCAAGGCTCAGACCAGCGCTAACCATCGACGATCGCCTCGCGCGGCATCAGATTCCTGAGGGCGGCGTCGACCGAACCCCAAGAACCCGAGGCGGTTGTCGTATCGTGGGGCCGTGGCGATCGCGGTCGGCAGCCTGGTTCCACGTGCGCTCGCCGAGGCCGAGGTTATCGACCCGGCGGGCGCGACCCACCGGCTCGACGCGACGTGGCGCGACCGTGACGTCGTGCTCGTGTTCGTGCGCCACTTCGCGTGCGCCGGGTGCGCCGAGCATCTCGCGGCTTTGCGGCCGCGGCTCGACGAGCTCGCGAGGCTCGCGGTCGACGTGGTGATCGTCGGCAACGGGTCGCCGGATCAGCTCGCCGCGTTCGTGGAGCGCGAGGACGTCGCCCGTCCGCACGTCCGCAGTTTCACCGATCCGACGCTCGCGGCGTATCGAGCGGCCGGCCTCGTGCGCTCGCGCTGGGGCACGCTCGGGCCGATCGCGCTCGGCCAGGTCGTGCGCGCGTACCTGAACGGCCACCGCAACGGTCGCCCGCAGGGC
>Ga0265338_10006429_pt1 | contig 14979 bp, 13 predicted proteins | sample 42126metaG_FD_193579 | JGI IMG/M metagenome (GOLD analysis project Ga0265338, IMG submission 193579) | Rhizosphere microbial communities from Carex aquatilis grown in University of Washington, Seatle, WA, United States - 4-21-26 metaG | ecosystem: Host-associated > Plants > Roots > Rhizosphere... | reverse complement strand
GCCCAGCTGTTCGTAGACGCCGGCCAGCGCCTCGTGGGCCAGGCCGTCCGCGGGCGCGAGCCGCACCGCCTTTTCATAAAAGGGGAGCGACGCCTCCAGCTCGCGACCCTGCAGCCGGCCCCCGCCCTGCACCTCCAGGCGGTAGGTGTCAAAGCTCCAGGCGTACACCCGGTAAAGGAGCGGGTCGTTCGCCTCGATGAATCGACCGGCGGCGCTGCCGAGCTGGCGATGCTTGGTGGCCCGCGTCTCGTCGCCCGCCTGCGCGTAGAGTTCGTAGAGCAGGTTGTGGGCCGGCGAGAAACTGGGGGCGGTGCGCACGATGGTCTCGAGCCGGCGGAGCGCCTCCGGCCGGTTGCCGGTCGCCAGGGCGATCCGCGCCAGGCCGAGGAGGGCGTAGGGATCGTTCGGCACGAGCGTGAGGCGCCATTGGTATTGGCGGGTGGCTTCGTCGGTCAGACCCCGTTTGAAGAACAGATCGGCGAGCTTCAGCCGGGTGACGGCGTAGTAGGGCGCCAGGTGCAGGGTCGACTGCAGGAACGTCTGCGTGCCCTCCATGTCGCCGAGGTTCTGGCAGGCGTCGGCGAGGTAATAGGACCAGCGGGCATCCTTCGGCTCCAGGGCGTGCAGTCCGCGCTCCACCTGCAGGGCCTCCCGATAGCAGCCGTTCGCGTGGTAGAGGCAGGCGAGTTCGCCCAATGCCAGGAGGGGCTGCTGCAGGCGCTCCGCCGCCGCCGTCGCGGCCCGCAGGCGCGCGGCGTAGGCCCGCGGCCAGGCGGTCAGGTCAGGCACGGGCGGCACGGCCGCGCGCACGATCGGGGCCAGGCGGCGCTCCTGCCATCGCTGGATGCCCCACCAACCGCCGGCCACCAGCCCGATCAGGAGCAGTCCGGCCGCAATGAATCGCACCTTACTCAGCATGGGTATTCCCCCGGTCACGGCGAACGCCGCGGAACCGGCCTCCGGGTGGACCGCCGCGCCCCCGGCCTCCGGCGGGGTCTATTTTCTTTTCCACAGTAGAATCCGGCTCATGCGGTCATAAGGCGGATAGGCGTGGAAGCCGCCCGTGATGATCTCGGGCACCCCGTCGCCGTCCATGTCGGCGATCGCGGTGACGAGCAGGTGGGTGGGGGAATGCGCCAGCACCACCGGCGTGAAGTTCTCGTGGCCGTCGTTGATCCAGGCCATCAGCGAGACGGAATTCGGATTCGACCAGTCGTTGAAGCCGCTCGCGGCCACCAGGTCGAGGTAGCCGTCGCCGTTAAGATCCCCCACGCTCGGGCCATAGGCCCCGGGAAAATCACCGATGCGGTGGAAGGCCCAGTTTCCGCCGCCCTTGTTCTCGATCCACTGGATGCCGTGCCACGGGCGCGGACCGGGCCGCGCATAATCGAATGCGTCGCCGTTGGTATAGACGAGATCCGGCCGGCCGTCGCGGTTGACGTCGGCGACCTCGAGTCCGCTGCTGCCGTAGTCCTCGTTGGTCGAGCCCCAGATGATGGTGTCCTTGAACTTGCCGCCGCCGAGGTTGTGGAAGATGTGCACTTCCTCCCATTCCTGCGAAATGAGGTCGGCAAAATCGAGGCGGCCGTCGCCGTCGAAATCGGCGACCGGCGTATGGACGGGGCCGGATTGGGAGTTGACGATGTGGGGTTCGAACTTCCAGTCGCCCTTGTTCTCCAGCCACCAGGACGACCCCTGGTCGTAGCCAAAGCAGCCCACGACGAGCTGGGTGACGCCGTCGCCGAGCAGGTCGGCGCCGCGCACGTCGGCCACGCGGTCCATGTGATCGGCGACGACGTGCTTGCGAAACTGGCCGTTGCCCAGGTTCTCGAAAATGACGACCGAGCCGATGCGGTCGTTGTTGGGGAAGATCTGCCCCAGGCAGGCCACGAGCAGATCCAGCCGCCCGTGATGATAGACGTCGAAGGGCTGCACGTGGGCCGGCCCCATGACGTCGCCGATGGTGGACTCCGTGTACACGCCCCGCGGCGACTGCCGGATCCACCGGAGCTGGTTGGTCTGGCCGTCACACACCAGGATGTCGGGCAGGCCGTCGCCGTCGAGATCGACGACGCAGAGATGGGCGATCCAGGGATGCCCGGTGACGGGATCGCCGATCGGCTGGGCCACGTAGGCCAGCGCGGGCGCCGCCGCCGGCGCGCGGGAGACCGCCGGTGCGACCGCATTCACGGCGGGCGGCAGCTCCGGGCCGGGCCGGGTCGCCAGAAAAGCGACGGCGCCGACCACGAGCACGGCGATCGCCCCAATGACTCCAAGCATGAGCACGTTCGGTTTGGGAGAGGGCATAGGACTGAGTCGTGTCTTTACGCCATCGGCGTCGGCGAGGAAATCAAAAACGACGCCCGGGATTCCGCGGGAGCCGCGGGCGGCGCGGGAGATCCGGCGTCCGGCCGGGACGGGACGCGAACGAGGCCGTTCGGCGACGCCGATGACCGCCGGTCGATTCCGGCGGGAGTTTTCAGGCGAAATCGTGTAGCAATCCAGCCGGTACCCCCCATGTGGTCGTCCGTGTCCATTTCCCGCCGTTCGATCCTGCTGCCCCTGACCCTGGCGTGCTCCTGGTCGCTGTGGGTGATCGCCGGCGGCGTCGCCTGGGCGCTCAAGGCGCCGGAACGCCTGCCGTACATCATCCGCTACGATGCGGTGGACGGCCTGCTCGGACTGGCGGTGTGCGGGCTGCTGTTCCTGGCCTACGACCGGCTGCGCGGGCGCCTCGATCTCGGCCCCTTCCTGGCGCTGGCCGGCCCGCTGTGTTTCGCGGCGGCCCTGTTCTGGCACGCGGCCTCGATGCTGACGCTGTGGTGGTTCGGCTGGAACGAACGGCTCTTTCTCAACGTCCAGGGCCTGCTGGTCGGCGGCGGACTTATGGACGGCATCACGCTCGCGCTGTTTTCGCTCCTCTTTCTCGCGGTCGATCACTGGCTCCAGCTCCGCGACCAGCGGGAGAAGGCGCGGGAGGCGACGGCCCTGGCCCATCAGGCGCAGTTGCAGATGCTGCGCTACCAGCTGAACCCGCATTTCCTGTTCAACGCGCTCAACTCGATCCGGGCGATGATCCTCCGCGAGCCGGAGCGCGCGCGGCAGGTGGTCACCGAGCTTTCCGAGTTTCTCCGCTATTCGCTCAACGGACGCGGACCCGACTCGACGGTCGGCGAGGAGATGGAGGCCATCGAGAACTACCTCGCGATCCAGCGGATCCGGTTCGAGGAGAAACTCGCGGTGACCGTCCGCGTCGACCCGCAGCTGAACGAGTTCGTGCTGCCGGCGTTCCTCGTGCATCCGCTGGTGGAGAACGCGGTCAAATACGGCATGGAAACGAGCGAACCGCCGCTGCGCGTCGCCATCGAGATCAGCGCGGCCGGGCCGGGCCTGCAGATCCGCGTTTCGAACACCGGCCGGCTCCTGGCGGCGGCGGCGCCCGAACCCGGGGCTGCGCGGGACGGGACCGGCACCGGGCTCAGGAACGTGGCCCAGCGCCTGGCGCTGGCGTTCCCCGGGCGGCACACGTTTCGCGTGACCGAGCGGGACGGCTGGGTCCATGCCGAGATCGAGCTGCGGCCGGCGGTGCAGGAGGCGGCGCCGTGACGGCCTACCGGGCGGTGGTGATCGACGACGAGCGCCTCGCGCGGCGCGAGCTGGCCTTTCTGCTCCAGAGCCACCCGGAGATCCAGGTGGCGGGCGAGGCGGGGTCGGTGAAGGAGGCCGTCAAGCTGCTGGAGTCCGTGCAACCCGACCTCGTGTTCCTGGACATCCAGATGCCCCGAGAGAGCGGCTTCGACCTGTTCGAGCGCACCCGCGTCGCGGCCGAGATCATCTTCGTGACGGCCCACGATGAGTTTGCCGTGCACGCCTTCGAGGTGAACGCGCTCGACTACCTGATGAAGCCGGTGAACCCGCGGCGGCTCCGTCAGGCCATCGACCGATTTCTCCAGCGCAGCCCGCGGGCGGCGGCGCAGGCCCGCGCCCTGGCCTACGAGGACACGATCTTCGTGGCGGTCGGCCAGGCGCCGCGATTCGTGAAACTCGCCTCCCTCGTCTGCATCCTGGCCGAGGGCGATTACACCCGGCTGGTCGGGACCGCGGGCCCGATCGGCCTGGTCCTGAAGTCGATGAAGGAGTGGGAGGCGCTGCTGCCCGAGCGGCAGTTCTGCCGGATCCAGCGGTCGGTGATCATCAACTGCGAACGGGTGGAGCGGTTCGAACCCTGGTTCAACAGCTCCTACCAGGTCTACCTCCAGCACGTGCCGCAGCCGTTCACCATGAGCCGCCGGCTCGCCAAGCGGTTCCGCGCGCGCTTCGGCGTGTGACGGCGGGGCGAAAAGAAACGTCCGCCGTGCTTGGTCCGCAGGAGCCTGCTTGCAGGCGATGACCGGGATCCCACCCAGAGGATCCGGCGGGCGGCATAGTCGGAACCGCCGGTAAACAGGCTCCTACCGGATGCGAACTGCGGGAATGCGCGGCCGCCCACTGCCCGCACCAACGGCGGACAGGCCCCGGGCACCTGTCCGCCGTCGGATCCACCAAGGCGGAAATCCCGTTCGAGCGGGTTCCCCGATATCCTACATGGTTCCCGCTTTGGCCGTCGGGCTCATTTTCCCGTCGAGGTAGCAGAAGCTCTGCACGCCTTCCGGCAGCTGGGCGGCGAATTTCCTGATGGTTTCGACCCGGCCGCCGTGATGCACGGGAACGACGACGTGCGCGCCGCTGATCTTGGCCATCTTGAGCGCCTGGTCGATGTTCCCGCCGCATCCCGAGAGCAGGGGGAACACCACGTCGGCCTTCACCGCAGCCATCTCGGCCAGAGGCTGCGTGTCGCCCGTCACGTAGTACCGGACGCCATTCAGCGGGATCACATAACCCACCCACTGGCTCGCCTGCGGATGGTTCCAGTCCTTGGCCTCGAAGTAGGCCGGCACGGTGCTGAACTCGAATCCGGCCAGGGTGTAGGATTGGTTCGGGGCGACCGTCTGCATGCCGGCGATGCCCTGTTCCTGCGCCAGCTTCACGACCTCCGCCGGCCCGGCGAGCACCACCTGCGGGTTGGCCGCGATGTAGGCCTGCAGGACCGCGGGCTGGAAATGATCGCCGTGCGGATGCGTGATGAGAATCAGATCCGGCTTCACCAGGCCCGTCTTCACCACCAGCGCATCGGCGGGGCCGGCCGTCGGATCCACGAAGATGACTCCGCCGCCCTTGCGGCCGAACCGGATGTCGTTGTCGCGGAGATGGACGACTCCCTTGAGCAGTTTGCATCCGCATTTCGCACCGGCGCCGGCCGCGCCTGCACACTTCGCCGGGTCGCCGGCTCGGGCGGAAACGAGACCCGCGGCCAGCATCAGGGCGGCGAGCAATGAACGTGTCATGGATTTATACACAGCTCTCTCCTTGTTGGATGTTGCGTTGAACTCGGGAAAGCGCCGCCGTCGGGCGGTTTCGGCGGCGGGACCTAGCCCGTCGGTTGAACGGGCGGACCGTCGGGCGTCGCGCGACTCCGGCGCAGGGGCGGTTCTGGCGCACGCCGCCGCCGGCCGCGCCCTCTTTTCGAGCACCGGCGCGCCGCATCGACCAATGGCCAAATGCGTCGGCGAACTGCCGGCGCGGGACCGACGGTCGGACGGTGCCCGGCGCGCACCACCCGGCCTCAGGGACACCCGTGGCGGCCGCAGCCGGTGCCGTGGGCCGAATTCCTTGCCCCGGGCCCGCGGCCTGCTAGTTGAAAGGGCATCCCATGATGAACCGCCGGACCTTCGTCGCCCACGGCTGCGCGTGTGGAACGTTAGTGCTGGCCGGAGCCTCGCCCGACCTGGCCGCGGCCGCCGCATCCAGTCCGCCCACGCCGGATCCGGCTCTGCCGGTCAATCCCCCGCAGGTGATGGCGGTTCTCACGGACATCGACCGGTCCGGCGACGGGGCCTTGATCGATGCGGTGTTCAGCCGATGGGGCTACCAGTGCTTCCACAATCGCGGCGAACTGCAGGCGTTCGCCGAGCGTCAGCGGGGCGACTTCGGGGGATATGTGGGCTACGTGAACGGCGGCCGGTCGCGCGCGTGGGAACACCTGGACTACGATGAGAAGGCCGGAATCATCCACGTCACCGGCCGGAAATCAGGCCGGTGCGCCTGCGCCTACGCCCAGTGCCCGCAGCCGGCCAAGGCGCTGTGCACCCGTTGCTGCACGGCGTTTCAGGCGGAGCTGTTCCGGACGATGACCGGCCGCCCGGCTGCCGTGCAGATCGACGAAAGCGTCCTGCTTGGCGGGGAACGCTGCCGCACGACGGTCCGGCTGTCGACGGCCCCGGTTGGCGACGCCGCGCGGGGCCCGGGCGACGGCCCCGGTCAGGCAATGCCACCCGGGTGAGTTTTTCGCGGATAGGGATAGGGTTCGCCTTGCCATGAAACACGTCTCTTTGCCTTCCCTTCGGTTCCTCCTGCTTGGCACAGCGCCGCTCCTGCTCCATGGGCAGCCGCCCGAGGTGCCGGCGTGGGCCCAGCCGGGCTCCGCGACCCACGTGCAGGTGGCGCCGCCAGCGGGTTTTCACCGGCCCAGCACGAATTTCGATGCGCCGATCGGTCTGTTCGCCGGCCAATCGGACATCGGCAGCGCGGTCGTTCCGGGCAGCGCAAGTTACGACCCCGACACCCGGCGGTACACGATCAATTCCGCCGGCTACAACATCTGGTACACGCGCGACGAGTTCCGCTATCTCTGGAGGAAGATCTCCGGCGACGTTTCCCTGGCGGCCGACATCAGCTTCCCGGATCCGAAGGGTTTCGGCGACCGCAAGGCCGTCCTCGTGATCCGCCAGGACCTCGCGGACGATTCCAAGGAGGCCATCGTCGCCCTGCACGGTCTCGGTATGGTCCATCTGGCGCAGCGGCCGGAAAAGGGCGCCCGGGTGAAGGACATGGAGTACCGCATCGGGGGCCGCGGCCGCCCCGGCGGCGCGAACCCCGACAGCCTCGTGACCGTCGTGGCCCGGCGCATCGGCATCGAGAAACGCGGCGACTCGTTCGCGCTTTTCGCCAGCCTGGAGGGCGAACCCATGCACCAGTTCGGCCCGCCCATCACCCTGCACCTGGACGAGCCGTTCTATGTCGGCATCGGCTTCTGCTCGCATCTGCCGGACAAATCCGACACCGCGGTGCTGGCCAACGTCGTGCTCGACAACTCCGCTGGCCAGGTGCGCTAGCGGGCGCCGCCGCGGCGGCGCCCGGCGCCCCGGTGTGGATGAATTGCGATGCCGCAAACTCCGATGGATGACCGCTCTCGGCGCCGGAACCGCCCTCGGTGCCCGCGGGTCCAAGGACCATGCGAAAGAAAATCATGACACTTGCGGTGATGGTCGCCCTCCAGGCGGCGTTCTCCGGGTGTGTCCTCGCCGACCGCGACCACGCTCGCCACGAGCGGCATGAGGAACCCGAGGAGCACGAAGACCACGAACACCACAGCTAGCGGCTGCTGGCAGCCGGGATGGGCGATCCGATCTTGCGCGGAGGCGGACGCCGACGCCGGTCGTCACGCGAGCGAGGCAAGCGGCGCGCCGACAGGCGTCGCTGCTTCTGGATCCTCCTGGCGACGACCTTCTGCCCATCTGGCCGGTGGTCGATGTAACCGGTGATCCGCCCCGGTGGGTTCCGTCGCACGGTCGCCCAGGCGATATCGTCGCGCAGGAGTCGGGTGTTCTTGTCGGCACAGAGGGCCTCATCCTTTGGCCCGCTCGTTATCTGCTGGATCAGGCGGCCAGCGCTTGAGTTGATACTCGCGACGAATCACCATACGGGCTTCTTCTATCACATGAGCGTTGGCACGCTGAGCGTCATCCTGCCGACCTATAACTGTCGCAGCCTCATCATACGGAGCCTGAAAGAAGCCAGCAACTGGCTGGACCTGGCTGATGAAATCATCGTCGTGGATAGCTTTTCCACGGACGGGACTCTTGAACTCATCAAACAAGAGCTGCGCCATCCCAACCTGAAGATTATCTCGCGGGAACGGGGACTCTACGAGTCGTGGAACGAGGCCATCCGACTCTCCCGCCGTGACTGGGTCTACATCAGCACCGCCGGTGACACCATCAAACGCAGCCATCTCCAACACCTCATCGAAACCGGTTGCAGGCTTCAGGCGGACATTGTCGTGAGCAACGCACGGTTCCTCACGGACGACGGTTCTCCATGCCCCACACGGGTCTGGCCGTCTCGGAAGCTGATACGCGCCTTCCGGATCATGGCCCCAACGGTGTTGCCTCCGTCGACGACCCAATACTTCGCTTTCTCTGCGTATCCGCTGGCAATCCTGGGCAGCGCGGCCGCCAACATTTACCGCGGAGAACACCTTCGCGCTCGACCTTTCCCGCTTGATCATGGACACAGCGGTGACGCGGCTTGGATGCTGCGGTATGCGCATGAAACGCGACTATGCCTGACCCCGCATGAAGGGGCCACGTTCCTTGTCCATAACAAGGAAGCCGCGACCGATCCCCTTGATTGCGGCGCCCTGTTGACCAAAGAAATCGGCAACGTCCAAAGATCGGGTGACGCGGGTGAATGGCTACGAATGTTTGTCGAGCAAGAACTGCCCCTAGTTCTCGCCGGCCAGTCCCTGCGAAGCCGCCTTCGCCAGCAACCGAACCGAGAACTGCCGACAGTGACGAAACTGGGCCAACGCGCCTGGATTCATCTTCTTTTGCGGCAACAGCGAGTCAGGTTGTTCTTCTGTCAGTTGAGAATTCGCCGGAAGATCCGGGCCAGGATGGCGTTGGCCCCCGACCAGCGCCCATAGGCTCAGCGGCGAGGATTTGAGCCATCCCAACAGGGATACGGGAGCTTGCTTGGAGGCGCGGGAGAATTGTGTCATGTCCCCGATCTGACCGACGCGGACATTTCGTCGGCCGCATCGGGGCGAGGCGGAAAGCCCAAGACTGGTCGGGGCCCCGGGCCCCACGATCATTGACCGGAAACTCGGCCGATCCTCGGGGGACCCAACTAGCCGCCCGTGCGAGTCAGCCGTGCGAACAAGGCCAGGTGGGCGGCCACCGAGTCTGCCCAGCGAACGCCACTTCGTTCGAAACGATCCCGTCCCGCTTCGGCGATCCGGCGCGACAGGTCCGGCGTCCCGTGCAGCGCTCGCAGCACGCGCACCAGCGGCCCGGGATCGTTGGGGGGGACCAGGAAGCCGTCCTCTCCATCGACGATGAAATCCGCGATGCCTTCCCCCACGGTGCCAACGACCGGCACGCCCTGTGACATGGCCTCGAAATACACGGTCCCCAACGACTCCCGGATGCTCGGCAGCACGAATACATGGGACTCAGCGATCCGGGTGGCAACTTCACGGTGGGAAAGGTGGCCGGCGAATTGGACGGCCTGGGCGGCGCCGAGTTGGGCTGCCAGTCTCTCCAGGCGAGGCCGTTCCGGACCGTCGCCGATCACCACGAGCCGGGCCCCGGGGACTTACCGGCGGAGCGCGACGAAGGCTTCGATCAGCACATGCACCTTCTTTCGCTCGATGAGGCGGGCCGCCGTCGAAACGGTGAACGTTTCGGCCCGGTGCGGACGGAGGTCGTCGTAGACGTCGATCGCGAGTGGAATGACGCAGGCCTGGTGGGGTCCGGCCGTCTCGAGCCCGAGCCGCATCAGGAGCGGTGAGAGGTAGACCACGGCGTCCGCCCGCCGCAGCGTGTCGATGATCGCGCGGCGCCCCGCCGGCGAGGCCGGGGCAACGTCGAAGAGTTCGTCATCCAGCATGGAAACAACGAGCCGCGCGTTTCCGGTCCGTCCGGCCATGCAACCGGGGAGGACACTGGAGTGCGCGTGGACAATGTGCCCGCCGCCGGCCACGAACGAGGCGACGAACGGCTGCAGGGCGATCCAGTAGAGACGCCGTTGGAGCACGGTAGAAAACGGCATTTGCCGGACGCGTCCGAGCGAGAGATACCGCGGATGCGCGATCTCCACCCCGTGATCCGTTTCGACCGCGGGGACGGCCCGACGGCGACGCCAATGGGGGCGCGGGATGCCCGGGGGGGCCCAGGCTTGGGGTACCACGGCGCGGACCTCGTGCCCCGCCTCCCTGAGCAGACGGAACTGTTCGTTGGAGGAAAGCCCGCGCATGGGAAGGGCAGGCGACGGGAACTGCGGCGAAACCACGAGTATCTTCATCGGGAGCGGCGGGATCATAGGCGCGACTCGAGGAGAGGGAGGCGGGCCGACCAGGTGTGCTCCCTCAGCACCCGCGCCCGTGCGCGGCGTCCGATCTCACGACACGCCGACGGGTGGCGGGCAAGGTCTTTTGCGAGACGGCCCGCCTCCCACGGAGTCCGGAAGGTCATGACCTCGCGTCCGAGCTCATAGACATCCGCGAGATCGGGGTGATGCTGGGTGAGGTAGCAGCATCCCATACCCGGGAGCTCGAGATCGCGGAGCTTCAAGTACCTCGGGCCGTCCGGTCCCGCGCCGCCTTGGTTGAGTCCGAGGACGACGACAGACCGCCGCAGTTCCTCGATCATCGGGGCATACTCGAGGTATCCGCCGACCCGTGCCCGGAGGAGCGTTCGCACGACGAGCCGAACGGCCCGCTTGACGAGCGTGCCGGGAGAGCGGGCCGCGGTGACCTTGGGTGCCAACGACTCTTGCCATCCCCATCCGTGCACCTGCAGGTCCGCGCCGGTGAGCCGGATGAGCGCGGCGGCCCGGATTCGGTTGCGATTGGCGGCGCCGATAAAGAGCAGGGCGTGGTCAGGCGTGGCGCACGACGCGTCCGGGAGGGCGTCCGGGTTGAGGGCGTAGGGCGCCCGGAGGCAGGGCACTCCGAGCGCACGGTAGCGCCCCTCGGCCTCCGACTCGACAAACCAATTCAAGGAGGTTCGGGCCGCGAGGCCGGCGACCCAATCGAAGGCATACAGGCTGTCGCAGAAAAAGTTGACCCACGGAATGCCGGCGGCGCGCACCCGGTCCACGAGATCCAGCTCGATGTCATGGGAGAAGCAGCAGGAGAGCACGGCCTGCGGGGGGCCTCCGTCGGCCGTGAGAATCTGGGAAAGCAACCTTTCGCTGATCCGGGCGCGAGCGCCGGCCGAGCGAGACAAGTCGAAACCCTGCGCCGGGCGCGCCCATCCGAAGTCAACGTTGTGCGGGCGAGCAACCGTCACGCCGGCCCGCTCCAGCCCGTCGTAGAAATGCCGTCGCCACACCTCCGCATATCTCCATCCGGTCACGTGACAGTCAGGGACCAGGGCGAATACGTGGCGGAGCTTCATCGATAGGAGCGGCCCGGTAAGGTTTGTGGTGGTGACCCCGGCATCGTCCGATGGTGAACCACCATAGCCGCCCGGTGCCACGGGGCCTCTTGATTGCTGTTCGTGCCGTGCCGATTGCGGATGATGCGGACCCTATTCGCGGACAGGGACCGTCAGGCCCAAGGCGGCGGACAGGCGGACGATGTCGGGCGCAGCGATGAGGGCCCGCATATCCGGGTGCTGCTGGAAATGCCGCCAGCGCTGATTGAGTTCCTGTGGAGTGCTGACGACTCGGGTTTGCCCGTCAAACGAACTGCCGCCGCCATAGGTGGCTGCGGACGAGAGGCCCCGGTCGTCAAGCGGACGTCCAAGGTTGCCGGCGATGGCGGCGCGAAGATCGGGCCTCGTGATCCAAGCGTCGTAGAGCAACGGCTGCACTTGCCAATGGGATGGATCGAGGTACCGGGACTCACCCACGATCTCCTTGGCAAAGGCGGACCAAAGGTCACCGAATTGAGCCGGCGGCGGCGAGTTTATCCCGCCTGGGGCAAAGGCAGCCGAAGACATGCCGGCTCGAGAAAGTCCGCCCCAGATTCCTTTCCGCTTCGATTGACCCGCGTTTCGAATGCGACCCTTGAGGGTGCTGGCGAGGCAGTTCCAGGGACTGCGCAGCACCACCATGACGGTCTCCTTTTCGACCGGCGGCAATTTGGAATTGATGCGGTAGGTCGCCAGCCAAGCCGGCAGCGTTTGAGCTGCCTCCAGCGGGGTTAGGTTTTCGAAGAGAATGATGTGCGCGTCGGGTGGGGCGTCGCCCGTGTCGTCGAGTTCGGGAGGCGTGCTGGTCGCGTGCCAAATACGCCGATCCCAGAAATTCCTCAGCACCCGGCGGGCGACCCGATCCCACGGCCAGGGGAGGCTGGCCGCGACCTTCCAATTGAGAAGTCGGGCTTGTTCCTGCAAGAGGTGCAGAGTTGGGCGCAACCTGATTGTGTCGGGGCCAACATCATAGTCATAGCAGCCGAGAAAGTTGCTCAAATCCGGCGGCAGCGCGACGGGTGGATCGTTGACAAACCGCACACGACCAGGGAAGTGACCGATCAACCAATTGCCAACCGCATGGAGGCCAGATCGTCGCGGGCCGATCATGACAATCAGATTATTCATTCCGTCCGATGGGCCGGGGCAGGCAGGGGTTCGAGGGCACCGGCATCGGCCAGCTTCCGCCCCGCGTTCCAGACGGGTTCGGGAAGGATCCGTCTACCGCAGGTCGGTGCGGCGGGGTCATCCTCCCGCGACCATTGATGGGGAATCGGACCGGTCGGGAGGGACTCAAACGGACGGGGCGCATCAGCAAGGGCGGCATGATAGAAACCATCATTCCGGGTTGGCCTGAGTACGGACACGGCCGGTTCGCACACCTTCCGAACACGTCTGTTTCGGCCGCGAATGCGAGTTGAAAATCATCGCCTCAGGTTCGGATGAGTTGGCGTGCGCGCCCGAAGAATGGTCGCGGGTCCGGCGGGTGGACGTTGATTTCTTTTCGGTCGATCCGCCCGTTCGACCGGCCGGGTCGGTATCACGGGCCCGGCGGAATTCGCCATGCGTCCATTCGCGCCGGACCACATCCCCCTTGGGCAAGGTCCGATCCGGAGGCTTCCCGATAAGATGGGCGGCAGCTTCGATCCGAACCTTCGCATATTCGCTTGGATTCGACGTGATCGCGTCTAGAGTACGCACGCCAGTTGCAGCTGGAAATTGAAACGGCTGGCAAAGAGCAAGCTGCCAAATGCCGGAAGAGTGCCGAAAACCGGAGCCGAACCTGATCAGATATCTGCGATGTCGAGAATCTGCAGCCCCTTTCCCCCTTTTTTCTCTCTCGGTTGGAGATAGCGGGGCCCAGGGCCATTTTGCTGCTTCAAGTGATGCCGGTCCAAGCGACCTCATATTTGCGCCTCAACACGGTCGCGCTCCTCTGCGGAGGATCCGCGGTCAAAGGGACTAGATGATCGAAAGGAAAAGAATATTCCTATTGGGCGGCACCGGGTTCATCGGGTCGGTCGTGACCCGGCAATTAATGACCGGCCGGCCGGCGAATGAATTGGTGATGCTGATCCACCGTCGGGCGCGGCTCCAGGATCTTGAGCAGATCAACACCCACACCGGCAGCCTGGGTTCATTCGACCTGTCCCTGCTGGATCAGTATCGGCCGGATACGATCATACATCTCGCCCGGATGAGCGGCCGGGGCAGGATCGGAAGGTATCTTGCCGCCTGAGAAGGGGCCAGGGCCAATCACCGCATTATCCATCACCTAAACCGGAAGGCACTCAAACCGCATACCATCTATGTAAGCGGCACCTTGGTATACGGTGATTGCGGTGACATCCCGGTTGACGAAGAGAGGCCCGTCCACCCGATCGCGTTTGCCAGGGAATATATCAAGGCGGAAGAACCCTGGATGGCCGCAATGCAAAAGGGTGAAATACCCGTCACCATCGTGCGGCCACCATGGACAATTGGCAAGAGTTCGTGGTTCGCCCATTTCTACGTGGATAGCATAAAACATCACGGGGCGGTGCCTCTATTTGGTGATGGGCGAAATATGATGTCGTTGATTGACGTCGAGGACTGCGCTGGACTGATCGCCCACGCGGTGAGAAATTCCGTGCCCGGCAGATGTTACAATCTTTTCGTCCCGGGCGCCTGCATCACCCAGCTGGAATTTGCCCAGAGACTGGCAGAATACACGCAAACCAGGATTAGAAAACTCAGCGTTCCTGAGATCAGGAGCGGGTTTGGCCAAGCCGTGGCGGAAGCGTTCACCTTTTCCAATGTCGGTGCGACTAAACACCCGGAGTTCCTATCCGGCTACAGTTTCAAATACCCGGCAATCGATGCCATGATCAGAAATAATCTTCCCGCCGAGTTGAACCGCCGGGCGTAAGTCCGGTCTTTGGTGCTGAAGGGAGGGGGGCATGCTGGCCCTGGCGCCATTCAGAATTATGACGAAATGCTCGGTCGGCATACCGGTGTTTGCTTCCTGGAGTTTTCGTGCTTATCTGGAGCGTTGGATCCCCCATCGGACGGCGGGCGGATGTAAGTAACAGTTCTGTTACCATTTCAATTTTGCCCAGGTCATGACAGACGATGTTCATCCATACAGGGTTGGCGAGGGCGTTGACCCGCGACATTGGCCGCTTGATCCCATGTTCTTCCAGCAGCGAGTGATTGTCGGTATTCAGGTTTTTCGGCTGTAGTCCTCGTCGATTTTTTCCTCATGCCCGTGCCGGCTCTCCCACCATGGATGCAGTTTCTTGCGGGCCCCGCAAAGGCCGCGGTGTCCATTGGGCGTTCGCGCTTATCCGGTGCGTTACGGGTTGGTTGCATGGCGCTCGCCATGGCGACGGTGATGGAGGCAAAGGGGATTCCTCCCGAGGCGAGCCCGGGGACGGCGCTCAATGGAGGCGCCAGCTACGTCGGCGAGGCCGTGTGCATCGCGTGCCACGCCGCCCAGGACAACCAGTTCGCCCATACCCTGCATGCGAACGTCTTTCACCTGAATCCGAAGGGCGAAAAGGAAAAGTTGAGCTGCGAAGCCTGTCACGGCCCGGGCTCCAACCATCTCAAGGATCCGGCCAACCCGGCGAACCACGTCTCCCTGGTCGGCTTCACGAAGGGGTGGGGCACGCCGGTCTCTAAGCAGATAGCATGTGCATGG